>Ga0105054_10000196_pt1 | contig 83759 bp, 75 predicted proteins | sample BON02_FD_78091 | JGI IMG/M metagenome (GOLD analysis project Ga0105054, IMG submission 78091) | Freshwater microbial communities from Lake Bonney liftoff mats and glacier meltwater in Antarctica - BON-02 (megahit assembly) | ecosystem: Environmental > Aquatic > Freshwater > Ice > Glacier...
ATCCTTGAACTGTTTCCGGATGCGAAGTTTCTTATCCCCGTGCGCGACCCTGTACAGCATGTTGCATCCTTAATGAGACAACATGAACGGTTCACTCTGGCCAGCCAGGAAGATCCCAGGATTTCACGGCAAATGGCGATGGCCGGCCATTTTGAATTTGGTCCCGGACGTGTGCCAATCAACTTTTCGGGCAATTTTCCTGACAAATTTCCGGGCAACTTTTCAGCTAACTTGGATGGGTCACAAGCCACTCAGGCTATCATCGACTGCTGGCAGCAAGGGCGTGAAGTAGAGGGATGGGCGCGCTACTGGGCCGGGTCTTATCAGCACATTGTTGGCCAGTTGGAAGAGTTTCCGGAAGTGCGTAAGGCCTGCCTGTTGTTCCGCTACGAAGATTTATGCGCCCATTCGGCGCGCTCGATCGACACCATTCTGGCGCATTGTGAACTATCGGAAAATGGCTTCGAAGCTATCCGGACGGACTATATTAATCGACTCTCGCCGCCGGATTACTATCCGATGGATTTTAGCCCGGACCAGTTGCGCCAGATTGCCCATTTTTGTGACCCGGTCAATGAAAGTCTGTCCAAGTTCTGCCAGAATCCATGAACCCGAATCCATGAACCCGAATCAATGAACCCGAATCAATGAACCTGTTCATCAAAGGCCATCTTTACATGCTAAAGACCATAACTTTCATATTGCAGACGCCCATAGTGCTGATACTCGTGCTGCTGACACCAGCGAGCACTGCGCTTGCCTATATCGGCCCGGGTGCCGGCATGAGCGTGGTGGGTTCATTGCTGACTATCCTCGCAACTATCTTCGTGGCCATCGGCGCGATCATATTCTGGCCACTGCGAAAATTCATGAAACGCAGAAAGGCCCGGCGTAATGCCACAGCTAGCCCAGACACTGTGAATGCAGGCACCGTAAAAACAGGCACGGTAAAAACGGCGGCCGATAGCAAGCCTGACGATAGCTAACCCTGTCCATGGGCCTGTTTGACCTCCCCGCACCCCTCTTTGGCGCAATAGACGACCTCTTGGCAATGGCGCTGACGCCCATGCTTCGCCTGATCATCTGGGGAATCCTTGCGGGCTGGCTCAGCATGGTTGTCTATGGTTTTTTTTCTGACCAGGGGAAAATTGGCAAACTAAAGACACAGCAAAAAAAACAGCAAAAGGACATTGCTAAATTCGACGGCGAATTTGCAGAGCTCATGCCACTTATCCGCCAAACGCTTGCACTTGGGTTCAGGCAGCTGGGTCTCGCATTAGGCCCCGCACTGCTTGCAACAATACCGGTACTGTTCATTATTATTTGGGTCGCGGGCGAGTTTGCCTACCAAACGCCAACTGCCCGAAGCGAGGTTTTATTGACGACTGAGCCCGCAAGCAGCGATATCCTTTGGTCAACGACGACACAGGTCAGAATCGCTGAAGCTGGCTGGGTAATCAACTGGCCTGCAAAAGAGGAGTCAATAACGATGAATGCTGACCACCAGCACCTGCTAACCCTGCCATTGGAGCACGACATCCCGATCATTCATAAGAAGAGATGGTGGAATCTTTTGATTGCCAACCCGCTGGGCTATCTTCCGAAAGATGGCAAAACGGATGTCATTCACATCAATCTGCCTGAAGCAGTTATTATCGCATCAGGCCCCAGTTGGATACGTGGCTGGATGTTCAGTTTTTTCATTACACTTTTTTTGTCATCTATAATATTCAAGCGCCTGCTGCGTCTGGACTAAAAAACACCCACGCCTGTGCAGCCTTCGGTTTTGCTGATCACACTGGACACGACCCTGCCGTCCCATACTTCGATGTTGACAGGTATCTACCCGGTGGATCACCCCGTTCCGCCAGTAGAAGTACGTACATCAATAGCTCTTTAAGCGAGCAGCAGTTTGGCCTGTTACCAGTTAAAGCTATAAATCCGTTCGATTGTCCAAAAACTGGCAGCTGAACCAACGCACACCAGCGCTACCCGGGCAAAAATCTGCTTTTTTTGCACTTTGTGCAGCAGCGCCAATAGTGTAAAAACTAGCGCTACAAAAGCGATCTGACCAAGTTCTACACCCAGGTTAAAAAAGACCAGTGCAGGTATACGTTCATTTGCTGCAACTCCAATATTTTCTAATGCACTGGCAAAACCAAGACCATGAATAAGCCCAAATAACACGACAACTATTAGCATTCGAAGGCGCTCTGCCTGGTTGGGTTGGTTGCCGTGATCTATTTGAAACCATGCCTCTCTGGCAATCAATACGATCGACAGTGCAATGATGGCCTCAATAGGAGAAATTGAAATATTCACCAGCTGAAAGAACGACAAGGCCATGGAAACCGAATGACCAATAGTAAATGCGCTGATAGTCCAAAATAGATGGCGAAAGCCAGTAACGAGAAGGCATAAGCAAAACACAAAAGCCAGATGGTCCCAGCCAAACCAAATATGCACCATACCCTGATGCAGGTAATCTGCGGCTATATCCGGCAGTGCCCTGTTAATTGTTTCGCCGCTTTGTAAAACCAATTGAAAGCCTGCTTGAGAGTTGCCAGCGATGACTCTGGATTGCCAGGCTCCTAACTGCAGCTCGAATATAGCGGCATCTACTTGATAGGGAACCGTGATAATGTCGCCGCTTAAAAGCGCTGCATCACAATTAATAAGGTAAGTCTGAATTATCAGGTCATTCGACTGATACTGATTAGTTTGAAAAGGGCTACAACCTTCAGGCCAAATAATCGGCTTCCCGCTGTTTTTACTGGCAGGATATTCTGCGATAAATTCGTATTGATTCTCGAACTCAGCATCAGAGAGTTGAAACACACCGCGCGTAAAGCCATCACCGTAAGCGAACACTGGTAATAACAGAACAAGCAGGGTAAATAAGTTTCTAAGGCTCAATATTGATTTCATACTGAGCTTCTAAAACCTGGATTTTCGATGCTACCGCTTGATCAATCCTAATCTGCATTAAGTCATTTGCTATCATATTTTTTGCCAATACAAATGGTATCGGTTGGGGTGGTGTTTTACTTTGTAATCGTACGTAATGTACCCCATGATTTGATGAAAACGGGCCTTCCCATTGGGTTGAATCAAGAGACCGTAGCGCTGTTAAAAACTCATCGCCGAAAATCCCTCTTAACATACCCTCGCTAATGTCAGTCAACTGATTGCCATGAACAAACCTGTCTCCATTTAGTAGTTCGCCAGATTGAAGTTTTAAGGCAAACGTTTCAGCATTCACAGGTAGCTTTATGAAATAGATATGCTCAAAGCTAAAAGAGGTCTCGGTGTAATAACGCTGCATATTTTGGGCATAGTAATTAACCAGCTCACTATCGGAGGGTTCTGGAATGAGCGAGCTAATGCGAAAGCGCATTTTTTCAATAAGGCTGGAGCGAGTAGCCGGGTCAATGAGATGCATTCCTGCATTTATGGCATCTCTAAATAGCACTTCATCGGTGATGAAGTTGTTTTCCAGTCGAGCAATAACCTCGGGAGTCGCTTTAAGGCCGGTGATGGCTTGATACTCTTCAACCAGTTGAAGGCGTGCCTCGCTCGACAAATTAATGCCAGGCTGGTCATTGTCTTCAAGCGCGTAATACACAGTGAAGATAAGAGCGCCAACAATGACAAATAGAAACAGCGGGTCCCGTATAATTTTTTTAAAATATTTAACTACCATAAGAGGTTCAACTCTTGTAACCTTGGATTTTGCCAGCTTAGTCACATTATGATCAAACAAAAGTTTTTAATGTATTCAATTAGCGGAGAGACCTGAATGGACGCCCGAATCATATGGAAGCGACTATGGGTAAGTATAACCTTTGTATTTTGTCTAATTACAGTGGCAGCTGCTCATGCAAACGAATGGTCTTTACCTGCAGCGTTGGCCGACAAAATATCGGAGTTAGAACCGCAGCAACAAGCATTCATCGTTAGTGGAGAGGCGCTTAATTTCTTGCCTGAAAGGCAATTAATACATGAAATTAAAACCCGGGATATTGCAGCTATACAAGTTCTTGTAAGCGACCTGATGGCGGTTGCAGCGCAAATGGCTTACGAGCCCACTCGAGATATGGGCGCCATGCCTTTGAACCTTACATCGAAAAGATTTAATGGCGGCATTGTAACTCCTGCGCCACTGCGCAAAATGAAGCGCGCAGATGGACCGTTTAGCACTAATCGATATATGTTTCCCACCTCTGGTATTTCGACATTTGCAGGCGCAAAAGTCGCGATTTATCCGGAGGACTTAGTCGCCGGTAATGTTGATGTGGCAATTATTGGTATTCCGAGTGATATGAGCAGTGGTCGGCGCAATGCTGGTTATGCCCCAATGTACATGCGGGCGATGAACACCATCGCTATTCGTGACATACAATCTTTGTTAGACCCAATGGAAGTATTAAGTGTTGTGGATTACGGTAATTTCACTGTCGATAATTGGAGTAGCGAAAGATCGGTAGAGCACATTACTGCCATGGTGGCTGAAACCTCATCTACTAATGCAATTCCAATGATGGTGGGCGGTGATACCTCGATTCTTTATCCGGCAGTGAAAGGAATAGCCAGCATCAAGGGAGAAAAATCATTTGGACTCGTACATTTTAGTGCGCACCCTGATGCTGAGCGCCAGGCAGCTCAAACGGTTTCAGATGCCCAAACGGTGTTTAAACTGATAAGCGAAGGGATTGTTGACGGTAATGATGTGGTACAAATTGGTTTGCGTGGACAAGCCGTTGATGTTGAAACCCTCAACTGGCTTCGCTCTCAAGGCGTTAATTACCATACCATGGCAGAAATAAATATGCGTGGTTACTCCAGCGTACTTAAAAGAGTTAAAAACGAAGTAAGCAAAGGTCCCGATCAATTATTTGTATCTATTGATGTAAGTGTCATTGAGCCAACAGAAATGGTTTCTGCAGGTCGGATTGCTTCCAATGGTTTGAGGATACAAGAAGTAACAGAAGCAATAAGATACTTGTGCGCCGCTAAAGACATAGTGGGCTTTGAAATTACCGATATGTCTCCAATGTTAGATTACTCGCGCCTTTCAGCCGTGAATGCAAATGCCATTTTGAACGCCTGTTTGGTGGGTGTAGCTGTTCGACACGCCGGACTGAAACCAGATTATGTGCATCCATTGGCGCTTAATCATGCAAATTAGCACAGCTCATACATCACTAACAAAACCCATAAAGCAAGGAAGTGTAGTTATGCGTGCATACACCACCGGGGCCGTATTTTATAAACTTTTAGTGCTGGTTATTCTACTAAGCTTTGCGCTACCCATATTCGCACAGGATACTCCCGGCCATGTGGTGGGCACCAATCCTTATCCGTTTGATACGGTGGACCCGCGTGAAGAAGTCCCCTTACCGATTGAACTGCCCGAGTCTGTGATGCCGATGCTGGAAGGCTTGTCAGCGGACGACATAGAATTGATAAAAAGCGGCCAGGCTGAGGCGTTCACAGGTGGTGCCGATGGGATTGAAGAAACCATTTCAGGATTTTCTTCCGAGGAGCTACAAGCATGGGTAGATGCGATAAGGACGGTACTTGAGGGAAGTGTATATAAACAGGACCGTGACTCAGACAATATACCGCTTAATACAGAATCTGAAAGCTTTAACGCCTGGCGCTTGCTGCGCCCACGTTCGCTCGACCCGCAGCGCGAAGCAGGGCCGATTGAACTAGGCCGTTATAACGGTTTCGGCGGCCCGCAAACCTTTGGTAACTTTCCTTTAGCCCTAAGCAAAGAAGATTTGGTTGCCGGTGAAGTAGATGTGGCTATTGTTGGTGCACCGCTAAATATGGGCAGCGGATGGCGCGATTCTGGCGCTCGCGCAACCGCCGAACTGCGCATCCATGGACGAGCATTGGCAGGGCTTGATCAATATGTGCACGTTGAGGGTTCTTCCGTCCTTAATATTGTTGATTACGGCGATGTTGCGGTAGATAACTTAAGTACTGAACGCTCTATGGGGCACATTCGTTCGATGGTGCGTGAAATTGCTGAAACAGGCGCCGTACCAATGATTGTTGGCGGCGACCACTCGTTATCGTATCCCAACGTAGCAGGCCTTGCAGATGTTTATGGCAAAGAAAAAGTGTCGGTCATTCATTTCGATTCTCACTATGATGCCTGGTGGGGAGGGGCTCATCTTATTACTCATGGTGCTCCTGTGTACCGCTTGCTGCTTGAGGGGCATGTTAGGGCTGCAGACTATATTCAAATGGGCCTACGCTCTGCGGGCCCTGATAAGGCCGCTTTTACTTGGATGCGCGAACAGGGTATGCGCTTCCATACCATGGCCGAGATTGAACGCCGTGGCTGGGAGGCGGTTCTCGATAGGGTGGTGAAAGAGGCGAGTGAAGAAGGCCGAAAACTGCACATATCCTTTGATATTGATGTAATTGACCCCGCATTCACCGTGGCTACGGGTACTCCTGTGCCAGGCGGCTTGGATATGCGTGAGTCCATCGCTATTGTCAGACGATTATGCTCAGAAGCAAATGTAGTGGGTTTTGACCTTGTAGAGCTGCATCCTGCATTAGACCCAACCTATCGCACTACGCAAAATAGCGTTTACATTATAAAAGCCTGTATAACCGGTCTTGCTATGCGCAAAGAAGGACTGACCCAAAAACACTACCTCAGCCCGGTTTCCAGTGAGCATGCGTTAGACGACTATTACGGCGACCAGCAAGAGTATCTTGACGCTACTGCTGCTGAAGAAGCCAAGAAGGAAGCCAAAGAAGCTAAGGAAGCCAAGGAAGCCAAGGAAGCCAGGGAAGCCAGGGAAGCCAAGGAAGTTAAGGAAGCCGAGGAAGTAGAGGAAGTAGAGGAAGTAGAGCGATGAAGTTTGCATCGGGGGTACGCAAGGCGTCAATTTTTGCAAATCCATTGCGCGCGAGGCGCTTTTTTGCACTAGTTAAATGAATCTGACACTTTTGACGTATATTGGTATCATCGGTTTCTGACCGCCTTCTGATTGGATTTAGCATGCAAATAAAGACCATATTGCAAGTTCTGACCGTCTCTGCACTGGCAGGAGTATTCCTGCTGAGTGCGGCTTGCTCGCCCCGCAGCGAATCGACCCAAAAAGAAGTAATCGCAGCAGCAGCACCCCAGTCCAGGATTAGCGAGACGACTACACCACTGGCCAAATATCTTTACGTGTGGGCTCGAGACAAGGAGGGGGAGCAAACAGACTTCTTTTCCGTGTTTGATGCCGACCCTGACTCCACACACTATGGCCAACTGCTGTCCACCGTCCCGATGGGTGTGGTGGCCAATGCCCACCACACCGAACACTTCATGCCCGAGGGTAAACGCCTTTTCATGAATGGCTTCAAAAGTGGCAATAGCTTTGTTGTTAACGTGGGCGATCCAGGCGCGCCGGTGATAGACGCGCACTTTACCAATGCCGGGCCATACACCTATCCGCACAGTTTCGAGCGTCTGCCTAATGGCAACGTTTTATCGACGTTTCAGAATATGGGTGCACAGGACTCGGGCCCTGGTGGCCTGGTGGAGCTTGACCCCCTGGGTACTTTCGTCCGCGGCACTGATGCTGCCGACGCGGTCGACCCGGAGCTGCGTCCTTACAGTCTGGCACCTGTTCCTGGCCTCGACCGGGTTGTTACGACAACCGGCGACATGTGGATGAAGCTTGCAGGTCGATCAGTACAGATATGGCGTCTGTCCGATCTTGCGCTCTTAAAGACTGTGCTATTGCCGCCAGGTCCGCGCGGTGACGAAAATCTTGACGTGGCCGAAGCGCGCTTACTGGACGACGGCCAGACCCTGATTGTCACAACCTTTCGCTGTGGTATGTATGTGCTCAGTGATATTGATACCGACTTACCCAGCATAGAGTTTGTATACGGGTTTCCATTTGAGTCCTACGATGCTGGCGACGCATGTGGTGTGCCTTGGCGTATGGGCCGTTACTGGGTACAAACCGTGCAAAAAACCAACTCGTTGCACGTGCTGGACATTAGCGACCCCCATCAACCGCGGCTTGTCAGCAAACTGTTCATGGGTGAAGCTGAATTGCCGCACTGGATTTCCGGCGAACTGGGTGGAAACCGTATCGCGTTGACGGGTAGTGGACCGTGGCTGGATGGCCGGGTGGTGCTGCTGGAGCTCGATCCGGCCACTGGCGAACTAAAAGTTATTGAGGATTTCCGCAGCCATGGTGCAGACCAGCCTGGCGCAGACATGAACCGCGAGTCATGGCCACATGGTGACAACGGCCCGGCTGTACCGCATGGCGTGGTGTTTTCCCGGCCCTTGTAGGAGCTGACAGACTCTTCACGCCTTCAGCACGCTAGCAAACAGAATCGGGTGAGGAAATGTATAAGGAACTATCAATGCTTACATTGGAGCATTTAAAGAGTCCCGTAAGGATTTCGTTCATTTTTCTACTGGCGATCATAACGCCGGTATGGGACGCCAACCGTGCGCATCCAGGCGCAGCACACTACCTGATCCACTCATACGACGATCCAGTCCACGCGATTCATTGAAACCGACGGCAGAGCTTCTGGGTGATATTTTGTACGAACTCGGAGACGACGTTGGGGCGATTCTCGCCTACCAAGATCAGCTTTCTCGCAGCAAGCTCAGAACAAATTCATTGATCGGACGCATGCAGTTGGATTAATGATGTTAGGGGCGCGCCTCAAGAATCGTGCCGTATTTACTTGAGCAGCTCCGGTTTCTCCGGTAGCTTTTCAAAAAGTAAACAAAGCTGATAAAACCTATTATAGTAGATGATAATACCTACTATTAAGGTATAATTACCTTAATTGCAGGTGGTTAAGCAGCAAAAGCAAATCATCGTATCTTTCGGGTTGTGCACTATGAATAAAGTAAGTATTTCTGAAGCTCCATTAATTGGTCTTTTCGGTAGCAAAGCTGCTTACCGGGTGCTCATGTATCTGGAAAATTATGAGCAAGGCTATGCCTCGCTAATCTCAAAGACTTTTGGCATGTCTTTGAGTCCAACTCAAAAACAACTACAAAAGTTTGAACAACTGGGATTCCTGGTTAGTCGCAGTGAAGGCTCCGCACGTGTTTATTATTTCAAGCGTAGCCCTGTTGTTGACGCACTTCGCAAATTCTTGAGTTCAATGCTTGAAGCTCTTCCCGACTCTACAATTGACAAGTATTACCGGCAACGAAGAAGACCCAGACGATACGGGAAAAGCTAGTGAAAATTACTGCAAACACAGCTTTAACTGAACTGGCAGCGATCATTTCTGAGGCACTTGAGCAGCAGAATATTATCGCCACTCTTTCAGGCGGCGCCGCTGTGTCTGTTTATAGCAAGAACCAATACCAATCGGCAGACCTCGATTTCGTTACAACTGCGCTGGTTGATGAACTAAAAGAAGTCCTGCATCCCCTGGGCTTTATACACTCTGGCAATCCACGCTTGTCTGTATTTGATCACCCGGCAACGGATTGGTACATCGAGTTTCCTCCAGCGCCTTTGGGTTTTGGAGGGACCTACGTGGATCCAGCAGATTGCGCCTTATTAGAAACGAAATTTGGCAAGCTCAGAATCATTACACCGACGCATTCCGTCATGGACAGGTTGATTGCAGCTGTGGCCTGGAATGAGCCTCAATCATTGGCACAGGCACTGCTTGTGGCATCACATCAAAGCGATAAACTTGACTGGGATGAACTTGATAAATGGGTACTACGAGAAGGCATAACCGCTGATAAAGAAATCGTTGAATTTTATAAAAAAGTAAAACGAGCCCTTCCCACTTAAACCTCTGCAAGTCTCAACATTGAGGCTTGCGGAATGTATCACGTGAGTGATACGATTTAGCACATGAAAACATCTGTAATACATACGCGAATTGATTCCAGTCTTAAAGCTGATGCTGAAAGTATATTGGAAAAGATCGGTCTTACCCCGTCTGAAGCAATCCGTCTTTTTTATCGCCAGATTGAGTTGCACCAGGGCATTCCTTTTGATGTAAAAATACCCAATAAATTAACAGTAAAAACACTAGAAAAAAGTGATCTTGGCGAAGATATCCATTCGGCAAAAGATGCAGATGATTTATTTGATCAACTCGGTATCTAGATGCGCCAAATTGAGTATTCCGGGCAGTTCAAACGGGATATAAAGCGACTCAAGAAACGCGGTAAGGACATGCAGAAAATCAGAGCACCCATGAAAGTGCTCGTAGAAGGTGACGATCTTCCGGAAATATTTCTCGATCATCCCCTTAAAGGCAGTTGGAAAGGTTGTCGAGACCTACATATCCAACCAGATTGGATTCTTATCTATCGCCTGACTGGAAACCTTATTCGCTTTGAGCGCACGGGATCACATTCAGACTTGTTTTGAAATCGGTTGTCGTTTTCCCTTTCAAACGAAGCGATAACTAGCTTGACGGTCCAGGTGGATAGCCTGCGGCAAAATTTAGCTTACTTCATTAATAAAATGTACCTCAGTTCGGAAGTGAGGTATATAATAATGATGAGGTATGTTTTGAATGAAGAAACCAGATTACTTAAATGAAAATGTGGTTCACAGGGCGGCAGCGGCGGTAATTGCCGTATTGCCGCGTTCTGTAAACGTACAAATAGTAGAAAATGAAAACAGTCCAGACATTGTCGTCAATGGTCAGCCTCTGAGCATTAAATGGGCGGGGAAGGGGAACCTCGGGGATGTGCGGCTCATTCTGAGCATGTGCGAAAAACCGCCAGATATCGTGGTGGCCTCGAAACTATCACCCGGTGCACGCAACGAGTTACTTGATGCCGGCGTTAATTGGGTGGATGAAACCGGGACAGCGGAAATCGCTATTGGGCAAATCATCGTTTCACGTACCGGCTCATCTCAAAAAACTAAAATGGAGACAACGCGGTGGAACCCATCAGTTATGGCGGTGACCGAGGCGATACTTACTGGCGTAAAAGCGACGATATCAGATACAGGGTCAGCAACTGGTTTATCGGAAGGAAGCTGTACTAACGCTCTGAGATTCCTCACAAATCAAGGTTTGTTAAAGTCAGCGGTCAAGAGAGGGCCGAAGTCTGCGCGTAGAATCATAGATGAGCGAATGTTATTGGATGCCTACGTTGATGCTATAGAAAAGGCACCATTGGGTTTGAGCCTGCAGGTCGGCATTGTGGGGCGCGATTTGGTTTCAAGGATGGTTGAGGTGGGGAAAACGTGGAGCAATGCGGATATTTCCTGGGCATCAACAGGATTGATCGCAGCGAACGCAATCGCACCATTGATTACATCTGTAAACTCTGCCGAGGTGTACGTAAGTGCGAAAACAATTATTGGTTTAGAGGCGGTAGCGAAACAGGCGGAATTGATGCCTATTGAAGGGGGGCGCTTAACACTGAGGCCATTTCCTGCTGTTTCAGTTCGCACAATGTCTAAAAAAATTGGTGGGATTCGGGTTGCCCCTTGGCCAAGAGTCTACGCTGACCTTCTTCAAACCGGAGTTAGAGGAGAGGATGCGGCTGAACACCTTTTAGAGGTGATCCATGACCGATGAAGCTCCTCGAAGTCGCAAAGCCCGGATGGCAGCAGAGGAAGCGTTGGTTCGGATTGTCCATCATTACGGTAAGCGACCAGAATTCGTTGTAATCGGCGGCCTGGTTCCAGAGCTGTTATGCGCCAATAGTGAATATCAACACGCCGGAACGACCGACATAGATGTCCAGGTGAATTTGGAAATCGCGTGCGGGGCTGCCAATTCAGAACGACTAGAACGAGCACTGAGAAATGCTGAATTTAGGCCAGAGGGCCAATATTCTTGGCGTTGGGTTGCACAAAGCGAGAAAAATAGAGCAATTGTAAAATTTGAATTACTCGCCGATCTTGATGATGTGCCGGCAGAAAGAACAGTAGAATTTGCCAATTGTGAAGAACTCGGAGCTGTAAATCTTAGAGGGACTGGCGTTGCTACGAAAAACTTTGAGGTCAGGCAGATCAGTTCAAAAATTGGTGATGAGTGGCTAACTGTTGAGGTGAAAGTGACTGGCCTTGCGGGATTTCTACTTGCCAAATGTGCAGCGGCCCGCTCTCGGCGTAAACCAAAAGATTGGTATGACATCGCATTTGTGTTGGCTCACAATGATGCAGGAGGTCCTGTTGAAGCAGCTGAATTGGTTTCGAAAGACTTTGGTGAAGAGTTGAATGCTTTGCTGACTTCAATAGATGAACTAGAGGCCAATTTTACTGAACCATTAGCTCAAGGACCTATTGCGTATCAAAAGCAAATGATGGTTGACCACCCTGAATTAGACGCAAGCACTCTTCGTGCTGATGCTGTTGTTACAGTACAGGAATTTATTCGTTCGTTGAGAAGGACAAAGGGTTAACCATGTGACCGGCAAGCACCCAAGATAAATGGTGGTGATAGGTGGACTTGAACCACCGACCTCAGCATTATGAATGCCGCGCTCTAACCAGCTGAGCTACATCACCCCGATCTAATAACAATCTCCACCTAACAATCTATCTACCCGATCATTGCAATCGGGGGCGTGAATTTTCCATTTACGCGCGCCGGTTGTCAACCTTAAACACCCGAACTAGCTCAGAAAAGTATATCCAAAAGCGTTTTTAAAACGTTCTTCGATATCGGCGAGTGTATGAACGTGTTTTTGCGGGCCTTGCACGGCAACCTTCAACGAGCCCATCAGCGAGCCGATGCGGCAACCGGTAATCAGGTCCAGGTTGTTTTCTATGCCGTAGATAAAGCCGGCACGGTACGCGTCACCACAGCCGGTGGGGTCTTTCACGGCTTCTGGCTTGACCGCCTCGATGTGGGTTTCACCTTCTGGTGTGATCAGGCGTGAGCCATTGGCGCCGCGGGTAATGATCAGCGCTTCCAGATGTGATGCTACTTCCGTTTCGTTCCAGCCGGTGCGCTCCTGGATCAGTTGGAATTCGTAGTCATTGGCGATCAGCCATTTGGCTTCTTTGATGAAGGTTTTCAGGTCATCACTATCAAACAAGGTCATGGCCTGGCCCGGATCGAAAATATGCGGGATACCCAGGCGTTCGAAATCGCGGCTGTGTTGTTGCATGGCCAGTTTGCCGTCGGGTGCAACGATACCCAGGGTGATGCCCTCGGTGTCTTCCACTTTATTAACGTGGCTTTCCATCATCGCACCGGGGTGAAACGCAGTGATCTGGTTATCATCAAGATCAGTGGTGATAAACGCCTGCGGTGTAAATGCGCCTTCCAGATGACGCACATAACGGGTCGAAATCCCCAATCCTTCCAGGTGCTTCCTATATGGCCCGAAGTCGTCTCCAACGGTGCCCATCGGGTAGGGGTCGCCACACAGCATTTTTAGATTGTAGGCAATATTGCCGGCAACACCGCCGAATTCCCGGCGCATTTCAGGTACCAGAAAAGACACATTCAGCATGTGCACTTTGTCCGGCAGGATATGGTCTTTAAAGCGCTCCTGGAACACCATAATTGTGTCGTAAGCGAGGGAGCCACAGATTAATGCTGACATGTATTGGTCCGTTTTGTGTTTGCTTGAACAGGAGAACGGCATTTTAACGGATTTATGCGCGGCGTGGTTTGCAAAATCAACTATATGCACGTTCCCTTGTATTAAAAGGGGTACTATCATGTGCATAACAACAAACGTGCGCCATGGATTCGGCTAAATCTGGACTACAAGGGTCAGTAATAAAATGTCACTAATCGGCAATTTCCTCCTTGCCGGGGGCTTAGTTTGAGCTTCATCAATGAACTAAAACGTCGCAACGTTTTCCGCGTGGGCATTGCCTATGTGATCGTGGCGTGGCTGGTGGTGCAGGTCTCGGATGTGATGATCGATAACATCGGCGCGCCGGAGTGGTTGTTCAAATTCATTCTGTTGGTGTTGGCCGTTGGTTTTCCGGTGACACTGGTGGTGGCATGGGCATTTGAGCTGACACCGGAAGGCTTGAAGCGTGAAAAGGAAGTCGACCGCAGCCAATCGATTACGCCAAAAACTGGTCGTAAGCTCGATTTCACTATTATTGGTGTACTGGTCGTGGCTTTGAGCTACTTCATCTACGAATCACGATTTACTGAGAAAGGACTGGAAGTGACTGCCGCCGTCGAAACGGAGCAGGTGGATGAACCAACCCAACCCGAGACAGCCGCTAAAAACTCCGTGGCAGTCTTACCGTTCGTCAATATGAGCAACGATGCTGACAACGAATACTTCTCCGACGGCCTCACCGAAACTCTGTTGCACATGCTGGCGCAGATTCCGGATTTGCAGGTAGCCGCGCGTACCTCTTCTTTTGCCTTCAAGGGCAAAAACGAAGCCATCAAGGATGTCGCCCGTGCACTCGGTGTCGCCCACGTGCTGGAAGGCAGTGTGCAAAAAGCGGGTGGCCAGGTGCGAATTACCGCTCAGTTGATTCGGGCCGATGACGGCTTTCATATGTGGTCACAAAACTACACCCGGCCTCTGGATGATATTTTTGCCATTCAGGATGAAATCGCGTCAGATGTTGCCTCCGCGTTGGGCGCCTCCTTGCTGGGTAGCGGAGAGTCTCAAATGCGTGGCGTGGCGACAGAAAATCTGGGTGCTTATGACAGCTACCTGAGAGGCTTGAAAGAGCAAGCCACTTTTTCTTACACCAGTCTGGATGAAGCTGAAAAACACTTCAAACGGGCGCTGCTGGAAGACCCCGATTTTGCCGATGCACGGTTAGCACTGGCGCGAAATTATTTTCTCAAAGCCGGCACCGGTGTGATTACAGGGGGCGGGCGGCAGACTCAGGTTACACCTTTGCTTAATGACGTGCTGCAGGATGACCCGGACAACTATATCGCGCAAGCCTATGATTTGTTGAATCGCATGCCAATAAGCGAGTCCGGCCTCACCCAGGCTCAGTTGCATGAGCGGGTTGACGAACTGCGTGAGTTATTCGCACACATGCCCACGGATGCTTATTTACGCACTACCCTGGCATGGTTTTATTCAGGACCTTTGGACGACCCTGCGCAAGCGCTGGAGCTTTTACAAGCGGGTTTGCTGATCGACCCACTGGATGCGGATATTTATATCTCGCTGGGTTGGGTGTACTCCGGCTTGAGGGAAGCCGATAACGCTGTAGCGGCACTCAAGCGCGCCGCGGAAATGTCACCGGATAACCCGAATACTTATTACAACCTTTCAATTCTTGAGGCTGAAGCCGGAAATATGAAGGGGTATTTCGAGGGTATTAAAAAAGCAATGGACATCGATCCACAAGATCATGAACTTGCCGCCAATCTAGCTGCAACATTGTATTCACTTGACTTGTCCGAGGAAGCTGAAAGGTGGTATCGGCGGGTGCAAGCCTTGAGCCCGGCGTCGCCTACCGCCCGTTCGCTGTCAGTTTATCGTGCTTATGCCCGTCAGCAATCCGAAGAGGTGATTAGGCTGGTTGAGCAGAACGTCCGTGATCAGATTGAAAACCGCAATGCCGCATTTTTCTTCTCATTGATGGTTTATAGCGATGTCATGATGCAACAGAACCGCAGTCGGGAGGCCTACGATTTTCTGCTTTCGGTGCGGCCGGAAATAACCAACTTCGATCAACAGCCCAGTGACACGCAAGGCAGCATTATGCAGACATTCAGCGTACTTCTGATGTTCGGCTTTGCCAGTCACCAAGACGTGTTGACTGCATGGGACAGATACAGCGCCATGAAAAATGCACAAGGCTATAAGTGGATACTCGAAGACAGCGATCTGAAAACCATTGATCTGCTGGTGCATGGTGATCGTGAGGGTGCAGTTGACCAATTTGTAAACATTCGCTTGAATACACCTTTGGCGGACAATCTGAACGCACATAAAATGCTGCTTCCAGACATCTATCAGGGCTTGGCAGATGACCCTGTCGTGGCCGCCAAATTGGCCGAACGCAGCCGCGAGTTTATGGCGCTACGAGCCGAAATCAGTAACATGATGCAGGAGTCTGAGTGGCAATGATGAACCTTATAATAATAAACCTTAAATTGACTCAATACCCGACCAGGCCCACTGCATGAGTTTCTTTTCCGAACTCAAACGCCGCAACGTTGTTCGGGCAGCCATCGCCTATGCGCTGATGGGCTGGATTCTGTTGCAGGCAGCCGATTTTGTCTTCGACCTGATAGGTGCGCCGCCCTGGGTGATACAGGCCTTGGCAACCGTTGTGGTACTTGGCCTGGTGGTCACTTTGTTTTTTTCCTGGGCGTTCGAGATCACACCCGAAGGCATCAAGCGTGAAAGTGACATAGATCGCAGCCAATCCATTGCCCCGCAAACCGGTCGCAAGCTGGATCGTATGATTATCGTGTTTCTCGCGGTGGCGGTGGTGGTGTTGCTGGGCGAACGGATTCTGAATAAAAATGATTACAATGGAGCTGAAAAGCCTGCAATAGTTGAAGCCAGCAGCGATCGGCAGACAGCTGATCAGCAGAGCTTGGCGTCAAACACGTCAGCTACCAACCCGAACAAACCAGCTTCTGAAAGCGCGACCAAAATACCGGATGACCACTCGCTGGCAGTGTTGCCTTTTGTGGCCATGAGCAGCGGCCCCGATGATGAGTATTTTGCCGATGGTCTGACCGAAGAAATATTAAACTCGCTGGCGCAATTACCGGAGTTGCTGGTCACAGCACGCACCTCTGCTTTCTCATTTAAGGGCAAAGATCTTCCGATCAATGAAATCGCCGAAACGCTGAATGTCGGCAACATCGTTGAGGGTTCCGTGCGTCGCTCCGGCGATCGCGTGCGCGTGACCGCTCAGCTGATTCGTGCCAAAGATGGCTTTCATCTTTGGTCTGAGACCTATGACAGCACCTCAGCTGACACGATTGACATTCAGGAGGACATTGCCGAGCAAATTGCAGTGGCCTTGAACGTGGTGCTCGACGAAAACAAACGGCAAGCGATGCAATTGGCAGGCCTGCGCGATGTTGAGGCGTTCACCAAATACCAGAAAGCGCTTCACTTGTATCAAGCAGCGCATGGCGAGACCGATCAGATTCCGGCGTTGCGAAAAGTTAATGAACTGATAGAAGAGGTACTCGAGCGGGTGCCCAATTATGCACCCGCCCATGTCGAGCACAGCGACTTATACGCGCACATTGCGTTGAATGCGGCGTCGGGTGAATCGGAACCAAGCGTAACCGAAGAGGACATCGCTAACGCTGTCGATAACGCCACTCACGACTATGATCAGGCTATTTTGTATGCGCGCAATGAGCGCGAGAAAGCTTCTTTTGAATTTGACCGGGCCTACTTGTCAGGCGAGTGGCGCGGCATTACCGGTCGTGCCGAAGAAGTACTTGATGATGATACCTGTACATTCAACAACTGGCTTGCGCCCTATGCCCTGATGTTTGGCAAAGCTGCCGAATATGCAGAGTTTGCCCATATTGGCCGCCTCTGTGATCCATTGGCGACGACCGAATGGTTTAACGAAGCGCGCGCATTGTTTTGGGCCGGCGAACCAGACAAAGCGATTGCAGTTGCTTTAGAGGGCAATGAAGTTGCACCCGGCGATTGGCTCAGCAATCAGCTTATGTATGCGTTGCTTGCAAAAGGACGATTCGAAGATGCTGACAGGGTAGTGATTACCAGATTGAAGTCAGATCTCAGCGCAGGTACAGCCAACATGTTCATTGCAGCCGCGCGCGGAGACCGTGAAACAACAGACCGTATTTATACGGACCTGCAACAATACGGGGACTCAACGGTGTGGGATATGATCCACAAAGCGATTACGGGGCGTCACGAAATGGCCAATGCAGTTGCCGCTGAACTGGACAAGGATCCCAAAAATTATCTCAGCTTTGGTATATACACTGTCTGGTGTGCCTGTGGTGCACCTTTTGATTTGGAATACACACCGAATTTTGCTGCCAAAATAGCCGAAGCCGGTTTACCATGGCCACCGGTGTCGCCAATCGACTTTCCGTTGAAAGATTGGTAGCCTTGGTATGGAACTAAAGTCAGAACAAGCGGCTCAAAATAAACGATTCATACGGAACTAAAAGATACTTGACCATGCGCATTTTTGACGTTTACCAGCACCCCCGATACGGCATGCAAGCTGTGCGCCGGGGTTTTTCATGGTTGGCGTTTCTGATGCCGGCATTGTGGGCGGTGCGTCGCGGTCTGGGCGTCACAACTCTGTTGTTGTTGGTAGTAGTAACGACTTTGATGTTCGATTTGGTGCAGTTGGTCAGTGATTGGGTCAATAACCCGATCGCCAACTTGACCATTCTGGCTGCGCTGGTGGTTCTGGTAGGGGTTAAACCCGGTTTTGCAGGCTACCGTTGGCATGCACAGGCCCTGGAAGATGATCAATTCTCACTGGTTTGCACTGTGGTGGCCGAAAGTCGTCGCCAGGCGATTCGGGCAGCTGCCAATGACGACTTCTTCAACGGGCCCATTCGCATAGCCGCTGCCTGATAGCACGGTTAAAGGTCGATTTTTCGAGTACTAGACCAGCAATTGACCGCTGAATCACCGATTTTTCTAAAAACTCCATGAAACACGGGGCTTTTAGAGCTTTCAAGCTTGCTGAAATGCGGGTTGACTGATACATTACCACACCTGATAGTCACCTCATCCCCCGGATAACAACAGCATGGTTTTCAAGAGTCTTCGCGGTCTATTTTCCAACGACCTTTCTATTGATTTAGGTACAGCAAATACACTGGTATACGTACGCGGCAAGGGCATCGTCCTGAATGAGCCGTCGGTGGTTGCTGTCAGGATGGATCGCGGACCAGGTGGGCCACAGTCGGTCGCTGCTGTAGGTGCAGCTGCAAAACTCATGTTGGGCCGAACGCCCGGCAATATTCGTACTGTGCGGCCGTTAAAAGATGGTGTGATTGCCGACTTTAATATGACCGAAGCCATGCTTCAGCACTTCATCAAAAAAGTACACGAATCGCGCTGGTTGCGCCCAAGTCCCCGTGTGCTGGTATGTGTTCCCTGCAGTTCGACTCAGGTAGAGCGTAAAGCCATTAAAGAATCAGCCGAAGGCGCTGGTGCCCGTGAAGTGTTTCTGGTCGAAGAACCGATGGCAGCTGCGATTGGTGCCGGTATTCCGGTGCACGAAGCGCGAGGCGCGATGGTTCTGGATATCGGTGGCGGTACCTCTGAAGTTGCAGTAATTTCGCTTAATGGACTGGTGTATTCAAACTCAGTCCGCGTAGGCGGCGATCAGTTTGATGATGCGATTATCAACTTTGTAAGACGCAACTATGGCACTTTGATTGGCGAGTCCACTGCAGAGCAGATCAAGATCAAAATTGGTTGTGCGTGGCCGGATGAAGAAGCTGAAGAGCTGTCTGTTTCGGGACGTAACCTGGCCGAAGGTGTGCCACGGCGCATCACCATTAATAGCAATGAAGTTCTGGAAGCGCTGTCTGAAAGTCTGGCCAGTATTCTGGATGCTGTGAAAGTGGCTCTGGAACAAACGCCGCCTGAACTATGCGCAGATGTAGTTGAAACCGGTATCGTATTGACCGGCGGTGGAGCGCTGTTGCGCGGCATCGATCGTCTTATCAGTGAGGAAACCGGCCTGCCGGTGTTTGTGGCGGACGACCCGCTTACCTGTGTAGCCAGAGGTGGTGGCCGGGCACTGGAATTGATGGACGAAAATCACGGCGACTTTTTCACCACCAGCTGATCACCGATTTGGTTAATCAGCTTTGGTAAATAAAGACCCATCAGGCTCCAGTCGCTGGTTCGGCGAGGAAGGTTCGCGAACCGCAAAGTTAATGATGTATATGCTACTGGCTGTGGTGCTGATGTCGATGGATCAGCGCAGTCAGTACGTTCCCCAGATTCGCGGCACGATGGAAAGAGGCTTCGAACCGGTATTTCGACTGGTCGGCTGGCCGTCGCGGGCATGGCAATCGCTGGGCCGGCAATCCGCCGACCGCAATGAACTCATTGCCGACAATCAATGGCTCAACACTGAATTGCTCAAAACGGCTGGTTCTATACAAACACTGGCCGCGCTTGAGCAGGAAAACCAACGACTCAGAAAACTTCTGGACGCCACCCAGGGTCGCGCCTACAACTTTACCTTTGCGGAAATGATTCGCGTTGATCTGGATCCCTTCTCACACAAAGTCTGGATAGATCAGGGTGAACAGCAAGGTATCAGCAGCGGCCAGGCCGTGATTGACGGGCTGGGCATTGTCGGCCAGGTCGAAGAAGTATTTCGCAACTCATCAACCGTTCGCCTTATTTCCGACCCGGATCACGCTTTACCCGTTCAGATTAATCGTACCGGCTTGCGCGGTGTGGCGTTCGGGACTGGTGAAACCGGCAACCTGATCATGTCGAATATCCCGCAGCAGGCCGATATCGGCGTTGGCGATGTAATTGTGACCTCCGGTCTGGGCGATCGTTTTCCGCCGGGCTTTCCAGTGGGTGTGGTCGAAAAAGTAGAGCGGGATGTTGGTGAGTCATTTGCGAGCGCGCAGGTTCGGCCATATGCAGCATTGGATCGCGGTCGGGAAGTGCTGGTGGTCGAGCCCTATGTTCCAGCCAGCATCATAGAGTTCTGGCAGCCATGAGTGATTCGCGCGAAAGCATCAGCCTGTTACTGCTGACTATTGTTGCTGCAATTTTGCTATCAATGTTGCCGATGCCAGCAGTGCTCGAGCCACTCAAACCCTACTGGGTGGCTTTGGTGGTGATCTACTGGTCTTTGGAAACCCGTGCTGTCATTAGCCTCGGCATGGCGTTTCTGGTCGGCATTATGGTCGATATTTTCAGTGGTAGTTTGTTGGGCCTGCACGCCTTGTCTCTGGTGGTTATGGTTTTTCTGGTGCAGCGTTTTCGCTCGCGTATTCGCTTTTTCCCGCCGTGGCAGCAGGCGCTCAGCGTTTTGGGTTTACTGGTCAATGATCGCATTATCCTGATCTGGATAGGCGCGTTGATGGGTGAGCCTTTGCCGACGTTGAAGTATTGGCTGCCACCCTTGATAGGCATGGCGGTGTGGCCCTGGTTGTTCCTGTTACTGGATAGCCTGAGAGCACGCACCCGCCGACATAAATCGTGATTTCTTACGGCGGCAGACCCGGCATCAAGGATCCAAATGACGAAAAGCGTTTGTTTGATCAGCGTGCCTGGGTGGCTTTTCTGGTCATTTGTTTGTGTTTGATTGCCTTGCTCAGCCGGTATGTGTGGCTGCAGGTCAGTTCACACGATGATTTTTCGACACGCTCGGAGAACAACCGTGTGAGCGTGCGTCCGGTTGTGCCAAATCGCGGCTTGATTTATGACCGGCGAGGACGCGTTATTGCCGAGAATGTGCCGGCCTACCGCCTTGAAATAATCCCGGAGAAAGTCGACGATCTGGAAGCCTTGTTAAACAAGCTGACTCCTCTGGTGGATCTCGACGAAGATGATATTGAGAATTTTCAGGACAGCCGCCGCCATTTCCGGGTGTTTGACGGTGTGCCGCTGAAAATGGACTTGAGCGAGGAGCAAGTTGCCCGCTTTTCAGTCAACCAGCATTTATTCGAAGGTGCATATGTAGTGCCTTATCTTTCCCGGCACTACCCCTACGGTGATTTGCTGACACATGTCATTGGCTACGTCAGCCGCATGGATGACGATGATGTGGCGAGTGTCGATGAAGGCAATTATCGCGGCACCAACGTGATCGGCAAGATCGGCATCGAACAGTTTCATGAGACTGAACTTCACGGCACCAGTGGCTTTGAGAGGGTCGAAACCAATGTCAGCGGGCGGGTGTTACAGGTGCTGGAGCGCCAGGATGCAGTGCCTGGCCAGGATCTGGTGCTGTCAATTGATGTAGCTGTGCAGCAAGTTGCCTGGGATGCAATTGGTGACCGCCCGGGTTCGGTGGTTGCTATCGACCCGACCGACGGCAGTGTTATTGCCATGGTCAGCAAACCGGCATATGACCCGAATTTGTTTGTGCATGGCATAGCGCATAAAGCCTATCAGGAGATTCTTAACGGCCCGGGACGGCCTTTGTTCAACCGTGCTTTGCGCGGTGGCTATGAGCCGGGCTCTACACTCAAGCCGTTCGTAGGCTTGGCCGGGCTCGAAACAGGGGTGGTCGATGAAAATACCCGGGTATTTTCAAACGGCAAATTTTATATCGCAGGCTACGGCCGCCCTTACAGGGACTGGAAACCCGGTGGACATGGCTGGGTGACCATCGTTACTGCGCTTGAGCAATCGGTGAATACTTATTTTTACCAGTTGGCGATGAATCTGGGCATAGACCGTATGCACGATTATCTGGCTCAATTCGGTTTTGGTGAAACCACTGGCATAGATGTACCCGGTGAAGGCAAAGGCGTGCTGCCATCGCGCGAGTGGAAGCGCGCCGCACAAAATAAGCCCTGGTACCCCGGTGAGACCGTGATCGCAGGTATTGGACAGGGCTTTAACGTTGTTACGCCGGTACAGCTGGCCAATGCCGTAGCCACTTTGGTTAACGGCGGTAAGCGTTATGAGCCGCGTTTGCTGTATGCCAGTAAAGAAGCGGGCAATGAGCGCGCACAACAACAAGAAGCACCTGTCGCATTCCAGGTGCCGGTGGTTAATCCACATGATTGGGAACTGGTACGCGAGGGCATGGAACGCGTGGTCAATGGACCAAGAGGTACGGCGCGTGCTATTACAAAAGGTGCTCACTACCGCATGGCTGGCAAGTCTGGCACTGCCCAGGTGTTCCAGCTAGCCCAGAATGAAAAGTACGTCGCCAAGAACGTGGCCCAGCATCTGCGCGACCATGCTTTGTTTGTGGCTTTCGCACCGGTGGATGCGCCCAGAATAGCGGTGGCAGTGATACTGGAACACGGTGGCGGTGGCTCAACAGATGCGGCCCCGGTGGCCAAGGAAGTGATAGAGGCCTGGTTGGATCAGGAAATCGGGCGCCAGACGGGTGAGCAACCATGAGCCTCGGTTGGTTAAATCGCATGATCCCCGGCTGGATCGGCTTGCCTCGTTTGGATCCGGTTTTGTTGTCTTTTCTACTGGCAATTATCGGCTTCGGTCTGGTGGTTCTTTACAGCGCCTCCGGCCAGGATATGGGCATGGTAGAGCGGCAAGGCATACGGTTGGGTGTCGGGCTTGCAGCGATGTTTACCATTTCTCAGGTGCCTCCGCGTATTCTGAAAGCCTGGACGCCGTGGTTGTACGGTATAGGTATCGCGATGCTGGTAGCGACCTGGGTGCTGGGGGTTGGCAGAGGAACACAGCGCTGGTTGGATCTGGGCCTTTTCCGGTTTCAGCCCTCAGAGCTGATGAAGCTGGCGGTACCGATGATGGTGGCCTGGTATCTACACCCCAAAATTTTGCCGCCGACGTGGAAGGTCGTATTGGTGTCGCTGGGTATATTGATGGTGCCCACCTGGTTGATTTATCACCAACCGGACCTGGGAACTGCGTTATTGGTGGCGGCCAGTGGCATGTTAACGCTTTATCTGGCTGGCCTGCGCTGGAAGATTCTTTTCGGATTTGCAGGACTGGCAGCGGCAGCAGCGCCGGTGTTGTGGCTGGTTATGAAAGAGTACCAACGCAACCGGGTGCGCACATTTCTGAATCCGGAAGCTGACCCGCTCGGGCATGGCTGGAATATCATTCAGTCCAAGATTGCGGTTGGCTCCGGCGGCATAACAGGCAAGGGCTGGTTAAACGGAACTCAATCTCACCTCGAATTTATTCCGGAGCGCCACACCGATTTTATTCTTGCCGTATTGTCAGAAGAGTTCGGGCTGATCGGCGTGTGTTTGTTGATGATTGCCTATTTGCTGGTAATCGCGCGTGGCTTGTACATCGCCAGTATCGCCAGAGATACTGGTTCGCGGCTGTTGGCGGGAAGTTTGAGTTTAACTCTGTTTGTATACGTTCTGGTTAACGGCGGCATGGTCTCTGGTGTGTTGCCGGTGGTGGGTGTGCCGCTGCCTTTAATCAGTTATGGCGGAACATCTGCGGTTACTCTGTTGTCTGGGTTTGGAATAATGATGTCTATCTACGCACATAGAAAGTTCATTAGGTGAACCCGCACTGGTACAATGTACGGGGTTGGTGCTTTTTAGATTACGATCACTACTTTGGAACTACTTGTTAATGCGAAAACTATTTATTTTATTGTTTCTGGCTGCGCCTGCTTGGGCGGAAATGCCGCCGAATTCAGATCAGTTTGTTGCCAGGGCTGTCGAGGAATACGGGCTGTTGGCAGACGAGGTACGGGCGGTATTGGAAGAAGCAGAGTTCCAACAGTCCATCGTTGACGCGATCAGCCGTCCGGCGGAAGGCAAGCCCTGGCATGAGTATCGCAAAATATTTTTGACTGACAAGCGCATTGATGAGGGTGTCGCCTTCTGGAATGAACACCGCGATCTGATTGCCGCTGCTTCGAAGAAGTTTGGCGTGGATGAAGATGTGATTGTCGCCATTATCGGGGTGGAAACTTTTTACGGACGCATTACCGGCAACTATCGCACCATTGATGCGCTGGTGACGCTGGGTTTTTATTACCCGCAGAATCTGAAATCAGACCGCTCAGCCTTCTTTTCAAAAGAGCTTCTGCAGTTCCTGCAACTGGCTTCGGAAGAGGGCTTGCCGGCTACTGAAATCACCGGGTCTTACGCCGGCGCCATGGGCATGGGGCAGTTCATGCCCAGTAGTTACCTCGAGTATGCAGTCGATTTTGATGAAGATGGTCACCGCGACCTGTGGAGCTCGACTGACGATGCGGTTGGCAGCGTTGCTAACTATCTGAAGCGTCATGGCTGGCAGCTGGGCCAACCGGTTGCGGTTCGCATGCAAGCTTCCGAAGGCGCTGATTTTGAATCACTGGACGAGAGTAGCTACAAGCCCTCATTGACGGTCGCCGAATGGAAAGCCAAGGGTTTTACGCCTTCGGTTGAAGTACCGTTAGATGCGCCGGCGGCCGTTTTGAAACTGGAAGAAGCTGACCGCAACGGTTACTGGATGGTATTCAATAATTTCTACGTCATCACCCGCTACAATCGCAGCCCGCGTTACGCCATGGCGGTGTTTGATTTGAGCCAGGAAATCAAGCATAAATTCGAACAGGGTTCAGACCAGAATGCGGCTATTCCATGATTAAAAAGGCACTATGGGCGGCAGTTGCCTGCGGTTTGTTGCTAGCGGGTTGTGCCGGTGACAAGTACGACAAAAAAAGTGATCAGGATGGGCCTTCCAACCGCAAGATAGCGATCAAAGACATTCACGATGCGGTGCCTAAAAAAGAACCGCGAGCACGCTATGGCAATCAGTCTCCCTATACGGTGCTGGGCAAAACCTACACAGTGCTGCCTTCCAGCACAGGCTACCAACAGCGCGGAGTGGCCTCCTGGTATGGCAGCAAGTTTCATGGCAAGCGCACATCCAGCGGCGAGCCCTATGATATGCATCTGGCCACTGCGGCCCACAAATCTTTACCGTTGCCGAGCTATGTAGAAGTTAAAAACCTGGATAATGGTCGCAAGATGATCGTCAAGGTGAATGATCGCGGACCATTTCACAGCGGCAGAATCATTGATTTATCCTACGCTGCAGCGATTAGATTGGGCGTCGACCAAACCGGCACCGCCAATGTTGAAGTGCGGGCTCTTAATGTTGGCAATAGCGCGCGCGTTGCTGCCAAAGTGCCGGACGGCACTTTTTTGCAGGTCGGTGCCTTCAAAAGTAAGAAAGCAGCCAATGAACTGGCTGGTAAGATGACCGAGGTGCACCTGAATCCGGTGTCGGTCAAAAAGAACAAAGGACTGTATAAAGTATGGATTGGACCTTATGCCACGCAGTGGGAAATAGAGGACAGCGTGCGCCAGGTAGTTGAACTTGGCTACGACCGCCCGCATAAGGTAACTCGATAGATCATTGCTGCCGGGTGTCCTCCGGTGGCTGAATTGACGGAATAGTTGTTTATTATGAAAAAAGTCCTGTTATTAATCACTACCCTGATCGCCCTGCCGCTGACATTGTTGGCGCAAGTACCTTCACCAAATCCGCCCAAAGGCATGCCGATGCCGGCGCCGCCGTCATTAAGCGCCAACAGCTATATCCTGATGGATTTCAACAGTGACAGGATACTGGTAAGTAACGATCCGGAAAAGCAGGTAGAGCCGGCCAGCATCACCAAATTGATGACCAGCTATGTGGTTTTTCACGAACTTACTGAGGGTAATATTTCCCTGCAAGACAAAGTGCCGGTTAGCGAAAAAGCCTGGCGCACTGAAGGCTCACGCATGTTTATCGAGCCTGACATGGATGTAAATGTCGAGCAGTTGTTGAAAGGCATGGTCATTCAATCAGGCAATGATGCCAGTGTTGCGTTGGCGGAATATCTGGCCGGGTCTGAGGAAGCCTTTGCCGGTTTGATGAACCACTATGCACAGCAACTGCGCATGAACAACAGTCATTTTATGAATTCTACCGGCCTGCCTGACGAGCAGCATTACACCACCGCGCTCGACGTGGCCATATTGAGCAAAGCTTTGATCCGGGATTTTCCGGAATACTACAAGTGGTATTCGGAAAAAGAATACAGTTTCAATGAGATACGCCAGCACAACCGCAACAATCTGTTGTGGCGTGACCCTGCAGTCGATGGTCTGAAAACCGGCCACACTGCCTCGGCGGGCTATTGCCTGGCTTCATCTGCCAAGCGCGATGGAATGCGGCTGATCAGTGTGATTCTGGGTTCTAACTCCGAGTCCTCACGCGTCAGCGAAAGCCAAACCTTGCTTAACTACGGCTTCCGCTTTTACGAAACAGTTCAGCTTTACAAAGCCGGCCAGGAGTTGGCCAGCGGTAAAGTCTGGAAGGGTGAGGCAGAGCAGGTCAAGCTGGGTGTTAGTGATGAGCTATTCGTAACCATTCCGCGTGGTCGTTACGATGACCTGGATGCCCAGGTGGTAATGCGACCAGAACTGATTGCACCGCTCGCGCAGGGTGAAGAAGTGGGCAGTGTTGTGGTATCCATTGGTGATGAAGAAATTGCCACACGCAGTCTGGTAGCGTTGGAAGCTGTTGCGCAGGCCGGCTTTTTTGGTCGTACCTGGGACGGCATGAGCATGTGGTTCGGCGGCTTGTTTGGTGGCGATGATAACGAAGCTGATGAAGCTGCTGATGAAGCCGACAACGTTGATTCGGACAGCGCCAAAGACGGAGGAGGCGAAGACAGCTGATGGCTTCCAAGTTTCCGCCGCAAGGCGTGCCGGAACAACAGTCAGAAAAGCAGCCAGAAACTTTACTGGAGTTTCCCTGCAAGTTTCCTATCAAGGCGATGGGCCGGGATATCGACGGCTTCCAGGCGCTGGTCGAAAAGATTGTGTTTGAACACGCCGATGCGTACCCGGATGAACCGGTCACCACAAACTCCAGCGAAACAGGCAAATTTGTTTCGGTGACAGTAACGATAGAAGCAGTCTCCAAAGATCAGCTGGATCGGATTTATCAGGCACTCACTGATTGCGACCAGGTGGTGGTTTCACTTTAAGCCGGCCATGCGCACCCATGTCATCCGCCAATAAAATAGCAGTGGAACAGGCGCAAGCAGTCAGCCCCGTCAATAGTTATCTGAATGTTCGTCATCTGGGTACGCTCGACTACGAATCAGTTTGGCACGCCATGCAGTCATTCACTGACGCCCGCGATGCCAGCACGGCCGATGAGATCTGGCTGGTCGAACACCCAGCGGTGTTTACGCAAGGTCAGGCGGGAAAGGCAGAACACATTCTTGCACCCGGTGACATTCCCGTGGTGCAGGTCGATCGCGGTGGCCAGGTCACCTATCACGGCCCCGGACAGATCGTAGCTTATACTTTGATCGACTTGCGCAGGTTGGAATTGGGTGTTCGTGCACTGGTTTCGGCACTGGAAACAGCCATCATTCATGTGCTGGCAACTTATGACGTTCAAGCGCTACGCATGCAAGGCGCACCGGGCATCTACGTTGATGGCGTTAAAATCGCATCTCTGGGGTTGCGGGTGAGAAGGGGTTGCTCGTTTCATGGCCTGGCTTTCAATGTTGACATGGATTTAGAGCCTTTCCAGAGAATTAATCCCTGTGGCCTGCTGAATATGCAGGTTACGCATTTAGCAGCCTTTACTGCTGCGGCGATGACCCAGGTCGAAGCGCGCTTGATTACCAGCCTCGCCGGGGTTTTAGGCTACAATGGCAGGCTTCGCCACGTGGCCGCGCAATTGCCACCACCTTGATTGGAAATAATATTCAGTGACTGACCAACATACAATTGCCATCCGCATCGGCAGTAAAGCAGCAGGCATAAAGGAAGTCGGTGCCGACAAGCTGACCCGCAATACGGCCAAATTTGATGAGCAGGCACCGCAACTGCGTAAGCCGCCATGGATCAGAGTGCGTTTGCCGCCTGGAAATGCAGTTGCCGAACTCAAGTCCCGCCTGCGGGATAACCACCTGGTTACCGTATGTGAGGAAGCGAGCTGCCCGAACATTCATGAATGTTTCAACAAAGGCACCGCAACCTTCATGATTCTGGGCGAGATCTGTACGCGCCGGTGCTCATTTTGTGATGTGGCGCATGGCCGCCCGAAACCGCCGGATGAAACAGAGCCCGAAAACCTGGCCAAAACCATCCGTGACATGCGCTTGCGTTATGTGGTGATCACATCCGTTGATCGTGATGATTTGCGCGACGGCGGCGCGGAGCATTATGTGCGCTGCCTGAATCGGATTCGCGAACTGAGTCCGGGCATCAAACTGGAAGTGCTGGTGCCGGATTTCCGTGGCAAAGGCCGGATGGAACGTGCGCTTGAAATAATGGCCACTTCGCCGCCAGATGTATTCAACCACAATCTGGAAACTGTCAAGCCTCTGTATAAGAACGTCAGGCCTGGTGCCGACTATGAGTGGTCTTTGCAGTTACTGAAAAGCTTCAAAGCACAACACCCTGAAATTCCGACAAAATCAGGTATTATGCTGGGCTTGGGGGAGACTCGTGAGCAGATTGAAGAAGTGCTTAGAGATTTGCGCGCTAATGATGTTGACATGATTACCATGGGCCAATATCTGCAGCCAACGCCTCATCATCATCCGGTAATGCGCTTCTGGACACCGGAAGAATTTGAATCGTTGGCCGGGTTCGGATACGGGCTTGGTTTTACGCATGTGGCTTCCGGGCCATTGGTGCGCTCTTCATACCACGCCGATCAGATGGCAGAGGAGTCAGGACTGGTAAGTTGAACTGATGCCAGTATTCGCTTGTCGCACACTAGTGTCAGCTAAACTTCTGGCCCTTGCGAAATCGAATACGGTGTAGCTAAATAGGGGTGGAAATCGGATCCATCGTTTTGATCCATATCGTTAGTAAGTGGAGTATATAAATTTGAGAGCAGTCAAATTTTCATTAATCTTTCTCGCCGTAACCATAATTTCGGTAACTGGCATGGCCTCGACAGAACCCGCAGCAAATGTGGTGTTCAAGCCAACCTATGAACAGAAATTGCGTGGCAATCTGGCCACCAAGTTTCTAGCCAACTGGCATTACAAGGATACGCGCCTTAACGACGATCTGTCGGTCATGATATTTGATCGGTATCTTGAAACGCTGGATCCCAATTTCACTTATTTCTACGTCAGTGACATCGAAAAATTTGCGCCGTACAAGTTGGAGATGGATGATGCCCTGCAGCACTCAAACCCGACGCCTGCGTATGACATCTTCGCTGTCTACGTTGAGCGGGTTCACGAGCGGGTAAAATACGCACGCGACTTGCTCAAGCAGCCGTTTGATTTTGCCGTTGATGAAAGCTATCCCTGGGATCGCGAAGATACCAAATGGGCGACTACCGAATATCAGCTGAACGAATACTGGCGCTTGCGGGTTAAAAATGATTTTCTGCGTTTACGTCTGGCCGGTAAGGAAGATGCAGACATTGTAGATACGCTTGATGATCGCTACGCCAATCTTGACCGGCGCATCGATGAGCTCAATTCTGATGACGTGTTCCAGTTCTTTATGAATGCCTATGCGCAATCTATTGAGCCACATACCGCTTATCTGTCACCGCGGACGTCCGAGAATTTCGAAATCTCCATGAGCTTGTCTCTGGAAGGTATCGGTGCTTTGCTTGGTCGTGAAAACGAATACACCAGTATTGCCCAAGTGGTACCCGGTGGTCCGGCCGACAAGGAAGGGCACCTGGAAGCCGGTCACAATATTGTGGCGGTTGGTCAGGGCAACGACGGCAAAATGGTTGATGTGATCGGCTGGCGTGTTGATGACGTGGTTGATTTGATTCGCGGACCCAAGCACACCATTGTGCGGCTGGAAGTGTTCCCCGAAGATGAAGGTCCTGGCAGCCCGACAACCACGATAGAAATCGTGCGTGACGAAGTTAAGCTGGAAGAGCAGGCTGCCAAAAGCCGAATTATTGACCTGCCGGGTGAAGACGGGCTAATAACCAAAATCGGCGTAATTGATCTGCCGGTGTTTTATCTGGACTTTAGTGGACGCGCGCAAAACCTGCCGGATTACCGTTCCAGCACCCGTGATGTGCGTAAGCTGATCACTGACATGAAAGCTGAAGGTATTGAAGGTCTGGTGGTTGATTTGCGCAACAACGGCGGCGGATCATTATTGGAAGCAACGACTCTTACCGGTTTGTTTATTGATGAAGGCCCGGTTGTTCAGGTGCGCAGTTCCAGTGGTCGCATCAGTACCGAAGAAGATACCGATCCGGGTATGGCCTGGGATGGTCCGATGGCAGTTTTGGTTAATCGCTACAGCGCATCGGCGTCAGAAATTTTTGCGGCAGCCATTCAGGATTATGGTCGTGGGCTGATTATTGGTGAAACAACATTCGGCAAAGGTACGGTTCAGAATCTGGTAGATCTGGATGATTACGCGCCCGATAAAGAAGCCGGCAAAATGGGTCAGCTTAAAATCACCATGGCACAGTTCTTCCGCGTTAATGGCGGCTCCACTCAAAACCGGGGCGTTGAACCCGATATTCATTTTCCATCTGCCGGCGATCCGGCAGATTATGGCGAACGCTCGCTGGACAATGCACTGCCATGGACCAGCATTCCCACTACTGACTTCAAGCGGGAAGGTAACCTGGACAAGATGACAGCAGTTACGGATTTCCGTTATCACGACCGTATGGAGCATAATCAGGAATTCGGTTGGTTGCTTAGCGATGTGGCTGAATTCAATGAGAACAAAGACAAGAAGGAAATTACTCTGCTGGAAACCACGCGTCGTACCGACATGGATAAGGACAAAGCGACCCGTGACGAACGCAAAGCAGCCAGTAAGGAAAGTGGTGGGCCTTTATTCGAAGATTCCGAAGAGTTGGTTGGTGTTAATCGACCACCAGAAGCGGGAATTGATGATGACGAGGATGAAGCTACTGACGAAGATGATGAGAAGGATGAGACACCGGATTTGTTGCTTCGTGAATCCGCTCGTATTGTTGGTGACATGATCGAGTTGAATAACAATGCTTCCGAGTTGACCAGTCAATTTACTCTGATCAGCAAGGACAGCAAGTCCGAAGGTTTGAACTAAAACGTCCGGGGGCAAGCAACTGGCCCCCCGCTATTCAATCACAAATATTCATTCACAATTATTTGGGCACGAATATTCAGGCAAAAAAAAGCGACTGGGCGCAAGCCCAGCCGCTTTTATTATTTTTGCTTCTCTAAACTCTGCCGGTACGTTTAAGCTCTTTTAATCAGACTAACTATTAATAGCAAAATAACGGCGCCTACAGTTGCGGCAATGATGGCGCCCAGGATGCCACCACCGATAGCGATACCCAATGTTGGGAACAGCCAACCACCTACGAACGCGCCAAGAATACCGACAACGATGTTGCCCAGAAGCCCGAAACCACCGCCTTTCATCAAGGTGCCAGCTAACCAACCGGCGACAGCGCCGATAAACAAGAAAATAATTAATGATGTTCCATCCATACCGCTTCTCCCATAAATTACTGTTTAATGTTACTTGGTTTCGTTACTTGCGTTTCCTCTCCGCAATTGACTATAGCACCTATTTCTTCACCCAGACACCATCGGCACCGCGGATGTAATTGCCCGGCAAGGTTTTCTCAATGGCAGTATTGCCACCCACCTTTTCCACTTCTACAAGGCTGGTACCCTGCTTTTGAGCAATTCTTTGATAGCCTTCCTTGCGTCTTTCGTTGGTATTCTTAACCAGGCTTATGACGTCGACTGGTACGTTGGATGCAACAAACCCAATGTAGCCATCAGCCTGCTCACCAATCAGTCCATCCGCTTTAGGCGCGGTTAAAGGACTGGCCATGGCGACAGATGTAACTGTCATGTTTAATAGCAAAGCCATGAAAACCACTGTGATCCAATTGTAGCGTTTCATCTTTTAACTCCTGCGTATTTAATCATCTTGATCGATTCGATATTGCATTGTTGATGGGGCGGTAAACCCTCATCAGAACATATCGTCTTCGAGCAACTCTTCTACCTGTTTCTCAACTTTGATCAGAATTTCATGCTTGATATTGATGTTCATGTTGATTTCAATAGGCTTGTCCGGTGCTTCCACCCTGACGGTTGGCGTGCAAGCCGAGCTCAAGAGCAGAACAGCGACCAATATTCCAAATATTTTCATTGTTTCACCACCCGTTTGTAGTTGATGTCACATACATTAACAGCTTGTTGTGAATATTGCCTGAATGTACTGGCAGCAATGATGCAAATAGTCTATTTGATTTTAATCTGCTTCAAAATAGATTCTTCAAAGCTACCAGTCAAAAACATCGCCTCGAAAAGCTCTGGTAGCGAGCCATTGATGGTCAGATTAAATATCACTGGATAGCCGTTGTACAAGTCCGGGTTACTTCCATCAAGATGAATAGTGATTTTGTATGGACCTGCTGAGTCATATGCAATTTTTCCCGACAATTCTTTATAGTGAAAATTATCCAGTGCCAGCAAGCCGATATTGGTACTCGCCATACTGCCTTTTGAATAAGCCAGCCGCCCCGGGCCGGTTGAAGTGAAGGTACCATCTATAATGTGAATCGCCGAGCCATGGCTACCTGCGGGCAGATGGAAATCAATAAACCCTGTTCCTTCCAGTCCCTCCATATCCAGAAACGCAAACAACTTTTGCAGGTTGATATGCGTCAAGTTGATTGCAGTGTCTTCGATTTCACCGTCTGCGTAATTCAATTTATCTATTTTCAGCTGTCCGTCAAACAAGTTGGCAGACAGCTTACTCAATTCGAATGTATGGCTGTTTTCCAGCTTCACCTCGACGCCGAAATCGGCTATGTCGATACCACCCGCCAGTTCCATATGTTGTATTGCAACAGGGCCTGAAGCAAAAATATCGTTGTTGTAGCCGGAGTCAAACTTGAAGCTGGCCTGGCGGGCGTTGCTTTCGGCCAGATCCGCCGAGATTTCAGAACCTGAAAGATCCAGCTTGGCGCTGATGTCGTCATGAACCTGAATCAGACCGCTGACACTTAAGCTGCCGCCAGCAAGTTTCAGGTCAGCCGGCAACTCGATATGTGCACTGCGAAGCATGGCTCGCAAACCAGCAAGTGGTATTGTGCTGTTGAGCAGGGAGACATCCCACCAACCGGATTTGGTGTTCCCGGAAAACTCAATCGGAAGTCCGGCGTTGCCGTTAAAACTTAAATTGCCGTTGCCCTTGATGTTGTCATCTTTTAATAGCTTGAGTTTCGTGTCCAGGTCAAAACCTGTCCAGGTGTTTTCCTTAACCTTAATTTTGAATCCCCCGGTTTTAACATCAACAGCACCGGTCAGATTCGCAAGGTCAAGGTCGACCCATTTCAGATCAAGCCGTGACGCATTGGCTGCCAGCGGCATTATATTGGCTTTAGTCAAATATCCAGCGCCGCTGCTTTTCAGTTGATTTTCATCTGATTCAAGCGAGCCGGTCATGTTTAGTTCACCGGCTGTTACCACGGTTTGCAGGGGATTGTCCGGGGAAAATACAGTTATTTTCGGATTGACACTTTGCAATGGCCCCTTAAACAGGTAACTGATGGTGCTGTCGTTGTCTGGATTGCCAATGAGATTAAAACCCAGCTGTGCCTCGCTGGCTTGAAGATTGTCAGCTACAAACTCAATCCAGCCGGGTGCCGATGGCTCGCCTGTCTGGATTTTTGCTTTTAAACCTGGCAGAAGTGCATCAATCTTGCCGGTAGGTTGGAAACTAATCTGTTCCGGCGCCCAGGCGAGCTTGCCTGACGCCTGCAGTGACAGGCTGTTGGCAGCCACGCTCAGCGTCTCGGTTGCATATGCGAACGGGCCTTGCTCTTTCCAGTTCAGTGATAGCCCGCCGGTCAGGTCAAATTGCGCCGCTGGCTCAAGATCAGCAATGCCAATATTGACCTCATCCAGCTTTAGCAAAATGCTGGATTTGTCAGTTGAGTAGTCCAAAGCAAGCCCGCCGCTAAATTTGAGTGAAGGCTTGGCAAGTGTGCTTACAGGCAGGTTGAGCACCAGTTGGCTTGCTGGTGTGATTCTCAGTTCAGCATTGGCGAATGAATCGACTCCGGTTCCATTAGAGCGCTTCAACTCCGGGATGGAATTGGCGAGCACTGTTTCGATTTGTCCGCTTCGATCCAGCAGTGAAAGCCGACCGGCGCCAACATCACCTGTTGCAGAATCGCCGCTGTCAGTAAACTCCACCAAAACGGTCTGCGCTTCACGTTTTGCCTGAATGTGGGTATTAATCACAGCCGTGTCACCGTCAAAATCGACTTGAAATCGGTTGGCCTTTAAAGACATTTGTGAAAAGTGGCGAATCTGATCACCGTTAAAAACAACTTGCGCCTGTAGTTGTCCACCCACATGTGTCAGCCTGCCTTGCGTGCTTTTGCTCAGCAATGCATCCAGCCATTCATCACCAGCGGCGTCGGCATCAAATTGCAAATCCAGTTCCGATTCAGTCGTATCTGGATCGTCAACCTGAGTAAACGCCACATCCAGCCACGCCGGCGATGTTTCGTCAGCCGGAAATCTGACCAGAGCAGATAACTTTTCCGGGTTCACATAGACATTAAAATGGCCGTTAATCGTCCCCTGGCCGACGATGGAAGCAGTGGTGTCGAGTTGGTAGTGACCCTGATCGGAAGGGTCGAGGTGGAATCCTTGCAGCGCAATAACAACGGGCTGGTCGGATTTGTCGTCTGGATTGTCGCTGGCGAAGTGCAACGCAAGCTGTGCTTGATTGACTGTTACTGATGGCAGACTGGCGCTCAATTGAAACATCGGCAGCGACAGGTCATCAATGGAAAATGGTACAGGCGGTTTGTCTTTGGAAGGCGGCAGATAAATATGCAGCTTTGCCGAGTCAATAGTCGTGACCAAGCCTTGATATGAGAGTCTCGAATTCTCCACTTCAATGGTCAGAGTGAGGCCTGGCAGTTTGCCTCTGGCTTCCGCGTGTTTCAGATTAACGCCGGAAAAGCCCGGCCAGGACATTTTTAGAGTTTCAAGTTGCCAGCCCGGCGGCAACTGTTTTGCCAGTATGACCGGTAGCCACCATGGGGACGAGGCATAGAAAACAGCCAGCACAACAACCAGAATCAATAGCGGCTTTAATAACTGCTTCATTGGCGGTGCATTATGCCTGGATAGGATCAGCAGACACTCCGAAGAGCGCCTGCCTGCATTGATAAATCAGATCACAATCGATTTAGAAACGACTTTCCTGTCGGACGGCTTAGTTGTCGGGATCAACAGCGTCTTTCACGTCATCAGCTACATCTTCAGCAGTATCCGAAACGTCATCAGCGGCGTTGTCAATTTTCTCACCTGCTTTTTCCATGGGACCTTTCTTTTCACACGCCACCATCGAAAAACTCATGGCAACTACCATCATGGCAGCAAATATCCTGGATAATTTCATATCTTCAACTCCTTCCTGATTATGAAAAGGTGTCAGTACTCTAGCACAACTGGAAGATGGATTATCCAGTAGAATTAGCCCCTATGTCAGACACATCTCCAAGCTTGATATTAAAAGTTGCTCTGCCGGTACCACTGCGGCAGTTGTTCGATTATCTGCCGCCAACTGAAGGTGCGCCGCCTGGGCCGGGAATGCGGGTTCTGGTGCCTTTCGGACGTCGCAACATGGTGGGTGTGGTGGTGGGAACTGCCACCGGCAGTGACCTGCCCATAGAGAAACTGGCAAGAGTATCGAGCGTGCCAGACGGCACTCAAACGGTGTTGACGGCCGAAACTTTGCAGTTACTGTTGTGGGGCTGGCGCTACTATCAGCACGCACCGGGTGAAGTCATTTTTAATGCTTTACCGCCGTTGCTGAGAAAGTTGGATGGAACAATTCCGCCATTGCCACTGCAATATCACATCAGCGATAGCGGTCGGCAACGTCTTGAAGAGCCCGTGGGCCGTATAAAAGCACAACTGCGCCTGCTGCAAGCTGTGGCTGACGGTGCTAACTCGGCCGAGCAGATGCGACTTGTCAGTCCCGCATGGAACAAAACCCTGCTGCGGCTGATGGACGAGGGCTGGGTAGAAGAAAAAGCCAGCCAACCGCCGTCGCTTAATCTGATAAGCGGGCCAACCTTGCTGGAAGAGCAGCGTAAAGCAGTGGCGGCCATCAGTGGGTCGTTAGGTGAATTCAAATGTCACTTGCTCGATGGGGTGACCGGTAGCGGCAAAACCGAAGTCTACCTGCAACTATTAGCTGAAGTTTTGCAGAAGGGCGGCCAGGCATTGTTGCTGGTGCCGGAAATCGGCCTGACACCACAGTTGCTAAGTCGTTTTGAAAAACGCCTGGGGTTTGCTCCATTGGTTAGTCATTCCGGACTAAGCGAAGGCCAGCGACTACAAACCTGGGCAATGGCGCGCAGCGGTCTGGCACGCTTGGTTATTGGTACCCGCTCCGCATTGTTTCTGCCCATGCCGGATTTACAGTTACTGATTCTGGATGAAGAGCACGATGCTTCATTCAAGCAGCAGGACGGGTTCAGATATTCGAGCCGGGATGTGGCAGTGAAGCGGGCATCCGCTCTGGGAATCCCTGTGGTTTTAGGAACCGCTACTCCATCCATCGAAACTTTTAATAATGCTGCCAGCGGACGCTATAACTGGCTACGGTTGAGGCAGCGCGCAACCGGGGCAAAACAACCCCGCTGGCGGGTACTGGATTTGATGCAGCAGACGTTGATGGGTGGTGTTTCTGCTGTCGCGCTGGATGCCATTGAAATGACGTTGGCCAAAGGCGAGCAGGTTTTAATATTTCTGAATCGACGTGGCTATGCGCCGGTGTTGCTTTGCCATGAATGTGGTTGGCACGCAGCCTGCAACCGCTGTGATGCCAATATGACCTGGCACAGAGCAACTCGACGTTTGCTTTGTCACCATTGCGATAGCACCTGTGGCGTTCCGAGGCTGTGTCCGGATTGTGGCGCCGATGCTTTGCAAAGCGCCGGTGAGGGTACCGAACAGCTGGAGCACATGTTGGAGGGTCGCTTTCCGGATGTGCCGGTACTGCGTTTTGATCGCGATAGTGTGACTAAAAAAGGCGATTTTGAACGTTTGTCAGATCAGGTCAAAACCGGTGAACCCTGCATGCTGGTTGGCACGCAAATGCTCGCCAAAGGCCACCATTTTCCCAAGGTGACTTTAGCGGTGATCGTGAATCTGGATCAGGCGCTTTACAGTGCGGACTATCGTGCACTTGAACGGATGGGCCAGTTGATGATTCAGGTCGCTGGCCGCGCCGGCCGTGACCAGTTGCCCGGGGAGGTGATCCTGCAAACACACTATCCCCAGCATGAATACTTGTTGACGTTGCTGAGTGCCGGATATGAGGCGTTTGCCACAGATATATGCTCCGATCGTCAGATCGCTTGCCTGCCGCCATTCAGTTTTCAGGTATTATTGCGTGTTGATGCGCATGACAAAATGCAGGTCCAGGCATTTTTGAATGCAGCAAAACAAATTTTTCCGGCTGGACCTGCAGTGGTTTATGGCCCATTTCCAGCTATGATGGAGCGTCGTAGTGGGCGCACCCGTTGGTATTTGTTGGTGCAGGCGATGGGCAGGGTCGAACTACACCGTCAACTGGATGTCTGGGTAGATGCGGTCGGTGGTCTTGCGCTGGCACGCAAAGTGCGCTGGTCAGTGGATGTTGACCCGCAGGATTATTGAAATATTTCTTATGACCAATGACACTGACGCAGGAGACTGCCTTTCAGGGATGATGGGCGGTTGAAAAAGCGTTGTATCGGACTTATAAATCAAATGGCTCCCCGGTTGGAGCGATAATCACAGGTTTAGCAAATGGATTCTATTGAAGAAAATCACGTAACTGATAACCAGGGGACCAGCGTGCCACACCACGCGGAACGGGAAGCGTTCATGGCGCTTAGCAAAGTTGCCAATGAACTGATCATCGGGCAAACGCGCTTGATGGAACGGTTGATAATGGCCTTGCTGTGTAATGGCCATTTATTGGTAGAGGGTGCGCCAGGTCTCGCCAAAACCACCGCCATCAAGGTGCTGGCAGAACGTATCGAGGGCGACTTTCACCGTATCCAGTTTACCCCTGATCTGTTACCCGCCGATCTAACCGGCACTGAGATTTTCCGTCCTCAGGAAGGTACCTTTGAATTTCAACAGGGTCCGATTTTCCATAACATGATTCTGGCGGATGAAGTTAACCGCGCACCTGCCAAGGTGCAATCGGCGATGCTGGAAGCCATGGGCGAACACCAGGTAACCGTTGGTCGGGTTACCTATCCTATGTCTCCCTTGTTTCTGGTGATGGCCACTCAAAACCCGATCGAGCAGGAAGGCACCTATCCTTTGCCTGAAGCACAGCTGGACCGGTTTTTAATGCACGTATCGATTTCCTACCCCAGTGCCCAGGCCGAAAGGGATATTCTGGAACTGGCAAGAAGTCAGGCCCGTGATGAATTGGGCGAGAAATCCCGGCCCGAAGTACTGGTAACTCAGGCGCAGGTGTTTGCCGCACAACGGCAGGTTCTGGATCTACATATGGCGCCGGCGCTGCAGGAATACATCGTGCAGTTGGTACTGGCGACCAGAGATCCCGGAAAGTGGGATGAAGAGTTGGGTCGTTTGGTCAGTTTTGGTGGCAGCCCTCGAGCGACCATCGCGCTGGATCGTTGTGCCCGCGCGCACGCCTGGCTGGATGACCGTGATTTTGTATCGCCGGATGATATTCATGCGGTAATACATGAAGTATTGCGGCACCGCGTGTTGCTGTCCTATGAGGCTGAAGCCGACGGTGTCAGCGTTGATCAACTGGTAGATCGCCTGCTGGAACTGGTTCCGGTTCCATGACAGATTGGGTAGGCCGTGCAAGTTTATGCCGGGCAAGTTCATGAAAATCCAACGCGCAGAACCCATCAACAGGCAGGGAGATGGAATACATCTCACAGCGAAAGAGCTTATCGCGCTAAAACCGCGCTGTAATGCCTTGAGTCTGCCGATGCATCAGCCTGCTGCGTCTGCGCTGGCGGGTGCTTATCGATCGCGTTTTCGTGGTCGTGGCGTCGATTTTGTTGAGTCCCGTAACTATCTGCCGGGCGATGATATCCGCAATATGGATTGGCGTGTGACCGCGCGCACCGGCAAACCACATACAAAAGTATTTCAGGAAGAGCGCGAGCGGCCGGTGTTAGTGGTGGTCGATTCCAGTGCCAGCCTTTATTTCGGAACCCGTCAACGACTCAAATCTGTGGCGGCCGGTTTGTTGGCAGCATCAATCGCCTGGGCATCTGTTCGCCGTGGCGACCGTATAGGCGCGTTTTTGTTTGCACCAGAGCAACACCGGGAGCTAAGACCTGCCGGCGGACGTCGAGGTGCTATGCGAGTCATTCAGGGCTTAATCGACTGGTTGGACCCCGAGAAGGCTCCGCTAGGTCACGAGCCATTGTCAGTATCACTGGAACGCGTTCGTCATGCGGTTCGCCCTGGAAGTCTGGTTTTGATTATCAGTGATTTTTTTAATTTGGATGAGCAGTGTCACCGCCATTTGTCCCGCCTACGCCAACATAATGATGTGATTGGCTGCCAGATTCTCGACCCGGCTGAAGAGCGGTTGCCCGGTGGTCGCTTTCCCATTTCCGATGGTGAGAACAGCTCGATGCTCGACACCCATCAGGAAAAATCACGGCAACGTTTTGATGCCATGAGTTTCGATCACAGCGACAAGCCACGGCGCATGTTTCAGCGCCATAAATGTGGCTGGATGGTGTTCAAAACCACGGATGATCCGGTGGAAGTGCTGGGCCGCGAGTTGCGCATGTTGATTGGAAGAGGCAGATGAATCCGGATCCATTGGCACAATTGCGGGATATTCATGCTGCCGCTGATGCTTCCTGGTGGCCACCGGCGCCGGGTTGGTGGATATTGTTTTTTCTGCTCCTGTTGGTTTTGATTTTTGTTGGTCGGACCTTAAAAGCTCGCCGCAAGCTACAGCAACGCCGCCAGCAAATGCTGGGCTGGATCGACCATCTGGATGTGTTGGTCGATCCCCAGGGGCAGCCCCAGGCCTATCTGTCGGGTATGAATCGCGTGTTCAAGATGGTGGCTTTGAAGGCATTCCCGTCAGAAAACTGCGCGGCATTATCCGGCACCGCCTGGGTGGCCTTTTTAAGCGAAAAACTGGAAGGCCAGACCGCGCCACTGCAGGTATTGGCATCCGGCCCGTTCGACCCGCACCCGCAATTCGATGCAGCGGCCATCAGCGAACTGGGTCGTAAATGGATAAAACGATATGGCTGACCTGGTACTCACCAGCGGATTTGCACTCGCGTGGCCCTGGCTGCTGCTATTGGCACCGTTGCCCTGGCTGCTGCGCAAGCTTTTGCCCGCATCTGCATCTAATGACATGCAATCTCTGAAGGTGCCCTGGTACGGCGCGGTCGCCGGTGCCCAGGCAGAATGGATGAAGCGCCCATTGCTGGCTATCGCGGCCACGCTGATCTGGCTGTTATTGGTGTTTGCCGCTTCGCGCCCGCAATGGGTGGGCGAAATCGAAAGCATGCCGGTTACCGGGCGGGATTTACTGTTGGCAGTGGATATTTCCGGCAGCATGGATACTCAGGACATGATTTTGAACAAGGCCGCGGTCAATCGACTGGTGGTGGTCAAGAAAGTAGCCGGCGAGTTTATTCAGCGTCGTCGCGGCGATCGCGTCGGTTTGATTCTGTTTGGTAGTCGTGCTTATCTGCAAACGCCTTTGACATTTGATACCGAAACCACCGCAACGCTATTGGACGAATCTGAAATTGGTTTAGCCGGTCGTGAAACGGCCATTGGTGATGCCATTGGTCTGGCAGTGAAGCGCCTGCGCGATGATGCCGCTTCCGATCGCGTGCTTATTCTGCTCACCGACGGCGCCAACACATCCGGAGAAATTCAACCTTTGCAAGCGGCCGAGTTTGCTGCCCGTGATGGTCTAACTGTTTATACCGTGGGTGTTGGCGCCGATGAAATGATGGTGCGGGACTTTTTCGGCAGTCGTGTCGTCAATCCTTCCGCTGATCTTGATGAAGACACCTTGAAGAAAATTGCCGAATTGACCGGTGGCCGGTATTTCCGTGCCAGAGACGTTGCCGGGCTGGAAAAAATCTACGAAATCCTGGATGAGTTGGAACCGGTGGAAAGTGATGTTGAAATTGTCCGGCCGGTCGATGAGCTTTTTTACTGGCCGATGGGCATCGCCTATTTGCTGGCTTTGGTGGCAGCACTTGCGTCTATTCGGCCGGTGTCCGGTCGAGCGGTGGCGGGTTGATGGATATCATGGCACTGCATTTCATCCGCCCATTCTGGTTATTGCTATTGCCGCTGGCGATCCTGATTCCAATCATGTGGCGGGTGATGCGCAGACCTTCCGGCGATTGGAGCAAAGTTTGCGACGCACACTTATTGCGCTGGCTGAGTGTGGGCCAGGGATCTGCCAGGCCTGGACTGTTTGGGCCGTGGCTGGCCGGGCTGGTGTGGCTTATTGCTGCGCTGGCACTCTCTGGCCCAAGCTGGGAGCAACTGCCCGACAGTTCGTTCTCTTCCAGGGATTCGCGTGTTTTGGTATTGGACCTGTCGACCTCGATGCTGGCGGAAGACCTCAAGCCCAATCGGCTTACTCAGGCGCGATTTAAATTGTCGGACATTCTGGAATCGGCACAGGAAGGCCAAACCGGGCTGGTGGTGTTTGCCGGTGACTCCTATGTGGTGTCACCTTTGACCAACGACACCAACACCATCAGCAATATGTTGCCGGCGTTGCGGCCCGACATTATTCCGGTAGAAGGCAGTCGTCCCGATCTCGGGCTGGAGATGGCGGCCGAGTTATTAACCCGGGCCGGCCTGACCCGCGGTGAAATTTTGTTAATTGCAGACAGCGGTAGCCGGGCGGCAGTTGATGTGGCAGCAAAGCTGGCCGACAAGGGCATCAACACCTCGGTGTTGGGTGTTGGCACCACGCAGGGTGCGCCGATTCCGAGCGGTGAAGGTTTTGTCAGCGACAAAAGTGGCAATATTGTGGTGGCACGGTTGCAACGCGACGCATTGCAGGCTATAGCCTCGGCAGGTGATGGCAAGTATTCCGAATTGAGTGCCAGTAGCAAGAGCGATTCCCTGTTTGCCGTCAACGAAAGTACTGATTTTGCCCTCCGGGATGACTCACTGGGCGAGCGCTGGAAAGATATGGGTCCATGGTTGTTGTTGTTGCTTTTACCGTTATTGGCTTATGGCTTCCGACGCGGATTGTTATTTGTACTGCCATTAATCATGTTACCCGGCATGTTTTTGCCCGGCAGTGCACAGGCTGGCGTTTGGGATGACCTGTGGTACAGCCGTGACCAACAGGCGCAGCACGCACTGCAGCAGGATCGGGCCTCGGACGCAGCCGCATTGGCCAACAACCCCGCGATTGCGGGTGAGGCCTTGTATCGAAGTGGTGAGTTTGAAAGTGCGGGGCAAGCCTGGGCGCAGCTGGAAGATTTTGACAGTCATTACAATCAGGGTAATGCTTTGGCCAAAGTGGGACAGCTTAAGCAGGCCCTGACCGCTTATGATGCCGCACTGGCGTTAGACCCTGAAAATGAAGATGCAGCTTTTAACCGTGACCTGGTTGAGCAGATGAAACAGCAACAAGACCAGCAACAGCAGGACGAGCAGAATAAGCAGGACCAGGAAGGCGACGAGTCTCAGGATCAGCAGAGTGACGAATCCCAGGACGGTGAAAAGGGTGATGAAGAATCGTCCGAAGAACAGGAACAGCAGAAAGAGGGTGAAGAGTCCGCGAAGGAACACTCCGAGGAGGAAGGCGAGCCTTCAGAGCAGCAGATGGAAGAGAATTGGTCAGAAGAAGACGAGCAGGCCATGGAGCAATGGTTGCGCCGTATTCCGGATGATCCCGGTGGACTGCTAAGACGTAAGTTCCGTAACCAGCACCAGCAACGCGGTGCGCCCGCTGGTGAACACGAACAATGGTAGGCACAGATGAGATACGCAATGTTTAAGAGTTTTCAGGTTTTCGCATTGGCGCTGTTGATGTTGTATGGCACCGCACAGGCAGCAACTGTTACTGCCAAGCTGGATCGCAATACTGCGGTGGTGGGTGAAACTGTTACGCTGGTTTTGCAAACAGACAACACCAATCAATCGCTGGATGTTGACTTGTCCGTGCTACAGGCAGATTTTGATCTTCTGGATCAGCGTTCCGAGACTCAAATGTCGATCGTTAACGGCGCCAGAACAGCAGCAGTGCGGCTGGTGATCACACTCGAGCCCAAACGCCCTGGTAACCTGCAAATTCCCGCTTTGAGTTTCAAAGGCGCGACTTCACAACCGCTAACACTGAGCGTTCGGGAAGCGCCCAAAACCGCCCCGGGCGAGCCCGAACCAGTATTTTTAGAAGTCACCATGACGCCTGAGAAGGGTCCGTACTATGTACTGTCCCAAATCGGCCTGGTGGTGCGGATTTTTTACCAGTCCAACCTCACAGAAGCGGCGATCAATCCACCTGCACCAACCCAGGCAGCGGTTCGTCTATTAGACGAAGTGCCCTATCAAGCTGATCGCAACGGCGTTAATTATCGCGTGCTGGAACGGCATTACGCTATTTTCCCGGAGCGCTCCGGCAGCCTCACGATTCCGGCCATGCAGTTGACCGGAAGATTGACCGATCGCGCGGCCGGTGGTTTATGGCAGCCCAGAGTACGTGGCCGCCGGGTAAAGGTGGAAAGTGATCCGATTAATCTTGATATCAGTCCTAAACCTGCCAGCTACACCGGTGCAAACTGGGTTCCCGCGCGTCGCCTGACCTTGTCGCAGAAAGTGTCTGACAACGACAAGCTGCATGTCGGTGAGCCGGTCACACGGACCATTATTATGGATGCCGTAGGTTTGGAAGAGAATATGCTGGTCGAACCTGAATGGCCGGAAATTGCAGACACGCGTGTCTATCCTGATCAGCCTCAGGGTATCAGCCGGGATGACGGCGATTGGGTGCTGGGCCACAAAGAATTCCGTTATGCAATTGTGCCGGAAGAACCCGGCGAGTTGGTTTTGCCGGCAATCAAGGTGGACTGGTGGGACACAGAGAATCACCGTCAGCGGACCGCGACACTTCCTGAGTTTAGAGTCAATGTATTGCCGTCCGAGCTGGGTTCGGCTGTGGCAATTCCGGTAGCACCTGCCACTGCGGATGCGCCTGTGTCATCCGAATCGACTCGAACTTCGTTTGCTGTTTCATCGGGCGCAGGCATTGCCTGGAAAATTGCCACAGCGGTGTTCGCACTGCTTTGGCTTATCACGCTGTTTGTGTATATGAAGCGACCGCGGGTGGCGCAACAGGCACAGGTATCTGGTGCCAATCGTTCCGCCGATGAATCTGTGCTGTTAAAAAATCTGCAATCTGCTTGCCAGAGCAATGACGCCAGTGCTGCACGCAATCACCTCGCCCAATGGATCAGGACCTATGCCCCACCGAAATTGCGCGGCGGCATGCGTCAATTCGGTACACGTTGTGGAGATGAGGAGCTAAATAACGCTGTTACCGAACTGGATGGCTATGGATTCAGACCGGATGCCGGGTCCAGTTGGCAGGGTGATCAATTGTGGTCGTCATTCAGGCAATGGACGTCCCGGCCAGCGGCTGACACGAAAGATAAAGTGGGTACTCAGCCTGATTTGTATGCCTGAGCAGAACGACTGACGGGTCACTTGGCTTTCATCACCAAAGGTGTGAATTGGTTGTCTGCCAGCATACGTCGCATGTCTTCGGCCTCGCGCGCGCCATCAAATGGACCAACTCTGATGCGATGCCAGCTTGTGCCGTCCACGGTAACGGTTTGCACGCTGGCGGTGAAACCGATCAGGGCCAGTTGAGCCTTCATTTGCTCGGCTTCCCCCGCATCCTGGAAGGAACCGACCTGCAAAATATAGCGGTCAACTTCGGTTGCAGCGGTCGCTTTGGTGCCACTAGCGGTGCCGGCTGAAGATGAAACGTCTTTGCTGCTGGCGCTTGCAGCTGGCTCGGGGGTTTTTGCGGCTTTTCGTTGCAATTCCTGTTCCGGCACGACCACTTCCATTTCAGGCAATACCGTAAAAAAGTCATAGCGCGGCTTTTCAGCTTCTTTTGGCTTTTCCTTGTCATCGATCAGTGCGGTGCCCGAGGCGCTTGCAACCGGCTTATCAATTTCAGGCGTATGATCCTTGAACTCTGGCAGATAACCTCTGAACATCAAGGCAACGGCAGTGCCCAGCCCGATAAAAATTCCACCCAGTAACCAGAGCCACGCCGGGATACCAGAGGACCCTTTATTACGCGAGCCATGCTTTGCATTACTTTTGCGTGCGGCCATATTACATGGTCTCCGGCGCGGAAATGCCCAGCAACTGCAGGCCATCTGCCAGCACAACACGGGTGGCGTAAATCAGGTTCAGGCGGACATTCCGGATATCTTCGTCTTCCACCAGAAACTGATGTGAATTGTAGTAGGCATGAAATTCGGTGGCCAACGATTGCAAATAATGCGCTAGCTGGTGCGGCGCGCGCAGCCGCGCCGAAGATTCGATCACTTCAGGATAGCGGCTCAAGGCGCGTAGTAATTTGATCTCGTTCGGTTCGGTCAGCAAATGCAAGCCCGCTTCACCAATCGCCTGATTATGAGACTCATTCATCAGATCGAGATTTCTGAACACCGCACAGATTCGCGCATGGGCGTACTGAATGTAGTACACCGGGTTTTCGTTGGTATTGGATTTGGCCAGGTCCAGATCAAAATCCAGGTGCTGCTCGTGCGAGCGCAATACATAGAAAAAGCGCGCAGCATCAGTGCCGACTTCTTCGCGTAATTCGCGTAAAGTAATAAACTGGCCGGAGCGCGTAGACATGGCAACTTTTCTACCGTTGCGGAACAGCACTGCAAACTGTACCAGCAAAATTTCAAGCCGGTCAGGGTCTTCGCCCATGCCGATGGCGGCTGCCCGCAAACGTGCGATGTAGCCGTGGTGGTCAGCCCCGAATACATACAGCGCACGGTCAAACCCGCGTTCCAGTTTATTCAGGAAATAGGCAATGTCAGAGGCGAAATAAGTGGTTTTACCGTTCTCGCGGACAATCACCCGGTCTTTTTCATCGCCAAGCTCTGAGGCACGAAACCAGGTGGCACCGTCTTTTATATACAGGTGGCCGTTATCTTTCAATCGCTTGATGGCGCGCTCGATGGCGCCGGTGCTTTCCAGTTCTTTTTCAGAAAACCAATGATCAAATTGCACGCCAAATTCGGCAAGATCAGTCTGGATATCGGTCAGAATACTGTTGACCGCTACATTGAAAAAAGTCGCATAGCCGGTGTCGCCGAGTAAGTCCTTGCAGCGCTGGATCATGCTGTCTATATAGGTTTCCTTATCGCCGCCATTGGCTTCAGTTGGTGGCAGGCCATCCATGACTTCCTGACCTCTGCGCCGCCATTTGTCGCCTTCTTCTTCGCGCACTTCACGGGAGATATCGTAAATGTAATCTCCGTGATAGCCGTTAATGGGGAAGCTGAATTTCTCGCCGCACAATTCCAGATAGCGAAGCCAGACGCTGGTGGCGAGAATATCCATCTGCCTGCCATTGTCATTGACGTAGTACTCACGTTGAACTACGTAACCGGCGGCATGCAATATGCTCGCCAGGCTGGCGCCGTATGCGGCCCCGCGACCGTGGCCGACGTGTAACGGCCCGGTAGGGTTAGCCGAAACAAATTCCACGGTGATTTGTCGTTCAGGATTCTCGGGAATGTGGCCGAATTCTTTACCGTGGTAAAGAATGTCTTTGACCACGCTGGCCAGAGCAACCTGGTTCATGTGAAAATTGATGAATCCTGGCCCGGCGATTCCAGCCCGATCTACCTGCCGTGATTTTGGCAGCTTATCGATAATTAATTGCGCCAGGTCACGGGGCGTCAAGCCAGCCCTTTTGGCCAGTACCATCGCGAGGTTGGAGGCAAACTCGCCATGCTCGGGCGTGCGTGTACGCTCCAGCTGGGGCGTAATGTCACAGTCGTCACTCAACACACCTTCGCGTATCAGGTGTAGAAGCGCCTGAATCATTAATTCTTCAATATGGTCTTTCAAGAAATTCGGTCCTGTGATTGGTTGCTTTGGCGCAAGCTGTAAACCGCTTATTGTAAACCTTTGCAGGCAAGCTGAAAACGCTTGCTGTCGGCAGAAATTCGGCATTTCCTAATGAATACGCCGGTATAAGTCTGTGGATAACTCTGTGCATATAAATTTTGACACCTTGGTCACTTAACAGCATGTTAAGATTGCCAGCATAGCCTGCTTTATTGCAGGCCAACATAAAAACATAATAAACAATAAGATACATGGCTTATTGAATCAATATTTTTCAACAAACTCACTAAGCCCATGTTTTTTATTTTACGGGGTCAGCTGTGCATAAAGTTCTGATAACAAAGAATCAAGGGGTTACCAATGTCGGAAATCACATATTGAAATTGACTGATTTCGCAAACCATTGTTGCAGATGCATTTCATCGGCATGGAGAGCACTTTGATGTCCGGCATAATGTCTTTGGGTTTATTTGTGGCTGCAGGCCTGGCGTTACTGGCCGGATTTCCGGTTGCCTTTACGCTGGCTGGCGTAGCCCTGATTTTTGCGCTGACTGGTATTCTTTTTGGTGTTTTTGACCCTTCATTTCTAAGCGCCTTTCCAAGCCGTGTCTTTGGCATCATGAGCAATGAAACGTTGATTGCAGTGCCCGTATTTGTGTTTATGGGTGTGATGCTCGAAAAATCCAAGCTGGCAGATCAGTTGTTGCAGGCGCTGGCGCAGTTGATGCGGCGTTTGCCGGGTGGTTTAGGTCTGGCAGTGATGCTGGTTGGTGCTCTGATGGCCGCCAGCACCGGTATTGTGGGTGCCACAGTGGTTACCATGGGCTTACTCGCACTGCCCACCATGATGCGCAATAACTATGATCCTGCGATCGCCACTGGTAGCATTTGTGCGGCCGGCACGCTCGGGCAGATAATTCCACCATCGATTGTGCTGATCCTACTGGCGGATGTTCTGTCCAACGCCTACCAGCAGGCACAGTTGAGTATGGGCAACTTCAGTCCGAAAACGGTTTCGGTTGGCGAGTTGTTTGCGGGTGCTCTGTTACCCGGCTTGCTGCTGGTGTCGTTGTACATGGTGTATCTGGTTGGCATGGCATTTTTCAAACCCAGGTCCATGCCACCCATCAAACAGGAAATCGGTGAAGACGTTTCCTTTCTGAATTTGATAAGTTTGCTGGCCGGACCTCTGCTGCTGATCGTGGCAGTGCTGGGTTCTATATTGTTCGGGCTTGCAACACCCACAGAAGCGGCATCGGTGGGCGCTACCGGGGCCATGTTGCTGGCCCTCAAGCAAAAACAGTTGAACATGACCACACTGCGTGCAGTGGTATATCAATCCACCCGCGTCAGTGCCATGGTTTTTATGATTCTGATAGGCGCATCATTATTCAGTCTGGTGTTTCGCGGTTACGGTGGCGACGAATATGTGCAAGACCTGTTAAGTGGCCTGCCGGGTGGGCATGTGGGTGCCTTGTTGATCGTCATGCTGGCGATGTTTCTGCTGGGCTTCATCCTGGATTTCATTGAGATCACCTATGTGGTGATTCCGATTGTTGGGCCCATTCTTCTGGCAATGGGGATTGATCCGATCTGGCTGGGCGTGATGATTGCGATTAACTTGCAAACTTCATTCCTGACGCCGCCATTCGGGTTTTCGCTGTTTTATTTGCGCGGCGTCACGCCGCCCGAAATTGCCACCACCACGATTTATAAGGGTGTAATACCCTTTATATTTATACAGCTGTTAATGCTGGGTCTGCTGGCAATGTGGCCGGCGCTGGCAACCTGGTTACCAGCGCAGATTTACCAATAGGCAGTTGTGCTTAAGGATTAAATTCCGGGCGAATGTCCAGCAAAGGCCGATCTGAAATATCTGTCCACGGCCGCACCACACTTACGTAGTGTTTGAAAGAGTCGTAAATGCGGGCAATCATCGGGTCATTGGCAGCCATTTCTTCTACGATCTCGGTGCTGATTCCATCGAGAGTCTGCAGCACGTCATCGGGAAAGCGACGCAGCTGAACGTCGTGCTCGGTTAACAGCGTATTGAGTGCCACCCCATTGTTGTAGGTAAAGTCAGACAGGTTATCCATCACGGCCGCCTGACAGGCGACCCGAACCATAGTTTGCAGATCCAAAGGCAGCTCATTCCAGGCTTTTTCGTTAATCATGCATTCAAGCCCTGAGCCTGGCTCCTGCCAGCCCGGGTAATAGTAGTATTTGGCAGCCTGGAATAATCCGAATGCCAGGTCGTTGTATGGGCCTACCCATTCAGCTGCATCAATAACACCGGTTTGCAGTGCTGTAAATACTTCTGCGCCGGGAATGGATTGTGGTGTGCCGCCGGCGCGTTTGAGAATTTCTCCGCCGAGCCCCGGAATGCGCATATTCAGGCCTTTCAGATCGGCAACAGAATTGATTTCGCGGTTGAACCAGCCACCCATTTGCGGTCCGGTACTGCCGGCCAGAAAAGGCACCAAACCATGTGACGCATACACTTCCTGCCATAGCTCCAAGCCACCGCCATAGTATATCCAGCCGTGCAACTCTTGCGAAGTCATGCCAAATGGAATGCCGGAAAAAAACTGTGCCGCAGGCGCCTTACCTTTCCAGTAATACGATGCTGAGTGACCCATTTCAGCAGTGCCATTTGACACAGCATCGAATACCTCAAAAGGCGGGACCAGTTCGTTGCCACCGTACACTTTGATTTTCAATCGACCGTCGCTGAGTTGATTTATCGATTCAGCCAGGCGGTTGGCGCCGACCCCTAATCCGGGAAAGTCACGCGGCCAGGCAGTGACCATTTTCCATTCGAATGTTTTAGCAGAGCTTTTTTCAGCAGATGCCGATGAGCTGGCTTCCCGTTTTCCGCAGGCGCCGATTAGCCCTGCAGCCCCGGCCAGACCAGCCGCCCCAACAAACTTTCTTCTATCCATTCTATTTTTGCTCCTGAAAAAACTGAAAACGAACGACTTGGTGCTATAGTGAAAGACAGCAAACTATAGCAGAATTGGTTTTAATGAAATCAGACGATACAGCCGAAATAAAGCAACTACTGAGTGAGCTTCGAGTAGAGCACCGTGATCTTGATCTGGCCATTGATCGGATGGTTTTAGATCCATGGCAAGATCAGTTACGCTTGCGTCGTATGAAAAAACGCAAGTTGAAACTCAAGGACTGGATTCGGCAACTGGAATCCAAGCTCATTCCGGATCTGGACGCCTGACTTTCTGTTTTTCAATTTGCTCCGAAGGCGTTTCTTCGGCTGTGCTTAACGCTTCTTTCGCTGGTTCGACTTCCAGCCTTTCTATCTCCAGCCTGATGGCATCTCCCAGAATATCCTGGGCATCCGCGTTAATCTGTTGCAGGCGTTTATCAAAACATAGCTTGTTGTCTTTGTTTACCGTCAGTGCGCCGCTGGTTCTCAATTGTGAAATAAAGCCCTTGAACAAAGATCGGTCGTAGAACTCCGGCGCGTTAAAATTCTGCAATAGCGACATGCGCTGCGCAGTGCTGATGCAAAGTTGCTCCAATTCTACCCGGTTGAGTTGACCGGAACCATTTTTGTCCAGCATGGCGATAGCGATAAGAAAACGCTGCAAAGTTTGTAGCAGTGTATGGGCCAGAACTTTGATTTGCATCACCGCTTCCGGATTTCGGTTGGCGCGACTGATGGTATTGCCGTCTTCGCTTAGCGTTAACAAGCCCTGTTGAATCAGTTCTGCGATCGATGCCTGCAAAGCCTGATCAAACTCTTGCTCTCCCCAGGGAAGAAACAGTTCCGACTGCAGGAACGGACGCATACCGGCGGCAATCCTTTGCAGGGTGCTCATGCAAAAACTGCGATGCTCCAGAAAACAACATGCCACCAGCGATGGCAAAGTCAGCAAATGTGCCACGTTATTGCGGAAATAGGTAAGTCCGACCGCGCGTTCGGGCAACAGGGAAATGACATCGCCCATGGATTGCGGTTGGCGCTCCAGAATTTTCATTGCAAAGCCGTGGGCGATAATCTCTTCGGGCGTTTTGTCTGTTACGGTAACCAGTTCGGGCGTGGGCCTCTGACTCAGCAAGCGTTGGTATAAGCGGATTTGCAATCGCAATGACACTTCGCTCATTGCATGCCGGGGTGTGCCCAGCAAGGCCAGCGTCAGCAGGTTGATCGGGTTTACATCTGCACAGGCATTTATGTTGGTCATGATGTTGGTACCCAGATCATCCACCAGGTTATTCAGCCAACCGGCTTGTGCTGCCTCATCTGCAGTGTTTTTACGCCATTCGGGGTCGTGTTTGGTCAACAACTCGTCCAGGTATACGGGATCGCCCAGGCTGACATGTGCCTCTCCATAGTTATGTCGCAAAATCCCAAACACTTTGAACAGGTCGGAGAGCCGCTCAGAACGCTTGGCTTTGCCGGAAAGTTCGGTCGTATAACTGTCGCCTTCCACCAGTCTTTCGTAGCCGATGTAAACCGGCTGAAACATGATCGGGCGCACGGGTGACTTTAGATAGCTTTTGACAGACATGGCCAGCATGCCGGCCTTGGGCGGCAGCAAGCGTCCGGTGCGGCTGCGCGTGCCCTCGATAAAATACTCGATGGCCACGCCTTGCGACTGGATGGTGCTGAGATATTGGTAGAAAACAGCTGCATACAGCTTCTGCGAACGGAACGAGCGACGTAAAAAAAACGCCCCACCACGCCTCAGCCACGGTCCGATGACTGGCAGGTTTAAATTGATCCCTGCCGCAATATGCGGTGGAACTGAACCATTTTCATGGACCAGATAGGACAGCAGAATGTAGTCAATATGACTGCGGTGGCAGGGCACATAAATCACTTCGTGGCCATGCGCATTGTGTGGAAAACTTTCATAATGATTGAGACTGATGCCGTTGTATATCCGGTTCCAGAACCACGACACAAAAGCCACCGCCACGGAGATAAAGGAATAGGAAAAGTTGGCTGCTATTTCACGCACATATCCGCTTGCGATTTCCTGTGATTTATCCAGGCTTATATTTTCACGGCGAGCCTTTTCCTCAATCGCAGCGCGAACGGTTGGTGAATTAACCACCTTGTAAACAATGGTACGGCGATGTGACAGGTCCGGGCCGATGGCTGCGGTGCGTACGCGCTTGAAATGCAACCTTAAAATTCGCGACACTTTGCGCATTGCAACAGCGCTCTTCAGGCCTTCATTGGCCAGTTCCCGAAGCGAGATCGGCCGGCTGAATTGCACAAACGTTTTTCGACCATTGACCAGCGTGCTGAAAAAACGCCGGATACGGCCGCCCACTTCCCAGTTTTCTGAAAAAAGCGCCTTGGTCAGGCCGCTGTCTTTACCGGGTCGCTGACCTACCAGCACCGTGACAGGCACCAGTTGGATATCAAGATCTTTGTTGTGCCAGGTCAGCTCAAACAGCTGCTGTAGCATATCCGATTGCCGACGGGAATTTGGTCTGCGAAAAACGAGGCCCTGCAGTCGTTTGAGGGATGCGTGTGACCTGCCTGGCGGGTTTTTGAGCCCGGTTATCGGCAGCAATGGCCGTGACAGTGACTTCTTCTCGCAACAGCTATCGAGTATCAGAACATTCGACAAAGCATATGAGTCGAGTACGTAGCAAACGGGGCGTTGGTCGCTGATCCCTGTGTTGCCGTCTGCATCGGGTTGGATGCGTGGTTTTACCCACAACATCAAAAACCAGCGCAACAGCAACAGCCAGTGCAGTTTGATTTTTCCAAAGAAGTTTAAAGTCGCAGCGCTCTCCATGGTCATATGATAATGCTTTATTGGACTAAAAATCTTTCGCGCATAAAAAATCCGGGCAGGACCGAAGCCTGCCCGGAAAATCCGGCAGAGCCGGAGAGGATCGTTATGATAAGTTGAAACTAAAAATTTATTCTTATATTAGTTAGTTACAGCCGTATCCTAATGTTAAACATTAATCAATGTCAACACCTTTATTTTCGAACCGGGCTACCTTTTTACGATTAATTAACTTAAAAGTAAAGTTTTTATGAATTTTAAAGGCTTGAAAGTGCCCGCGAAATTTCCTTCTGAATGGCTTCAGCGGCAGCTGCCGGGTCGCCGGCTGATTTGATTGGCCGTCCTACCACCAGGTAGTCTGCACCGCCTTTGATGGCGGCAAAAGGCGTCATAACACGTTGTTGATCGTCATCCCGGCCTTCACCCCCGCCTTCATCCCCACCTTCATCATTGTGAATGGGTCTGATGCCGGGGCAAACAGTGATCAGGCGCGGGTCAGCGTGTTCACGCAGGGCACTGACTTCCAGGCCGGATGACACCACACCATCACAGCCTAATGCCAGCGCTCGACGTGCACGGGACAAGACCAACGTTCGGGCGTCACACTGAAAACCAAGATCGTCCAGATCACCCTGATCCAGACTGGTGAGTGCAGTTACCGCCAGTATCTGCATATCACCTTTTGCATCAGCGGCGGCTTTAAGCATGCTGTCATTGCCGTGCACAGTGCAAAAGTCGACTTGATGTTTTGACAGTTGCCTGACGGCAGCGGCGACAGTTGCTGGAATATCGAACAGTTTTAAATCAGCAAACACTTTTTTGCCGTTGCCTTTGAGCTCTGCCATCAGCTCGAAATAGTGGCCGGATAAAAACACCTCCAGACCCAGTTTATAAAACTCGACCGAGTTGCCGAGTTGGCGGATCAATGCTTGTGCTTGCTCAAGGCTGGCAACGTCAAGGGCAAAAATCAGTCGTTCCCGTTCAGGAATCGCGGTGTTAATGGTGGTCATGTTGTTTGCTCCGGCAAAAGGAATTGGCTAATAGCGGCGCCAACTTCTTCGGGGCTTTCCATGTGGAAGTGGTGGTGCCCGGGGTTGTTAATGGTGATGCAATCGGCTATGGCGTCAATGCGCGATGCCAATGCTTCATCGCTGAGGTACTTGTTGATATAAGAGGAGTTGAACAGCAATGTGGGTGCTTCTACGGATTTCAGCACACTGACTGCCTGTGCATTGCTGAGAATTTGTGGCGAGCGCCAATTCAAGCGTGGATCTGTGCGCCACTGAAAATAATCACCGTTGTGTTCCAGCGAGCGTTCACATAGCAAACGAGCGGCCTGATCGGAAAGTGGCGCTGTTTTCTGGCGTGCCTGCATGGCTTGTTCAACTGACTCATATGGTCGCAAAAAGCCGCGTTTCTGGCGCACACCCTGCAGAGACTGACGCCATTGCCGGCCGGTTTTAGCTTCGTCCTGGGTGAAAATGCCGACCGCATCCAGGCTGATCAGGCGTTGCACACGTTCGGGTGCCGATGCTGCATAGTGGCAGGCAACAGCGCCACCCATCGAGTGCCCCATCAGATGGCATTGATCCCACTCAAGTCGATCCAGAGCGGCATCTACGTCATACACGTTTTCAGAAAAATAATAATGGCAATGTGGCGGACGATGCGTAGAAAAACCGTGCCCGGCAAAGTCCAATGCCAACAGGTCAAAATCCTGTAGATAGCTTGCCAACGGAACAAAAGAGGCGGCGTTATCCAGCCAGCCGTGCAGGCAAAGCAGCTTGGGTGCTCCCGGATTGGACCAATGCATGGCGCTCAGATTGCCCCAGTCCAGTGGAATGGTTACGGGAGAAGCTTTATTCATGAAGCTTTATTCATATAGGCTGCCTATATACCTTCTGGCGCAGTTAGCCGGAGTCAGGCCGGGCTCAAGTTCGCATAGGCCAACACCAGCCATTTTGCGCCAACCTGATTGAAATTGACCTGCACGCGGGCATGCTCGCCGGAGCCTTCAAAACTGATGATCGTGCCGTTGCCGAATTTTTTATGAGTAACTGATGCCCCCAGCGCAAACGGCCAACCCTGATCAATATTTGAATTTGAAGACTTGTACACAGGTGCCTGCGGACTAGCCCAGGGCCTTTGTGTTTGCATCCTGGGCCGAACTTCCTGAAGTAGTTCGGTAGGGATTTCGTTCAAAAATCGTGAAGGTCGGTTATGCGATTCGGTGCCGTACATGCGCCTGACTTCTGCATAGGTCAGGGCCAATTGCTCGCGCGCACGGGTCATGCCCACGTAGCACAGCCGCCGTTCTTCTTCGAGACGGCCCCCCGACTCTGTGACGCTGCGCTGGTGTGGAAACAGGCCGTCTTCCATGCCAACGATAAATACCAATGGGAATTCCAGGCCTTTGGCCGAGTGCAGGGTCATCAGTTGTACGCAGTCATCCCAGGATTCGCCCTGCGTTTCGCCGGCTTCAAGGGCGGCGTGGCTGAGGAATGATTGCAGCTCGTTCATGCCGGCTTCTTCATCTTCCTGGGGCAGCACGAAACCTTCAGCAGCGTTGACCAGTTCGCGCAGGTTTTCTACCCGCGATTCCATTTTTTCTTGCGATTCTTTTTCGTAGTGAGTGACCAGGTGGCTGTCCTCGATCACCGCTTGCATCTGATTGCCCAGCGTCCAGTTTTCCACCCGCTTGCTGACATCTGCAATGAGTTTCATAAAAGCCTGCACGGCTGCCAGTGCACGGGGAGGCAACACATTTTGTTCGATGCACAGTTGCGCGGCCTGCCATAAAGGCAGACTGCTTTCACGGGCCTGCAGACGCAAAGTTGACAGGGTTTTCTGACCGATCCCGCGTGTGGGTGTATTGATGACGCGTTCAATGGCAGCATCATCATTGGGATTTTGAACCAGACGTAAATAGGCCAGCGCATCGCGAATTTCTGCGCGCTCAAAAAAACGTTGCCCGCCGTAAACACGATAAGGAATGGTGTTGCGGAGCAGGTATTCTTCAAACAATCGCGACTGTGCGGTGGTTCGGTAGATAATCGCTGCTTCGTCGGCACGCCGGCCTTTGCCCAGCCACTGTTCGATCTGCTCTACTACATATCGGGCTTCATCCTGCTCGCTGTAGGCGGCATACAGCGTAATGGGTGCACCTTGCTCGCCCTCGGTCCACAGCTTTTTACCCATGCGGTCTTCGTTGTGCGAAATCAGCGCGTTGGCAGCGTCCAGAATATTGCCGGTGGAGCGGTAGTTCTGTTCAAGTTTGACCACTTGAACATCTTTGAAATCACGTTGGAAATGCTGCACGTTTTCGACCTGAGCTCCGCGCCAGCCATAAATGGACTGATCGTCGTCACCCACCACCAGCACGCTACCAGTGCTGCCGGCCAGCATGCGAATCCAGGCGTACTGGATGGCATTGGTGTCCTGGAACTCGTCAACCAGTAAATGGCTCATGCGTTTGCGATAGTGATCGAGAAGCGACTTGTCGTTGAGCCACAACTCGTGCGCGCGCAGTAATAATTCGGCAAAATCGACCAGGCCTGCGCGTTCGCAATAATCTTGGTAAAGGGTGTAGATTTGCACCCAGGTGGCGGTCATCGGGTGATCCATGTGCTCGATGCTTTGCGGCCGCTGGCCTTCATCTTTACGCGCGTTGATATACCACTGCGCCTGACGCGCGGGCCACTGCGCTTCGTCCATGCCTTCTTCTTTGATCAGCCTGCGAATAATGCGGTGCTGATCATCTGAATCGAGAATCTGGAAGTTTTCCTGCAGGCCGGCTTCGCGCCAATGCATGCGTAACAGGCGATGTGCGATGCCATGGAACGTGCCAATCCACATCGGCCGGGCAGATGTTTGCAATAAGTCCTGTGCGCGTTGGCGCATTTCACCAGCGGCCTTGTTGGTGAAGGTCACCGCCATAATACTCAATGGTGATACATGCTCGACCTGAATCAACCAGGCCAGGCGATGAATCAATACCCGGGTTTTACCGCTTCCCGCGCCTGCCAGCACCAATGTGTGTTGTGATTCGGTGGTGACCGCCTGGCGCTGTGCCTCGTTCAGTTCATCCAGCAGATGGGAGACATCCATGGTTAGTTCTGTTCCCGGTTGATCGCCCGATAGCCGATGTCACGGCGATAGAAAGCGCCATCCCAGTGAATTTTTTCGCAGCCGGCATAGGCGTCCGAGGCTGCCTGTTTAACACTGTCGGCCATAGCGCAAACGCATAACACACGGCCGCCAGAGGTAACAATATCGCCACCTTTGCTAGCGGTGCCGGCATGAAAGACTTTTACATGGTCGCCGTTGGCCCCGCCGGTAGCGTCTCCATTGACGCCATTATTAGCCCCGCCCATAAACCCACCATTTGTTTGGGGCAGACCTGAAATCAGATGACCTTTGCTGTAGCTGTCCGGATATCCGCCAGCGGCCATCACCACGCCCACTGCCGGACGCGAATCCCACTGTGTCTGCTGTGTATCCAATTCACCATTAACGGCGGCCAGGCACAGCTGTGCCAGGTCCGATTGCAACCGCATCATGACGGGCTGGGTTTCGGGATCGCCAAAACGCACATTGAATTCGAGCACCTTGATATCGCCATACGGGCTGATCATCAAGCCCGCGTATAGAAATCCCGTGAACGGCATACCCTGTTCAGCCATGCCACGTATGGTGGGTTCAATCACTTCGCGCATAGCGCGTTGATGCATCCGGGCATCGACAACAGGCGCCGGCGAGTAGGCCCCCATGCCGCCGGTATTGGGCCCCAGATCGCCTTCATCGCGGGCTTTGTGATCCTGGGATGTAGCAAGCGGTAAGATATTTTTACCGTCTGCCATCACAATAAAACTGGCTTCTTCACCATATAAAAACTCTTCCACCACCACGCGATGGCCCGCTTCACCAAAAGCATTGCCGGCCAGCATATCTCTCACCGCATCTTCGGCAGCAGCAACGGATTGGGCAATAATGACGCCTTTGCCTGCCGCCAGTCCGTCGGCCTTAACCACGATAGGTGCGCCGAGCTGCTGAATAAACGCGATAGCCTCATCGATTTCGGTGAAATTACCGTAGGCGGCGGTCGGAATGTTATGCCGCGCCATAAAATCCTTGGCAAATGATTTGGAGCCTTCCAGTTGTGCCGCTGCGGCGGAAGGACCAAAACAGGCCAGACCAGCTGCACTGAAACGATCGACCACACCTGCCACCAGCGGAGCCTCAGGCCCAACAATGGTCAGCCCTATCTGTTCCCTGATTGCAAATCCCAACAAGCCATCAATGTCATCGGCCGCGATATCAATGTTCACCACGCCGCGTTCCAGAGCGGTACCGGCGTTACCCGGCGCTACAAAGACCGTTTCGACATCATCCGATTGAGCGACCCGCCAGGCGAGTGCATGCTCGCGACCACCGCTTCCGATGACCAACACTTTTTTTGCTGATTCACTCATGTTGTATTATTCATATTGCTTCATTCGTATCGTTGTATTCATGCTGCATTAATCATACTGGTCGCCGACTCAATGGCGAAAATGGCGAACGCCGGTAAACACCATGGCGATGCCGTGCTCGTTGGCTGCAGCAATTACTTCATCGTCGCGCATCGAGCCGCCCGGCTGGATCACGGCTTTTACACCGGCTTCAGCGGCGGTATCAATGCCATCTCTGAATGGAAAAAATGCATCCGATGCCATCGACGAACCCTTTAAATCAAGGCCGGCGTCACTGGCTTTCCAGCGCGCGATGCGGGCCGAATCTACCCGGCTCATCTGGCCAGCGCCAACCCCGAGCGTACGACCATTGGCGGCATACACAATGGCGTTGGATTTGGCCATGCGCGCGACTTTCCAGGCAAACAGCATATCCAGCCATTCCTGTTCGGTAGGCTCACGTTCTGTGACGCTGCGACAACTGCTGCGACTAACCCGGTTGGCGTCTTTTTGTTGCACCAGTAAACCGCCTGATACCCTTTGATAATGCAGCGCGGAGGAATCCGCCCCGGCGTAATTGCTGCGCAGCAGCCGTACGTTAGGTTTGCTGGCAAAACGCTCGATTGCACCATCACTGAATTCCGGCGCGATTACCACTTCAACAAACTGTTTTTCGACAATGGTGGTCGCAACTTCAGTATGCACCAAGCTATTGAAGGCGATGATGCCGCCGAAACTCGAGGTCGGGTCGGTCGCAAACGCATTCAGATACGCTTCCATATTGTTTTCGCCGGTAGCAACACCGCAAGGGTTGGCGTGTTTGACGATCACGCAAGCGGATTCATCACCGAACTGATTGACACATTCCATCGCCGCATCAGCATCATTGATATTGTTGTAGGACAAAGCCTTGCCCTGAATTTGCTCGGCGGCTGCAATGCCACTTGGCGCAACACCGGATTCAACATAAAACCCGGCATTCTGATGCGGGTTTTCGCCGTAGCGCAGCGCTTGCCTGCTCTGAAACTGTGGTGTGATGTACTCGGGAAGAATGCTGGCCCCGGTATGAACCCCGGTATCACCACTAGCTTCACCATCAGCCCTGCTGCTTAAATAGGCCGCCACCAAACCATCATAACGCGCCGTATGGGCAAAGGCTTTTGTGGCCAGGCGCAAGCGTGTTGCTTCTGAAACACTGCCGCCTGCGCGCAACTCACCCGCTACTTTCTGATAGTCGTCAGGGCTCACTACAACTGTCACGCGTGCGTGATTCTTGGCAGCTGCCCGCACCATTGCCGGCCCACCGATATCAATGTTCTCGATGGCGTTTTGCAAGGAGCAACCAGGATCAGACGTGACCGCTTCAAACGGGTACAAATTGACCACCACCAGGTCGATGGGTGGGATGTCCTGCTCCGCCATTACCGCTTCATCCTGCTGTCGGCCAAGAATGCCGCCATGAATCCGCGGATGCAGGGTTTTGACCCGGCCATCCATGATTTCTGCAAAGCCGGTATGCTCACTAACTCCAGTGACAGTCAATCCGGCATCGCTGAGCATCTTGTGCGTGCCGCCGGTACTGAGAAGCGTGTAGCCCTGTTCCAGTAGTTGCGTTGCAAATTCAACCAAGCCGTTTTTGTTGGAAACGCTCAACAGCGCAAATTTATTGTTTGAGGACATGTGATTCTGCTTTTATCGGGCTAAAAGATTTTACTGCGTGCTGAACACGCAACGAGCGACGGGCAGCGGGGCGTTTACCGTTGCAACCGGGTTATTTTACTAGAGCGTGCGCAAATGGAATAGCGTTGCATCTTGGTGCGCAGGGTATTGCGCGTAATTCCCAACATTTCAGCGGCCCGCGACTGGTTGCCGCCGGTGCATTTAAGAATTTCTTCAATCAAAGGTGGCTCAATTTCGGCCATTAACATCTGGTAGAGATTAGCTGGCTGGGTGTGACCCATGTCCTGAAGATATCTACTAATCGTTTTCTGTACGTGTTGCCTGAGAGGGATAGCTCGTTCTGAATCTGAATGCATGAGTTCTGAATACTTCTTTGTTAAATGTCTTCGGGAAGACTGAGCGTGGTTTTTTATTTTCTGCTCAATAATTGAACACTAACATATTTGTATTCTGCCGTTGGGGTATTTTTATAAAAACTCAATTTCGAAGCCGACAGCCTGTTCACCCGGGTCTGCCAATTCAAGTAATACAGGTAGAAAAACATCCGGTGCGAGCCCTGTATTCAGATCGGCACCAGCTCGTAAATACGCTTCAGGTTGCAAGCGCCGCTGCGCAATCGGTTGATTGCCGCCGTCCAGCAGGGTGATTCTCAAAACTGGAAACGCCTGAGTTTGCTGAGCAAGATTGACGAATGTGACACTCAATACCAATATGCCGGTGCGGGTTGGATGGGTATGCATGTCACGACTGACCAGTTGAATCTCAGTCGGGCTTTTAAATGCCCCCTTGGGTTTCTCGGCTTCCACCCGGCCAGTGTCCAACAGCCATTGATGAACGACCGGTTGTTTTAACCAATGATCGCGATAGGTCCAACTCACATTCGCGACTGTAATTAGCAGTAAGCCCAGCGTCGCCAGGCCCCATAGCCAGCCTCGGGGTAGTCCGGCTTGAGATTCCTCAGCTGGCAGCTCAGTATCAGTGACTTCATCCACCGGGTCGGTTTCTATGGCATTCGCTGCGGTTGCTGCCTCAGAGCTTGAAGCTGTGACAGCCTCTTTACTCGAGTCGGCTGTCGAATCGGCCGTTGGTGAGGCCGCGAGTTTACGGACTCTGCGTTTGCTGCGGCCGCCCAGAACCGGCAATGCACCATCTGAACTTTCTTCAGGTTTGAAGGTTTGGGATGCATGCCAGTCATCGGACAGGAAGCTTAAAGCATTGAAAATGCGGCTACATCGCCCACACTGGACCAGTCCCGTAGAACGGGTCAGAACGGCAGCGGTTAATGGGTGCACCTCTTTGCACTTCGGGCATCGGGTAAACATGTTTCAGCGCCTAAAATCCGGCTTGGATGTGTTCAGCTCTGGTCCTTTGATTCAGGCTCAGCTTAAGTTGACGGATTTTGTTCGGTGGTATTTTTGCCTTCAGGATTATTATACTTTTTAACCAGATCCCGATAGCGCTGCTGCAGAGCTGCAAACTCTGCTCTCACCTCGTTTTCGCGGCTGCTGATCGCAGATAACTTTTGCTTGTCAACATTCAGATCCCGATACATACGGATTAACTCTTTGATCTGAGCGTCGCTGACCTTGATACCAGCTCTTTGTTGATCGGCTGCCAGTCTGACCTTGTCGATGACGGAGGCGTTGGTGTTTGCGTAGGACTTATTGATCAACATATTGTCATAGCCGACCTGTTCAATCTCCAACTGCATGACCTCCAGGAGTGCAGCTTCAGTCGGGTATTGCATCAAAAGCAAACGATCTGACTGCACTTGCCGCTCAGCTATTGATTTATCTGTCTCCGCCTTTTGCTTTTTTTCTGCAGCTTTGACTTCCGGATTCTGGTTATCGGCTGGATCCACATGGCCGATGACCAGGCCGCTTTTACTGATGATATCGTAGGGTTGGTCGGCATATTCCGCTGGCACAGTAGCGCCGAAATGAAGCTCGCGGTTTTTATCTTTCCAGCGGTAAGTTTCCGCCGCTGCCGATGTGGAGAACAGCAATGTGATTAAAAAACATAAAAAGGCTTTAGATTCCATACTCTTCACGATAACGCCAAATGGCGGCAATGTCGATATTCGGGACCGACTGATCCTCCAGATAATCGATCAAATCACCGAGTCCGGCAATGGCCACCACCGGTATACCATACTCGTCGACGACTTCCTGAGCCGCAGATTTAGATCCGTTACCGCGCTCTTGCCGGTCTAGCGCAATGGCTACCCCGCAAGCCCTGGCACCCGCTTGTTGGATCCAGTCAATCGATTCGCGCACCGAAGTGCCAGCTGAAATTACATCATCTGTAATCAATACATTGCCTGTCAGAGGAGCGCCCACCAGCGTGCCGCCTTCTCCATGATCTTTGGCTTCTTTGCGGTTGTAGGCGACTGGCACATTCCGGTGATGGGTGGACTGCAGCATGATGGCAATGCCGGTTGCCAGCGGGATGCCTTTGTAGGCCGGCCCGAACAGCATGTCAAAATCCACACCGGAATCAAGAATGGCGCGTGCATAGCAAGCTGCCAATATTTGCAGGCTGTGGCCGTCATCAAAGCCGCCGGCATTGAAGAAATAGGGGCTGACCCGCCCCGATTTGAGGGTAAATTCCCCGAACTTCAGGTTGCCTCTGACCATCGCCAGTTCAAAAAATTGCTGTTTGTAGGTTTGCATGTTGGAAAGTATCTCGCGGTGGGCGCGAGGCTGCAATAGTTGAGCTAAATTAAGCACAATTGCCGCTCTTTCATGACAAGCAGCTTTGCGGCAGGTATGCTGCGTTCCTATGCGAATAATCAGTGTAAATACCAACGGCATCCGGGCAGCAGCCCGCAAGGGTTTTTTTGACTGGATGCTCAGGCAGAATGCCGATGTAATCTGTATTCAGGAAACCAAGGCGCAGGAACACCAGCTGGACGATCCGGTTTTCTCGCCGTCCGGATATAACCGCTATTTCCATGATGCCCAGAAAAAAGGCTACAGCGGCGTGGCCATTTATACGCCACACCAGCCTGATGCAGTGAACCACGGCATCGGCTGGGATGTGATGGATAACGAAGGTCGCTGGATCAGGGCGGATTTCGGTAACTTGACTGTTATATCTCTTTACTTGCAGTCCGGCTCCTCCAAAGAGGTGCGTCAGCTGATCAAGTACGAGACCATGGCATACCTGCAGCCCTTGTTGAAAGAGATGGCAGCAGAAGGTCGTGATTTTGTGATTTGCGGTGACTGGAATATTGCCCACAAGAAGATCGACATTAAAAACTGGCGCGGCAATCAGAAAAATTCCGGTTTTCTGCCCGAAGAACGCGCCTGGATGGATGAATTGTTCGGCCATGTCGGGATGGTGGATGCCTTTCGTGTTGTCGAACAAGGCGAGGAGCACTACACCTGGTGGTCAAATCGCGGTCAGGCCTGGGCCAACAATACCGGTTGGCGGATTGATTACCAGGTTGCAACGCCCGCACTGGCGACAACAGCGCATGCAGTTCAGATTTACAAGGAAGAGCGATTCTCTGATCACGCACCACTTATTATTGACTATAAATACGATATTTAGGTGAGCAGGAAATATTAGGTGAGCAGCAATTAGGTGAGCGACAACGCTGAGCATGGTCAGGACGATCTGAACGACGCGCAGGCGCCAGCCAGCCGCCGCTGGCAGGAGATTCTGTTCAATCGAAAAATGATCTCCTGCATTTTCCTGGGCTTCAGTTCAGGGCTTCCCCTTTATGTATTGATTCAACTGGTGCCTGCCTGGCTACGTAGCAACGAGATCGACCTGGCGACCATTGGCCTGTTCGCGCTGGTGGGCCTGCCCTACACCTGGAAGTTTGTGTGGTCGCCAATCATGGATCGCTACAAACTGCCGTTTTTGGGTCGCCGGCGTGGTTGGGCTTTAATAACTCAGATCGGACTGTTGTTTTCGATTGCCGCATTGGGCCAGTTTGATCCGACAGCATCTTTGCAGGCCATCGTAGTGACGGTGTTTATCGTGGCCCTGTTCGGTGCCAGTCAGGATATCGTCATTGATGCCTACCGGCGCGAGCTGCTGGCTGATGATGAACTGGGCACCGGCACATCCCTGTTTGTGAATGCTTATCGTTTGTCATCCCTGGTGCCAGGTTCGCTGGCGCTGATCCTGTCTGATTTATTGCCGTGGTCGACGGTTTACTGGGTAACCGGCTTGTTTATGCTGGTGGGGATTGGCACCACTTTCATCATCAAGGAAGTCAGCGATGATTCACTGGCGCCCGCCACCTTGCGCAAGGCAGTCGTTGAACCCTTTGTAGAGTTCTTCTCCCGCGGTGGTATCAAGGCGGGTTTGGCGATTCTCGCGTTTATGTTTTTGTACAAACTTGGCGATAACATGGCGACCGCACTGGCCACGCCATTTTATCTGGACATGGGTTTCAGTCTTACGGAGATCGGGTCGATCGCTAAAATCGCCGCGCTGTGGTCGGCGATTGCAGGCGGCGTCATAGGTGGCGTGGTGATGTTAAAGCTGAGCATCAACAAGGCACTATGGATTTTTGGTTTTGTGCAGATGTTCACCATATTGGGTTATGTGTGGTTGAGCACGGTTGGCTACCACCCGGTAGGTTTATTCATAGTGGTCAGTGGCGAATATCTGGGCGTTGGTTTAGGTGCAATCGCATTGACAGCTTTTATGGCCAGAGAAACCAGCAATGCGTTTACCGCCACTCAATTTGCCTTGTTCAGCAGTTTTCTGGCGGTACCCAGAATTTTTGCCAATGCCTCAACCGGCTTTATTATTGAGGCGATTGGCTACACGCAATTTTTTATGGTGTGTACGGTGGTGGCGATTCCGGGAATATTGTTGTTGTTTAAAGTGGCGCCATGGAGAAAATAGGAAAGGGTCGTCTACTTACCGGGACCCGCCCGCTTTAGCGGGTGGCTGGTGAATATCACCCAGAAATACCGGTTCAGATGCGCCGGTGATGGGTGGCGTGTTTTGTTTTCTCTGATTCAGTCTTTCGCGCGCCAACCAGGCGAATAACAAGCCTTCTACCCAATCAGGATCTACACCGTAGCGGTTGGTGGTCTCTACAATCACTTCCGGTAGATTCGCCGCCAACCGTCGCATCAAATAGTTGTTGTGTGTGCCGCCCCCGCAAGCCAGCACGCGTCGTGCGATGTCTGAAGTCCGCAGGCTGTCCGCGATGCTTTTAGCGGTCAGTTCTGCCAGTGTGGCTTGCACATCTGCGGGTGATAAATTCTGCCCAACCAGCATGGCCTCCAGCCAGTCCATATTAAAGTGTTCCAGGCCAGTGCTTTTTGGCGGTGCCTGGCTGAAATAGGGATCACTCAGCATGCGTTGCAACAGCGCCTCATCTGTAGTGCCGGAGGCTGCCCAACGACCATTGTCGTCGTAGCCTTTTTGCAAATGCCGCATACACCACGCGTCCATCAGGCAGTTGCCCGGGCCGCAGTCAAAGCCGGTAACGCCTCCGGATGAGGGTAGAAATGTCAGATTGGCAATACCGCCAATATTTAAAACAGCCCGATCTTCCTGGTCGTTTCTGAAAATCTCCAGGTGCAGCAATGGCGCCAGGGGTGCGCCTTGTCCGCCGGCCGCTACATCCGCGCTGCGGAAATTACCGACGGTAACGGTGCTGGTGTTTTTGGCAATGATCGCCGGGCTACCCAATTGCAAAGATACCGGCTGATCGCCGAAGGGTTGGTGCCAGACATTCTGGCCATGCGAGCCAATGGCGGTGATGTCGCGCATTTCCATGCCAGCATCGCGCACCAGGTTTTGTGCGACACGCGCGAAAAATTGACCCAATTGATCATCCAGAGCACTCGCCAGATCTTTTGCCGGCGCCTTGCCGGTTGCCAGTAACTGGTCAAGCTTTTGGCGTAATGCCGAAGGATACTGAACGCAAACTGCGTGCAATATACGCATACCGTCGCGGCTGAAATTAACCAGCACCGCATCCACCCCATCACGGCTGGTGCCGGATAGCATGCCAATGAAATGCTCATCGGCTGTAACGACTTTGTTGCTGGGGGTTTTTTCTGTCACGGTGTCATCCCTATCGTTTTGGGCCTCTCGTTTTGGGCTTATCGTTATGAGGATTAATGTTTGGCGTACATATCTGCCGAATTAAGGCGGCTCAACTGCGTTAACAATGGCGCGGACACAGCTTTAAACGCCAACAATTGCTGACCATCGAGAGGGTCTGCTTTGGGTAGCGGCACAGTACGCGGATTGCGGTGTGTGCCGTTGACCAGAAATTCGTAATGCAAATGCGAAGCCGTCGACATACCGGTGCTCCCCACCAGACCAATCACCTGTCCCTGCTTGACACGTTGTCCATCATTAACCGAGCGTTTAGAAAAATGCAGGTACTTGGTCACGATGTTGTTGGCGTGTTGGACGAACACGTGGTTGCCGTTGAATTTGTTATAACCTGCGCGGATTACTTTGCCATCACCAGCTGCGTAAACGGGTGTGCCTGTCGGCGCGCGGTAGTCAATGCCATTGTGCGCTTTGATGCGTTTGAGAACCGGATGAAAACGTTTCGGGTTGAAGTTGGAACTGATATAGGAAAAGTTGAGCGGTGCACGCAAAAATGCCTTGCGCATGTTGCGACCGTCCGGTGCAAAGTATTGCGCCTTGCCATCGATATTAAAGCGGATGGCCTCAAAGTTTTCTCCCTGGTTGATAAAACCGGCAGCAATGATCTCGCCGTCCCGTAAATATTCGCCATCGCGATACAGTTTTTCATAAATCAGCTGAAATTTGTCGCCTTCGCGGATGTCGAGCACGAAATCGATATCCCAACCAAACAGATTGGCCAGCTTCATCACCATGCCATCATTTAACCCGGCCTTTTTTCCGGCCATAAACAGCGATGACTGGATGATGCCGTTGGTTTCTTCAATCTGAGTAACGATTTCTCGTGGTTCAAGACGGGCAACCGCCTTGTCGCCTTCGATATCAACGATCAAGTAATTGCCTTCATCCGCGGCATAGCGCATGCGTTTGAGCGACATGTCCTGATGTCTTTGAAATTCGAACAAATCTCCCGGCCGGATTTTCTTTAACTGCTTGGTGTCATCGTTCAGCGCCATGATGTAGTGCAGCGATCTGGCACTGAAACCTTGCTTTCTGAATATCGCATCCAGAGTTTGCCCCGACTTAACAGTGACTTCTTCCCAGCTTTCGCCAAATGCCGCTTCTTCGATACTGGGGGTTACAACATCTGCCGCCATGCCTACCGGTGTAATGATTTCCGGCTCATATCTCTCGGGAAGATCGAGGCTGATCACTTTATGCGCAGATACTATATCCAGTCCGACCTCGTCTTCATTGTTACCTTCCAGGCCGCCCAGCGCAAAACCCACCGCGATCATTGTGAACGCGATGACGAAGAGTTTGGTGCGGCTCAATTTAATTGAGTACGGACGCAGTTTGTCGGCCAAAATGGCAATGTGTGTCTTGTTTAGCATTCAGGATAAAGACCCTCAGCAGAGTCCCAAGTTCAGGCAGCGGATACGATAACACATGCGCAATTGTTTCGAATCTGATTTGCATGAGCCTTGATGCACTTTCTGCTTCGACCTACAATGCCAGACTAATTATAGACTGCGCTGTTCTGCAGTAAAACGGACCTGAATATGACCGATGTTATGACCGATGCCAAGACCGATGTTGAGCAAGCGCTGGATTTGATCGCCCGCGGCACAGATGAGATTATCAAGGTCGAAGACCTGCAAAAGAAGCTGGCCACCGGCAAACCCTTACAAATTAAGGTGGGTTTTGATCCGACTGCACCCGACCTGCACATCGGTCACACCGTTGTTATCAATAAAATGCGCCAGTTTCAGGACTTGGGCCATGAGGTGACTTTTCTGATTGGTGATTTCACCGGCTTGATCGGCGACCCGACTGGGAAAAGTGCGACCCGCAAACCGCTGACGCCAGAGCAGATCAAAGCTAACGCGGAAACTTACGCCACCCAGGTGTTCAAGGTTTTGGATCGCGAAAAAACAAAAATCCGCTTTAATTCCGAATGGATGAGCGAGCTCGGTTCTGAAGGTATGATCCTGCTGGCCGCCAAATACACCATCGCGCGATTATTGGAACGCGATGATTTTGAAAAACGTTTCAACAACCAGCAACCTATCGGTGTACACGAACTGCTGTACCCGTTGGTGCAGGGCTACGATTCGGTGATGCTGAAAAGCGATGTTGAAATGGGCGGTACCGATCAGAAATTCAATTTGCTGGTGGGCCGTCACCTGCAACAGCACTATGGTCAGGAACCGCAGGTGATTATTACCTTGCCGCTGCTCGAAGGTCTGGATGGCGTGCAAAAAATGTCCAAGTCGCTGGATAATTATGTAGGAATCACAGAAGCGCCGGATGAAATGTTCGGCAAGTTAATGTCCATTTCTGATGAAATGATGTGGCGCTATTTCGATTTATTAAGCTTTCGCAGCAACGCAGAATTGGCAGGTTTCAAAAAGCAGGCCGAGGAAGGCCTTAATCCACGTGACATCAAATTTTTGCTGTGTGAAGAGATTGTGGAACGTTTCCACGATCGCGATGCGGCGATTAGTGCTCGTGAGACCTTTATTGCCCGTTTTCGTGGCGGCGCTATGCCGGATGATATTCCCGAGCAGACATTGCATACCGGTGGTGAAGGCATTGGCATTGCGGCAGCGCTCACCCAGTGTGGTCTAACCAGCAGCAACTCCGATGCTTTCCGTATGGTTCAGCAGGGTGGCGTCAAAATTGACGGCGAGAAAGTCTCCGATCGCGCCTTGCAGCTTGAAGCGGGTTTCGAGGGAGTTTTGCAGGTCGGTAAACGCAAATTCTGCAAAGCCAGGGTAGATTAAAATGCCGCCGGAACTCCCACCTGAGTCGTCACCAAATTCGCCGTTAACGGAAAGCGAACTGCTGGAGTTGCGGCAACGCCTGGATGAAATCGATACCGGCATCGTTGATCTGATTGCCGAGCGGCAATCGGTGGTGGAGACCATAGGCGAACATAAATTAAAGGTCGGTTCTCCACTGCGCCATTATGAACGCGAGCGCGAAGTGATTGACCGCGGAGTAGCGCGAGCCGAGTCCCACGGATTATCCGGTACGGTAGCCAGGGAAATTTTGCAAACCCTGATCCACCATTCCTTGAGCAAGCAGGAAACCCACAAATTGTCGCAGTCCGACCATGGCCAGGGCCAGCGCGCACTGGTGATTGGTGGTCTGGGTCGCATGGGCGTGTGGATGTCCCGTTATCTGGATATGGTCGGCTATCGTGTGGATGTCGCCGATACTGCAGGCGGCGATACGCCATTTGCATTGGTGGAAGACTGGCAGAGCGTCGTCAATGAATATGATTTGATTGTGGTTGCTGTACCGCTGCGGCCAAGCAACGACATTTTACTCAAGCTCGCTGAAATAAAACCCGAGTGCCTGGTATTTGATATCGGCTCATTGAAAAGCCCGATGCGCGAAGGACTGGATGCCATGCGTGACGCCGGCTGCCGGGTATGTTCGGTGCACCCGATGTTCGGCCCGGATGAAATTGGCTTGTCTGGGAGGCATATTCTATTTGTCGACATGGGTAATGCAGAAGCATTGAAAGAAGCGCGAGCACTGTTTTCACACACGGCCGCAGACTGTGTAGAGCTAAGCCTGGAAGAGCACGATGAAGTGATGGCCTGGGTGCTGGGCTTGTCGCATCTGGTGAATATTGCGTTCGCCGGTACACTGGCCGAAAGTGGTGAAGCTGTGCCATTGCTAAAACAGATTTCCAGTTCGACCTTCAGCGCGCAGCTGAAAGTTGCGACCCAGGTGGTCAGCGAAAACCCGCATTTGTACTATGAAATTCAGCAAGGCAACGTCAATACTGCCAGGGTCAGCGCCCAGTTCAGCAAAGTACTGAACGAACTGGTGCAATCTGTCGTCAGTAAGGAAGAAGATGTTTTTATTCGCCATATGGATTCCGCCAGAAAAAGACTGGATACCGGTAAAAGCGAGGTCATGTGACTAACGCCGGGGTGCCAACTTCCTGATGACTAACGTCCAGATGACCAACGCCCAGATGAATACACTTTCTGACGTTGACTGGGATAATTGGCGAGCTAAAGACCCCGCCACCCTCGTTTTTGTGATTCGCGATGGCAAGATATTGCTGATCAACAAAAAGACCGGCCTTGGCAAAGGCAAGATTAATGGCCCGGGCGGCAAAGTTGAGCCGGGTGAGACGCCACTCGAATGTGCAGTGCGTGAATGTCAGGAAGAGCTAAAGATCACGGTTTCTGATTTGCAATACTGTGGCCAGCACCGCTTTCAGTTTGTTGATGGATATTCCATTCACGTGTGGGTTTACCTCACCTCTGAATATGAAGGCGCACCCACCGAAACCCGCGAGGCTAAACCCTTGTGGGTGCCTCTGGATGATATTCCGTACGACCAGATGTGGGAAGATGACCGCATCTGGATGCCGATGATGTTACGCGGCGAGAAATTCCAAAGCCGCTGGATTTTTGATGGCGACAAGATGCTCGATCATGAGCTGTTGCCAGACACTGGAGAATTACCGAATGAATACGAAAATCGGGAACATGAAAATCGTGAATAGGAAAATAATCAACAAAACACTCATTGCAGCCATTTCGCTTGGCTTGGCATTGTCGTCTCTAACCGCTTTTGCGGGTGATGCAGATGCCAAGGCAAAATTGGACGCAAAAGCAAATGAACTGGCACATAAATTTCTGATCACCGATACCCACATTGATGTTCCATATCGAATTGAAGAAGAATGGGAAGATGTGACGGTTGGCACGGCCAAAGGTGATTTTGACTACCCGCGAGCCAAAAAAGGTGGTTTGGATCTGCCCTTTATGTCGATTTACACCCCGGCCAGCCTGGAAGGCACCAGTGGCGATGGCAGCAAGAGCTATCAGGTCGCTAATAATCTGATTGATGGTATGGAAGCACTGGTCGGCCGCGCGCCGGATAAGTTTATGATGGTGTATAACACTGATCAGGCCGAAGAGGCCCATCAAAAAGGCCTGATTGGTCTCGCATTGGGCATGGAAAACGGATCGCCAATCAACAATGACCTCGCCAATATTCAGTTTTTTGCCGATCGTGGTATCTCATACATCACGCTGGCTCACGGGCTCAGTAATCACATATCCGATTCCTCCTACGACGACAACAAACATTGGAAAGGCCTGAGTCCTTTTGGCAAGGAAGTAGTTGAGGAAATGAACCGGGTAGGTGTGATGATTGATGTGTCACACGTATCTGATGATGCGTTCTATCAGGTTATCGAACTCACCAAAACACCGGTCATTGCATCGCATTCATCCCCCCGCCACTTCACCCCTGACTGGGAACGCAATATGAGTGACGACATGATCAAGGCGCTGGCCAAAAACGGTGGTGTCATTCAGATCAATTTTGGTTCTATGTTTGTGGCTGAAGCATCCAAAAACTGGTACGACGGCCTGGACGCAAAACGCAGCGCCTTTATGAAGGAAAACTCGCTGGAAGAAGACAGTGCCGAAGTGAAAAAATTCGTAGAGGAATATACCGTAACGAACCCGAAGCGTTTCGCCACCATGGAAGAACTGATGGCTAACTTTCAACATGTCATCGATCTGGTTGGCCCGGAGTATGTAGGCATCGGTTCCGATTATGACGGTGTGGGTGACAGCCTTCCTGAAGGCGCGAAAGATGTATCTACCTACCCGACAATCGTCGCTGAAATGCTCAAGCGTGGGTATTCTGAAGATGTGATTCAGGGAATTCTGGGCGGCAATTTGATGCGGGTTTGGGGTCAGGTTGAGGCATACGCTGCTAAAGCCGAGTAAAGCCGATACAACAGGACTAACTTCTTTGTATATTCCCGCGCCGCGAGTAAACTACGAGGACACTGCTTTTAGTGTGGAAAGCTTTGCTCGATAGGAGCTGAAAACAATTGATTTTGAGATTGAATCAGGGGTTGTTCGCCACGTTGTTACTGTGTCTATCCATCGCAGTGACGGCGGCAGAATTAAGCGTCGAAGATTTTGTGAAACTGCCTTCTTCAAGAGACGCCAAAATCTCTCCGGATGGCAAGCATCTATCTTTGGTCTTAAATAATGATGGCGAAGATGTACTTGCGGTTATAGACATTGCTACACGTGAACCCGTTGGCTCATTCAGAGTTAGTGGGAAAACCAGAGCTGTGGGTGATGTGACCTGGGTTAATGATGAACGCCTCGTGTATACCGTCACTGAAAGTTATGCATGGAACAAAACCAGGTTTAGTAATGGTGAATTGATTGGTGTAAACGTTGACGGCAAAAAGCATAAGCTTATTTTTGGCTATCGCTCCGGCGAAAGCACGCTCAATACCAGAATAAGAAAAAACAAAGCCAATAACGGCAATCAGGAAATCATCGACATATTGAAAGGTGATGATGAACACATTCTTATAGCCTTCTACCCCTGGAGATTAATAGGTAATACCTGGCACAGCGACCCCAATGCCGAAACTCTGATCTACAAGCTGAATGTATACACCGGCGACACCAAGAAAATGGAAGCTTTGCCCTACGCCAATGCAACAGCGATCACTGATAAGCAGGGCAATGTGCGATTTGCAGTGGCCATTGATGACTCCAATCACCAGGTCATTTCTTATAAGGCAGATGTGGATTCTGAATGGCAGGAATGGTCACTAAAGGATTTTGAAGGTGACAATATTAGCCCGTTGAGTTTCACCGCTGACAATCAAAAAGTGTATGTCAGTGCCAATGCTGGCCAATCCACCCGGGCTTTATATCTGATTGATCTTGAAACCAACAGTTTTGAAAAAGTCGTGCATGACAAGCGCGTGGATATCACCATGTTATTGCGTGATTTTTCCGGTGATCGCGTGGTTGGAGTAGGCACCGACCTGGGTCTGCCGAAATATAGCTACATTGATAGCAGTGACAAAAAAGTCAAAGCTCACCGCATGTTATTGGGTGCCTTTCCAGGTCAGGACATTGTGATCAGCAGTGCAACCGAAGACGGGGCGTTGGCCGTTGCGTATGTTTACTCTGATATCAACTCAGGCGTTTACTATTTATTTGAAACTGAGAGTCTTAAAGCCTCGTATTTGGCGAGCGAACGTAAATGGTTAGATCCCGAATTGATGGCGCATACCGATTCAGTGACATTCGAAACCCGCGATGGAGCAACAATTTACGGTTATTTAACCCTGCCAAAAGGCAAGGATAAAAACGTGCCTTTAGTGGTGTTGCCGCACGGTGGGCCACACGGCATGCGAGATTACTGGGGTTTTGACTGGGAAGTACAGTTGTTGGCTTATCAAGGCTATGGGGTGCTTAAGGTCAATTACCGTGGCAGCGGTGGGTTTGGTTTGGATTTTGAAGAGTCTGGCCATGGTAAATGGGGCACCATGATGCAGGATGACATAACCGATGCCACCAAAGCCCTGATTGATTCGGGTGTCGCAGACAGTTCTCGGATATGTATCTACGGCCATAGCTATGGCGGTTACGCAGCGCTAATGGGCGCCGTTCGTGAACCTGAGTTGTATCGCTGCGTGATTGGCTCAATGGGTATCTATGATTTGCCAATGATGTTCAAAGAGGGCGACATTGCAGATAGCGAAAGCGGCCTGGCCTATTTAAGACAAGCTCTGGGCGAAGATCAGCAAGATCTGCAAAGGCGCTCTCCGGCTTATAACGCCGATAAAATCAAAGCCGCAGTTTTACTCATTCATGGCGCCAAGGATGAGCGCGCGCCGATTGAACAGGCAGAGTCATTACAAAAAGCGCTTAAGCAAGCGGGCGTTGCATACCAGTGGCTGGAAATAAGCAATGAAGCCCATGGTTATTATGATGAACAAAATCGCCTGGCGGTGTATACCAAGGTCCTGGCGTTCCTGGATGCGAATATTGGCAAGTGATTAAGTGCCGAAATAAGTTTATGAAACTATTTAGCGTTAATTCGCAGCCAGTTAGCCAGTTCTTCAAAATTGAAGGTCTGGGCATCATAAAGTGAATAAATAAAAGTGGCGGTGGCTTCCGGTGAAGCAATGATCAAAATCCCATTTATCTTCAGAAATGTATCGGTGACAGCGAAAGCAGCGCGCTTATTACCATCAACAAACGGGTGGTTTTGGGCCATGCTTTCCCACAATGCGGCGGCTTCTTCGATCAAATCCGTGTAATAACCCGTTTGAGGCCGAAACAGCGCCGACTCAAGCGCGCCAAGGTCTCTGATTCCCTCATCACCACCGAAACGTTGTAATTGGTCTGCGTGGAACGTTAGCGCTTCTATCAACGTTATATAGTCAGTCATTCAGCCAGCTTTTTGTATAAATGGTCAAATTGTTTGACACTGGCTTCGTAGGCAGCCATGACCTGTGGCCGGGGCTTTGCTTGTTTACGCTTTTCGATAAGATCGCCAAACGCTTCGTCAACCAGAGCGCGGAGCTGTCTTCCTTCCTCCTTTGCGATCGCACGAATAGCAGAGATTTTCTGCGGATCTACTACTGTGGCAAACTTTTCATTTTTTACTTGCATAGATGCGTCCTTTCTACAAAAGATGCGTTATTGGTTCAAAATTCAACATATCATGATCTATCATGAATGGTCAAGAAGCATAAAAAAACATAAGACACACATCGCAAATATGTATTGTGCTTGGGCTAAATGCCGAATCAAAAACGAAGAAAGGCCTTGAAAATATTTGCTAATTACTTGATGGGGACCATAGTCACTGGTTATGCCATCTTTTGCACATGGTGAAAACCTTCAATCATTTCCAAGTCTTTACTTTCACTTATCTGGGCACGATATAGGTCCCACCTGACTTGCAAGTTAAGCCAGAAATCGGCAGACACTCCAAAAAACTTCGCCAAACGCAGCGCGGTGCTCGGAGTAACCCCCCGCTTTTGATTGACCAGTTCATTCACGCGCTGATAAGGCACATGAATAGCATCAGCTAAGTCACGTTGACTTATATTCATGGGAACCAGGAATTCTTCCCGGAGCATCTCTCCAGGGTGAGTTGGTTGCCTATGTGTTGGGATACGAACCATAATATGCCTCTAGTGATAATCAGTAACTTCTACGTTCATGGGACCCACCTCGCCCCACACAAAACAAATTCGATATTGTTCATTGATGCAAATGCTGTGTTCAGCTTTCCTGTTACCTGAAAGCTTTTCAAGGCGATTACCCGGTGGAACTTTGAGTTCATCCAACTGTTGAACAGAATCGATCAGATCCAGTTTTCTTGATGCAATTCGCCAAAGTGATAGTGGACAAGCCTTTCTGGCAGCTTTTGAATTAACACCATTGAAAATATCTTCAGTAGCTTGATCTTTGAACGACACAATCATAAGGACATGATAGCACGGATTCCATGCTATTCAAAAAAGTGGACAATTAGGCATAAATACTCGGGGACACCAACACCCATCGACAGGTCAGCACAAAGGCATATTTGCCAATCCCAGCACGGGTCAGATCGGTGCGATGTCATTAGTATAGTAAACTGAGTGTACCCAACAGTCTCATGCATTGCCCGTTATAGAAAAGTAGCGCCGTTTTTTCCTGCACGCCTGCTACTGATAAACGAAACCCGTGCTCAGGGTAGTTTTGGAGCCGCTCCTTTATAATTATGACTTAGCCCCTTTAGCGTAGACCTGAGATTTCAAGCGTTGAAATTGTTTTTTACAATCGTTGTCATAGGTTTCATCAATATCGGAATACTTCGGCAATATCGGATTAAATAAATATGCAAAGATTGCTAACGCTCGTGTTGTTCATTGTTATTGTCGTACTGGCAGTCGCTATGGGCAGTCAGTTTGGCGCAGGTGAATGGTATCAGGGTGTAAATCAACCAAGCTGGAATCCGCCCGCAACGGTGCTGGTTGTGGCATGGTCTGTGGTGTACGTACTAATGGCAACCTCAGCCTGGATGGTTTGGGACAGCGCGCAAAGCGTTGCACACAAAGCGCTGGGCTGGTGGTTTTTACAATTGGTGGTCAGTGTGGTTTGGTCGTGGTTGTATTTTGATCTGCACCGCATTGGTTGGGCCATGGCAGTGATGGGCCTGTGGCTGCTTTTATCATTAATCACCGTTAAATCTTTTCGTGCATTCCGGCTGGAAGCCTCAAGCCTGATGATGCCCGTGTCTGTTTGGTTGATATTTGCGCTGGTTTTGAATTTCACCCAATGGCATCTCAACGGCGGTGGTCTGGGTTCGATTTTTTAATCAACGTCCGATATTTTAGTGGTGTCAGCATCGCTGTCATCAGGGATTACAGGCGTTGCCGTTCCAACCCAAGCCAGAATTGGTCATAATGGTGGTTTAGTCTAGGAACCCTATCAGATGAGTGAGTATCGCTTTCCCTACAAAGATTCAGAATTTATGCTGAACGAAGTTATTGATTTCGACCAGTTGTGCAGCGAAGCAGGCTTGGAAGAAGTTAATACGGAGCTGGCGATGGCAGTTTTGGAAGAGGCCGGTCGACTGGGATCGGAGGTGCTGGCGCCACTCAATGCTATTGGCGACAAACTGGGATGTACACTCGGCGAAAACGGCGTGCAACAAGCTGAAGGTTTCGCTGAAGCCTATCGTCAGTTTGTTGACAACGGTTGGGCATCTTTAACCGCTGACGAGCAATATGGCGGCCAGGGTATGCCGAAAATTTTATCGGCGGCCGTAGTTGAGATCTGGGATTCATCCAGCGTTTCGTTTTCGTTATGCCCCTTGCTGACCACCGGCGCCGTAGAGGCGCTGACGGTGCATGGCTCTGACGAACTCAAAGACACTTATCTTCCTCATATGATCAGCGGCGAATGGTCCGGCAGCATGTGCCTGACAGAACCGCAAGCCGGCTCCGACCTGGCGGCTATCACCACCAAAGCAGTGCCAAAAGACGATCACTACCTGATCAGCGGCCAAAAGATTTTTATTACCTGGGGCGACCACCAGATGACAGACAATATCATTCATCTGGTATTGGCGCGTTTGCAGGAAGCACCTGACGGTGTTCGCGGCATCTCAATGTTTTTGGTGCCCAAGTTTCTGCTGGATGAAAACGGCAAGCCCGGTGAACGAAACGATGCCTATTGTGTAGGCATTGAACACAAGATGGGCATTCATGCCAGCCCGACTTGCACCATGAGTTTTGGTGATAACGGTGGTGCAATCGGCTACCTGATCGGTAAACCGAACAATGGCTTGAAGGCCATGTTCACCATGATGAATGAGGCCAGACAGGGTGTCGGTATTCAAGGGCTCGGCCTATCAACCCGCTCTTATCAGCAGGCGTTGGCATTTGCCAAGGAACGCTTACAGGGCACGCGCAAAGACGGCACACGAATTCCCATCATCGAGTTTCCGGATGTGCGGCGCATGTTGATGACAATGAAGTCCGCGACTGAAGCAATGCGTGGTCTGGCCTACATCGCGGCGGCTTCCTCTGATCGTAAGCACATGGCCAAAACGCCGGAAGACAAAGCTTATCACTCTGCCAGAACGGCGCTGTACACGCCGATTGTAAAGGGTTGGATGACGGAGCTTGCTCAGGAATTGACCTATCTGGGTATGCAAATACATGGTGGCATGGGTTTTGTAGAAGAAACCGGTAGTGCCCAGTATTACCGGGATGCACGAATTACTACGATTTATGAAGGCACCACCGGCATTCAGGGCCAGGATCTGGCTGGCCGGAAGGTGCTTGCAGATGACGGCGCTGCTCTGCAGGCTCTGTTGGATGATGTTCAGGCGACGGCTGATGAATTGGTCGCCAATTCAAAACTGGAAACTCTGGGGTCATCTTTGTCAGCAGCTGTTCAATCGGCCTCTGATGTACGTGACTGGTATCTCGAATATGCCAAAACCGATAAATTGGCGGCCGGTAGCAGTGGCGTTAATCTGATGATGGCAATGGGTTATGTGTGCGGTGCCTGGGTTATGGGTCAATCCGCACTTAAGGCATCAAAGCTTCTTGCGGCCGGCAAAGGAGACAAGGGCTTTTTGGAAACCAAAGTTAAAACTGCCCGGTTCTATTTCGATCATTTACTGCCAAGGAGTGAATACGGCTTTGTGGCGGTTAAGGCAGGTAGCGAAAGCATGATGGCGCTGAGTCAGGAAGAATTTTGATTCTTCTTATTGCCTATGTCATGTTGGCGCTGGTGGTGTCGTTTCTGTGCTCTATTGCAGAGGCTGTGCTTTTAAGCGTGACATCCGCGCATATTGCAGTGCTGGAAGGACAAGGCAATAAAGCCGGGCCGGTATTAGCCGGGTTGAAGGGTGATATCAATAAACCGCTATCGGCAATTTTAACGTTGAACACAGTGGCGCATACCGTGGGCGCTGCCGGCGCCGGTGCTCAGGCAGCGGTGGTATTCGGCAGCGCTTATCTGGGTGTTGCTTCTGCGGTGCTGACTTTTCTGATTTTGATTTTCTCTGAAATAATTCCAAAAACACTCGGTGCAACCCACTGGAAAGCACTTGCGCCTGCAGTTGGAAAAAGCCTGAAGTGGCTGGTGTGGGTGCTTTATCCTTGGGTGAAACTGATGGAAAAAATGACCGGCCGCATGAAAGAAGGTCCAATGCTGAGCGGTTTCAGTCGCCAGGAATTTGCGGCGATGGCTGAATTGAGCGCCGATGAAGGCCAGTTGGGCCAGCGTGAATCAAACATCCTCAAAAACCTGATGCTGTTGCGTAAAACCAAAGCGACAGATGTCATGACGCCGCGGACGGTGGTTTTTTCACTGCCGCAAACAACCACCGTCAAAGAATACTTTGATCAATATGGGCAGTCGGCATTTTCTCGCGTTCCCATCTATAGCGATGACCCCGATCATGTGGTCGGTTTTGTCTTACGTCAGGATTTGCTTCGCGCGCATTCCAGTAACGAGAAGACAAAGCAGCTGAAAGACTACTTACGTGTGTTGCCAGTCATTCCTGAATTGATGGTGCTGTCGCGCGTGTTTGATGAAATTGTTCGTTCGCGCACGCATATCACGCTGGTGGTAGATGAGTATGGCACGCCCGCTGGCATTGTGACGCTGGAAGATATTCTGGAAACGCTGTTGGGCTTTGAAATTATGGACGAAGGTGACGAAGCTGAAGATATGCAGGCTTATGCCAGAGAACTGTGGGAAAAACGTGCGACCAGAATGGGCATTGACCTTGAGCGGCTTGAGGCGCAAATAACGCCGTTGGATCAGATAATTCCGGATGACCAGAAGCTTCCGGAAGACCAGATAGGTCCGAAAGATCAAAAAGCCCCGAAAAATCAGAAATCTTGAATATAAAATGCCCAACAACCCGTTGAGCAATATGTGACTCGGCTCAAACCCAGCACCATTCGAATTGGTTACCGGTACCGCCCCAAACGCCTGGCAGAATCTTATGATGCGGTTGTAATTGGCTCAGGCATGGGCGGCTTAACCACCGCCGCATTGCTCAGCGATCTGGGCTGGAAAGTGTGCGTGCTCGAGCAGCATTACACCGCCGGTGGATACACACATTCCTACGATCGTAACGGCTATGAATGGGATGTCGGTGTGCACTATATTGGCGATGTCGGCAGCCAGACACGCATCCGCAAGATGTTTGATCATCTGACAGAATCTCAGGTTAAATGGGCGCCAATGGCGCAAGAGTACGACCGGTTTTATGTCGGCGACAAAGTGTTTTCGGCGAAAGCTGGCAAGCAGCAGTTTCAAGATCACTTGTTGCAGCAATTCCCGGATGAAGGGCCGGCCATAGACCGCTACATGGAGTTGCTTAAAGAAGTTGGCAAAGGCATGTCGGTATACAGCATGAGTCGTGTGCTTAAGCCGTGGCAACGTTGGCTGGCCTGGCCATATCTGAAGTGGAAAACGCCGGCGTTGATGTTCCGGAAAACCTGGGACGTGCTGAGTGAACTGACTGACAACGCCGATTTGATTGCGGTGTTGTGTGGCCAGTGGGGCGACATGGGCCTGCCGCCCAAGCGCTCTGCCTTTATGGTGCACGCCATGATCGCCCGCCATTATATGCATGGCGGTTTTTACCCGACCGGTGGCAGTTGGCGGATTGCCGAAAGCATCATTCCTAAAATCCAGAAGGCCGGCGGCGAGGTGTTTACCTATGCGCGGGTCAAACAGATATTATTGGATGGTGGCGAGCTGGATGGTAACAAGGTGACCGGCGTTGAAATGCAGGATGGTCACCACATCGAATGTGACTGCGTGATTTCATCTGCCGGGGTGGAAAATACCTACCGGCATTTGTTGCCGCAAGAAGCGGTGCGTAAAGCCGGTTATGAGCCTTTGCTTGAAAAGGTAAATCCCAGCATGGCGCATCTGGGCGTTTATATCGGGCTGAAAGGCAACAGCGAGGAACTTGGCCTGCCCAAAACCAACTTCTGGATTTACCCTGGCAATGATTATGACGCCGCGATTGACGAGTTTTTGGGGAATCCTGATGCCGAGTTTCCAGTGGTCTATATTTCCTTTCCATCTGCTAAAGATCCGGATTACGAGCGCCGTCACCCGGGCACTTCAACGATTGAAATTGTTGCGCCGGCACCATACCAATGGTTTGAGAAATGGAAAGGCAGCATATGGGGTAAACGTGGCGAGGACTACGATCAGTTCAAAGCATATCTGGGTGATCGATTGATGGGGCATCTGTATGCCAAATTGCCCCAGTTGCGGGGTAAAGTGGACTATTTCGAAGTTTCAACGCCGCTTTCAACCGATCATTTCGCTGCTTACCAGCAAGGCGAGTTGTATGGACTTGACCATGACCCCGGGCGCCTGGCGCAAAACTGGTTGGGGCCACGTACCCGCTTCAAAGGCATGTGGATGACCGGCCAGGATGTACTGACCTGTGGGGTAGCCGGTGCAATGATGGCCGGCTTGCTCACCACCACAGCGATCGTTGGCGCGCGTAAATCTTTGCCATTGCTGAAGCAGATTTTTCGCTAAACATTGGCCGTTGATTAGTCGGGAACCTGACTGGCCTTAACACCAAGGCCATAAATGTGGTGAAATATCTAACCGGCTTACACTTATCTTTCAATTAAAAACCCGGAACTGAAAACGTGGAACAAGAAACCAAAAAACTGGATACCAAAGGAAGAATGACCACCCGCGTCATGGCGATGCCCAGTGACACCAACCCCGCCGGTGATATTTTTGGCGGCTGGGTGCTGTCACAAATGGATATCGCCGGCGGAATTTGCGCCAGTAGGCGCTCCCAGTGCAGGGTAGTGACGGTTTCCCTGGAGGCGATGAGCTTTATTCGCCCGGTGCGGGTAGGCGATATTCTGGGTGTTTATACAGAAATTGTTGAAACAGGCACCACTTCAGTGGTGGTGCATGTGGAAGCCTGGGTACGCCGTGATCGCATTGGCAATCGGGAAAAAGTCACCGAAGGGCGTTTCAAGTTTGTCGCCCTCGATGATAAGGGCAACTCTAAGCCGCTGCCGCCGGAAGAATCACTGCCGTTTTATGACAATTGATAACAACCCTCGAGCGCTACATCGATAGCCTCGATAGTGCTGGCATCCAGTTTGATGCCCGCTGCAGCTGCATTTTCGGTGACCTGTTGTGGTCGTGAAGCACCGATAATAGCTGAGGACACATTCGGCTGACGCAACACCCAGGCCAGCGCCAGCTGTGGCATGCTGATGCCGAGGTCGTCAGCTATCGGTTCGAGTTGATCGATGGCTTTCAGCAATGTTTCTTCCATTACCCTGTTCATAAAAACATTCATTTTCGGGTTGGCAGCCCTGGAATCGGCGGGAACATCCTTGCCCTTGCCGTATTTACCGGTCAACACGCCCTGACCCAGCGGTGACCAGACAATCTGGCCAATGCCATTGTCAGCGCACAACGGGATCACTTCGGCTTCGGGTACCCGCCAGATCATTGAATATTGTGGTTGGCTGGAAACAAACTTGACCATATCGGTCATATCCAAAGCAGCTTGTATCTCCCCGGCAGTCCATTCGCTGAAGCCGACATAACGCGCTTTACCCTGTTCTACCACCTCGGTAAGCGCCTGCATGGTTTCTTCCAATGGCGTGTTGGGGTCATAGCGGTGGCACTGGTACAGATCAACGTAATCCGTTTTTAATCGCTTCAGCGAATCACCTAATTGTTTGTGAATCTGCTTGGCCGATAAGCCTTTATCGGTATCGGACATGGAAAAAAACAGTTTGGTGCCAAGCACATATGAATCGCGTGGTCGGCCAGCCAGATTGTCACCCAGGAAAGCTTCGGCCTGGCCATGTTCATAGACGTTGGCGGTATCAATAAAATTGATGCCGCAATCAAAGGCGGCCGCCAGACAATCGCGCGACCGGTTTGTTTCTACAGCCGCGCCGTAGGTCAGCCATGAGCCCAGAGAAATCTCGGACACGTTTAATTTGCTATCACCCAGTTGCCTATATTGCATGCAGTTCACCTTGTTTAATTGCGTGAGCAGAGTCGCTACTATGCCAGCGTTTTAGCATAGCAATATTGCGCCCCATTTACGAAGGCCAACTGGCCCCTATTATCGTTCCGGTTGATGATTGAGGTGTAAAAAAAAGCCCGGCAACGCCGGGCTTTTTTGCAATACCAATCTATTTGTTCGTTTAGTCGTGATCACCACCAAAGCGATGGTCATTAACACCAGGCGCTACACGAACATGGTGTACCCAGTAGCCGCCTTTTCCATCAGACGCAACCCAGATTTCAAAGTCTAAACCAACCTGAACCGGAAGGCCCATTGGTGGTCCGCCTTCAGACCTGATACCAAACTTGTTACAACCTTTACCGGGAGGTGAATTACAGGCGCCACCACTGGGGGCACCGCCGCCGACATAGGTATTGTAGCTGTCTAAATGCGAGTAGAGGCTGTCCAAAAATTGATAGTCATGTGCGTTAGGCGAGATGCTGTTTGGATCGCTGGAATAGTCCATGCAGGTAGCCTGACTGGAACCGTCTTCTGAGGTGTGGCCCAGGCCAAACACGTGGCCAACTTCCTGGCACATTACATGACGTTTTTCATTGGCATCTTGCCAGTATGATGAATAGCTATCGTTCATCTTGGCTGTTCCCTGAGTAATGTGGCCATTGCTGTCAATATTAATAGAAGCCAGACCTAACCAACCGTTGTTTCCA
>Ga0105054_10000199_pt1 | contig 83414 bp, 74 predicted proteins | sample BON02_FD_78091 | JGI IMG/M metagenome (GOLD analysis project Ga0105054, IMG submission 78091) | Freshwater microbial communities from Lake Bonney liftoff mats and glacier meltwater in Antarctica - BON-02 (megahit assembly) | ecosystem: Environmental > Aquatic > Freshwater > Ice > Glacier...
CATTGCGGTGATGGCTGCTGGCCTGCAGAAGCTGGGCGTTACCGTTTCTGAATATCCCGATGGTATAGATATCACCGGTGGGGACGTGTGTGGTGGTGAAGTTGAAAGCGCAGGTGATCACCGTTGCGCCATGTCATTCGCCGTTCTGGGTCTGGTGGCATCAAGCGCTATCAGAATCAGGTCGGCTGAGTATATTGCAACTTCATACCCGGGCTTTGTTGATGATATGAATGGTTTGGGTGCGGGTTTGCGCAAAGAAGAGCAGGCGTGAATCCAATAGATGGTGTGAATGCCGGCAGAGTACCCGTCATTGCTGTTGACGGCCCTGGCGGTTCTGGCAAAGGTACTATTTGTACCAGTCTGGCAGATTATCTTGGTTGGCATCTTCTCGATAGCGGTGCACTATACCGTTTAGCTGCACTGGCGGCGATCAAGCAGGGCACGCCACTGGACCAAGAGGCTGCACTTGGCAAAGTGGCAGAGAACCTCAATATCAGCTTTATCACAGACCAGCATGGCGTTAGGGCTATACTGGATGGTGAGGACGTGAGTGATGCACTGCGTTTTGAAAATACTGGCACAGTCGCTTCCCTGATTGCCTCAATGCCCGCCGTCAGAGCAGCGCTGGTCAAACGCCAGAGGCGGTTTCTGCAGACACCCGGCCTGGTGGCTGACGGACGAGATATGGGTACGGTGATATTTCCTGATGCCGATTTGAAGATTTTTCTGACCGCCAGCGCCGAAATTCGGGCAGAGCGACGTTATAAGCAGTTGAAAGAAAAAGGAGAAAGGGTTAAACTCTCGCGCCTTTTCAGGGAGATCAAAGCCCGTGACCTGCGTGATCAATCGCGTAGCATTGCTCCGCTAAGACCTGCTGAAGATTCGGTGATCATTGACTCGAGTGAATTGAGCATCAACGAGGTGCTTGACCAAATTAAGGTAATGATTGAAGAACGCGATATATCTAACTGATATTTCGAGTAATAAAATGAAGCCAACCAATTCCGGATGGTGGATTTTAACGGCACAATAGTGTGCCAAATGACCAGGTGGATGTTCAGGTTTTTGTAGTGAACATCTGTAGAGATTAAACCCATGACTGAAAGTTTTGCTGAATTATTTGAAGAAAGCCTTGTAACCCAAAGCTTAAAACCGGGATCAATCGTTACCGGTACTGTTGTAGAAATCCGCGATGATGTAGTAATTGTCAACGCAGGTCTCAAATCCGAAGGCATTGTGCCTATTTACCAGTTCCGTTCCATGAGCGGTGAGCTGGAAGTTGAAGTTGGAGATAGTGTTGAAGTTGCACTCGAAGCCGTAGAAGACGGTTACGGTGAAACCAAGCTGTCTCGTGAAAAAGCCAAGCGTGCGATGGTGTGGGACAAGCTGGAAAGCGCGTTCGACGAACAGGAAATCGTACAAGGCAAAATCAGCGGCAAAGTCAAAGGTGGCTTTACTGTCGACATCGACGACATTCGCGCTTTCCTGCCAGGTTCGTTGGTAGATGTGCGCCCGGTCCGCGATCCGGCCTATCTCGAAGGCAAGGATCTGGACTTCAAAATTATCAAGTTGGACCGCAAACGCAACAACGTAGTGGTTTCACGCCGCGCTGTTGTAGAGCTCGAATTCAGTGCAGAGCGCGAACAGCTGCTCGAGCGTCTGGAAGAAGGTGTGATCGTTAAGGGTGTGGTCAAAAACCTCACTGATTACGGCGCGTTTATCGACCTCGGCGGTATCGATGGCCTGTTGCACATCACTGACATGGCGTGGAAACGCGTTCGTCATCCTAGTGAAGTGGTCAACGTTGGTGACGAGCTGGAAGTGCGTGTGTTGCGCTTCGATCGCGAACGTAACCGCGTTTCACTTGGCCTTAAACAGTTGGGCGATGATCCCTGGAGTGATCTGCAACGTCGTTACCCGGTGGGTGCACGTTTGTTCGGCAAGATCTCCAACATCACTGACTACGGTTGTTTTGTTGAAATCGAAGACGGCGTTGAAGGTTTGGTTCACGTTTCAGAAATGGATTGGACCAACAAGAATGTTAACCCTGCCAAAGTTGTTCAGACCGGTGACGAAGTTGAAGTCATGGTTCTGGAAATCGACGAAGAACGTCGTCGTATCTCCCTGGGCATGAAGCAGTGTGCTGCCAACCCATGGGAAGCATTCGCTGCAACTCATAACAAGGGTGATCGTGTTTCCGGTGCTATCAAGTCAATCACTGACTTTGGTATCTTTATCGGTCTCGACGGCGGTATCGATGGTTTGGTTCACTTGTCAGACATCTCCTGGTTAACACCGGGTGAAGAATCAGTACGCAACTTCAGTAAAGGCGAAGAAGTTGAAGCTGTGGTTCTGGCTGTTGATCCTGAGCGCGAGCGCATTTCTTTGGGCCTCAAGCAGTTAGATCAAGACCCGTTTGCAACCTTTATGGCTGAGCACCCACGTGGTAGTCAGGTCAAGGGTATCGTCAAGGAAGTGGATGCACGCGGTGCAACCATTGAATTAGCCGACGGTGTTGAAGGTTACCTGCGTGCTTCTGATATCAAGAAAGACCGTGTTGAAGATGCAAGCAAAGAGCTGGCAGTTGGTGATGAAGTTGAGGCCAAGTTTATCAACCTCGACCGCAAAACCCGCAGTCTGACTCTGTCAATTCGCGCTCTTGAAGACGAAGAATTGGCTGAGGCATTGGAAGAATACCACTCGACCAATGCGGCCAGTGGTACAACTTCTCTGGGTGAATTGCTGAAAGCGCAGCTCGACCAGGATAGTTAACCTCACTCGTGGGGTCAGTGGCGGGCGGCTCTGCCAGAGTCGTCCGCCTTTCTGTCGATATTTTGTGGCTATAACAATATAGATAACAGGTAGAAGAAGATTCAAATGACCAAATCCGAATTGATTGACCGTCTGGCAGAGATTCAACAACACCTTTCACACGCCGATGTAGAACTGGGTGTCAAATCCATGATCGAACAGATGAGTGCTTCGTTGTCGAACGGGGAACGCATTGAAATCAGAGGCTTCGGCAGTTTTTCACTGCATTATCGTGCGCCAAGAATGGGTCGTAATCCCAAGACCGGTGAGGCCGTTGCGTTGCCAGGAAAACATGTACCGCATTTCAAACCCGGCAAGTCATTACGCGAACGTGTCAATAACATTTCCTGAGGGAATAATTCCCGAGCAAGGCCCCGGACCGATAGCGGTCCTTTAACAGAGGTGCTCGATCGTGTTAAGAAAAGCAGGCTTTTTCCTGGTGGCGTTCGCAGCCATCGCCATCGGCTTGATGCTAGGTACCCTGAATTCCTCTATCGTTAGCCTCGATCTCTTGTGGTTCCAACTCGAGCTCCCTCTGGGGCTTGCGGTTCTGCTTGGCTTTGCAGTTGGCTTGTTTGCCGGCTCCAGCATGACCTGGTTGGGTCGGGTGCTGCCGCTTCGCATGGCGCTCAGAAAAACCCGCAACGCCTCGATTAAACAGGATGAATCCGGTTTAAACACCAACAATGATTGAAGTCCTTCTGCTTGCTTTGATACCGGCTGCCGCCTGGTCGGGGTGGATCATGGCGAAAAGCACTATCAGCAGGGGCGAGCAAAAGCGTAACCGCAATTTCAGTCATCGCTATTTTAAAGGTCTCAATTACTTACTGGATGAACAGCCAGACAAGGCGATTGAAGTATTTATCGAAATGGCGGAAGTGACCGATGACACCATCGAAACCCATTTAGCACTCGGCAGCCTGTTCAGGCGTCGCGGCGAGGTGGAACGTGCCATCAGAATTCACCAGAATATCATCTCCAAGCCCGAACTGGATGAACGCCAGAAAACCCGGGCGTTACTCGAACTGGGTGAAGACTACATGCGCGCTGGCTTGTTTGATCGGGCCGAAAATCTGTTCAACGAATTGATTGAACGTGAGTATCATGCACCATCGGCTTTGCGACATTTACTGGATATCTATCAGCAGGAAAAAGACTGGAACAAAGCCTTGCAGCAGGCGCAGCAGCTGGAAATTGTTACTGACGAGCCCATGGGGCTTGTGATGGCGCATTTTTGTTGCGAACTGGCTGAGGTGGATATTGAAGCGGGCAAACTGGCGGCCGCCAGAAAGCAATTAAGACAAGCCCGTAGATATTTTCCTGAAAGCATCAGGGCCAGATTCGTTTTGGCGAGAATCGCGGAGCAGCAAGAGATGTATATCGAGGCAATAGATATCTACGAGGAAATTGCCGATATGGAAAAAGAATATATCCACACACTGTTGCCGCATTATCTGGAGTGTGCCGAGTTGGCGGGCCAACATAAACGTGCTTTGGCGCAATTAGAAAGTTGGGCGCTGCATTACGATGGCGTTAGCCTGCTGTTGTCGCAAACCGCGATTCTGCGTGAAGAACAAGGGCTGGCAGCGGCGACCCACTACCTGGCTGAAGCTTTAACCAAAAGACCTTCAGTGAAAGGGCTGGATCATCTTATAGAGCTTAAGCTGGAAGGCGGGCCTGAGACAGAATCCGGCGATGAAATTTTGCGCGCGGTTGCCCAGAAATTACTCGCCAGGCAGCCTTCCTACCGTTGCACACACTGCGGTTATGCCGGGCATAGTCACCATTGGCAGTGCCCCAGTTGCAAGAACTGGAGCACTACTCACATCATTCGTGGTGTGTTGGGCGAGTAAACCATGAACCCCGGCGGCATTGTGTGGCATTCAGGGCTCGGTTGGTTTTTAATCGTTGCCGCAACGGCAGCCGTCAGTTTCCTCAGTTGCCGGTTGGCAATGCGCCTGGCTGTTCAGACCGGCATGATCGTTCAACCCGGGGCACGTCAAAGCCATCAACAAGCAACTCCAACCGGTGGCGGTCTGGGGATTGTGTTCACTATTTTACTGTCTACGCTTTTCATTCACTTTATTCAGCCATTGCCGGAATTCTGGTGTTTCAACGTGGTTCCCGGTATTTTGTTGCTCGCCTTTGTCGGCTGGCTTGATGACAAAAAGCCGGTTGCTTCAGTGGTCAGACTGCTGGTTCAGTTTATTGTCAGCTTGTGGTTGTTACAGTTTGCAGAGTACTTGGATCTGGCTCAGCATGCAGTTCTGATTGCCTTAATAACAATAACGGTGGTCTGGGTGATGAATTTGTATAACTTTATGGATGGCAGTAATGGCATGGCGGGCTTTCAGGGCGTGTTTTGTGCGACCGTTTTCGCCGCTTTGTTTGCGTTCGGTGGTCAGTCAGGTATGGCATTAATTGCTCTGATAGTGGCAGCAGCTTGTAGCGGATTCCTGCCACTTAATTTTCCGAACGCCAGAATTTTTATGGGTGATGTTGCCAGTGTGCCGTTAGGCTTTATATTTGCCGCATTTGCTGTATATGGCGTAAACGCTGGGGTTTTTAACTGGTGGGTGCCGATACTGGTAATGTCTGTGTTCATTGTTGATGCCAGTTTGACTTTGGCAGCAAGAGTAATCCATCAAGAGCAGTGGTATACTGCACATAAGCAACACGTTTACCAACGGCTGATCGAACAGGAGTGGTCGCACAGTCAGGTTTTAATGGTCTATCAGGCCATAAACGTGATGATGGTTTTGCCAGCCCTGGTGTTGGTTACTATGTATCCGCAATATGCCATCGTAACAACCGTACTGACGCTGTTTATGCTCGGATCGGGTTGGTACATAGCAAATTGGAAGCTTGGTGCGCATTCTGTAAGGCGGTTGGAATGAATAGATTACTCGATATCGCGCGACATCCTCGTGCGGCAGTCGTTGGACATGATCTGATGATGGTTGTGTTCGCCTGGCTAGCCGCAGGCTGGCTTACCGGTGGCCCCGGGGCTGCTGCTCCTATCAATTTTAATACCACCACGATCAGCGGAATGCTGGTAGTACTGCTGCTGCAGGGCGGGGTGCTCTGGATGACCGGCTTGTATAAAGGCTTGTGGCGCTTTGCCAGTTTTCAGGACCTTTGGAACATTGCACGCGGATGCGTTTTCGGCACAGTTGCGATAGTGGCGGCACTGGCGCTTGCTCGCAGTCCCGCATCCAATGACTGGGTGCCAGCGGTGATGGTTTATCCGGCGTTATTGTTTGTTCTGCTCGGTTTGCCGCGGATGTGTTATCGCTTCTGGAAAGACTCCCGATTCCCTGCAGTCAGCACCGGCAAAGGTTCCAAACGGGTCATTATTCTGGGTGCCGGGCGCTCCGGTGCCATGCTGGAACGCGAGTTGCGGCATCGCGGTGGATTCGAAGTTGTCGGGTTTCTTGATGACGACCCGCGCTTACGTGGTTCTCAGGTACACGGCGTACCTGTCTTGGGTATTATTGATCAATTGCCAACCCTGGGTGCGGATTACAATCTGGACCTGACGATTATTGCCATGCCTTCGGCCACTAATTTGCAGATGCAGCACATTGTTGAAATTTGCGAACTCAGCGAAATCGAATTTCGTACGTTGCCAACACTGCAAGACCTCGGTTCTAAAGCCACCAAAATCGGTGACTTGAAAAGAGTTGTTATTGACGATTTGCTAGGCAGGGATCCGGTCTCACTTGAATGGGAGTCCATTCGCGCCGGCCTGGTTGGCAAACGTGTGATGATCACCGGCGGTGGCGGATCAATCGGTTCGGAACTGTGTCGCCAGATTGCGCGTTTGAACCCCATTGAGTTGATCGTTATTGACCACAGCGAATACTCTTTATACAAGATTGATCTCGAGTTACGTAGCGAGTTTCACGATCTCGTTTTCTATTCGGTGCTGGGCGACATCTGCGACCCTGCAACGGTTGAGAAAGTGGTGGGTGAATATAAGCCGGACATGATTTTCCACGCTGCTGCATATAAGCATCTGCCGATTCTGCAAACCCAAATTCGCGAAGCCTTTCGTAATAATGTATTGGGAACCATGCGGGTTGCCGAGGCAGCTGAGCGCCATTCAGTGGGTACTTTTGTGCTGATTTCTACCGATAAAGCGGTTAATCCAGCCAATGTTATGGGCGCCACAAAGCGTGTTGCTGAAATGTACTGCCAGAATATGAATGCGCGTTCACAAACCCGTTTCATCACCGTTCGATTTGGCAATGTACTGAATTCAAATGGCAGCGTGGTACCCTTGTTTCAGGAGCAAATTGCCAAGGGCGGTCCCGTGACGGTTACACATCCTGAAATTTCCCGTTATTTCATGACCATTTCAGAAGCCAGCCAGCTGATTATGCAGGCCGGTGTGTTGGGCAGTGGTGGCGAGATATTCGTATTGGATATGGGTGAGCCGATCAAAATAACTTATCTGGCTCAGCATTTGATCCGGTTGGCGGGTAAAGAGCCGGGTAGGGATATTCAGATTATTTATACGGGTTTGCGGCCGGGCGAGAAGTTGTTTGAAGAATTGTTTCATGAGCTGGAACCGTATGAAACGACTGCCCATGAAAAGATATTCCTGGCGCACCCTCGTGTAGCCGACTGGGATGATTTGCGCGATGCGTTAAGGAGCACTGAACTGGCGGTCCGTCGGTACGATACCAAGAGTCTGCACAAAATTATGCTGCGACTGGTTCCCGAAATGGCCAAGTCAACAGCTTATGCAGAGCCTGCAAAGATCATCCCCATTCACCGCAGCAATTAGAGGTATTAAAAGGTGCCGGAAATAAAGCCCATCAGAAAGGCTGTCTTCCCGGTAGCCGGACTGGGTACACGATTTTTGCCGGCCACCAAGGCTATCCCCAAGGAAATGCTGCCGATTGTCGACAAACCCCTGATTCAGTACGCAGTGGAAGAGGCTATTGAAGCCGGTATTGATACCCTGATTTTTGTTACAAGCCGTAAAAAAAGAGCGATTCTAGATCATTTCGAGCCCGATGAAGATCTACAAATTCATCTGCAGAAATCACAAAAAGATCATTTACAAAAACGCATTACAGAGGTTATGCCGCCTCACGTTTCGATTGCATACGTTATTCAGGAAGAAGCGCTGGGCTTGGGTCATGCGGTCTGGTGCGCCAGATCATTGGTAGGCAACGAGCCGTTTGCCGTTCTGCTGGCAGATGATTTGATTCGCTCCCCGGGACGCGGCTGCCTGAGTCAGATGGTGGCTGAATATGAGGCTACCGGCGCGGGCATTATTGGGGTTGAAAATGTGCCTGCAAACATGACCGATCAATACGGCATCGTCTCTGTGGAGCCTGATGCTAATAACCGTAGTTGGATCAAAACAATTGTTGAGAAACCGGCGCCAGATGTGGCACCCTCTCTCTTAGGCGTTGTAGGTCGGTATATATTACCGGGCGACATATTTGCTGTGCTGGAGTCAGTTAGGGCAGGGATTGGCGGGGAGATTCAACTCACCGATGCTATCGCAGCTCAGCTGAAATCGCACCCCATGCTTGCTTATGCGTTTGAGGGTGTTCGTTACGACTGTGGCAGCCACAAGGGGTTTATCCGGGCGACTGTGGATTATGCATTGCAACGCAAAGAACTGCGTGATGACTTACTGGCTCACCTTGATTCGATTGTCAGATGACCGTTCGACCTGACTCAAATTGGCCAAAGGGCGAGATTGTTCGCTTGAAGCATCGTTCCAGAGTGCTGGAATCCAACCCATGGGGCGATCCGGTTGAGCGCGATTTGTGTGTATACCTTCCCGCAGGCTATTCAGAAAAAAGTGATCCCTATGTCAGCCTTTGGGATTTTGCTGCATTCACCAATTCCGGTCCGGGACATTTGAATTGGAGAAACCACGGTGAGAATCTGCCCCAGCGACTCGACAGGTTGATTGCAACCCAAGCGATGCCGCCCGTGGTTGTGCCAATGCCAGATTGTTTTACTTCATTAGGTGGAAATCAATACGTAAATTCTTCTGCTGTCGGTCATTATGCCGACTATGTGGTCAAAGAGTTGGTGCCTTTCTTGTCTGAACACATAAATGTAATCGACAACAGACGGGGCAGGGCTGCCTTTGGCAAATCTTCCGGCGGTTATGGTGCGCTGGTGCATGCGATGTATTTCCCGGAAACCTGGGGAGCTGTGGCTTCACACGCGGGGGATATTGGTTTTGAATGGGTTTACCGGTCGGGGTTTCCGGCTACCGCAGCAATGTTGTCTTCGTTAGGCGGTGATACCAACCGTTTTCTCAAAAACTTCTGGCTCAAGAAAAACCCCGGGCACACGGATTATTCAACTTTGATGACATTGGCAATGGCAGCCAGTTACGATCCATCGGATGATGCACAGGCTGACATACCACTACCATTTGATTTGAACACATTAGAGACAGACCCGTTGCGTTGGAAGCGCTGGTTGCGTCACGATCCTCTTCACCTGCTTGACCAATATGCACCGACGTTGGCTGCGTTGGAGCTTCTCTATCTGGATGTGGGCTCGCGCGATCAATACAATATCCAATACGGAACCCGCCAGTTTGTCAGGCGCCTGGATGAAAAGAGCGTTGCTCATGAATTTGAAGAGTTTGACGGTACTCACTCCGGAATTGACTGGCGTTTGGATATATCCTTGCCAAAGCTAACTTTGGCCTTATATAAGAGTTATGAATCCAATAAATAATCAGGTTTTAAAATGATTGAGATTACCGAAAGCGCCCAGTCCTACTTCGCCAAACTGTTAGTTCAGCAAGACATGGACAATGTCGGCCTGCACATCTCAGTTGTAAACCCTGGCACACCGCAGGCAGCCTGTGATTTGCAGTTTCACTCGCCAGATAGCGAGTCCCCGGACTTGTTAAGAACTATTACGTTTGATGACTTCAATTTGTATGTCCCTCATAGCAGCGAAAAATGGCTGCAAAAAGCGACAATCGATTTTGAGAAAGATGAGGCAGGTGGACAGTTAACCATCAAAGCACCGGGCATCAAGGGCAACCAGCCTGAAGATGATGCGCCGTTGCAGGATAAAATCAACTGGATACTGACGTCAGAAATCAACCCGGGACTGGCATCTCACGGTGGTGTGGTGACGCTGGAAGAAATTACAGCAAAAAAAGATATTGTTTTACGCTTTGGCGGTGGTTGTCATGGCTGCGGTATGGCGGATGTGACCCTGAAGCAGGGCATTGAAAAGACCTTGAAGGAACACTTTCCGGAAATCGGTGCGATTATTGATGCCACAGACCACGCTACCGGTGAAAACCCTTACTACGAGTAGGGTAGTTACTCGGCCTCTGAGCCAGGTTAGGTTGCTTGGTAGTTGCTTAAATGGGTCATCAGCGCGATGTTGATGACCCTGCTGGATAAATAAAATCAGGTAAATGGACCCGGGTTATACAACTATTTATCGTTAATTTCAGTCAGGCCTTTCTGCGATGCGTACCAGGCAGAAATATCTTCAATATCATCATCCGTGAGGTTTGCAGCAAAGCTGCTCATTACTGCATTGGTGCGGCTACCGTCACGATAATCGTACATGGCTTTTTCCAGATAATCCTGATGTTGCCCTGCCAGATTGGGGTAGATGGTTTGTGTGGCCATGCCGGTTTCACCGTGACAGGCTTGGCACGTAGCGGATTTGTTTTGTCCTTCAGCGGCATTGCCGCCTGCAATGGATGCAACTGGAAACGCTACCAGCAGCATGAATGCAATTACACTTTGTATCTTGATCATTGTGTTTGCCACCTGATTATTTTTCGGTTTGCGCAGCAAGAAAAACCGCGATGTCTTCAATTTCCCGTTCGTTCAGCGCGTGCGCTTGCGAGTTCATTGTGCTGTGTGTGCGGGCCCCGGATTTGTACGCCTGGAGAGCAGCAATCAGGTATTCTTTGTTTTGCCCACCTATCCGTGGAACATGGTAGGTTGGATAGACATTGTTATAGCTTGGAATACCGTGGCAGCCGGCGCATGTATTGGCCAAAAGCTTGCCGGATTGGTAATCACCCTCTGCAAAAGCGCAAAGAGGACTCACACACATCGACAATGTAAGCAGTGTTTTTAGTATACGCATAAGAACGGTCACATCAGGCGGTTATTAGTAGCCGGCGATTATAACCCGTGTTCATCTTCCAGCCAATGCCGAGTTGATTTTATGCTCAATCAATTACAAGGAAATTCAATGAAAAAGCTTCAAAAAACCAAATTTTATTTATTGTCGAGACAGTCGTATGTTTTGATAGGGTTGCTCGCTATGGGCTTGTTGTTCAGTGTTACCGGGCAGGCTCAGGAAGAACGGGTCTATATCCGTGCCGGTACCCTGATCGATGTTAAGTCCGGAAAATTGCGAAAAGATCAGATCATTTTCTTGAAAGGAGATCGTATTGAGGGTGTGGCCGATGCCAATAATCTCAGTATCCCGGCCGGCGCTGAAGTTATTGACCTGAGCGATTCCTGGGTGATGCCCGGTTTGATCGACATGCATGATCACCTGACAGGAAGCAGCAAATATCAGGGTTATGAGAGCTTACAGTTCAGCGTTGCCCGCGAAACATTATTTGGTGTCACAAATGCCATGACAACACTGTTGGCCGGTTTCACGACCATTCGTAATGTAGGGGCCTCCGGCTACTCTGACGTGGCGTTGCGTGATGCTATTAATGATGGTGAGATCGATGGCCCGCGTATGCGCGTATCCGGACCATCGCTGGGCATCACGGGTGGTCATTGCGACAACAACCTGTTGCCAGCGGAGTATGAAGTGACTGCTGAAGGCGTAGCGAATGGGCCCTGGGAAGTTCGCGCCAAGGTACGGGAAAACATCAAGTACGGTGCGGACCTAATCAAGTTTTGTGCCACTGGCGGTGTGCTTTCCAAAGGCGACAGTGTGGGTGGGCAACAGTATACATTGGAAGAAATGCAGGCACTGGTCGATGAAGCACATATGCACGACCGCAAAGTTGCGGCGCACGCTCATGGTGCTAAAGGCATAAATGCAGCCATCAAAGCTGGCGTTGATTCCATTGAGCATGCCAGTTTGATCGATGATGAAGGCATCGCTCTGGCTAAGGAAAACGGCACTTATCTGGTGATGGATGTTTATAACGACACCTATATTCTTGAATACGGCGCGTCAGTGGGGATGTTGCAGGAGTTCCTGGATAAGGAACGCATGATTGGCCAGTTGCAGCGGGACAACCATAAGAAAGCCTTTGAGGCGGGTGTTAATATGGCCTTTGGTTCAGATGGCGCTGTCTACCCTCACGGTGACAACGGCAAACAGTTTTATTATATGGTCGAGTACGGTATGAATCCGATGCAGGCAATTCAGGCGGCTACCGTTAAGGCTGCCGATTTGCTGGGCTGGCCGGACGACGTGGGTGCAGTTTCAGAAGGTTATTATGCGGATATCATTGCTGTTAAAGAAAACCCAATGGACAACATCAAGGCAATGGAAAATGTCAGCTTTGTGATGAAAGGCGGCAAAGTCTACAAGCAATAAGCCCAAACAAATGAAGCACAAAAAAACGCCCCTTTTCAGGGGCGTTTTTTATAACTGCCAATAAATCAAATGTTCGAATCAAATGTTCAAATCAACCAATCAATTCAATCAAACCGTTGTGACCACCTGACGCCGAATGAACGTGGGCGAATGATGTTTTCGTTGTAATCAACACCACTGGGGCTGAAGTAGCCGGGGTCCAGAATGTCAACCTGGCCACGCTTGTCAAGGACGTTATTGGCATACAAGGTCAAAGACCAGTTGTCCCGCTCTATTCCGGTGGACAGGTTAACGACAGTATAGGCGTCCATTTTCTGACGATTATCGACCTCCAGATTGTTCCAGGCACTATCCACATAAGAAACAGCAACTTGTGCGAACGATGGCATATCACCGATAGTGAAGGTATACCGCCCGAGTCCGGTTAACTGCAGGGGTGGAACGTACGGCATCTCGGTGCCTTTTGGAGACGTCGCAGGCAAGCCGGCTTCCTCATCAGCTTCGCTGCGCCAGAAATCTTCCTGCAATTTGGCATCGTTATAAGAACCGGAAAATGACAGCGTTAAATTCTCGGATGCTGCATAGTCCAGATCCCACTCGATACCTTTGGTTTGTGAATTACCCACATTCTGAATAATCGTCAAATTCGAAACGGTGAAATCCAGGAAGCCGAACTGGAAGTCATTCCAGTCAACAATGTAGATGGCACCATTAAAGCGTATACGATTATCCATGAACTGGGTTTTCCAGCCGAATTCATAGTTGTCAACAAAATCCGGCTGATACTTCGGGATGCCCGGAACGCGTGCACGGTTAACGCCGCCAGCCCTGAAACCCTGGGAATAGGTGACATATATCATGGAGTCATCGGTTACCTTGTACTCCAGATTGGCTTTGTAGGATATATCATTGCCTTTCGCTACGTCATCCAGAATGCCCGTGTTAAAACATGGAAATTGAGGTGTGCCGGCAGGGTCCTCGGTGAAATTACCGTCCGCATCTGTAAAACCTGTACAGTGCCTGATGAAGCCGTTAAAACCGAACAGGGAGTTTTCGAAATCAAAATAACGGGCACCACCCATAATGGTCCACTTGTCGGTGATGTCAAAATATATCTCACCGAAGGCAGCCTTGTCGCGATCAATACGTAGTTGGTTGGTTTGCCAGGTGGTTACACCGTTTTCGACCACCGAGTCCGCCGGGTTCATATCAGGCACTACCCATTGCAAGTCAAACAGATGTTCCTGCTTTTGGTAGAACAAACCGGCAATCCAACGCAGGCGTTGATCCTGATCTGAACTGAGGCGCACTTCCTGACTGATACGATTGAAGTTCTCATCGCCATCGACAAACTGGGAACCTTCGGCACATCCGCCAAGCGCATCGTAGTACAAGCAGTAATAGCCGTAGTAGCCATACAAGTCTTCGAGGTATTCAGCATAGCCGGAGTAGTCGTATTGACTGTTTGTGTTGCGGTCCAGATAAGCACCAGCATAAACCAGATCCATATTGCCGATTTTACCTTCGAGAGTTAAAGAGGCTTGATACCAATCTTCGTCGTTATATTCATCGTAAAATCTGATACTGGACAGCTTTTCCGGGATGGTTGTATTCTGGCCCCAGTAACCTTCCACCTCGGATTTCTGGTACATGATGCCAGGAGTCAGCGTCCAGTTATCATTCAGGTCGATTCTCAACAGAGCTCTTACGCCGGCAGTTTTCGCCTGATTTGTGTTTTCTTTGATTACATCGCTATTGGTTCTTTCGATACCGCTAGCGCCGTAATTAATGGTATGCGGAACATTGTCGATATAGCCGCCGGTCTTCTGATACCAGCCCACCAAACGGATCGCGGCCCGATCACCGATAGGAATATTGATCAAACCATCAAAACCGTAACCGAGGTCGCCACTTTTCACTGTATCGACATAGATGTCGTAGGCGCTTTCACTTTCTTCCAGCACCGGTTTGTTGGTAATAATGCGGATGGTACCGGCTTGACTGCCCTGGCCATATAAGGTGCCTTGCGGTCCTGACAAGACTTCAATTCGAGCGATATCGTAAACATGAATATCGAGGATCTGGTTAATCGTGGTTATCGGTTGTTCATCCAGGTAAACGCCAACGCTGGGCATGGATCCGGAGTGGACGCCATCGCCGCCACTGGCAATACCACGCATGTAGACTTGTCCGAAACCCGGTCCAGCCGAGGTGTACGAGACGGTCGGCATGTATAACATGTAGTCGGAAAAGCCTTTAACCTGTAAGTCCTGCAGTTGTTTTTCAGACATGACGTGCACTGAAATTGGAATGTCTTGCAGGCTTTGTGTTTGCTTGGCAGCGGTTACGATAACCTCTTCCAGCGCGAAATTGTCAGTGTTTGCATCCTGGGCAAAAGCCGGCACAACAATAGCTGTTGACATAAAGGACGTGGAAATAGCGAGAGTGATCGCTTTGGAGAGTGGCGTTTTACTGGGGCGCATGCTTAACTTCCCTCATGGGTGTGTGATGGAATAAATAACACTTTTTTAACTATGTGGCTCTACTCTACAATAATATGTGAATAAGTACAGTACCGCGGAGGAAATAATTCATTGGAATCTCTTCAAAATGACACCACCGATGATTTAAAAGTTGCTCTCGGGCATGCCGAGCAGCTGTTGAGTCAAAACCCGAAGCTTGCGATGCAGCAAGCTCAGGAAATACTGAATGTCTATCCAGGCGCAGAAACGGCGATCCGTGTATTGGCGGCAGCTTATCGTTTGCAAGGTGATGCAGCGGCCAGTTTGCGGGAACTAAAACCACTGGCAAAACGTAACAGCGACTCCCCCAGCTTTTTATATGAATATGGTTTAAGCCTGGGTGCATTGGGGCGGGGTGAGGACGCCATAAAGGCATTACGCAAAGCAGTAAAGCTCAATCCTGCTCATGCAAGCGCCTGGCGCGCTCTGGGTGACCAATTGGCCGTGGCCGGTGACGAGACTGCCAGTCGGGCTGCCTTCGAAAAGCATTTCTCGGTATCCATCAGAGATCCGGCACTGATGGAAGCGCTGGGTCTACTGCGCGATGGCAAACTGGCTAAAGCTGAGCGGATGGTCAGGGATTACCTAAAGCGTCAACCTGAGGATGTGTCCGCCATCCGGATTCTCGCGGATATCGGTATGCAGTTAGGGCAATTTGATGATGCCCGCAGCTTGCTGGAAAGTTGTCTGGAGCTGGCACCTGATTTTCATCTTGCGCGGCATAATTATGCAGTCGTTCTGGTTCGCCAGCAAAAGCTGGAGCCAGCGCTGGCACAGGTAGAGCGCTTATTGGCGCAGGAGCCAGGTAATGCCAACTTTTTGATTCTGAAAGGTACCATTCTGGTCCGCATGGGTGAGCATGGTCCGGCGCTGGAGATTTATGAGCGGGTACTGAAGGATTACCCCAACCAGCCCAGAGCTCAAATGAATTATGGACATACTCTCAAAACGGTTGGCCGGCTGGAAGAGTCCATCAAGGCCTATCGTGAATGCATCAGGCAGAGCCCTGGAATCGGCGAGGCTTACTGGAGTCTTGCCAACCTGAAAACTTTCCAGTTCTCGGAAGATGATATCGAGTTAATGCGTTCGCAAGTGACTAAAGAAGGTGGTGATGCCAATGATCAGGCACATATTGCCTTTGCGCTTGGCAAGGCTCTGGAAGACTGCCAACAGTACGATGAATCATTCAAGTATTACGCCCGTGGCAATTCCATTCGCAAGGTGAATCATCGGCACGACCCACGCATCAACGTTTTCAATACTGCTCGTCAACTCAAAACACTGGATGCAGAATTCTTTGCGGCCCGCGAAGGGCAGGGTTGTCAGGCGCCGGATCCAATTTTTGTCGTTGGCCTGCCACGATCAGGTTCAACCTTACTCGAACAGATTCTCGCCAGCCATTCTCAGGTTGAGGGCACTGCTGAGCTGACTGACATTATTACCATTTCGCGTAAACTTGGAAAAAAGTCGCGTGACAACCCTGCGGGTAATTATCCGGAAGTTTTGAATGAACTGAGCGCAGAGAAACTACTGGAGCTGGGCGAGGGTTACATTAATAGTACCCGTATTCAACGCGGTGCTGAGCCGTTTTTCATCGACAAAATGCCCAACAACTTCCAGCATATCGGGTTGATTCACTCGATCCTGCCTAACGCTAAAATCATTGACGCCAGGCGCCACCCGATGGGTTGCTGTTTCTCAGGGTTCAAGCAGTTGTTCGCGCGTGGACAGACCTTCACTTACGACCTCGATTTTATCGGCCGCTATTATCGCGATTATGTCATTTTAATGGATCATTGGGATCGGGTGTTGGCGGGCAAAGTATTGCGCGTTGAATACGAAGATATGGTTAGCGACACTGAGGCTCAGATTCGCCGCCTGCTTGACCATTGTGGTCTGGATTTCGAGGAAAAGTGTCTGCGCTTTTATGAAACCAAGCGTGCCATCCGCACCCCGAGTGCTGAGCAGGTACGGCAACCTATTTACACCTCAGGGACTGACCAATGGCGGCATTATGAAGCACACCTTGGGCCGCTTAAAAAATCATTGGGTAAAATCCTTGAGCGCTACCCGATCGATTAAAGCTCCCGATGGTTTGAGCTTAGTCAGACAAGGTGAATTAATGCGCAGCATCAAGAGAAGGTGCCCTGGGGTAAAAACCCACAGCCTTGATGTCGACCTGTTTGACTTTACCATAGGTGGCAGCAATGTCGCTGAGTTCTGCCGCGTTGCCAATAATCACAAACTGAAGTTGGTTTTTCGGGAAATTATTTTCAATCAGGTTTCTGGATTCTTTCAGGGTCAGTCCATCCACTTTCGACTCGAAGTTATTGATGAAATCTTTGTCAAAACCATACAAGAACATATCAGACAATAAACCGGCCAATTCGCTACTGGTTTCATAGTCGGGTGGAAACTGGCCTTTTACATAAGCTTTTGCAGAGTCCAGCGTCGCCTGGTCTATACCGGTTTCCCACAAGCGGGCATAAGTTTTTAACGCCAGGTCAATGGTCTCTTTACTGGTCGCTGTTTTGGTGAAACTGCTGATCTGAAAAGTGCCTGACTTTGAGTAGGCCACAAAGTTTGAGCGTGCACCGTAAGTCAGCCCGGAATTGACACGTAACTCATCATTCAGCCAGGAAGTAAACCGGGCGCCGAGTACAGTATTGATGACGGTTAGTGGTACATAATCCGGGTTACTGCGACTGATGCCCATTCCACCAATAATAAATGTACTTTCCAATGCATCACTTTTATCGACCAGCAGAACATTCGCGACGGACAGAACTGGCAGGTCTTTTGCGGAGTCTGGTTGCTTAATCTGCTCCGAATTCTGCCAGTCACCAAACAACGTTTCCAGTCGCTTACTCATGTCATTAGTGTCGAAGTCACCCACCACACTGATGGCTGTATTGGCTGGTTGATAGTAGTGGCTGTGGAACGATTTAAGATCATCCACCGTGATGGTGGCCAGCGAGTCGCTGTTGCCGGAAACCGGGTTGCCATAGGGGTGGTCAGCAAACACCAGCTTGTCAAAGTATCGAGAGATCACGTTCCTGGGGCTTTCTTTTGCACGTTCGATGCCCGCGATTTCACGTTGCTTCAACTTCTCAAACTCTACAGCATCGAAATCGGGATTGATGATAATGGCCTGGACCAGGGGTAAAAGGGCGTCGCTGTTCCTGGACATAAATTCCGCTATAACATAACTGCCTTCTTTTCCGGCTGCAGCATTGATGCTCGCCCCCAGAAAATCGATGGACTGCTCTATTTTGAGTTTACTTTGGCCGCCGGCACCCAACAACAAACCACTTGCCGTCAGATTGGCTAATCCAGAGATGTTGTCATTGACGGCACCTGTTCTAATGACAGCATTGACGGTAATCAAAGGCACTTCATCCTGTTTCATCAGGTTAATCGTCAATCCATTTTTGAGGACGACAGTTTCATACAAAGGCAGAGAAAATTGATTGGCTGCGGCGAAACTGACCGAAGGTAGTATTGAGGCAGTAGCGAGGCAGACGCAAATAACGACATTCGATAGACCGATGAGGGTGCTTCTTGAAGTATTCATTTATCTGTATCCTCTTCAGCTGCCAACACCCCAACGGTGCGGTTTTTCTTGACCAGGTAGGTTTGTGCGACGCGTTGTATGTCAGCCGGAGTTACTTTTTTGTAGGACTCCGGTGCAGTGAACAGGTCGTTATAGCTTCCGAAAAACATTTCATAAGTGCCGATGGTGTTTGCTTTGCCATTAATGGTTTCCATGGCTTGGTAAAAACTCATCAACTTGAGATTCTTGGCCTTCTCCAGTTCTTTATCTGTTACGCCGTTTTCTTTGACTTTAGCGATGGCATCTATCAGTGCAAGCTCAAGCGTCTGTGCTGAGACATCCGGACTGGCTACGGCGAAAAAATAAAATAGGTTCGGGTCAAAAGATTCCGGCAGATAGGTGTCGATGCCCAGTGCAATCTGCTTGTCCACCAACGCCTGATAGAGTCGTGAACTATTTCCTTCACTAAGTATGTTGTTCAACAAGTCAAATGCATAATAGTCCGGGTCGCTGGTCGCCGGCAGATGGTAGGCGAACATGACATTGGGCGTGCTGACAGATGCTTTTTGAACGTAAACCCGGCGTTCGCCCTTTTGCACCGGCTCAACAGTGGTGATTTTTTTAGGAGGCGCCTGCGCCGGAATGGGTGCAAACCAGGTGCCGGCCAGTTTGCGAACTTCAGAGAGCTGAATGTCGCCGGCAACGACCACGACGGCATTGTTGGGGGCGTAATAGACTTTATGGTATTCGACCAAATCGTCAAGCGACCAGTTCTGGATGTCAGACTCGTGTCCAATTACCGACCAACTATAAGGATGAGCACGAAATGCGGAAGCTTTGACTTCTTCCATTAGTGTGATGAAGTTTGAATTTTCTAAACCGGTAGAGCGTTCAGAAGCGACCACACCGCGCTCACTTTCTACCATTTCCGGGTCAATCGCCAAATGTTCGATTCGGTCCGCCTCAAGTTCAAACATCAACGCCAGAGAGTTACTCGGAAACCAGTCGGTATAGACCGTCAGATTTTCAGTTGTATAGGCGTTGTTGGCACCACCAGCAGCTTCCATGGTGCGGTCAAACATTTTGGGCCCATATTTCTGTGCCCCATTGAACATCATGTGCTCAAAAAAGTGTGATATCCCGGTAATCCCCGGCACCTCGTTTCTGGAACCTACTTTCCAGAATGTGTACATATTAGCGTTTGGAATGGAGTGGTCTTCCAACACAATGATTTTCATGCCATTATCGAGTGTGAAACTCTGAATATCAGTTGCATCCAGTGCTTGCGTCTGTGCACTGCACAGCAATAGGCTGCCTATCAATAGCAGCTTGTATGAAAATTGAGTCATTAAAATACTCCGATAACCGGGTGGGGCGTTGTGATGGAAGCTTGAAGCCAGCATTGGCAGCATACTAGCCCCAAAGCTGCTTATCGGCAATCACTCGAACACCGTACTAACTTGCAACATTCATATGGTGCTTTTGGTATTCTTAGATATCACTAGTATCACCTGACTAATATAAGGATCAGCTATGCCCATTTTTCTTCACTTTAAATTGCAATCCCGCCTGACGTCATTTTCGGCGGCGGTATTAGCAAGCGCGCTGTGCTTAAGCGGTTCAGCAGTGGCGCAAAAGACAGCCAAGCCAGTATTGCATGGCGATCACTGGGTTGCGGTCACAGGCAAGCCGTTGGCGGCTACAGCAGGGGCCATGACATTTACCCGTGGTGGCAATGCTGTGGATGCGGCCTGCGCCATGTTGGCCGCCACAGCAACCATGTGGGATACGCTTGGCTGGGGTGGTGAGACGCAGGCATTGATCTATAACCCGCATACCGGCGAAGTTAAAGGCATAAACGCGCTGGGCGTTGCGCCAACCGGTGCGACGGCTAAGTTTTTTCAAGATCAGGGCATGGCGTATCCACCTGAATACGGTCCGTTGGCAGCAGTGACGCCAGGCACCCCGGGCGGGCTGATGACGATGCTGGCGGAGTATGGCAAGCTGAGCCTGAAAGAAGTATTAGCACCCGCCATGCAAATGGCCGAGGGCTATCCTGTTGAGGGTTCACAGGCAGATAATATGGAGTCCAAGCGGGATGTGATTTCGCAATGGTCATACTCCAAGGCTGTGTTCTTGCCGCATGCGGACGACAACGAACCCGAAAAACGCGGTGCACCAGTAGCTGGTGAGATGTTCAGGCAACCGGATTTGCATGCGACTTTGCAGAAGCTGGTGGATACAGAAGCCAAAGCATTGGCAGCAGGAAAAAGCCGTAAAGAAGCAATTTATGCTGCTTATGACCGCTTTTACCGTGGCGATATTGCTGAGGAGATTGTACGCAGTTCAAAGGAGTATGGCGGTCTGATCACCATGCAGGACTTGGCCGACTGGAAAGTGCACATCGAAGAGCCAGTTTCTACCAACTACAAGGGTATTGAGGTTTATAAGCTGACCACCTGGGTTCAGGGTCCGGCCATGTTGCAGGCTTTGAATATCCTCGAAGCGATCGATTTAAAGAGCATGGGTTACAACAGTGCGCGTTATATACATACCGTCTATCAGGCCATGAACATGGCTTTTGCTGATCGGGATTTCTATTATGGCGACCCCTATGTGGCCCCGGAAGAACCTGTAGCTGGTTTGCTTTCCAAAGAATATGCAGCCCAGCGCAGAGCCGAAATTAATCCGGATCACAATGACACCGGTATTCGCCCGGGCGACCCGTATCCGTTTCAGGGTGAGAAAAATCCGTATGAAGAATTGCTCAAGCAATGGAAAGCAGTTCCAGACCCGGCCGAAGGTGAGGGAGCAGATAGTTTTCAACAGTCTCAGTTAATGAGCAAAGATGAAGGCTTTATTGCAGGTACAACCTCTATTCAGGCCGCCGATGCGGAAGGTTGGGTGGTTTCAATAACGCCCAGTGGTGGTTGGATTCCGGCGTTTATCGCTGGCAAGACGGGTGTTGGCCTGAGCCAGAGAATGCAGAGCTTTGTGTTGCAAGCATCCATGAACCCTTTCAATGTGGTGCAGCCCGGCCAGCGGCCACGCGTAACGCTTACACCGAGCCTGGCTTTGAAGGATGGAAAACCCCTGATGGCGTTCTCTGTTCAAGGTGGCGACACTCAAGACCAGAATCTGTTGCAGTTCTTTTTGAATATGGTGGAATTTGATATGAACGTGCAGCAGGCAGCAGAAGCGCCGAACTTCACCAGCTATCAAATGCAGAGCTCGTTTGGCGCGCATGTGTCCGAACCAGGCGTGATTTCAGTGTCGCCCAAGTTGCCCGAATGGGTTACCGGGCAGCTTAGTGAGATGGGATATGAAGTTAAATCCGATCAGCGCCCTTATAGCCCGATTACTGCGATCTATTTTGATCCGGAAACCGGCACGATGTGGGGTGGGGCGAGTGATTATGGCGATGACTATGGTGTGGCCTGGTAGCTAAGCTGAATTGCTGAGTTAATAAATACTCAGTCCGGAAAAAGTCACCCCGACGATTTGCCGGGGTGACTGTGTTCCTGGCTCTGGAAATCGTGTCTGGATCAGTGACCGGACTCACGCCGGAAGCCGTAAGTGCTTCAAATAATGATCCGTCGAATCAATTGTTGGGAAGTTCAATTACCTACCCCGATGCCGGGCCCCGCCGGCAACAGGGCTATTTGACTGAAACGACAAACCCGCCCAATCACCTGCTTGCTGTTCTCGACCTGGGAGTGGCAAACCCATTTTCGTCTCGAGCACAGCTATTGGCGGGAAATACAGATGTGTTGGGCCGGAATTTACTCTGGTATACCCAAATATGATCAATTTGTGTAGCAGCCTGTCTGAAAACGCGCTATTTGCTAAACGCCTTGGGCGCTGGTTTTGTGTTGCGCCAGCTTCAACCAGGTTTCGACCACGGTATCGGGGTTGAGTGACATACTTTCGATCCCCTGGTCCATTAGCCATTCAGCAAAATCAGGGTGATCCGACGGCCCCTGGCCACAGATACCGATATACTTGCCGCGCTTCTTAGCGGCTTTGATCGCCATCGAAAGCAAAGCCTTGACCGCAATATCACGTTCATCGAACAGGTGCGCGATATCTGCGGAGTCCCGGTCAAGACCCAGGGTCAGCTGGGTCAGGTCATTTGAACCAATTGAAAAGCCGTCAAAAATGTCCAGAAACTGCTCTGCCAAAAGCGCGTTGGATGGCAATTCACACATCATGATGATTTTTAAGCCGTGCTTTCCGCGTTCCAGGCCAAAGCCTTTCATGACCTCGATGACCCCCCGTGCCTCAGCGGTGGTGCGCACAAAAGGTATCATCGCCCAGACGTTTTTGAGCCCCATGTCTTCACGAACTTTACGCAACGCACGGCACTCCAATTCGAAGCAGTCGCGGAAGTCGTCCGACACATAGCGACTGGCGCCACGGAAACCCAACATCGGGTTTTCCTCAAATGGTTCGTAATCACGTCCGCCAATCAGGTTAGCGTATTCGTTTGATTTGAAATCAGACAGGCGCACAATCACGGGTTGTGGGGCAAAGGCTGCCGCAATCGTTGCAATGCCTTCGGTGAGCCTTTCAACGTAGTACTCGACCGGCCCCGCGTAACCGGCAATACGCTTGTCAATCTGGGCTTGTACGTCATCGGCCTGTTGCGCATATTCCAGTAATGCCCTGGGGTGAACGCCGATCATCCGGTTGATGATGAACTCCAGCCTCGCGAGGCCGACACCCGCATTGGGGATACGGGAAAAATCAAACGCCCGGTCAGGGTTGCCGACGTTCATCATGATTTTTAGGGGTGCTTCTGGCATTTCCTGTAAGTCATCACGCTGAATGGAAAACTCCAGTTCGCCCGAATACACATAACCTGCCTCGCCTTCTGCGCAGGAGACCGTCACCGGTATTTTGTTCGGGATCAGGCGGGTGGCGTCGCCACAGCCGACCACCGCTGGTATGCCCAGTTCACGGGCAATGATGGCCGCGTGGCAGGTGCGGCCGCCGCGCCTGGTAACGATCGCCGAGGCACGTTTCATGACAGGCTCCCAATCGGGATCGGTCATGTCGGTTACCAGCACATCACCCGCCTGGACTTCGAACATGTTTTCGATGGAATCGACCACGCGCGTCGTACCCGTACCAATCTTCTGGCCGATGCTGCGGCCCTCACACAGTACTTCACTGCGACTTGTCAGCCGGTAGCGTTCGATGGCCTGACCACGAGATTGGCTCTTGACGGTTTCGGGTCGTGCCTGGACGATGTACAGGCGTTGATTATTACCATCTTTTGCCCATTCGATGTCCATCGGGCGACCGTAGTGTTGCTCGATGATCAAGGCCTGTTTGGAAAGGTTCTCAAGCTCAGCGTCATCGAGGCTGAATCGATGGCGGTCCTTCGCTTCGACTTTTACGGTTTCGACACCGGCCCCGGCGCCTGCGTACACCATCTTGATGGCTTTACTGCCAAGTGTGCGTCGCAAAACGGCTGGCCTGTTGGCCCTCAAATTCGGTTTGTAGGTATAAAATTCGTCCGGGTTGACCGCGCCTTGAACCACCGTTTCCCCCAATCCCCATGATGATGTGATAAAAACCACATCGTCAAAACCGGATTCCGTGTCGAGCGTAAACATGACGCCGCTCGAGGCCAGATCTGAACGTACCATGATCTGTATGCCGGCAGACAAGGAGACACTGGCGTGGTCAAACCCCTGATGCACCCGGTAGGCGATGGCGCGGTCGTTGTACAAGGATGCAAAAACCTCGAGTATTTTTGCTTTAACGTCCTTAATTCCGCGTACATTCAGAAAAGTTTCCTGCTGACCGGCAAATGACGCGTCGGGCAGGTCCTCGGCGGTAGCCGAGGAGCGTACCGCCACTGAGGGATCGTTGCCTGCCTCGGCTTCGAGCGCTCGCCAGGCGTCAGTTACGGCTGCGTCCAGTTTGGGCGTGAAGGCCGTGTTCATTATCGATTCACGAATTTGTTTGCCCGTGGCTGTCAACGCCTGTACATCTTCCACATCGAGCGCTTCTAGTTGTCGGTCGATACGGTCCTTCAAACCGGACTGGTTGAGGAACTCCTGGTAGGCGAAAGCCGTGGTCGCAAAACCACCCGGTACTGATACACCCAGACTATCCAGTTGGCTGATCATCTCACCGAGTGAGGCATTTTTGCCACCGACCCTTTCCAGATCGTCCATACCCAATTCGTGTAGCCAGGCGATGTATTGGTTCAACGGTTTTACCTCTTTGATCGTGGGTTGCTAACAGGGCTATATTACAAGCGCGTCTAATCACTTACTATTCATTAAGCCTTTTTTTTGTTAAGTGAGACATTACATGTCCCGAACGGTATTTTATGTTTCTGACGGCACCGCGATTACGAGCGAAACGCTTGGGCACGCGTTACTTACACAGTTTTCGCAGGTAGATTTCACTCAGGTTCGGATCCCTTTTGTTGATGATGAAGACAGCGCATTTAAGGCCGTTGGGCAGATTAACGCTGCCGGCAAGAAGGATAAGGCGCCACCCATTGTAATTAATACCATCGTCGATAAAGACCTGTCGAAGGTGATCCATAACAGCGCAGGTATCGTCTTGGATCTTTTTGCGACGTTTCTGGATACGCTGGAATCCGCCCTTGGTGTGGAACCGCAACCTATCGTCGGCCGAACCCATGGTCTGAAAGACTTTGACCGTTACGAAGACCGCATGGAGGCGACCAATTTTGCACTCAATCACGACGATGGAGAGAGCATTGAATTCGAAAAAGCCGACCTGATCCTATCCTGGTCGGCGTGTCGCGCTCCGGTAAAACGCCGACCTGTCTGTATATGGCCTTACATTATGGTGTCAAAGCGGCCAATTACCCCTTGACTGAAGATGATTTACATGCCCTGCGGTTGCCGACATTTTTACGACGTTATAAACGCAAGATCGTCGGCTTGATGATAGAGCCCGAACGCCTCGCGCAAATTCGGGAAACCCGGAAACCGGGCAGCCGTTACGCATCGCTGCGGCAATGTCATAAAGAAATCGACCTGGCAGAAAGCCTGCTGCGCTCAGAAGGCATTACAGTTTTTCAGACTACCCACAGCTCGATCGAAGAAATATCCAGCCGGGTATTGATGGAACTGGGCGTGCAAAGAGAGATGTTCTGAAGGCATTACCAAGCCTCTCTTCAAACCCTCTACGGATTGTCTTCCAGGCCGTCGTGGCGGGGTGAGATTACAGCAACTGCTGACTATGCTTGGGGCCTGCATGTTGAACCTCATTGGCCCACCGATTTGATGGCCTAATTTTTAGCTTGAGGAGCCTGATTTTTCTTTGATATAGCTGTCAACAACCAGCTCCAGAATCTCCATTGGCACAGCGCCATTTTTCAGCACCACATCATGAAATTCGCGGATATCAAACTGGTCACCCAACTGGTCTTTGGCGCGTTGTCGCAACTCCAGTATGGTCAACATGCCTACTTTGTATGACAAGGCCTGTCCTGGCAAAACATAGTAGCGTTTGATCTGGCGTTCGATGTCAGCCGGTGCCATCGGCGTATTGTCGGTCATGTACTTAATGCTTTGTTCCAAAGGCCATTGCTTGGCATGCATGCCGGTATCCACAACCAGTCGAACCGCGCGTTTCATTTCTTCAGACAGTCGGCCGAAGTTTCTCATAGGCAGACCTTCGTAAAGACCCGCTTCATAGGCCAGGCGCTCGGCATACAACGCCCAACCCTCGGAGTAGGCGCTGTAACCGCCAAATTTACGGAACTCAGGGATGCCCTCAAGTTCTTGCTGAACGGCAATCTGGAAATGGTGCCCGGGCGCACCTTCATGATATGCCAGAGAGTTCATGATGTGTTTTTGCACCGCATTCATATTCATCAGGTTCACATAGTAGATGCCGGGTCGTGAGCCATCCGGGGCAGGGCCATTGTAAAACGCAGTTGAAGATCCAGCCTCGCGCCAGGGTTCTACCCGACGAACTTCCAATGGCGCTTTAGGCAACACGTTGAAGTAGTCGCCAGCAATATCGTAAATTCCGTCGATCAACGCAGTGGCTTCGCTCAAATAAATTTGCCGGCCTTCTTCGGTATTGGAGAAGTAGTTCTCCGGGTTGGTGCGAACGAATTCAAAAAATTCAGCCAGATTACCGTCAAAGCCAACTTCTTCCTTGATCTCCAGCATCTCGCCGCGGATGCGCGCGACTTCAGCAAGGCCGAGCTGATGAATTTCTTCAACTGACCTTTGCGTGGTCGTCCAATTCTGGACCCGGTTGGCATAATAGGCCTCGCCGTCCGGCAAGTTCCATACGCCGTTGTCGTTATCAGCAACCAACTGAAGTCGATTCAATTCGGCAATCAGGTCCTGATAACCGCTTCTGAATGGGCCACTGAGCGCATTTGCGGCATCGTTCAAGAGAATTTCCCGTTCTTCAGGGGCCATCTCCAGCGCGTCGACTTTGGTGCGGAAATCGGCCAGCAGGACGCCATTATCGGCAGATTCTTCGAATGGCGCGCCTTTTAACATGTTCTCAGCGCCGCCAAGCACTTTTGGATAGACCATCATCGGCGGAATCACGCCGTTAGCTTCACCCTCACGTAAACGTTTTACATATTCCTGCAGCACTGCTTGTGTACCTTCAATGCGGGATATGTAATCTTCGGCGTCTTTCCTGTTGGCGACTTTCTGGATATTTTGCAGAAAGGTCGGGAGTCCGGTCGCGATATTGTCCATTTGCGTGACGGCGTAACTGTGATCGCGCCATTTAAAGTTTCGCAAGTCTCGCTGTTGGTTGTATTCAAAGATTCGATACGATGTTTGTGACGATTCGTTCAGTGCTTCAAAATCAAAATCATTGTGCAGGCGATCAAGATCAGCTTGTGTCTGTTGGTTTTCTTGTTCTGCAAAAGCATCCGAGTAGTCATCCCAATGCGCATTGTCGGCATTTTCCCGGCCTAAATAAGATTGGAATTGCGGACTCTGACTGACATTCCGTTCGAAAATCTCATTGAAGAAGTCCGCTAGTCTTTGGTCTTCTGATAGTTCGATTGAATCCGGATTTTCAGCGGGGGTAGCTGCCGATGTGGCTTCTCCGGTCGCGTTTACAGCAGACTCATCGCGTTCACAGGCGGTAAGCAGAACAAATGGCACCAGCAGCCACAGCATTTTAGCATTCAAACTAATTTTCATTTTCAGTAATATCCATGGGTGTGTGAAAAGGGCTGACAAGCATAGTCCATCAGACAGCTATCTGAAAGTTTCGGGCAGGGTTTAAATTCTATTCTGCGGCCAAACTGTTTACAATTTGGCCAGGCATAAAAATACACACTATTAAAACCGGAAAATAATATGAAGCCATCTATCCCGCCTCGATTCCTGACCGCTGTATTTGCGGGAAGCTGCCTTCTGGCAGGCGCCTGTTCCTCACCCGTAAAGCATGCTGGCCCGGGCATAAGCCCAGTACACATTAGCAATGGCGAAGCCAAAAACGTGATCTTGTTTATTAGAGATGGCATGGGCATCAGTACTGTTACAGCAATTCGCATTCTTGACGGGCAAATGAAAGGCATGAGCGGTGAGGAAAATATTTTGTCGTGGGAGAAATCCCCCAACGTGGCGCTTTCAAAAACCTATGGAATCGACCTGCAGGTTGGTGAATCTGCTGAAGATAAAGGCATGTCTACAGGGGTGATTTCCACCGCCCGGCTGACACATGCCACACCTGCATCCACATATGCCCATGTAACGCGTCGAGGTTGGGAAAGTGATATCGATCTTTCAGATGAGGCGAAACAGGAAGGCTGTTCTGACATTGCAGCGCAACTTCTGGATTTTTCCTATGGGAATGGTATTGAAGTTGCGATGGGAGGAGGGCGTCTCAATTTCTTTCCTGCCGGAAGCACTGACCCCGAAGGGGCGGATACTGCTAAAGGCCGGCAGGACAATCGTAATCTAACGCAGCAGCAGCCACATGGAATATTAGGTTGACAACGAGGCCAAAGCGATAAACAAGCACACACTCCAGGTATTTACCAGATCACTCACGGCCATTCGTCGGCGTGATAGGCGGTGGGACAGTTTATTGAATAAGGAAAGGGTGTCTGATTTGATGAATGTTCGCTTGAAGTGGTGTCTGTTGGTTATGGCGCTTGCTGTCGCTGCACCACTGTTTGCACAGAGTGACCCTTTAACCGACCTGTTGAAGGGTGATGAGGACAAAGCGGAGCTTGAAAGCGCACGGGTTATTAAAGCCGACGCCAGTGCTGTGGACGACGAAAAAATACGCCTGCGTCTCAGCAACATATTTTCAGAGCTCAATGATCTTGATCAGGTCAGTGTTGAAGTCAGCAATAGCGTTGTGACCCTGAGCGGTGAGACCGAGACCATTAAGGCGGTAAGCCGGGCCGGGGCGTTGGCCAAGCAGGTGGATGGTGTCGTCGACGTTGAAAATCATGTAACAGTAATTACTGATGTTGGTCGCCGGGTGGACACCACGCTCAACCAACTTAAGGCTAATTTAAAGGGCCTTGTTGCTGCATTGCCAATGCTGGCGATCGCTTTAGCAATCGTATTGGCGGCCTGGTTCCTGGGCCGTTGGTTGGCGCATAGGCCGGGTTTTTTCCGCCGGATTGCCCCCAATTTATTCATTGCAGATTTGTTATCGAAGCTGGGTTGGCTGGCGGTTACGATGGTCGGCGTCATTTTGGCACTCAGCTTACTGGATGCTACATCCATCATCGGCACAGTATTGGGTGCTGCCGGCATTGTTGGCCTGGCGGTGGGCTTTGCAGTTAAAGACACAGTAGAAAACTATATCTCCAGTATTTTATTGAGCTTACGGAATCCTTTTCTGATTCGTGATTATGTGGCCATTGGTGATATTGAAGGCAGTGTCGCCAGGCTGACTTCACGAGCAACTGTGTTGATTTCCGCTGACGGAAATCATATCCGAATCCCCAATTCGACGGTATTTAAGGCTGTTATCGTCAATTACACCCGCAATCCGCAGCGCCGATTTAAGTTCAGTGTAGGTGTTGGTAATGATGTCGCGCTCGCAGCAGCGCAGCAACTGGCATTGGAGACCATAAAAAAAGTTCCCGGCGTTTTGGATACGCCGGCGGGTGTGGCGCTGATTGATGAGTTGGGGGATTCAAGCGTGCTGCTCTTGGTTCACGCCTGGATTGATCAGCGTAGCCATGACATTTTGAAAGTGAAAAGTGAGGCTATCCGGCAAGTCAAGCAGGCTTTTGATGACGCCGGTATTGCTATGCCGGAGCCGACTTATCGACTGGTCATGAATTCTGAGCTTGTCGATGAGGGCTGCGGCAGCCCGGCAGTCAGCCAGGCTCAAGTACCAGCCGGCAAGCAAGACCTTGATCCTTCGGAAGATGACATAGATACGGTTGTGCAGGACACCATTGCGGACACCTCGGTGGAGGCTCCGTTGAACGAAGAAATCCACAATAGCGATGATGAAAATCTGCTGTCCGGGTCGGCTCCACATGAATAAACTTGAACTGCTGAGTGAAAGAACGAATCTGGCGATCGATTACGTGCGAACCTCCTTCTGGGCAATTCCAGCACTTTTGTTGTTTGCAGCGGCATTGCTCGCCATGCTGACATTGTGGCTGGATATGGTTGTTTTTCCGCCGGTCGATTTCGGCTCTCTGGAATGGCTGAACCCTTCAGAGATGCAAGGAGTAAGGGAGTTGCTGGCAACCACCGCGGCAGCCATTTTGGGCGTTGCAGGCGTTACCTTCTCAATCACAATCGCATCGTTAACATTGGCATCTCAGCAATTCGGTCCACGATTAATCAGGAATTTCACCCAGGATCGTTTCACGCAGACCGTGCTGGGTTTCTTCATCGCTACTTTTTTCTATTGCATGTTGAGCATGCAGCTGGGCAGTGTCATTCAGGGCAGCGACTACAGCCCCCTATCTACACTGGTGGCCGTTTTGCTATTAACGGTTGTGGATTTGTTGCTGCTGGTACTGTTCATTCATCACATTTGCAAGGCAATCCAGGCTGAAACGATTATATTTGATGTGGCCGAAGAGATGCGCCGGCGTGCGATTTCATTGCTGCCCCTTCAATTGGGTGAGGCGCCGGAAGAAGACCAGGACGCGCTTGCCGCCCTGGATGCTGATTTAAAAGCTCGGGGTGACGATGTTCGCGCAACCAGTGATGGTTATGTACGCGCAATTGACTACCTGGCTTTACTGAAATATGCCGATAAGTACGAGCAAACCATTGGCGTTGCGCAAAGAGCCGGCGACTATGTACTAAAAGGTTCGCTATTGGCCAAAGTGGTGGGCGCGCAGCGGCCTGAAGATATGGATGCAGCGCTTAATGATTTGATTGTAATAGGTTCAAGCCGCAATCCCCGCCAGGATCTGGAGTTTTCGATTCGCCAGCTGGTTGAAATTGCTCTGCGCGCCTTGTCTCCCGGTATCAATGATCCTTTCACAGCCATCACCTGCATTAACCATCTGGGCACACTCATTAATATGATTTCAGCGCGAGCGATGCCTGCGAATAGTTGGATGAATGAGGCAGGTGACATCCGCTTGCTGGTAAAAACCACAACATTTGAAGGTCTGGTTGAGGCTGCATTTAACCAGATACGACAAGAGGCCAGTTCGCATGTAGATGTCACTGTAAGGTTGCTGGATGTATTGCATGAGTTGATACTACTCGCCAACAACAAGACTCAAATTTCCGCGCTTTTGCAACAAGCCCGGTTGATCATGCTCGGGGTTAAAAATGAAGCGTTCATTTCTCATGATCAGAAAGCCATTTTCGACCGGTTTGCCGAATTGGAAGCCGGTTTGCAGGAAAAGAAAGCTGGCAACAACTAACAGTGGTTATATGACCGCAGGGGTATCTTGATATGTCAGCACTATTAACATTGGCTCTGATAGGTTTAATCGGATTTTTATGCCAGTGGTTATCGAGTCGGATGCGCTTGCCTGCGATTCTTTTTTTGTTGCTATCCGGCATCTTGCTCGGGCCGGTGTTCTCTGTGATAGATCCCAATGAATTATTTGGTGATTTGCTATTCCCCTATATATCCCTGTCAGTTGCTGTGATCCTGTTTGAAGGCGCGCTTACGCTCAAGCGCCGCGAGTTGGAAGAAATCGGCAAGCCGGTTCGTAATATGGTGACCTATGGTGTATTGGTCACAGCTGCAATTATGACGGCAGCAGCTCACTTTCTGGTGGGCCTCAGCTTGTCTATTTCTGCTTTGTTTGGTGCCATTATGGTCGTCACCGGGCCAACAGTGATCATACCCATGCTTAAGACGGTTCGGCCGGTCACCAAAGTGGGCGATGTTTTGCGTTGGGAAGGCATTATTATCGACCCCATTGGTGCCTTGTTTGCTGTTTTGGTGTTCGAATGGATCGTGGTGCAACAATCCACCGTTGGTATGGGTGAGATTTTCACGGTGTTTCTGGGCTCAGTTGCTACCGGCTTGTTTATAGGCCTGGCAGCGGGCTATGCGTTTGGCCAACTATTGCGTCACCACTTGATCCCGGAATCCATATTGAATTTCGCGTCGCTATCCATTGTTTGTTTTGTCTTTGCCCTGGCCGATACTTTGATGCATGAGTCTGGACTGCTGGCAGTAACCATCATGGGTATATTGATTGCCAATATGAAAGACGTGCATATACATTCGATTCTGGATTTCAAAGAAGACCTGACCATCGTGTTTGTTTCGACTCTGTTTATCGTGCTGGCCGCGCGGGTCGATTTCGGCGCGTTTGCCTCGATTGGCTGGAGCGCCATTCTGCTGTTTTTTGTGATGCAGTTTATTGCCCGCCCGGCGAAAGTGGCGCTGAGTTTTATCCGCTCAGATTTCAGTTGGCAGGAACGCGCCCTGGTGTCATGGATCGGGCCGCGGGGTATTGTGGCAGCGGCCGTATCAGCTGTTTTTGCATTGCGATTGGAAGAACTGGGTGTTGAGGGCGCAGATCAGTTAGTGCCGCTGGCTTTTCTGATCATTATTGGAACTGTGGTTTTTCAAAGCCTGACAGCGCGGCCGGTGGCGAGGCTGTTAAAAGTCGCCCAACCCGATACCCCTGGCGTCCTGATCATCGGTGCCAATCCTTTGTCTATTCAGATTGCCGAAGCACTCAATCGTGCTGAAGTTGCGACAGTGGTATGTGACACCAGCTGGGATCACCTGCGGGCCGCAAGAATTGCTGGCATCAGGACCTATTACGGCAACCCGAGCTCTGACCATGCTGCATATCACCTGAGCCTTGAGCCTTACGGCTATATGCTGGGGCTGTCCAACCACCATGAGTTCAACGTCGCACAAGCAGCCCATTTCCGTGCCGAATTCGGCGCCCGGCATGTGTTTGTACTGTCACCCAATCAATCCAGCGAACGGGTTCACAAACATGTCACCAGTGCCAACAACAGTGGCCGTATGTTGTTTGATATGGATCACCATTTTTTGGAACTGAAACAGCGGATCAACAAAGGGGCGATGGTTAAGTCTACCGATTTAAGCGAGGCGTATGACTTTGAACAGTGGCGCCTGGACAACCCGAATGCACGGGAACTTTTTGCCATTCAGCCTAACAGTGATATTTCGTTTGATACGCTGGACAAGAAGATTCAGGTGCCGGTTGGAAGCAAGCTGTTCTTGCTGAGTGATCCTGATAAAGCAGAAAACGGGGACAAGGCAGAAAAAGCAGAAAATACAGAAATGGCAGATAAGACTGACAAAGTGGAAAAGTCTGACAAGTCTGGCAAGTCTGGGCCTGACAAGTCTGACAAATAGGAGGCTGCTGCTGGCGAATAGCGCTTACAGATAGCGGGACAGTTTGCAGGCAGGATGTAAGCCGACCGCCGCAAGCAATGCGTTTAACGTCGTGTAATGGTGATTTTCGCAACCGGATTGTTGAAGTCCAGCTGATCCGCATCCAGATCGCCATTGCCGCGAATGCCATTTGAAACATAGATATAGCCTTCACCATTATCAGAAGCAGGACCAGGATCACCGCCACAACCAGGTCCGGGCAGGTTGATGCACAATTCATCATTTAACTCGGTTCCGGCATCATATGCAGTGACATACTTGGTGATGCTGGGTTTAAGTTATTGATAATAAGCAGAATAAACGGCTTTATATTTATGGTGTGATACTTTTGTTAGAAACAGGTCATTGTGATGCAGTTATCGGGGCTGGAAAGCGGTTAATCGTCGCTGCTGGCCATAAAATGGCAACCCTTACTGACGGGGTTCAGGGCAGCGGCGTGTACCACCAGAAGTGCAGTTTGTACTGCGTTTCTGAGCTCGATCAATTCTCGCGTAACCTTACAGTCATGATAAAAATCCTGAATCTCCTCGCGTAGCTCGAGCAACATTCGTTTGGCGCGGCTTAGCCTGGCATCCGAACGGACAATGCCGGCATAATTCCACATGGTTTGTTGCACCAGATTCAAATCCTGTTGAATCAGGGTCGGGTCGGCTTCTTTACCGGGACTTTTCCAGACTTGCGGGTCGGGCAGGCGAAATTCGAGGTTTTGAAGATCTTCGATATCTGCTTTGGCTGCAAATTTAGCACTGGTCAGACACTCAAGTAGTGACGTGCTGGCCAGCCTATTGGCGCCATGTAATCCGGTGCAGCCGACCTCACCAATAGCGTTGAGGTGGTGGACATTGGTTCGGCCATTCAGGTCGGTATAAATGCCACCACAGGAATAATGTGCGGCTGGAACCACCGGAATGGGCTGCTCAGTGATATCTACGCCAGAGTCATTGCAACGCCGGTAGATAAACGGGAAACGCTCCCGGATGTAGTCAGCCTTAAGCGCAGATAGATCCAGATACATGCAAGGCTCGCCGGTTTCCACCATTTCCTGATGAATGGCGCGCGAGACAATATCTCTTGGTGCCAATGACCCCTTGGGGTGGTGCTTTTTGACGAACTGTTCGCCGCGCCCATTAACCAGTACCGCACCTTCACCGCGCAGCGCTTCTGTGATCAAAAATTGCTGAGTATTGCTGCCGTAAAACACGGTCGGATGAAACTGGACATATTCCAGATCAATCAACCTCGCACCTACGCGGTACGCCATAGCCATGCCGTGGCCTACTGTGCCGGGGCGGTTGCTGCTGTGCAAAAATATCTGCCCCAGCCCACCGGTGGCCAGAATGGTTTTACGCGCAACGATAGCTACGGTTTTACCATTATCCGCATCCAGCGCATATGCGCCGAAACAAGTGATCGGTTCAAAGCGGTCAGTGGGTAAGGTACTGCTGTGTGACAGGGTGAGCAAGTCAATGGCGCTCCAGCCGGTACGCCGCGTAATATGTGGAGTGTCATCTACACGAGCTGCGATGGCTGACAAAATAGCGTGTCCAGTCAGGTCCCGGGCGTGAATGATGCGTCGTTCGCTGTGTCCACCTTCACGCGCCATTTCGAGTTCATTGTTGTCATCGCGATCGAATTGAACGTTGAGTTCATCCAGCAACAACTCACGTACTGCTTGTGGACCCTGGGTAACCAATTGATGGATGGCAGCCGGGTTGGCCATGTTGTCACTGGCCGTCATGATATCTTCTGCGAGTGGGCCGGTATCGCTGGAGGTGTCAAATATGATGCCGCCCTGAGCCCAGTCACTGTTAGCGTCGGTTGGACCTCCCAGAGACAGCAATTGAACATCCAGACCGGCACGTGCCGCGTGCAAAGCGTAAGCCGAGCCGGCCAGTCCGGCACCGATCACCAGACAGTCTGTGCGAATGATCTTCATGCTGACCTAGGTTTGTTCCAGGATCATACTGAGGTCTGCAGCTTTTGCAGAATGCGTCAGTGCACCCACGCTGATAACATCCACGCCCTGCAGCGCATAGTCAGAAATTGTCTCCAGTCTTACCCCACCGGATACCTCGATAATGGCCTTGCCATCAATCAGCTTAACGGCAGCAAGGATCATCGCCGGCGACATATTGTCCAGCATGATCACTTCAGCATCGGCTGCGAGCGCCATTTTTACATCTTCGAGTGTTTCAGTCTCAACTTCGATTTTGGCGCAATGGGGTGCTTGTGCGCGGCATCGCTTCACAGCTTCGGCGATTGAGCCGGCCGCCATAATGTGGTTTTCTTTGATCAACACATGTTCGCTCAGGGTGGAGCGGTGATTAAAACATCCGCCGCTACGCACCGCATGTTTCTCAAGAGCGCGCCAACCCGGCGTGGTTTTACGCGTATCGACAACGCGAACACCTGTACCAGCCTGTGTGGCTGCATCGGCAAACCGCCGGGATAAGGTTGCAACTCCGGACAAACGCTGCAAAAAATTCAAGGTGGTTCTTTCAGCCGTCAGTATTCCGATCGTGGGGCCTGTGACTTTTAAAATCACATCGCCGTGATGCAGTTGTTGGCCATCCTTGCAAAAGACACTGACCACTATGCTGGGATCTACGCGCTTAAATACCCGTGCTGCAATGTCGATGCCGCAAATGATCAAGTCTTCACGCGCCTCAATTCTGGCCTGCGACTGATGCTCTCTGGTGAAAATAGATTCACTGGTAAGGTCACCTGAAGGCGCATCTTCTTCCAGTGCCAGGTCAATGAGTAAGTCAATTCTAGCTTGCAAGTTCGAACATCCTGTCAATACAGTGGGCGGCCTTTTTCCGCAAATCTTCGTCGAGGGTGATCACTTGATTGGGCTGCGGGTTGGCCAGTGCGTCATGAATTTTCTGCAAAGTGTTCATTTTCATATAGGGGCACAAGCGGCAACCACCAACAAAGTTCTTTTCCGGGTCTTCCACAGCCAGCCTGCTTACCAGCCCACACTCTGTGAGCATTAAATAATAAGGCGCGCTGGTGGTTTTGACGTACTTCATCATTTCCGAGGTGCTGCCGAGAAAATCTGCTTGTTGGGCTACTTCCTGCGTACACTCCGGGTGCGCAACAATTTTCAGGCCGGGAAAGGTTTTGCGGGCCTCGGTAATCTGCTCTACGGTGAACTCTTCGTGCACGACACAGGTGCCATCGGAGGAGATGATCTCCTTGTCTACGCCACGTTTGGCCATCTCGATACGGATGTTATCGGCCATCAAACGATCAGGAACGAAAACGATTTGCTTTTGAGGCAAACCGGCGATGATGTTGTGGACGTTGCCGGAGGTGACGCAGACGTCAGATTCGGCCTTCACTTCTGCTGTGCAATTGATGTAACAAACCACAGCTGCGTCCGGGTACATGGCTTTAAGATTCCGGACATCCTGCCCGTTAAGCGAGTCCGCCAGTGAACAGCCAGAATTACGATCCGGCACCAGGACAGTTGCCTCAGGTGAGAGTATCTTGGCGGTTTCGGCCATAAACACCACGCCGGAGAACAAGATGATATCGGCTTTTGACTGTCTGGCCTGGTCAGCCAGATAGTAGGAATCCCCTGCAAAATCTCCTACGCCGTAAATAATTTCCGGTTCTACATAGGAGTGGGTCAGGATGATGGCGTTCTTTTCCTTTTTGAGCCGGTTGATCTCCAACGTCAAGGGTGCGATTTCCCGGCATCGATCCATGTTCCAGCTACGTCCGTCGCTGCATTCTACTGGCAGCAGGGCGCTCAAAAGCCGGTGGGCTTCCTGCTCAATCAAGTCGTTGTTGTTCAAGTCGTTATTTTTGGGTTCAAGACTGCTCATGTATGCAATTTACCTTCGTGTCAGTTACCCGAATAATGTTTGGGTTCTTTTTACGGATACAAGGTTGCGCGCCTATATGTATAAATCTGGCAGATGTCTGTGCTGCGTGATAACGTTTATTGTCATCCTAACAGGTAGAGCAACATATGATCACTGTTCATCATCTGGAAAACTCAAGATCGCAGCGAATTCTCTGGCTGCTCGAAGAACTTGGAATTGACTATGAAATCAAACACTATCAGCGGGATAAAAAGACCGGACTGGCGCCTGCCGAATTGTTTGAGGTGCACCCGCTGGGTAAGTCTCCGGTCATTACCGACGATAAGCTAACCATAGCAGAGTCCGGGCTGATCATTGAATACCTGATTGAAACCTACGGAAATGGTGAGCTGATGCCAGCCCGGGGGACACCGGAGAACCTGGAGTATCGATATTGGCTGCACTATGCCGAGGGTACTTTTATGACCTTGATGATTATTACCTTGGTACTTAACCGCATCGAATCTGCACCGCAGCCGTTTTTCATTAAACCGGTTACTAAGAGCATCGCTCAGAAAGCCAAAGCAGGTTATTCAGGACCCAACATCAAACTGAATCTGGATTACCTGGAAAATGTTTTGCAAAACTCCAAATGGTTCTGCGGGGATTCAATGAGCGGGGCGGATATCATGATGAGTTTCCCGATTGAAGCTGCAGCGGTGCGTACGGATCTGAAAGCCAACTATCCAGCGCTGGCTGAATTTCATCGACGGATCAAGCGCTTGCCCGCCTATGAACGCGCGATAGATAAAGGCGGTCCATACGCTTATTAGCATAGGCTTTCTAATATGAACATTACGCCAATAGCAGACGTACAAGGTTCCGGGTTGTATTCGAGCATGGCCGGTCAGGTCGTCGCCGTTCGAGGTGTTGTGACCCATGTGGGCACGCGTGGCTTTTATTTGCAGAGCCCTGAAACCAGCCCGGACCCGAGAGTTTCTGATGCTATCTATATCTTCAGTCCAGCCTGGCCGGCAATTGTTGACGAGTTGCTGGAGGTTGAAGGCCAGGTTCTGGATTACATCAAAAATGAGAACGGCAAGCCGGTCACCCAGATTAAGCTGTCAGAAGCCCGAACGCTTAGGCGCAAGGGACCACAGATTCAACCATTTGAATTGACGGCTGCCAATGTGCCGGCAGACAATGTAAAGCTGGCGGGGTTTTTGAATGGTCTTGAAGGTATGTTGGTCAGTATCGCCGCTGGACAAACTTTTATCGCGCCTAGCAACCCCTTTGGGGACTATGTGTTGATTCTTGATGCAGAAGGCCCATCACCGGGAATAACGCGAACGGAGCAGGGTGGTGCCCTTATAGACCATCAAAACCCGGATCGCTGGTTTCCTGGCTTTCGCATGATTAACTACGCAGTGGCGCCACGCTTGAACGTGGGTGCAAAACTACAGACGCGCGTCATCGGACCGCTTAACTATCGGGTTGAGTCCTGGCAGATCGCCGTCAATCACCGCATTAAAATCGAGTCGAACTTCCTGCCATTGAAGTCCAGTCGGCTGAAGTCGGAGCCTGACCACTTAACGATCATGACTTTGAACGGGTTTAATCTGGACGTGAAAGTGGAGTCAGAGGCGCTCGTCAATAACCCGAGAACGGACATCGATGATGACCTGGGTGACGGTCGCTTTCACACACTGGCTCAGGCGGTTGTCTTACAGGCCAATGTGCCCGACATCATTGCACTACAGGAAATACAGGACAACGATGGTGCTGAGATCACGGAAGTCATAGATGCCAGTGAAACATATAAGGCGCTGATTACAGCAATTAAAGAATTGAGCAAGATTGAGTATCGCTGGATAGATATCGCACCGGCAGTGGGTGCTGATGGTGGTCAGCCTGGCGGGGGTATCCGCAACGGGTATCTTTACAACCCCGCGAGAGTCGAGCTACTGCAAGATACGGTTAGGGTGATCGGTGCCGATGACATTGCGCTTGTTGGATCCCGCAAACCTCTGGTGGCACATTTCCGGGAGAAATCTGGCGACAAGGAGTTGGTGTGCGTGAATGTGCATCTGGCATCAAAGCGACATCAACACAGTATTTTTGTGCCTGAGTTGCCCGGCTTTGATGAAAAACAAGAGATCAGGATACGGCAAGCACAGATCGTACACGCGGAACTGGTGCTGATGCGGCAGCAAAATCTGGATTACTATGTCACTGGTGATTTTAACGACACCGAGAACAGCCGGACACTCGCAGCCATGGTGGGCGATGAGAGCTTCAACCTGGTGAATACTTTAAAACCTGAGCAACGCTACGATTACAATCATCGCGGTAAGCTGCAGGTTTTGATGCATGGCATCGTACCAAAAGCGCTGGCTAAAGATCGCGCTGAATACGATGTCATTCATGGCAATGAGTTATTGGGTGTTCAGCCCGGCGAGTTGGGCAGCAAGCCAACTGACCACGCCTACGTGATCGCCAAAATCAGGATGCGCCAATGAGCGTAGCTATCTGAATGGATTGGAGTGTTCTGATATGGGTTATTGCTGTGTGCCTGATTATTCTGGGACTTGTCGGCACCGTGCTGCCGGTATTGCCGGGCGTGCCGATTGCTTTCACTGGAATGATACTGGCGGCATGGAATACTGATTTTCAGCCAGTTGGTTGGGGAACAATAGGCGTGCTGGGTGCCTTGACTATCACTGCGGTTCTGATCGACTTTCTGGCGTCAGCTTTTGGCGCAAAACGGCTGGGAGCCAGCAGCAGGGCTTTCTGGGGCGCCACGCTGGGAGCACTGGTGGGCATGTTTTTCGGCCTGATCGGGATCATTATCGGGCCTTTTATTGGTGCAGTTGCTGCAGAGCTTTCTGCCGGCAGCGGCGCCCGGCAGGCAAGCCGTTCAGGTTATGGGGTTTGGTTGGGTATGATTGTGGGCACGGCCGCCAAATTGGCCATTGTATTTTTAATGATCGGCGTTTTTGTAACCAGGTACCTGATTGGCTAAACTGCAGAATTGAGACCAGGGCGAATTCGCCCCGGCCCTGTTTCGGTTATTTTGGCTATTGGTCTATGGCATAACTGACACTGACAGAGACGCTGTAGGTGTTCTCACCTGCGGCAACCGGTACTGCCTCGTCCGCATAGGCCGCCGAGGATTTCATTCTTGCCATGGGCGCAGGAGAGGGGCTCGGATAGTAGGATTGCTCTGATATTTCGAGAATTTTTCCAACTTCAACACCAGCTGCTTGTGCCAGTGTTGCGGCCTTGTTTGAAGCATCGTTCATCGCCTGTACCCGGGCCTGTGTGATGGTAGCCGAAGGGTCGTCATTGGTGAATTGGATGTTGCCGCCCTCATTAACTCCAAGAGAAACAGATTTATCCAGGATCATGCCAACGTCATCAATATCACGAACTTTAACGGTAAGTGCATTTCGAACGGTGTAACCCACGATTCGTGGAGCATTCGTATCAGATGCCGATTTGGATGTCGGGTATGTGTAGCGGGGTTGAATTGAAAATCCGGATGTTTGTAAATCCCGCTCTGCCACACCGGCTTTTTTCATTGCCGCCAGTACGTCAGCCATGGCACTGGATCCGGCTTTCAACGCTGCTTGGGCTGTGTCAGCCTCGCGGGTCACAGTCAGTTCAAGAATCGCCATGTCAGGGGCTATGTTGGCCGTACCCTGACCATTTACCAGAATGCGGGGTATTGGCGTATCCTCTGCAGCCTGCAAACCGGTAGTCCAAAGCGCACAGCTGACAAAGGCAGCCACTATCAGCATCGGGTTTAACCAGGTTCTGTTTTTCCAGCTATTCATGTTGTTGCAACTCCTCATTGTGTTTGGTTTTGTTTGTCAGGTGACGCAAATCAAATTAGTCAACAAATACGTAGCGTTCCAATCGGGCCACTTCCTTGTCATCTACATATTTACCGATTTCCTGGCGAAATTGTTGCATTGATTTGTACGGCCGATATTCCTCAAACTCGTGCGCCATTTTTTTGCTCATATCTGGAACCAGCATAATGTCCTCACGACTGGCGCTATTCAGATTGATTGGTACAAACATCTGCGTGTAGAGCTTGGTTTTCTGCTCGTCGGTCAGGGCATCACCAATCGCAGCGCCGAGTTGAGCGGTGCTCGCCATTGGTCTGGCCGCAACAATTTTATCAAAGATATCAGCGTTGAGGACGGGTAAGGCAGGCAGCACCTTGTCGGTTACAGTATTCGGATTGGCCACCAACTCGTTTTTGCCCACTTGAGCCTGCGTTACAGTAGTACTCAAAACGACGGCAATCAATGCTAAGATTTGTCCTGTTCTCATAAAAACTTTCCTTTCAATAAAAATAAGTAAGTGATAATCATCATCAATTGGCTCAAGAAAATAAGCAACTCCATAGCGTTTTTGTGGCTGCTATTGTCGTTGCCCTTGTTGGTTATATTGGTTCAATACTCGAGTGAATCAATCTACTACGGTGAATTTATTCACGCCACCGGCGTATATTCTGCACGATTGCTGATATTGACCATGGCAGTTACACCGTTGAGAATGGCGTGGCCCGGGGCTTACTGGACAAAATGGCTGATACAACGTCGTCGATATTTCGGTGTTGCAATGTTTGCGTATGCGGTTCCCCATTTGCTTGCATATCTTGTTAAAGTCGGAGCATACGCGGGCGTACTGAACGAGGCTGCGGAACCGGGCATGTGGACGGGGTGGTTGGCGTTCTTACTGGTTGTGCCGCTGGCGATTACCAGCAATAACACTTCCGTACGCAAACTCGGCAGGAAATGGAAAAAATTGCACAGGCTGGTTTACTTCGCGGCAGCCTTGACCTTTATTCACTGGCTAATGGTGGCGTTCAACCCACTAGCCGGTATGATACACGCTGGCATACTTGTGCTTTTGGAGGCATATAGGATTTTTGCCTCATGGCGGGCGGCACACAAGGACAGACAAGAATAATGAGATTACCGGTTATTACAGGGTTCGGGGGCGTTAATTCAGCGGGGCGGGTTTCATTCAATCATTCATACAGGCGGTTGGTGCTGGATGTTCTGAATCAGTCAGAACAGGATCGTACTTATCAAAGTCTGGCGAAATTAATGCGGCTGGAGTCCTCTGCCAGCGAAACTTCACGCCAGTTCATGAAAGATCACACGTTGATCAGGCGCATCGATTTGTTCGATCCTGACAATGTGTATGTGCAGGGAACAGCCACCCTGAGAGCAGGAACTGACGGCCAGCCGATTAAATTTGTCATCAGCAAGCGACAATTGCCTGAGCGTATTCCGCCCAATTGGCAGCTTCAGAGCATCAGCGATACGCAAGTCAGCGTAACTGTTGATGGCAACATGGAAGCCTTGTTTCCAGACCTGCGTGGCTCAAAAGTCAGCAGTGCAGGGCAGCTGCCCACGGGTTTTAATCCGGGTGATTTATATCAATCCCGCAATCACCCAAGGGCTTTGCAGTTGGCAATTTATGGCGCATCGGATGCCTTGCGGTCTACTGGAATCAGTGTCGAACGCCTGAAGCAAATCGTGCCGCCAGATCAAATGGCGGTGTATTCCACCAGCGCATTGGGGCAAATGGACAAAGAAGGCTTTGGTGCATTGTTCCAGAACCCGTTGTTCGGTAAGCGTCCTTCTTCCAAAAATGGAGCTTTGGGCCTGTCGGAAATGCCGGGTGATTTTGTTAACGCGTACGTGCTGGGTTCAGTAGGTGGAACCGGTGGTGTCATCGGCGCCTGCGCCACATCCTTATACAATATTCGACAGGCCGTTAAAGAGATCACCAGTGGCCGCAAACGTCTCGCCATTGTGGGCAATGCCGAAGCGCCGGTTGTCCCCGAGGTCATAGAAGCCTACCGGATTATGGGTGCATTGGCTGAAGATGAAGCATTGATGGCGATGGACAATAGCGACACACCCGATCACCGTAGAGCTTGCAGGCCTTTTTCGAGCAACTCCGGATTTACGGTTGCAGAATCCGCAGTTTATACCGTGATAATGGACGATGAGTTGGCGCTGGAGTTAGGTGCGCGCGTACTTGGATCAGTCGGTGGCGTATTCGTTAACGCAGACGGTTACAAAAAATCCATCCCGGGTCCGGGCATTGGCAATTATCTGACAATGGGGAAAGCGCTGGGGGCTGCCCGCGCCATATTGGGTGACAAAGGCTTGCGTGAACGCACCCAGGTGCACGCACACGGTACAGGTACACCGCAGAATCGTGTGACTGAATCACATATTCTCAATGAGATGGCCAAGACTTTTGGCATCAGCAACTGGCCGGTCAGTGCAGTCAAAGCATACATAGGCCACTCCATGGCGCCGGCTGGTGGTGATCAACTATCGGCTTTAATGGGAACCTGGACGGATGGTTGGCTGCCTGGAATTACGACCATTGACCATATCGCAGATGACGTTCACGACTCCAATCTAAATATTCCATTGCAACATTTGCAGCTGGCACCTGATCAACTGGAAGGCGCTTTCGTCAATTCCAAAGGTTTTGGTGGCAACAACGCTACCGGATTTTTTATCTCTCCGGCGAAAACCGAAAAAATGCTGACGCAGCGTTGGGGCGACAAACATATGTCAGCCTATCGAAAACGCAATGAAGCTGTTGAGCAAGCAGCAGCGGATTATGACGATGGCGCTGACACAGGCAAGTTTCCGCCTATTTACCAGTTCGGGCTGGGTGTGCTGGAAGGTGAGGATCTTCAAATTAGTAGCACCGAAATCCGCATTCCCGGGTTTACCCACCCGGTAGTGCTTAACCAGGGCAATCCCTATGAGGATATGACGGGTAAGACGGATACTGACGCTGAGTAGACTGTCCCGAAACTGCTAAGCAAATGACTCCCGAAATAGGGGAGTCCTGCTTTCAAGTCTTAAGGCCGACTTGCTTACGCCCCTTCAGGCTGGTCGGGCGCATTCTCAGGTTGGTTGGCCGTATCAACCGGGTCCTCACTGGTTTCAGTATCCGTGTTTCCGGCTTTCGCTTCATCCCCCTCAGTTGGAGGCGCGGAACCTGAATCCGTACCGGCGTCAGTTTCAGTGCTTGTGTCAGTGCCTGTAGCGACGTCGGTGTCTGTAAATTGAGCATCCGGTGTTTGCCCCTTTTCACCTTCAGTAGCTGATTTTTTATCTTTGTCGTCGCCCAGTAATTTTTCAAACAACTTGTTGGTCAGTTCAGTTTTCTTTGCATCGATTTTAGCTTTTTGAGACTCGGTAATCGCGCCGACAAAATCAATCGAGATTTTTGGGTCATACAGACTACCGCTGATTTTGATTGGAATCGGCACGCCGCTGAGTTTGCCGAGCGTCGATTTACCTTTGCCCCGGACATTCTCCGACAAAACCGGTTTGACCACATAGTCGATGGTTTCATTTATCAGGTTGATCTGACCTTTGCCGCTGGCCCGCATCAAGGTTGAGCTCATGTCAAAATCGTCACTACTCAAAATGCCATTTTTGATCAGGCCAGTCATACCGAGCAAGGCGAATTCCGTTTTGGCATCATTGTCCAGTTGTTCGCTACTTTCGTCCTGCTTGCCCAGCAGGCTTTTGGCCTGGCCAATCGTATCGGCAACATCAATTCCGATGAAGGCGCCATCGGCAATGCTCATACTAAGGTCGCCGTTCAACGCGTTTCGAATAGTGGCTGAGTTGCTGAGGTCAGTCTCTATATTGAGCATAAACGCACCTGTTCCTAGCAGTCGTGAAGCCTTGCCAGTGAGATCTGCCAGCAAGCCTTCAGCTTGTACACCAGACAGATCCTCACTCAAGGTCAGAATAGGGCGGCTGCCGGTGGCGTCAATACGAATATCACTCTTGTTGGTGCCGCCATAAAAACTGGCAACCGTGGGGTAGAAGCGCCAGCCTTTGCTGTTGGCGCTCATCGTTGTGCTCACGTTAGTGGCTGTCATATCCGCAATTTTTAATTGACCGATTTTGAACGTACCGCCACCGTTTAAACCGCGGAAAGTCTCAGACGTCAGATCCGACTCAGACGCGCCTGCCTGGCCTTTACCGGGCGGCGGCTTGGCGGCAGGACTGCTGTTGACAATGGTGGGACCGGATTCATCAGCCGGCGGCAAATAGTCATCCAGATTGATACTGTCGATGGCCAAATCAAAATCCAGCTCCGGTTGGTCAAAGTTACTCACCTGGAATCGGCCATTCATATTGGATTGATCAAGCTTCATTTTCAGGTCGCGCCAGTGCGTTCCATTGGCGGAACCGGTGAAATTCATTTGTGCACTGAAGTGTGTGAGGGCATCTGCGTTGCTGGTTGCCGGCGCCGCTATGCCGAGGGCTTTCATCAGTGATTTGGGGTTGAAGTCGGCAACGGTCATAACGCCTTTAAGCGTAGGGTCGTCCGATAGTGAGGCAACGGCGAGGGTTCCCGAGACCTTCATGTTGTGTAAGCGCAGCTCAAAGTTGTCGAGTTTGGCGCTGTCTTTAGCGTCGTTTATGGTTGCATCGGTCGAGATGCTCAAATCTACATCGAAACTGTCAGGTGCCGCACCATGCTGGCCATTGAAACTCAATTTCAAGCCTTCAATGCGTAAATCTCCAGTCCCGCCAGCGGGAATGACGTGACCGCTAAATTCGGCATCACCGGTCATTTGGGGATCCTGCAATGAAACTGAGAAGCCACCATCCAGATCAAAAGGCTCCTGATTAGCGATGCCTGACGCGTTCAAGTTAAAGTTTTTTAACTCGGTAACCTGGCCCGCATCATCCCATCGCACGTTGGTATTACTGATTTCGATTCCGGAAATGTGTATTGACTGGATGTCTGATTCGCCGCCTGTACTTTGGCCTGAAGAATCCGGGGTTTCGCTATCGCTAAGATCATCCCAGTTATTCTGGCCATTGGCTTTTTGACTGAGGTTGACCGACATGTCTTTCAGCGTCACTTTGCCGATTTCGACTTTCTTACTGAACAGCGGCATTATCTTCACGGATGCGCCTGCCTGGCCAATGATCAGCATCGGCTCGTTGCCGAAGCCTTCGCGGTTGCCCAGCGCCACGTCATTTACCTCGAGGCCTAACACGGGAAACACCGTCCAGCCGATTTCGCCGGTCATGGTCAGTTCACGACCGGTCTCTTTCTTAACCGCCTGGCGGATTTCGTCTTTGTAGTTGTTGGGATCAAATGTAAGGGGCAGTACCACTGCCGCTATAACCAATAACAGCACGATGGCAGCAATAACAATCAAAATCCATTTAATCAACGCTTTCATTCATCAATACCTTCAGTTTCGAGTTTACTGCAAACAGTCTAAAGGATGGCGCGTGATTAAAATGTTAATTCATGGAATGTTTATGCCCTACAAGGGCGCGAATCGGGGGTTGTCGCTACAGATTATGTCAATTACTAAGCGCATCGCCAGGCTGTAACTTGCAAACAAATGCATCCAAAACTGGAGTTTCTCCGTATATAAATCGAAGCAAGGGGTTTTGCGGGGGTAGCAACGTGGATTTGGTTGGTCCCTGGCCACGTTGCGATGTGGGAGGCTCGGGCAATAGTGTCGGAGCTTTTTTATTCTATAGTTATCAGTATGCGGTAATGTTGATACATCATTACTTAATTTATTCGGGAGAGGACATGTCAGGCGTCACAAGTAAAGCCGGTAAATACAATGCCGACAAGGCGGCTGTATCGACATGGCTGGCAACAATTGCACGTAACAGGACACTTGACTGGCTGCGCTCTCAGTCCAGCGGCGTCAACCAGCGAACCGCAGAACAGAGTGTGGAAGCACTGGATCTGGCAAGCGTCAATGACGGGCCGGAGAGCTGGACAGAATCACGCGGTCAAAGAATATCTCTGCAGGACTGCATGGATCACCTTACCGATGAACAAAGAAATGCCATACAGCTGGCCTATTTTGAGGGCCACACCCACGCGGAGCTGGCAGAACGGCTAAATAGTGCCCTTGGCACGGTTAAGTCCTGGGTAAGAAGAGGGCTGGCGAGCTTGAAAACCTGCTTGCAAAGCGCGGAGGGCAGCACATGATCCCGTTAAATGATGATCTGATGGATGCGTTGGCCGCCGAGCATGTTCTGGGTACACAAACGGCACTTGTCAGGCGACGGATGCAGAGTTTGATGCATTCGAATGCCGCTTTGGCTGATCGTGTTGATTATTGGCAAGCCCAATTGAACCAGTTGTCAGAGCAGGCGAAGCCGGTACCGGCACCAACCTGGGTTTGGCGAAGAATCGAAGACACGTTGCGGCCCTCTAAACCCGAGAAAGCCGGCTGGTGGCAGAATTTGCTGGTCTGGCGTTGGGCTGCGGGCACTGCAATGGCGACTGCCTTGATGTTGGCCATTTACCCGATTACTGAGCAAAGCCCGGTTTTGCAACCCGCTGATGGCGGTTTTGTAATGGTGTTAACGGATGAAGACTCGAAAACGGCCTGGTTGGTAAGTCGTCAGAATGAGGATAGGCCGATTAAGGCAGAAGCGATTGCTGTGCCTGTGATGACAGTCGCACAAGCTTATGAATTGTGGTTGCTGCCACCTGGTGGCGCAGCGCCAATGTCGCTGGGACTGTTGAATGAGGCAGGTGGTACACAATTAACGCCAGCAGCCATGTTGGGTGAAATGGTACAGCCGGGTTACATGATGGCGGTCAGTATCGAGCCACCGGGCGGTTCGCCGACCGGCGCGCCTACAGGACCAGTGGTTTATACGGGTAGTGTCTTGTCACTCTGATCTAACGTGCTTCTGCCGGGTTGCCGGCAGAAGCTTGAACAGAAGCTTAGGCAGATGTTTGCTGGGCAGAAGCCTTTTTGTAGCAACCTACCTGGCGTGGACAGTAATGCTCTCGCCAATATCGTTCATGATAAGGCGTAATTGGTCATAGTCGGGATGCCTTACCCGCAACCAGGCATTCGCCATATAGCCGCCTTCCACCGGTTGCGTGGATGAACCGGCATCCGGAAAGTGCGCGGCAACAATACAGTCGCCATATCTATCAGATATAAGGTTGATACCCGAATAGCCGGTGATCTGACCATCGCATTCAGGTCGCAAGGCAATCATGCCGGCAGCAAAGCGCCTCGATGGTGGTGTGGCGGTGCGCTCTTGGCAGATGGCACAGGCCCACTCGTAATACAGATCGAAATCATTGGCACAATTGTAAACATCCCACTGGCCAACCCCTGGTGGCCGGCAGCCAATTTCTGAAAACTTCAGTCCTTTCGGGCCTGCAAACCATTCCATATGAGTTGCAGATGTGCCGATGCCCAGTACACGGATTACATTTCGGGCCATTTCCCTGACTTCTTGATAACCAGGCGCTTCAATGCGATTGGTGGTCACCATTTGCGGAGAAATCCAGCGCTCGCGCATGGCTTCAAGCACATTGGGGTAGTAGTGAGTGATGAATTCGTGGCTAACCTCGCCATTGATCGTGAGCGTGTCCAGGTAGCCTTCATGGCCTTCAATGAACTCCTCGATGGCCATGGCTGCACCATCGGCAAGCCCCGATTCTATGATGATTTTTTCGAGTTCTGCCGCGTTGCGCACCCGCCATGTGCCGGACGCACCTGCACCAGCAGGCGGCTTAATAATTAATGGGAAGCCGACACTGGCGACAAAATCCCGTGCATCTTGTGGAGTGACTGCACGTGTGGACTGGGCGCAGGCAATGCCAGCCTTGCGCAGCGCTTCTTTCATGGCTGGCTTGTCACGACATAAATATGAGGTGTGTACAGAAGTACCGGGAATGCCAGTGGCTTCTCTCACTGCAGCGGCGGCCATGATGTGAGCCTCGACGGTCGCTTCCAACCGGTCAACCCAGACATTGCTTTGTATCAACCGGACAGCTTCGAGTAAAGATGGCTCATGCACCACCGACTTTACTTGCACATAGTCGGTCAGCCATTGTTTTACGTCGGAGCCGAGATAGGAAGCCGGACGTTCACCTATACCGATAATATTGGCGCCGGCAGCGTGCAGTGCACGAACAAACTCGCGTTGGTTATCCGGAAAAGACGGTTCGATAAAAATGACATTCATGATAGATTGCTCAGGATAGATGGCTCAGGCTTTTAAATAATTTTATGTACTGATCACCCTGTTTCTTCCATGAATAATCTTTGGCCATTGCATTTCTGATGACTTGCCGCCAAAGTGGTTTATCCTGATACAGATCCAGGCCTGTGTTGATAGCCCAATTCAGACCAGCGTCATTGTAGTCTCTAAATACGACGCCAGTTCCTGTCTTTGTCGCAGGGTGAATTTGTTCAACGGAATCAGCCAGTCCGCCAGTTTCGCGGACAATCGGTATTGTGCCGTATTTCAGACTGTACATCTGGTTCAGGCCACAGGGTTCGTATAAAGAGGGCATCAGGAAAATATCACTGGCGGCTTCGATGCGATGTGCGAGTTTTTCGCTGTAGCCTCTGTAGAAGCACACCCGGGAAGGGAACTCACTTTGTAACCAATGGAAAAATTGCTCGTATTGCTCCTCGCCGCTGCCGAGCACCGCTACTGAGAAATTTCTTCGTCTCAGCAAAACCGGTAACACATTTCTCATCAGATCGATGCCTTTCTGTGAGGTCAGACGCGTGACGATGCCGATCAGTGGCCGATCAGGCTCCACCTCCATGCCCAGTTGCTGCAATAAATCTGTTTTGCAGGCAGCCTTCCCTTTCTGGCTGCGTGCGTTGTAGTTGTGAGGGATAAGTGTATCTTTGTTGGGGTTCCATTCTTCGTAATCGACACCGTTTAGTATGCCGAGCAGCGAATTACTGCGTTGGCGCAATAAACCCTGTAGGCCCATGCCATATTCGTCGCCCTGAATTTCTCTGGCGTAGGTCGGGCTTACAGTGGTCAGAAAATCAGCATGTAGCATGCCGGTTTTGAGAAAATTGATGCGACCTTTGTTTATGTCATCCTGATGCAATAACCAGGTTCTGTCGCCAAGTCCGAGGTCCGGCAGTATCCCGGCACCGAAAACACCCTGATAGCCGATGTTATGAATGGTTAAAACCGAACGGCTGTTTGCGAACAGGCCATCCCACTTGTAAACACTTTTCAGAAACAGCGGAATAAGTGCGGTGTGCCAGTCGTGACAGTGAAAGATATCCGCTGAAAAATTCATGTGCTGGCACATTTCAATGGCTGCACGCGAGAGCAAGATAAATCTCAGGTGTTCATCATCACCGGAGGTATAGATGCCGGCACGGTCATACAAATCCGGGCAACGCAGCAGGTAGATAGGCAGCCGGGTTCCAGGCAGCGTGCAGGTATCGATTGAAAACAGGCCCTGCCGATGGCCGATTTGGATTGAAATGTTCTGTAAATATTCGACCGGCTGGATGTCGACCTTGCTGGTGTCCATACTGGAGTACAGCGGCATCAACACCCGCACATCGTGACGGGCGTCGTGAAGGTAACTGGATAATGCGGCACAAACATCTGCCAGTCCGCCGGTTTTAGCCAGTGGGGTGAGTTCTGAACTTGCCAGACAAATTTTAAGCGGTCGAGTGGTGGCCAAAAGCAGCTCTGCATTGTATTAATGGATAGACTATTCTAATTCTGAAGCAACAAGCAAGGGCGCCATGTGATGAACGTATTGATGGTTTCGCCGGGTTATCCGGCAGATACCATGGAAATGGCGGACGCGGTTGGTTCAGAGCTGCATCTGTATGCGGAATAACCTTATATTTTCAGGCGAACTCATCCAGATATTTTGGCAGCATTTCCCGCCAGGTGATCCAGTCATGGTGGTAACCCTCACCCCATGAATCCACCCGGTTGGGTATGCCTTTGGCGCCCAGAACATTGGCCAGTCGCCAGGATTGGCCGATATCTTCATAGTGTCCCTCGCCGGTTGGCATGACAATCAGTCTTTTTCTCAGCATCTCAAGCTGCGGCCCTTCCAGTTCGGGAAGGTAGTGCAGCGGTGAAGAAAAGTAGAAATCCTGATTGAAACGGCCTTCCAGATAATTTGAAAGGTCGTAGGTGCCACTCATGGCAATGGCCGTTTTATAGGCATCCGGATGACGGCAGACGGTCGCGACCGCATTAAACGCACCAATAGAGGCGCCGGCTGCGATGATCTCGATATCACCGGAATTGCAGTCATTGCGAATTGCCGGTGTGATTTCGTGATAAATCATGGCGTCGAAACGATCCTGCATTTTGGAGCAGAACTCACCTGAATGGTCACCGGAAGTCCAGGCCTTACCTGCAATGGAATCCGTTGAATACACTTTGATGCGACCAGCTTCCAGCAGCGGTTCAAGCACCCGAATCAGATGAAAACGCTCGACTTCTTCAGCGTCACCGCCCGCGGTTGGGAACAACAGCACCGGCGTGCCAAAAGATCCCCAGCGAACCAGCTGAACTTCCTGCTCGACTCGCGGCGAAAACCAACGACTGACTACTTTTTCGCTCATGATTGACCCGCGCCTTCCTGCTCACGCCATTTCTGTATTCGGTTCCAGAATAATTCGGTGAACTCATCTATTTCGTGTTCGGGGAACAGCGCAGTGACTTTCTGACGAATTGCATCCCTGACGGTCTCGGAACCGAAGAATTCGTTGGCTACTTCATCCAGGTGGCTCAAATGTTTGTCGCAAAACGCTTCAAAGTTCTCGGCATCGAAGCGGCGCATGGCAATCTGTGCATAGCCATCGAGTTTTTCTTCAAACGGAATATCCTGATCGGCAATTTTGTAATACTCATCCCATCCCAGATCCATGTGCATGCTTCTTTGCGTGGCTGCGCAGAAAATCGACCAACGCAGATTGGCCTTTATCAGCCAGGGGAAGTGATAGTGCAGGGAGGTCACCTGGGAGTCGGGGCAGGCATTGGCAAAATCGATCGGGCTCCAGATTCCGTCACTACCACGCAACGCTTCGCAGGAATTGAAATCCCAGCCAAAAAAGGCATTGATGACCATCGTCATTTTGGCCAGGTGATCCTGATCTGCCGAAGACAAGAAATCGATATCCATCTGATAACGGTCGTGCAGGGGCGCGTCGGGATCATAGTTGACATACCGCCATTGAGGGCCCAGCCCGACACAACGGATAAATGCATCATGCGGCATGACGCCTTTCTGCAGGTTCATGACGCGCTTGCCACTATCGTCATACGCTTTGCGCAGTGTTTCGGCACTGTCGATTGAGGTGACGCCAACCCAGGCACCACCATCGTAGGGTTTCATAAACAAGGGATAGCCGATTTTATCGCCGATGGCACCCAGGTCAAATAGATTGGCATATTGCTTCAAGGTCGGGCCGATATCGGCGGACTCGTCATACTCTTTGGGGGGAATCATCCAGGTTTCGGGCACTGGAAATCCCAACCGCATCATGGCGCAATAGGTGGTCTGCTTTTCCATCGACTGCAAGGTCCATGGGTTATTGAATACATACAGGTCGTTGACAATGATGGCTTTCTTGATCCACTCACGGGAAGGTTGATACCAGTGGGTGAGGCGGTCGATTACCACATCGTAAGGGCAGGGCTCTTGCAGGTCGAAAGGCGCTATATGGCGTCGCTCAACTTCAAACCTAAGCGTGTCTTTGCCATCCGGAATGGCCAGATCCAGCTTCTCCAGCAAAGCTTCATAACAAATCGGCCAACAAATGTCGGCACCCAGCGATAAACCTATACGACGAATTTTTGCTGCCATTGTTATGTTAGTCCTTGTTCAGTTTGCCCAACGGGCTTTCGATTGATTATTCATACACCACCCAAACCGGTCCGGGGAACAACCAGGACAACCCGGAGCTCAGGCGGTCTCGCCAGTTCTCCCAGTTGTGTGCATCACGTGCTTCTTCAAAGCGTACTTCAATTCCCTGCGCTTGCAAACGCGGAACCAATGACCGGTTTTCGTAAATTAACGATTCATAGACGCCGCAGCTCATATAAATTTTACTGGCAGGCCAATCTGGGTGCTCTCGAAACGAGTTCATGAACTTCACCACAGGGTCAAACACTTCGCTACGTTTATGTCGGCCGAGATCCGAAAATGCAAACGATCCGGACTGAAGCAGTAAATTACCGTACAAATTCGGGTATTTCCACGCGGCATGCAAGGCCGCTACGCCGCCGAAACTTGCACCGAGTATACCGCGAGCCCGCGCTTCATCACGCAGCGGAAAATTGTTGGTCATAAATGGCAGCAAATCCTCAGCCAGGAAAGCGGCGTGTTGATCATCGCCTGCATATTCTTTGAGCCGATCGGGTGATTGGGTCATTGCGACCACCATCGAAGGTATGGCAAGGCTATGAATCAAGTTATCGAGGACGACTTTCAGTTCTGCGTAGCGCAAGTAATCCAGGCCATCATGGACAATGAGCAGCGGATAGCGGCGATTCTTTCTGAAGGTAGCAGGCAGGTAAACCTGAATTTCCCGGTTTTCGTTGAAGGATTTGCTGTGCAGTTGTAGTGAGTGTAGCGATCCCTGACGTGCTTCCGGGTCGGGCAGGGTCCATTTGGGACGCTTATAGCCAAAAGCCTGACAGACGCTGTTCGCACCGAAGGGGTCGTGCGCTATGACCGGGTTTAACGGGTCGAGAATCAGTTGGCTGATGCCGTTGGCGATCACTTCAAGTTTGTATTCGACGCGTGAACCTTTGGGCCATTCGATGGTGATCGCCCACAAATCGGTGCCTGGCAATGATTGCAATGGCTGAGCGGTATCTAAGCCGGAGACCCAGCAACGAAGGTTTACCGTATCTGCGCGACCTCTGTAGACAAACGTGACGTCTTTGTTATCAACGAGCGGGAAGCTGGACTCGGAAATGAAGGCATCGATAGCGGCTTTATCCGGCGTGGAATCTTCAAACAGATGTTTCAGTGCTGCATTCATTTCGTTTGCAACTCCTTAAAAGTACCGTCGCGTGTCATTAGCTTGACCTGGTCTGCAATTTTTAAAGTGGCGGTCTTTAAAGGTCGGGCCTCAAACAAAAGGCCTGCGCCGTTGTTCAGTGTGACGCAACTGGCGGGAGCGAAACGGCGACTCATCAAACGCGTGCGCACACTATCCGATTCCTTCAGGCGCCGTTTGGCATCCGGTAGAAAAACATAGCCCGGGACCAGTCCACAACCTTTGCTGACGACTTCCGGGTCACGTCGACCCAATGGAGTTTTGTCATGAAATAATACCAGGGTATCACTCAGTACCATGGCGCCGGCGGACCAGGCGACCAGATGCTTATCTGTCAACATCGCATTGATACCAAACAGATTCATTCGATTCAGTAGAACCATCACATTGCCACCGGTAATCAATACCGATTCACAGCCGGACAGCAGTTCTGCAGTTTCTGCACCAAATGCGTCCAGTTCTCCCGATGTCAGGCTATTGAAGGTCTGATCGTATTGGGCATGGATAGCCTGCATCGAACGCAAATGATGGCGATCAAGTTCTCGAACCTGACTCATTGCGTGATTCTGCTCGGCTTCCAGAATTTCCGGGTTTGCGTCGGCTCTAAGGGTCAGCCGCGCAGCCATCATCAACTGTTTACAACGCAAGCGGTAAAGGCGTTGCAGGTCTTTGAGATTGTCCTGTCGTTCGCGGTAGGCCTGGGCAAATTTCGGATAGGCAGAGGTGAGTTGCTCAGCTTTCTGGTAGAGGCCGAGGTCGTGCAGGGGGCGTTGAACCTGCTCAAAAACATCATCGATGTCGCCCTCGGCTTCCTGCCAACCGGCCGAGATGACCGCCATTGGGGCTTCAGGGATAGCGGTCTTTTTAACCGCTATCCCCAGATTGATGACAGGTCGTTGCGGGCCGAGCAACAAGCGCTTATATACAGGCTTCTTCATTCAAGCTCAATCCGGATGATCCTGACGATTTCTTCAAGGGCTTGCTCAACCACCCGGGTTTCCGGGTGACGCACGATGATATAACCGTCACCCGTGGCGTATCGCCTGGCTGGCGGCTCAAATTCTCCGAGCGCCATCAATTGCGGCCAGGCGCGATAGAAGTCAATATCGTGCGCATAGGACAGCAATGAAGTGATTTGCGGGCCTGGCGGGCGAGCACCGACTTCTGAAAGTGCTATGCGGTCGTTGCCAAGCTTGAACCATTCCATGTGGCTCAGCCCGGTGTTGAGGCCTAATGCCTTCAAGCCGGCAGCGGCTGCTTCGCGGATGGGATCAAATTCGGGCCCGTCGATATCGCGTGGCAGCAAGACGCACCATTGAATCCATGGGTTTTCCATGACTTCAAGCGGTGACGGTATATAGCGGGAAATGGAGTGCCAGATCAATTCGCCGTTCAGCATCACACTGTCGAAGGAGTACTCCTGACCTTTGACAAACTCTTCAAACAGCGATGGTTGTGCCGGGTTGGGCGGAAAGCGTTCCAGAAATGCGGACAGGTCTTGATCATGATTAAGCCTGAAAGTGCTTTTTCCACCCGCGCCCGCGACAGGTTTAACCACCATCGGAAAGCCGACCTTTTGTGCGAATGCATGTGCTGCGTTGCGATCGCGAACCAAAGCATGTCTGGCACAAGGCACATTGGCCTGAGCAAGAACTGTTTTCATGCGCGACTTGTCACGAAAATTCAGGCTCGCCTCAACGCTTAACCCGGTTATCCCCATTGTCTCCCTGGCAATTGCCAGCGGTACTTGCAGCTGCTCCAGCGGACCCATCAGGCAGGTGGCCGTTCCAAGTTGCTTTTCAAGCTGTCTTGCAGCATGAACAATTTGAGCAGGGTCCAAAGCATTACTGATACGCCAATGTCCCTGAAGGCGCGCGCGGATTTCGGCGGGTATTTTTTCGGCTGGCTCCTGACTGATCACCGACAATGCGACGTCCGAAAGCTGAGCTCCACCGGCAATAAATCTCAATGTTGCGTGCATGCAAAATGGTGCTACAAATATGACATGTTGAGTCATGGTGCTGGTCGCTCTCGGAGTTGTACACGCGCTTGGATTGACAGTTAGCTGTTGCTTTCTATTATCACCGCAACTTCGTTTTCATGCCACGCGGCATATTTGAGCATGACACCTTTGAACAAATCAGAATCAAGCGACTGTTGCAACCAGGCTTGCACGGCTGGGTAGGGCGCCTGGTCAAACCAGGGTTTGTCTACAAATGCGAATTGGCGGACAAATGGAAACACGGCCACGTCCACCATGCTTAAGTGATTTTTAAGCAGATACGGGCCTTTTTTTAGTTGTCGTTCGAGAACCGCTAGAAATTCACAGGCCTGATCACGGTAAAAGCTGGCGGGATGGTCGGGAAAACGATCGGCGTATTTGTAGTGGTCAAGGTGTTGCTTGAATACAGCGTCGTTTTCATTCAGCAGGTATTTCGCAGTTTCATCGGTCTGGTCCGGTAGCCAACAATCCGGGTCACAGCTGCGCAAAGCCCAGTAGATGATATCGATACTTTCATCCAGGACAGTGCCTTCCGGCAAGGCCATTGTGGGTACCGTGGCCTTTGCAGAAGCGTTGATCATTGCCTCGGGCTTGTTTGTCAGTGATACCTCACGTAATTCATATTTGATCTGCGCATAGCGCAGCGTCATCCGGGTACGGATGGCGTAAGGGCAACGGCGGAATGAATATAAAATTGGATGCATGGGCTGACAGACAGTCTAGCTGATCAGGGTTGTCCTGTACCGGCCTCAGTTGAGTCCGGTACAGGATATTTCTTTTATTATTTGGTATCTGGATCTTTCAGATCGTCTGCAACTTCCTCTGCCTTGTCTTTAGTAGCATCGTAAGCGTCTTCAACAGCATCCGCAGTATCGTCATAAGCGTCTTCGATAGCGTCGCCGGTATCTTCAGCCGCGTCTCCAGCTTTATCAGCTAAGTCTGATGCTCCATCTTTGGTAGCGTCCCATGCGTCTTTGGCGCCGTCACTCATAGAGTCGCCAGCATCTTCAGCACCGTCAGCCATGTCATCAGCAGCATCACTGATCGCATCTGCTGCATCATCTGCTGCATCAGATACCTTATCGCCCGCTTCTTTCATCTGTGCTTTGGCTTCTGAGGCGGCTTCTTTGGCTGAATTTTCTTCTTTCTTGCCACATGCGGTAACACCGGCAACGGCAAGTACCAATAACAACATAAATAGTTTATTTTTTAACATAGTTTTGCTCTCTCTCGTCTCCCTGCCTCAAGTTATTTTGAGGATAGGAATTTAAGCACAGGGGCGGGAACTGTGCAATTAGTAGTTGATTTGTTGCAATTTGCTTAGGTCGGGTGGGAAAAGGCGTTCCCGATTAAGCTCAATGGCGTAAATGGCTTGTCCCAGGTATTCAAGGAACGGCAAGCCTATTTCATCGTACTCGTAGTTATCGTCATTAAACGTCAGGTTGTCGTTGGTGAAAATGGTCGCGGATAAAATAAACTCTATTTTATTTTCATAATCAACAATATATGCGGAATCCGTCAAGAAACCGTAAGCATCACCCACCTTGTTGAAGATTCTTATGTTGCCCGGGATCTTGCTGGCGTCACCTCCGAACATTAAAAACTTCACATAGCCCTGAGGGTACCCGGATGAATCCTGATAAGCCGCGATATCGCTTTCGCCCGGATACATCGACATATATCTGCGCATGAACTGGTAGTCCTCTTTGCTGAGGTCAAAGCGTTGATTGGGTGGTACGTCGTCGGGGAACATAAGGCTTTTAACCACATTGTGCTGATCCATCAGTGGATAAGCGTTTTTCTCGGAAAAATCCTTGGGCCTGTTCAGGCGTTCACCGTTGACCATTTCAGCAACGCCCAATAATTCAGGGGTACTTCCGTAGAAGTCGTCACTGGCACGCCGGTCATCCTGGTGATAAATCAGTTCATCGCCCGCAACAAAGTCGATGGGGTTGGTCCAGCGGTTCTGATCTTTGCTAAGGCCGACCTCCAGCCGATGCACAATTCGGGTTTGGTCGTATCCCATATTGTGCATGGATTCGTTAATTGCCTGCTGGCCGACAAATTCGTAGAGCCGGTTGAAGGCGTCATTGTCGCTGACCAATAGAATTTTACGTGCGTAATTGCCAACTGAAGGCAGTCCGTCAGGCGAAGTAGGATCCGTTTTGGCTTCGGTTTGATAGTCTGCTGCAGACCCTGTCAGCATGGCGGTGTTGCGGTCCAGCCCTGCCACATGAAGCTGGTTCAACTTCTCTAACGCCAATGCAACTGTGGGCAGTTTTACAGTACTTGCGGGGTAAAAATAAGTATGTTTATCAATTTGATATGTGGTTGTATTAAAGCTGGGTCTATTATCCTTGTCACGGTTGATTTGAGTGTACACGATCTGGACACGGTACTTTTTCGGGTCACTAAGTATCCCACCAAAATTTTCGCCGCCGGCACCCAGCAGCTTAGCTAACGGATTGGCAGGAAAGAGCTCCGACGATCCATCCGGCTCAGTGGCATTAGCGGTTGCACAGATCAGCAGGGCGGTTGCAACAAAGGCGGGCTTTAGAAAGGCCAGTTTAAGAAAGTCAGGCGCCAAACAGTTCAGAATTTTCATGTCGGAATTGTGACATGAAATAATCGCTTTGTGTAAGGCGCCTTTGAAAGCTATTTTTTGACGGGTTTCCGTTTTGGCTTGCCATCAGCTTTTTTGAATTCCTGACGCTTCGCTTTGCCACGCTTATTATTCGTCTTGTGGCGGGGCTTTTTATCTTGCTTGGCATCCGCGCGCCGTGCTTTTAACGTCTTGGTTTCAGGCCTGTCTTTTTCACTCTGGTCTTTTTCAGCATGGCCTTTATCATCCGATGGACCATCAATTTTAGAAATACCCAGTCGATGGTTTGCTACCCGAATTTTTGTCAGCGCTGCAAAGGTTTTGTCAGAAATATTGGTCGGTAGATCAATAAGGCTATAAGTATCGAAAATATTAATTCGCCCGATGTTCTTGCCGCTGATTTTGGCTTCGTTAGCGATGGCACCGACGATATTGCCCGGCTGCACGCCATGATCGTGACCGACTGACAAGCGGTAGCGTTGCATGTCTTCGGAAGGTGACCCGCCTTTGTCATGTGATTTCTTGCGGTCAGGCCGGTCGCTGCGATCGCTGCGATCCCAGTCTTTGGACGCAGATTGGTGCGGCTTATTCTGTAATAGAAATGGCGCGTCACCTTGCGATAGTTTCGCAAGTGCTGCTGCAATCTCCAGAACTTCAAGACCATGCTCAGCCTGAAGTTTTTCGATCAATTTGGTAAACAGGCTCAGGTCTTCGCTGACAATGGTGTCACTGATTTGCTGTTTGAACTTCTCAATCCGCTTGTTGTTGATCTCATCGGTGGAAGGCAGTTCCATCAGATCGATTTTCTTGCCGGTTGCCCTTTCAATCGCGAAAAGAAGACGCTTTTCACGTGGAGCAACAAACAAAATCGCATCGCCTTCGCGTCCAGCCCTACCTGTGCGGCCGATGCGATGCACATAGGCTTCAGTGTCGGTTGGGATGTCATAATTCACCACATGGCTGACTCTGGCAACGTCCAGGCCTCGGGCGGCCACGTCGGTTGCGACCAGAATATCCAGTTTGCCGTTTTTCAGGTTATTCACTGTACGTTCGCGCTGTTTTTGCATGATATCGCCGTTCAGTGCTGCACACGCGTAACCACGTGCCTCCAGCTTTTCCGCCAGCTCAACAGTGGCAATTTTCGTGCGTACAAAAATAAGCATCGCATCGAATTTCTCTGCCTCAAGTATTCGAGTGAGTGCATCCAGTTTATGAAACCCCTGCACCGGCCAGAAACGCTGGCGAATGGTTTCAGCCGTGGTAGTGCTGACTTTCACGGTGATTTCAATGGGGTTGTTCAAATAGCGAGTAGCAATGCGGCGGATTTGTTGCGGCATAGTCGCAGAAAACAAAGCCACCTGACGGTCTTTGGGTGTTTGCTCCAGAATCCATTCGACATCATCAATGAAACCCATGCGCAGCATTTCATCGCCTTCGTCCAGCACCAGCGTGGTGAGGTCATTGAGTTTCAGGCTACCCTTGCGGATATGGTCCATAACCCGGCCTGGTGTACCAACGGCAACGTGCACGCCACGCATGAGAGCACGGATTTGCACGCTGTAGTCCTGGCCACCGTAAATCGGCAGCACATGAAAGCCTTTCAGGTGGTGGGCGTAGGTTTGAAACGCCTCTGCAACCTGAATGGCCAGCTCACGGGTAGGAGCGAGAACCAGCACCTGAGGGTTTTTCTGCTTCAGGTCCAATCGGGCAAGAATGGGCAGCGCAAAAGCGGCTGTTTTACCGGTGCCTGTCTGCGCCTGTCCAACCACGTCCCGGCCTTCCAGCATCAGCGGTATGGTCTGTGCCTGGATAGGAGAGGGGCTTTCGTAGCCAACCTCATTCAGTACTTTAAGCAACGAATCGGGCAAGCCCAGATCAGCAAATGTTTTGGTGGTTTCGGTGGTCATTAGAGTGTCCGGGATCGCAAAGAAAAAAACAGGCGTAGATTATGCGCCATATGAACAAATGACGTTCAATTGATTTGCTTTTCAGTCGTTTGATGACAGGTGATATTGGTGAGGTAGCGCGTAAAATGGCCAAAGAACTCGATCCAAAGAACATCCGGGCGAACTCACTTTGTCCGGATATGATCAGCAGCACTTTTCATGATACATTTACAAAAACTGTATTCCTGACCAAAGTTAAAATAGAAATAAGGTTGAAAAAACTTGAGTATTATTGATGACCTGAATGAACGGCTATCAGGGGCGCCCGTCGTGCCTCTGGTAGTGCCTGAAGATAGTGAAAGTGCCATAGCGACAACCCGAGCCTTAGTTGCCGGTGGTTTGAGTGTGATCGAAGTGGTGTTGAGAACACAAGCCGCGATGCAATGCTTGGAAGATATTGTTAGGGCTGTTCCTGAAGCCCTTGTCGGGGCAGGCACTGTGTTGTCGGAGCGGCAAGCGGCTGAAGTCGCGTTTGCCGGCGCGAAATTTATCGTCTCCCCCGGCCTGTATGCGCCGGTGGTTGAGTATGCGAAATCTGCCGGATTACCGATATTTCCCGGCATCGCTACGGCATCCGAAGCGCAGACTGCCTGGAATATGGGGCTGCGGGCAGTGAAGTTCTTTCCTGCATCTCTGGCAGGTGGCCCAGCCATGCTCAAAGCCCTGGGTTCGGTGTTCAAGGATCTCAGGTTCATGCCGACCGGTGGCGTGTCTGCGGAAAATTTGACCGAATATCTGGCATTGCCCAGCGTCATGGCTTGTGGCGGAAGTTGGTTAACGCCAAAAGCTGCCATCGAGGCGGGCGACTATCACGTCATCACGGAATTGGCAGCCGAAGCTGTCGCAATTGCTGCTAAGGCTAGAGCTTAATTGGGTCAAGATGGAGGGCAGAGGACTGCCTTCCATCTGATAGTCACTCTGCTTACTTAAGCTGGTTCCAAAGGTGCGTGTATGCCAGCGCCAAACGGTAAGCCAGCTGGTCATTGGTGCTGGAGCCATGATGCCCGCCCTCGGTATTCTCGTAATACCACACCGGCAGATCCATCGCTTCCATTCTCGCCGCCATTTTGCGTGCATGGCCCGGATGAACACGGTCGTCACGGGTTGATGTATAGAAGAAGATCGGCGGGTAATCCACATCATCCTGCAGGTTTTGATAGGGCGAATATTCCTTAATGTATGCCCACTCTTCCGGAATATCGGGGTTACCGTATTCGCCCATCCAGCTGGCGCCCGCTAACAGCTTGTTATAGCGCTTCATGTCCAGTAATGGCGCGCCGCAAATCACAGCACCATACAATTCCGGATGACGCGTCATGGTGGCACCAACCAGCAGTCCACCATTGGAGCGACCTTCGATGCCCAGATGTTCAGGCGAGGTGATATTACGTTTCACCAGATCCATGGCCACCGCCTCAAAATCTTCAAAGGCTTTGTAGTGGTTTTCTTTCATGGCCGCCTGGTGCCATTTGGGGCCGAACTCTCCGCCACCCCGTATATTGGCCAACACAAACACACCGCCTCGATCGAGCCATAATTTACCATATGCGCCAGACAGGTCTTCATAAGAACCGGAGTACGAAGGTGTTAGTGCGTTACGGAAGCCACCGTAGGAGAAAATGTGCGTCGGGTTTTTACCATCCAGTTTGGCATCTTTGGCGATGACCACGAAGTAGGGCACTTTGGTGCCATCGGGCGATGTTGTGAAGAACTGCTCGGTTTTATAGCGGCTGCCATCAAATGCGGGCGCCTGGCTTTTCAACTTTTGAGGCTGCCAGTCTTTGGACTCGACATAGAATAAGGTTGGCGGCGTCGTGAATGATTCGTAGTTGGCAAAGAAATTGCCAGTTTCATCGTCCGCGCTGGCGATTTTTACAGCGCCATTGTCAGGGAAGTCAATCAGTGACCGGTTCCAGTGCCTTTGAGCACCAGGAGTGTAGCGATAGATCTTACCTCGGACGTTTTCCAGTACGCTCACCAGCACAGTAGCATTGGTCGGGTGTACATCTTGCACAACAGTAATGTCATCCGGTTGGATCATGATATCAATCTGACCTTTGCCGCCTGCATGCAAAGCGCTGGTATCGGCAACCAGCACGGCGCCTTGTGGAAAGGTGGTATCTCCGTGCTTCCAGTCTTCCTTCAGAGAAATGACCAGACGTCCCTGAAAAGCGCCATTCATTACTGCAGTATCAGGTAATTCCAGATGGATTTTCTTGCCATCGACTAATTGGTAAAGTTCTGTTGTCCAGAAAGTCGTGCCTTCTCGAATAATATCGATATCAGGGCCATCTGAATGCAAACGCATGCCATAGGCATTTATTGCGGTTTCTGGTGCTTCAAATAGTTTTTCAGCTTGACTCAATGGTGTGCCGCGTTTCCAGCGTTTAACGATACGGGGATATCCCGAAGTTGTCATGCTGCCGGGGCCGAAATCAGTAGAAACAAATAGCGTATCTACATCTATCCACGCTGCGCCACTTTTAGCGACAGGCAAATAGAAGCCATCTTTAATAAACGTCTTGGTGACCGAATTGAATTCGCGCACTACCTCCGCATCACCACCTCCTGGCGACAAACTTACCAGACAATGTTCAGGTTGTTTGTTGAGGCATGACATGCCGTGAAACACCCATTTCTGATCTTCCGCTTTGCTCAGCGCATCAAGATCAATTACGGTTTCCCAATTTGGATTGTCTTTGGCGAATTCCGTAAGGGTAGTACGCCGGTAGAGACCGCGTGGATTTGTTTCATCTCGCCAGGTGTTGAAAATATAACCATCTTTTTGTTGTACCGCCGGCACCCGCGAATCTGAGTTGAGTACTTCTCTGGCTTCGGCAAATAGTTTTTTGAATAGCAGGCTTTGGGCCAGGCTCTGGGCTGTTAGTTCGTTTTGCGCTTCCACCCATTCAAGCGCTTGGGCATCTTCGAGGCCTTCCAGCCACAAATACGGATCTTCTGCAGCATGGACAATGGACGCCAATGCCAAACATGGCAGTACAAATAGGTTTCTTACATACATCTTATAGTTCCGAATAACGGTAAAAGAAGGCGTAGAGTAAGCCGATGGATAAAGCATGTCCATGTTACCGGTCTTGCCAGAGTGCGTTTGGCCGGCAAAATTTACACAGATTGTGAAAATTGCACATTATTGAAAGAATTTTTTAACGGTTGATGATTTACAAATAGGCAGGGATTGGCGTTGCAGCACGTTTTGCAGCACCTGTTCTATATGGCATTAATATTGCATACCGTATATGGCGAGCAGGATTCATTTTGCGTTGGTTTACAACGGAACAAGAGATACAAGTGAATCCCTTTTTCAGTAATTAAAGAGGAGAAGGACTATGTGGAATTGGGCATTAACATTTTTGATTATCGCCATTGTAGCCGGGTTATTGGGATTCAGCGGGATTGCCGGAGCGGCAACCAATATTGCCTGGATACTATTTGTTATAGGCTTGGTAGTAGCGATTGTATTTTTCTTAACTGGACGTGGGCGAGGAGTGTAAAGATGAAGAATAAAATTTCCCTTTTGCTATCAGCAGCAGTTGTTTGTGCAACCTTGGGTGCTTGCGCCTCAGACGGCACCCAGCGTTCGACCGGACAATATATTGATGACAAGACCATTGCCACCAAAACCAAGTCTGCACTTTTAGCAGACAAGGTGACTGACGGTCTGGACATCAATGTAGCAGTTGACCGGCAAGTAGTGCAGTTGACCGGTTTCGTGAATTCCGATGCACAGGTCAAACGTGCCACTGAGATTGCCCGTGATATTGCGGGTGTGAAATCTGTTAAAAATAGTTTGCAAGTGCAAGCGGGTGACCGCAGTGCCGGTGAATATCTTGACGATAACGTGATTTTGACCAAAGTGAAAGCGGCACTTGCTGGCGACAAAACAGCCAGTGCGGTTGATGTTGAAGTCGAAGTTAAGCGTGGCGTTGTCAGTCTTGGCGGCTTTGTAAATTCAAGAGCAGCGAGAGATTCGGCGATTGAAGTGGCCAGGAAAGTTAAAGACGTTAAAAAAGTCGTAGATAATATGACAATTCGTTGATTTAGATGTTGGCGGTGACCGTCAGGTGTGAAAGCCAGACGGTTACTGTTCAACAGGATTTGCCCGCCTGTAGCAAAGAGACAGATGGACCAATATAAACGTTAACGCACCCGTTTATATTTATTCAATATTGTCTCATTGCTACAGGCTTTTGCTATATTGGCCACTTAGATAAGCATCATACTACCGGGTTGAACGCATGAAATTAGGGAGAAAATCATTGATTGCTTTTATTGTCACTTGTTTTTATGTGGCGGGTGTTGTTGCGGCCATTGAAGCGGTGATGACGGTACGCACAGCCCAAGGCGCCATTGCCTGGTCGGTGTCGCTTGTCTCTTTCCCTTTTGTTTCTGTACCCGCTTATCTGGTGTTCGGGCGCAGTAAGTTTAATGGGGTCTCGCAGGCCTATCAGGAACGTCAGGCGGATATTGACGATCTGGTGAACGAGATGCGTACGCAGCTGGCACCCTTTAAGGCAGGCGAGGACGATAGCACCGAAGACTTGAGCGCCCTTCAACGACTAACAAGCATGCACCAGAAGATTTCCGGCATGCAACTCACGCGTGGCAATCATGCTGAATTACTGATCGATGGCGAGGCCACCTTTGACAGTATTCTCGAGGGAATATCAAAAGCCAAAGACTATGTTTTCATTCAGTTTTATATGTTTCATGACGATGGAATCGGTCGACGGGTTCAACAGGCCTTGATTGAGCGGGCGAATGCCGGTGTCCGGGTTTTCATGTTATACGACGGTGTTGGCAGTTCCGGGTTGCCAGATTCCTATGTCAAAAAGCTCGAAGATGCCGGTGTTCAGGTTAGCAAGTTCAAAACCACTCAAGGTTTTCGCAATCAGTTTCAGATCAATTTTCGCAATCATCGCAAAATGGTCGTGGTTGACGGCCTGGCTGGCTGGTTGGGCGGATTGAACGTGGGCGATGAGTATATGGGGCTCGACCCCGAATTCAGCCCCTGGCGTGATACCCATCTGAAACTTCAAGGGCCTTCGGTTATCCAATTGCAATCGGTTTGTCTATGGGACTGGTACTGGGCCACGCGCGAGATTCCCGAGCTTAACTGGAAGCCTGTGGTCGCTCAAGATGCCGATGCTACCGCCATGATTGTACCGACTGATCCCAGCCAGAAAATGGAAACGGCGAGCCTGTTTTTTGTGACAGCGATTAATTCCGCTCGCGAGAGGATCTGGCTGACCGCACCTTATTTTGTACCCGACGAAGCGGTACAAAAAGCACTGGAGTTGGCATTCTTAAGGGGTGTTGATGTGCGGGTCTTGATGTCAGGGAAACCGGACAGCCTGCCGGTATTCATGGCGGGCTTTCATTTTATGCAGATTCTGGGGGAGCACGGGATTAAGTTTTATTCCTATGAGCCAGGTTTTCTGCATGAAAAAGTTATGCTGGTAGATGATCAAGTGTCGACGGTCGGCACGGCCAATTTTGACAACCGATCATTTCGCCTGAATTTTGAGGTAACAGCCCTGGTGGTTGATGAGGCTTTTGCTTCTGAGGTGGAAGCCATGCTGATCAAGGATTTCGAGCATTCCAAGAGGATTGATATCGCTGGTCTTGACGAAAAGCCTTTTTGGTGGAAGGTTGGCGTTAAATTATCAAGACTTGCATCGCCGATTCTATAGTAAAAAACATGGTGGGCCTGAACGGCCCACCAAATTAGTCCCCGGAGTTACGAATCAAAGTAACCCGAATTAAATTTAACTAATACTGATTAAAGTTTGTCGCCCCATTTCTGCTGAGCCTTGCCCTTTAACTGTTTCCAATTGTCTTCTACTTGATTCCAATTCATTTAAAACTCCTGGTTTTGGTAGGAATAATAGTAAATGCAATAATCATACCTGCCGTTATTTATTTGGATGATAGGTCAATTTAAACATATATTATCAGGTAGTTACGTATTTTTTGGTGGTACGGAGATATATTCTTTCTTTGTTCTGAGCCGACGAATTTGGCTCAGGGTTTGTAGCATCAGATCCGCTGGGAGTAACTCTTACAATACAGGCTGGCTTAGTGGCCGAGCAACTCACCAACTGCTTTCAGACCATCGACGCGATCGCAGACTGTTTTCATTACCACGAGAATCGGGACGCCAAGAAACAGTCCCCACACTCCCCATAGCCAGCCCCAGGCAAGTACGCCGACAAACACTGCCACTGGGCTCATTCTATTGGCACGACTGGTTAGCAAAGGAGTCAGAATGTAACCCTCAACGACGTTGATAAATAACATAATGGTGGCAATCAGCACTAGCATTTCAACCGATCCAAATTGCGAAAATCCTATTATCATGGCTGCCAGGCTGGCAACGAGGCTGCCAACATACGGAATGAAATTCAAAATAAACGCGACCAGGCCCCACACGGCGGCTTGCTCCATGCCAATCCACGCAAAACTCAACCAGGTGGCCAGCCCAACCAGCGAACTGGTGAACACTTGCACAAGCAAATAGCGCTGAATCTGTGTGTCAATCTCATCAAGCGCCTGCACAGTGATTTTTTTTGCGCTTAATTTTGGGCCTGCCAGTTTCACCATTTTGCGACGAAAACTATTGCCGGAGGCAAGCAGGAAAAAGGCAATGAACAGAACGACAATTACATTGACGGCAGCCTCCACCAACCCCAGAGTGCCGGGGAGGATATAGTTTTTAACATTAAACTTGGGCTTCTCGATCTGAACTTTAGTGACCTTCGGTTCGGGTTCTATTGGTTTCGCAGTTTCTTCGGCAGTTTTTTCAATTTCAGAGGCGACTTTCTGGACTTTCTCCATGGTTGATTCAGGCCCGGATCTGGGTGAGTCAGCCATGGTTTTACGCAAGTTGTGTGCGACTTTCGGCAACATTTCAAGGAATTTTACCGCATCATCGCTAAGTGAGTATCCGATCGCAGCTGCGCCTCCTACTAACCCTAATATCAATAGGGCTGCCGCCAGTGTGCGTGGGATGTTAAGCCGCACCATGCGATTCACGATCGGTTTTAAGGCATAGCTGAACATGGTTCCCATCACCAGCGGAATGAAAAAGGCTTGAGCGTAATGCAGCGCTGCAAGGCACAATATGGTGGCGATCACCAGCAGTGAGGCACCACGCACGTTAACCGAGAGGGTTTGCAAGTTCGAAAGCGTGAACTGTTGCTTCTCATTTACTTCATCTGGCGAGCTTTCGACCGGTGGGGTACTGCTGTCCGTCGAGGTCATATTGGCTGCCATAGTAGTGAGAGGAGTGGGCTTGATGCCCACGCTCAATGTAAACCGCTGCAATCGGTATGGTCAAGCTCACAATGATGGGGCTGGATGTGAGAACATACGCAATCCCAATTTTGTCAGAGGCGAAATGACGTGAGGCTATGCTGGCTTTTGGTGCTGCTGATTGCAGAATCTATCTGCGCAGCTCCTGCAAAAATTCTGCTGACTTTTGATGATGGACCTCATCGTGAGAATACTTTGTTGGTGTTGGATGAACTTAACCGGCGGAATGCCAAGGCTGTGTTTTTCGTCCTGACCGGTCCAGAGATATTATTCAGAAATATGCCGTTCAGGATGGTATTTCCAAAAGGAGAAACTCAGAACGGCTTGGAGACACTGGTGGACGAAGCCACCCAAGGGCACTTGCTTGCCTGCCATTGGGGTGGCACCTACCTGGCTCAATCCCGGTATCATCCCAAACGTATGCGGGAGCCCGCCTATGACGCCACCGGTGATGGTGTGATCGATAAGGTTAGTGCTTCAGGGAATGCATTGGAGTCGGATTTGATTCAATGCCAGCAACGCTTAAATGAGGCGTTAAATATCGTGCAGGAAACGCAGGTTGACGAATGGATACAAACCCCCGGGGATTTCCAATTCATACGCCCGCCCATCTGGAAGTATAAAACCCAGGATCAGGATGCCAGAACCGTTTATGCAGCGTTGGGTATGCAAATGGTGTTGACTGATTTTAAGTTGGGTGATGGTGGCATGAGATTTTTGGGTATTCCGATGTCCAAACGCATGGCCAGAAATACTGCAAAGGCAATTTTGAATGGGCAAAGTGAAATTGTTTTGACACTGCACGATTCCAATACCCGTACCGCCAAAAACCTGGCCAGGACACTTGATAAGCTTGAGGATGCGTTACTGCGCAGCGGACTTGTTCAAGGTACTGACTGGGAGTACACCCGGAACTTGCCGGAAATTAATCAGGCGTTACAGGGCTACCTGGAGCGGCAAAACAAGACGCTCGAGGAAAGGTGACAGTTTCGGGATAAAACCCTAGCTGACAACATCCTGATCGGGGTATCGGCGTTTCCTGCGAATTAATGAAGGCGCGCGTAACAACATACCGACAAACAACTTGGCGTGCATTACTGCAAGGTCAACGTTGTCGCGAATGTAGCGAAAATGAGACTTGCCTTCCTGCGGGTATATCACCCGAACCTGGGCCCAGCGCATGGGCAATCCGTACCAGATTGACTTGACCAGGAATTCAGTTTCGAATGACATGTGCCTGCCCATGTGATGGTTCTCAATCAGCTGTATTGTTTCAGCAACCGGATAGGCTCTGCAGCCGCACATGGAATCACGAATTTCTGTGCTTAGCGTTTGCAACCAATTGAGATACAAACTGATATGTCTGGCATAATAGCGTATCGGTGGAATGGATTTGTCGAACTTCGGATACCCGCAAATCAATTCATGCGGGAACCGCTCAGCCACTTCTGACAATGCTGCGATATCTTCAACTGCGTGTTGCCCATCGGCATCGATCACAACCGCGTGCGAAAAACCGGCCTGCAACGCAGCTCTGAACCCGGCTTCCATGGCAGCACCTTTGCCACTATTTGTTTCCTGGCGGACCACAATAGCTGCAGGCGCGTATTGGTTAAGCAAACAGGACAGCGCCTCGTATGCTGCAACGGGGCTGCCATCGTCAACAATCAGTAATGGGATACCCAACGCCGCCAGTTTTGGCAAAAATGCCCGAAACTGGTCAACGTGATCATAGTGTGGAACCAGTAGGCAATTGGGCATAAGGCGTGCTGTTGCTTATTTTTTAATGAATAGCATAAACAGGCCGGCAGCAGCCGCAACACCGCCACCAATTAAATACATCATGGTGTTGTCAGAGTATTTGCCGGTAAGTGCTTCACCGATTTCTTCAGCAGGCGCATCGGTGGCACTGATTCCGAAATAAAGCAGAATCAAGCCGAGCGCCAACAGGGCGATTCCTATCATTTTTGAGTTGTTCATTGAGCATCTCTCCTATGGTCAGCTACATTACAAATGGATCACGTACTTACATGCAGAGTTTAACAGCTAAGGAAAAAATTTCATGTTAAAAAGTTGCTGGGGAATCCGCATTGGCCTGATCACCGTATTACGATGCAATAGGCCGGTCAGAAATTGTGCTGCTTGTATCAGGTTATCTTGAGAGGAGGCTGGCAGGCAAATGATTCAAAAACTTATGCACGAAGGCATTTCGAGCCGGTAGCGCAAATGCACTGCCGGATTTTTTAATATATAACATTCTGAAACTTACCAATCGTTGCTGATATCGATTTCGTCCCAGTCGTCAAATTGCGAAACCAGATTTTTCAGATCATTGCGACGTTCGATTTTGCGACGTGTGCTTAATCGTTTGTCATTATCTGACGGGTCTTCCCAATCAGCACTGTAAAAATCTTTTGAAATTCGTTTGATGTCATCAAATTCCTCATCAAACTCTTCGTCCAATTCTTCATCGTAATCATCATACGGATCTTCTTTGAACTCACGTGTTTTGCGGCTTTTCGATGCCATTAGTACTTCTCCTAATAAGAGGTAAATAGCCCTCAACGCGAATTAAAATACCAAACTATCTTTATGTCAAGGTATTTTATGCGTGTCGATAAAACGTTACAATGGCGTCCATGCATAAAGATAATATTGATGAACTCAAAGACGACTGGAAAAGGCAAAGGCCAGAGCTCAATGCAGAGCCCATGGGGATTATTTTGCGGATTCAGTCACTGGCCAAAATGCTGGGTACCCAGACATCAGAAAGGTTGGAAGATTTTGATCTTCAGTGGTGGCAGTACGACGTATTATCAGCACTAAGGAGGCAGGGCAGCCCTTATGTTCTGGCAGCATCTGCGCTGGCTCAGGAGGCCACGCTAACCAGTGGCGCAATGACCAACAGAATCGACCGCCTGGAAGAAGCGGGTTTAATCAAACGCCAGAGAGACAAATCTGATGGCCGAAAGGTACTGGTTTGTTTGACTGTCCGCGGACGTAAATTAATCGATAGTGCGACTGAAGCACGATTCGAGGTTGCTAGCAGCGCGATGCGCGGGCTGGATATTGAACAACGCAGGCAATTAGGCGATTTGTTACGGCATTTATTGATAGCTCAGAGTGAATAATTCAGCTCGCGATCAGGTATGCTATTGAACCATCCGAAAGATGGCCTAATCTCTACCAATTACTGTTACTCAAGGTTCTTAATCTATGCTCCCCAGTGAATTGCTTACCCTCGGTTGGCGCGAGTGGGTTGGTTTGCCGCAGTTGGGTTTGCCTTCCATCAAGGCCAAGGTGGACACTGGCGCCAGAACCTCAACCCTGCATGCGTTTGAAGTTAAGCCATTTGTTAAAAATGGTTCGGATAAAGTAGAGTTTAAAATTCATCCGCAGCAAAGAAATACCGAACGGGTGATCGTTTGCGTCGCTGACATTGTTGACGAGCGCCCTGTCACAGATTCCGGAGGGCATCGTGAGCAGCGCTGGGTGATATCTACGCCTATGAGTATAGGTCCTTATACCTGGCCAATTGAAATCACCCTTACCAGTCGCGACAGTATGATGTTTCGTATGCTGTTGGGACGCACCGCCATGCGCGGCCTGGCGGTGGTAAATCCTGCTCAATCCTATTTGCTGGGTATAAAACCCGGACAAGTAAAATGTTAGAGGCACACTTTCATGGCATCGAATAAACCAATCACTATTGGCGATATCAAGGTTGGTCCTGGCGAACGAACTACGATCAATTTGCCGGTTGCGGATCTATACACCTCAACTCCTTTGAGCATGCCATTGCAGGTGATCTGCGGTCGTCGGCCAGGCCCGGTGTTATTCGTTTCTGCTGCGGTTCATGGAGATGAATTGAATGGTGTTGAGATCATTCACCGCTTGTTGCAGCACAAGCTGCTTTCTACCATTCGTGGTACTCTGTTGGCCGTACCCATCGTGAATGTGCATGGTTTTTTGAATCAATCCCGATATTTGCCCGATCGTCGGGATTTGAACCGTTCTTTTCCCGGCAGTGCCAAGGGTTCTATTGCTGCGCGCCTGGCGCATATCTTTTTCAACGAGATTGTCAAAAAAGCCGATTACGGAATCGATCTGCACACGGGTGCGATCAATCGTTCAAATTTGCCGCAGATCCGTGGCAATCTGGATGACCCTAAAACGCTGGAGTTGGCCAAAGCATTCGGTGCACCCGTTATTGTGAATGCAGCCATTCGTGATAGTTCTTTAAGGGCGTGTGCAATCGATCTCGGCATGCCGGTACTGGTCTACGAGGCAGGCGAAGCATTGAGATTTGACGAGTTGAGTATTCGGGCCGGCCTGAAAGGTGTTATCAATGTTATGCGTGCCATTGGTATGTTGCCCGCCAAACGACTGTCAGCCAAACACGCAAATCCGGTTTTGGCGCGCTCCATGAGCTGGGCGAGGGCGCCTGCAAGCGGTATTGTTTCAACCAAGGTTCAATTGGGTAGCAGTGTCTCAAAAGGGCAGGTGCTAGCCAAAATATCGGACCCTCTGGGAGATGAGGAAGAAAAAATGTTATCGCCCTACGATGGCATTATTATTGGCCGCAGCAATTTGCCGCTGGCGCACGAAGGCGATGCGCTGTTCAACATAGCTGGCTTCAGAAGTGTTTCAAGAGCAGAAGATCGCGTCGAGGAATTTACCGCCAATCACGATGATACGCCTGTTTAAGGCCTACCCAATTCAATAAGGATTTACCCATGAAAATAGGAATACTATCAACCAACCCCAGACTCTATTCAACCAAACGGTTAATGGCAGCGGGTAAGGAGCGGGGTCATGAAATGGTGCTGATCGACCATCGGCGTTGTTACATGAATATTACATCTCATCGGCCAGGCATACATTTCAAAGGCAAACCGATTGAGGGTGTGGAGGCTGTGATTCCCCGAATAGGCGCTTCGGTTTCTTTCTATGGAACGGCAGTTGTCCGGCAATTTGAAATGATGGGTGTTTACTCAGTCAACGAGTCGGTGGCTATCACGCGATCACGTGACAAGTTGCGAGCTTTGCAATTATTGTCGCGCAGAGGCATTGGCTTGCCGGTGACCTGTTTTGCCAACTCTCCAGGCGATACCGAAGACCTGTTAAAATTTGTAGGTGGTGCACCTGTGGTGATCAAGCTGCTGGAGGGTACCCAGGGAGTTGGTGTAGTGCTGGCTGAAACCAACAAGGCGGCTGAAAGTGTGATCGAAGCATTCAGCGGCCTCAAAGCCAACTTCATGGTGCAGGAATACATCAAGGAAGCAGGCGGTGCTGATATCCGTTGTCTGGTGATTGGTGACAAGGTGGTTGCGTCCATGAAACGCCAGGGCAAGGAAGGCGAGTTTCGGTCTAATCTGCACCGGGGTGGTTCAGCAACATTGATCAAGATCACACCTGAGGAGCGCTCGACTGCTGTTCGCTCAGCGAAAGTGATGGGTCTGAATGTGGCCGGTGTGGATTTACTGCGTTCCAATCATGGGCCTGTAGTAATGGAAGTGAACTCCAGTCCGGGTCTTGAGGGTATCGAGACTGCCACTAAAAAAGACATCGCTGCGATGATCATCCAGTTCATTGAAAAAAACGCCATAAAGGGTAAAACTGCAACCCGCGGTAAAGGTTAGAGTTCTGGTGAAACGCATTCCTGAATATATGGCGCCGCAACAAGGCGAGATTCGTCTGTTTGATAACAGATTGCTGGAGCGCTTGAGCAAGATTTCGCCGATTACAGTGCTGGCTGTTTATTTGCCGATGATTGCCTTTTCGATTTGGAAAGGCTTTTCGGTGGGTGTGCCAGCGAGTTTGTTTCTGGGGTTGTTTACAGCAGGCTTTGCTTTTTGGACCTTATTTGAATATATGTTTCACCGCTTTGTGTTTCATTTTGAACCGCGAGGCGAGATTCAGGAACGCATCAGCTTTTTGTTTCACGGTGTTCACCATCAGTACCCGAATGACAAACAACGACTGGTGATGCCGATTGCACTGAGTTTGTTGATCGCGGCGCTTTTGTTTGGTGTGTTTTATGCGCTGTTTGGCCAATCAGTTTGGCCGTTCTTCGCAGGTTTTGTTTTGGGTTATCTGGCCTATGACATGATCCACTACAGTATTCATCACTTTAAACGGCCCACACCAAAATGGCTGGGCAACCTCTGGAAGTCTCATCTGGATCATCATTTTCGGGATTCAAGCAAAGGCTTTGGCGTATCCTCGCCCATTTGGGACAGGGTTATCGGGACGCACCGTAAAGCCTGAGTTTCAAGCAGCGTTATGAAGCTGGTTATTGAAGTGTATCCCAGGCGGCTTTATCAGTTTCATCCTGCATGCCTTTCCCCCAGCGTATTAGCGTGCGGGCAATAGGCGAAGACTTTTCAGCGTTCACCACCACCGCATCCGGATGGTAGGTTGACCCCATGAGCACAATGTCCCGGTCAATAACGGACTGCGAAATGACTCGCCAGGTGTCGTTATCTATCTGTTGACTGATGCTGTCATTGGCTTGCGCCGCAGTTGTGCACACGGCCAGCAGAAGGAACATAAGGATTCGATTCATCATGGAGTGACTCCCGATCGGTGTTCAAAGGTATCCTGTGCGAGTTGAAATTCAAGCCGGTGAATATTCCAAGTATATATTCCAACTGTATAGGACTGATTTATGAAAGCAATGATTTTGACCATGTCCGTGGTGTTTTGTTTGCCTGTCAGCAATCAAGCTGCTGCTCTCAATAGAGCGCTGTCTAATCAGGCCCCAGCAGCTGAAACACGGTGCTTTCATCCTGTTCATCCTCGGGTACAATCCGACCGAGCATTGAAATGCCAGCCTCATGTACGGACTCAGGCCGGCCGCTGATTAATGGATGCCAGTTTGCCAAGCCCTTGCCATTGGCCAGTCGGCGGTAGGCACAACTGGCGGGTAGCCAATCAAAATCGCCTATGTTTTTGCTGGTCAGTTGCAGACAATCTGCTACCTTTTTGGCGCGATTCGCGTAGTCCGAGCAGCGGCAGCTTGTAATATCCAGCAGGTGACAAGCGCTGCCAGTATAGAAAACCTCTCCGCTTTCCTCGTCTTCGATTTTGTGCATACAGCACAAAGCGCAGCCGTCACACAGTGATTCCCACTCTGCTGCGGACATTTGCTCCAGCGTCTTTTCTTTCCAGAATTGTTTAGTCATCTTGAATCACTGGTGTTCATGGAGGGTAGGTTAACTTATTCTGCCATTTGGCGGCAGTTCAGATCGGGTTTTTTTGTAAAGTGTGAATAAGTTCACAGGCAAATGCTCCGCCGGGTAGTATAGTTCGGGTAGTATAGTTCGGGTGTCAACGGTTCAGGAGCACGCCATGGGTGAAAAGATCGGAGAAGAAAAAACCGGGGAAGAAAGGATCGGTCATTACACTATCGTTTCAGAATTGGGACGTGGTGGCATGGGCGTTGTGTATAAAGCACACGAAGAAAGCCTGAATCGGTTTGTCGCACTTAAAGTGTTGGGCAAACATTTGTCCGAAGATGAAAGCTTTGTCGCCCGTTTCAAACGTGAGGCACAAAGCGCAGCAGCGTTGAACCATCCCAATATTGTGCAGGTATACGCCATCGCAGAGTTTGATGGACAGCACTGCTTTGCGATGGAGTTTGTGCGCGGTTCGTCTGTGCAGGAAATCATCAGGGAGGGCGGTCCCATGGATCCTGTAAAAGCCGCCCGGCTGATCTTGCAGGCAGCTTCCGGGTTAGGTGCTGCTCATCGTAAAGGTATTTACCATCGTGATATCAAGCCCGCTAACTTGATGGTCGATGAGAGCGGCATACTTAAAATCGCTGACTTTGGCCTGGCTATTCTAGCTGCAGGCACAACCCAACTCACAGCCACGGGCATGTTTATGGGAACACCTGGCTATTTATCGCCAGAACAATGCCTGGGAGAGAACGTCGACCAGCGTACCGATATTTACGCACTGGGCGTCACACTTTACGAAATGCTAACCGGCGTGACGCCGTTAAAGGCGGATTCACCACTGGCTTTACTGCGCCAGATCATCGATGTTGAGCCGCGGGATGTTGGTGACTTGCGTCCTGAAATACCGGAATCGTTGCGCGCTATTTTGAGGCATATGATGGCCAAAAAACCGGATGATCGCTATCCGGGTTGTGAAACATTGATGGCAGACTTGCAACAGTGGCTCGAGTCGGTGAGTGAAGCGGCTCCAGGTTCAAAGTCTGCATATAGTGCGCCAATGTCTGCAGGCAGTTCGACATCTGAAGCCACCGTTATTGCGCCTGTTGCGAAATCAAAAAAGAATACCGTCGAGATACCTGGTGCAAAATCGCCTGCCTCCAGCACCAAACGCAACTCAATGTCGGCATTGGTAATCGCACTGGTGCTTATGGTGGTCGCGGGGGCCAGTTACGGGACTTGGAAATACGTGGTGGACAAACCCACACAAAATGTTGCGGTCAGCGACGTTGTCACGAGCGCCAACCAGCCTGACTATGCCTTGACTGAATCTGAGGGTCGTTTCTATGGGCCTGAAGACGAAGTCAATGACCTGCCTGAAGGTGACACGCCGCAGTTTGCCAGTAGCAATTACCCCGAATCAGTTTCAGACGCCCGGGTTGATCAGCTGGACCTGGCGTCATCACAAGATAAATGGGAAGCCAGCGGCGTGGATGCCTCAACTGATGCAGGCGAACTGACTGCGGCGGGAGTCGAACCATTGGCTGACCCAGGTACGCAGTACGCAGCAGCGGTGGACTCAGCAGGGACCAGTCCCGACATTTCTTTGCCAACAAACCTTGCTGGTTCGGGCACAGTAGCAGATCTGGTTGGTTCAACAGCAACAGCATCAGTTGATACAGCGCCAGCAGCTACAACAACAGTTGCTACAAGAGCGGCTGTGACAAAGCCTGTGGTTGGAACCGGCGTGGCGCTGGTCAGTGTGGGGGAGGTTTTGCTGGCTGACAGTGCTGCAGACTATGTGAGACAAACGCTCTCACGTCATGGAGTTACTGTTATTGATGGCATGTCGATTCCGGGTGTTGCAGATCGACTTAACAATGGCGGGGGCGAAATTCAATCCTTGATTAAACCGAGGGCGCGTTATCTGGTTTACATTCGAGCTGATTTTACAGGCGAGCGAGAGCTTTACTACATGGGTCGCCCGGATACTGAATTGCAGTCGCGTTTGAACCTTGAGACGCATGATTTACTCAGTGGTCAGCCGATGGGAGAGGGCGTACATGCATCCGTGGGGTATACCTCACTTAGTGTCGAGAACAAAGTTCAGGAGTTGCTCAGGCCGCGATTCGGTCCTGTTGCGGCCCGCTTGACCGAGTAGTTCAACAATTGATTATGGAGTGTGCAGGCTCGCTGGGCATTGCAATTGTGAATAGCAACATTAACAATGCATGTATACTAAATTGACGAAAATAAAAGGGAGTTGCGTTATGAGAACGATGGCCAGTCTGTTTTTATTGGCGATATTCACGGTCGCGGGTACCGCTGCACAGGCAGAAGAAGCCAGTGGTGGCTTACGCTATTCTGTGACGGTTACCAAATTTGAGAATAACTCCGGGTGGGCCGGCCAGTGGAATCTGGGCGATGCCTGGGACACGGTATTGACCGATATGCTCAACCAAACAGGTAAATTTATTGTGTTGGGCGAAACAGATATGCGTGCAGCGGCGATGGATGAGCAGGATTTTGCAGCCTCGGGGCGAACCGCAGGTGGAAAAAAGACGCCCGTCACCGGTCAAATGACGCCAGCGCAGATATTGATAAAAGGTGCGATTACCCATGTGCAGGGCGATACTGGTAATGCCGGTGGTGGACTCAGAATCAAAGGATTCCGTATCGGTGGTGGAGGCGGAAAGGGTGAGGTAAATGCCACCATCTATATGGTTGACTCAACTACAGGCCAGGTTCTTGCATCAAAAAGTGTGGTGGGAACACATAAACGTTCCGCGATGAATGTTGGCTATGCAACAGGTGACTGGGGTGGAAGTTTCGGTGGCGACAAGAAGGACAACGTTGGTTTGGCAGTAGAGGATGCATGTGCCGAAGCGGTGGCATTCATGTTGGATCAATTGCCCAGCATTCTGTGGACCGGTTCAGTGGTTCTTGTAAAGGGTGACAAGGTATATTTGAACCGCGGAAGTCGTGAAGGCGTAGCTGTCGGGCAGACGTTCACTGTGGGAGAAGTTGAGGTTATCAGAGACCCGGATACCGGCGAAATACTGGATGAAAGTATGACTGAAACTGCGCGCCTTTCTGTGGAACAAGTAAAAGAGAAGCTCTCAATTGCAAGCGTGACTTCAGGCAATGCCGCGTCAATATCAAAAGGCATGACCATTCACAAATAGTGAAGTGGAAGTATTTGTAAGTCAGATTATTAGTAGTATTATTTAACTAACTGATATTATTTGATAATAAAGCACTAAGCGGGCGGTCAATGATCGCCCGTTTTTGTTTGTCCCGGCTTCAGGCTAACTGTTAGAATACGCGCCTTAAGCAGGCTCCGGTTACGACTTCCCGGCCGGGCCTTTGAAGCTGCTTTATTTAGGTATACAACAATAATGATCCGCGCAATCACTCCGGTCGCAACCCTGCTGTTTGGCACTGCCATTTTGCTTATTGGTCAGGGCTTGCAAGGCACACTTGTGCCAGTTCGCGCGACACTGGAAAACTTTACAACGCTTTCCATCGGTCTGATGGGTGCTTTCTATTTTCTGGGGTTTACATTCGGCTGCTGGAAAGGCGCCAAGCTTATTCGCACAGCCGGGCATGTACGGGTCTTTGCAGCGATGACTGCCACTGCATCCGCGGTACCGCTGTTGCACGGCTTGATGGTTAACCCCTGGATATGGGGATCATTACGCTTTGTTACCGGTTTTTGTTTCGCCATTTTGTATTTGGTCATTGAAAGTTGGTTGAATGAGAGCTCTACCAATGAAAATCGGGGCAAAGTATTTTCGGTTTACATATTGATCAATATGACGATGCTGGGCATTGGCCAGCAAATGCTGCTGTTTTCTGATCCACCCGACTTGAATCTGTTTGCACTGGCGTCGGTGTTGGTTTCATTGGCTGCGGTACCGGTGTTGATGTCTACCTCCCAGACGCCCAAAGCGGTCGAGAATGCCCATTTGGATTTCCGCTACCTATACAAAAATTCACCTGTCGGAATGATTGGTACGTTGTCGAGTGGTCTGACCAATGGTTCTTTCTGGGCTTTGGCGCCGGTTTTTTCAGTGGCAATATCCAGTGATATTTCCGTCACCGCCAATTTTATGACGGCGGTGGTCATCGGTGGTGCTATTGGTCAATGGCCGTTGGGTTGGCTGTCTGATCAAATAGACAGACGATATGTGCTCGCAGGTGCCTCATTTATGAGCGTGGTTGTTGCAGCTATTATGTGGCTGGGAGCAGCTCAGCTTTCCACAACCGACATTACGTTTTTAGCGGCAGCCTGGGGCGCCATGGCGTTTCCTGTTTATTCCATCTCGGTTGCTCACGCTAATGATCGCGCGGAACCGGGCAATTTTGTAATGGTGTCGGCCGGGTTGTTACTGATGTATGGGATAGGGGCGGTGATTGGACCATTTGTTGCTTCAGCCATGATGACATTTGGCAGTGCGGCAGATTTGTTTCTGTTTACGGGGGGTATTCATTTGCTGTTGACCGTCTATGTTGTCATCCGTTGCCAGAAGAAAAAGCACACCAGTGCCGAAAGACACACGCCGTTCAGCGATGCGTTAGCATCTACCCAGACGCGATCTCAGATTTACGACGAGGTGCTGGAAAAGGAACAGGAAGAAGCTGAAAGCCTGGCCGACATTAAACCCTGATTTAATCTTTCAGGGCGTGTCAGCCTCAATGATTTCGTAGCTGGCTTTAATGTCTGCCAGCGCCGCCAACTGCGCTGAGGCAGAACAGTATTTTTCCATCGCCAGATCTATGGCGCGTTTAACATGATGTTCTTTAATTTCAATGCCTTTGACCACAAAATGCAGCTCAACTTCGGTGTAGTATTTGGGCAATTCCTCACGTCGTGCACCACCCACTTCTACCCATGCGTCGATCACTTTCTGTCGGGCTTTTTTGAGGATCGCCACCAGATCGATACAGGCGCAGCTGCCGGCACTTAGCAGCAGTAGTTCCATTGGCGACATGCCCAGCTCTTTGTCGCCGTCGATGACGATGCTGTGACCGCTGGCACTATTGCCGATAAAAGAGTTGCCGCCGGTCCATTTAACTTTGTAATTGCGATCCATCCGGATTCCTGTTGCGATTGATTGACCTCAATTATACCGTTGATGATAAGTTTGTCAGGTATTGCCGTTACTGTTGCTGGTACTTTTGCAGGTGTTCTGCTTTCACTCGTTAAATCGTTTGTTTTTGCGGTAGCACACTGAAGTGGTAAAGTTCGTGCATATATAGCGCGTCGCTAAAACAAGGGATTGATATGACTGGAAACAAAACCGATTTGCCCAACACCGCCATTGTTCGGACTCGTGCCATGCCAGCGGACACCAATCCTGCAGGTGATATTTTTGGTGGTTGGTTGTTGTCGCAAATGGATATGGCAGGCGAAATTACGGCGAGTCAGAGATCGCGTAGTCGGGTGGTGACCGTGGCCGTTAACGCCATGACTTTCCACAAACCAGTGCATGTGGGTGATGTTGTAAGTTGCTATACGCATATTGAGCGGGTAGGGCGGACCTCAATAACAGTGCGGATTGAGGCGATTGTGATGCGCCTTGAAACCGGTGAAAAAGTCCCTGTCACAGAAGGTGTGTTTGTTTATGTGGCATTGGACGAAAATGGTGAGCCCAGGGAAGTGGAAAGGACTACCTGATGCCAGATTCTCAGCAACTTCCGACTGTTACGATGACAAACGCTGCCGCAGTGGCCGATCGGCTAATAGATCGGCTCGACAATAAAATTGTGATGGGCTTACCACTGGGCCTTGGTAAGGCCAATTTGATTGTTAATGCAATTTTTGAGCGGGCGGCAAAAGACCCGAAGATTAATCTCACCATTTTGTCCGCCTTGACGCTGGAGGTTCCTCACGGAAGTTCAGAGCTCGAGCGGCGCTTTATTGACCCGATCAGCGAACGTCTATTCAAAGGCTACCCGCAGCCTTTGTACGCAGCTGCTTTGCGCGCCGGGACGCTACCCGACAACATCAAAGTTCATGAGTTTTTTCTGACGGCGGGCCAGTGGTTGGGCGTACCGCAGGTGCAACAGGATTACATTGCATCCAACTACACACATGCTGCCAATACTTTGCTGGCTCGGGGCATGAATGTCATTGCACAAATGGTGTCTCCGGGTGATGGAAAGTACAGCTTGAGTTGTAATACAGACATGACACTGGATTTGCTGACCGACAGGGCAGCAGGCGAAGTCGATTTCCTGTTGATTGGAGAGGTGAATCCGGCCTTGCCATATATGACTGGTGACGCTGAGATTGCTGCGAGTGAATTTGATTGTTTACTGGATAGTCCGGCTACTCATTACCCGCTTTTTGCGCCTCCCAAGCCGGCAGTTGCTCTGGCAGACTATGCCGCCGGCTTTCGTATCGCTGCTTTAATCCAGGATGGCGGCACACTGCAGATCGGCATTGGTTCAATTGGCGATGGCGTGGCGCAAGCTCTGATACTACGGCAACAGAATAATGCGGCATTTACTGATGCAATGGCCCTGTTGTCGGCCCAAGCGCCGGACGTTACGCAACTGGAACAATTAGCGCCGTTCGAAGAAGGCTTGTTTGGTCTGTCCGAAATGCTGGTGGACAGTTTTTTACCGCTGATCGATGCAGGTGTGGTTAAACGGGAAGTGGAGGGTGCCCTGATTCACAGCGCATTTTTTCTGGGCCCTGGCGATTTTTATCAGCGTTTACACGACATGCCGGTGGAACAAAGACGCAAGATTCAGATGAAGGCGGTTTCCTGGGTGAACTCTTTATACGGGAGTGAAGAGGAAAAACGCCAAACCCGCGTAAAAGCCAGGTTCATCAACAATGCGATGATGGCAACACTCACCGGCGCTCTGGTATCAGATGGATTGACGGATGGCAGAGTGGTGAGTGGGGTCGGAGGGCAATACAATTTTGTTGCGCAGGCATTTGCCCTTAAAGATGCCCGCTCGATTGTGGCGCTCAACAGCTGGCGCATGAAAGGCAACGGTGCTCAATCAAATATTCTCTGGTCGTATGCAAACCAGACAATTCCGCGGCACTTGCGGGATATTGTGGTAACAGAGTATGGCGTGGCCGATTTGCGCAACAAAACTGACGCAGAGATTATCGCCGCGATGTTGTCTGTGACAGATTCTCGCTTTCAGCCAGAGTTACTGAATCAGGCGAAGCAGAATGGAAAGGTTGCCAGCGATTACGCTATCCCGGAACCTTTCAGAAACAACCGGCCTGAGAAAGTGCATGCCGCACTCGAGTCCTTAAAGCGAGCTGGTCATATACCTGTTTACCCGTTTGGAAGTGATTTTACCCAGGTGGAAAGAAAGTTGATTCCGGTGTTGGGCAAGCTGAAGCAAGTCAGCGCATCAAAGCTGGATGTGCTGAAACATGCTCTGGCGGGTCTGCGAGTGAATCCAGAGCCTTATTCAGACGGTCTGCAGAGACTCTCCCTGCAGCAGCCTGTGAGCCTTATAGACCGGATTTACCGCCTGTTATTGCTGGACGCACTTAATCGTCAAGATCAGGAATGACCAGCACCTGACCCGGACGGATTTTATCCGGGTTTTTCAGTTGGTCGGTATTGGCTTCAAATATTTTTTGGTATTTGGAGGCGCTACCGTACATTTCCTGAGCGATGGCCGATAAAGTGTCGCCGGATTTAACGGTGTAAGTCCGGCCTTTAGCGCTGGCTTCTGGTTTTGCAGCGAAAGGGGCATCTACTTGTACCTCAGCTCCAGGAGCAGCAACCGAGGAATCAGATTCAACAACCGGTGCTGGAGTCGGTGTCGCGGGAACAACCAGAATTTTGTTGCTGACACCAGTCACATTAGGAATGCCTTTCAACACTTTGGCGATGTTATCTGATTCGGCTTGAGTATGAACCTGACCACTGACGCCCAAAGAACCATCGGCGTTGAAAGCGAACTTCAAGTTGGAAGGGTCAACGCCATTTTCGCGTAAAACTAAGCTGGGACCTTTAACGTTCTCAGTTTGGGGCTTTTTATCGCCGCCGAACATGTTACCAAGTTTGTCCATGAAACCCATATCAAATCACTTCTTTTATTGATTGCACCAGCTTTCAGTCTACCTCTAAAAAAGAGCATGTAAAGTTTCTCGTGCCGAATAATCCAATATTGCGGCGAACTGTCAGGCTATTGATGCACCTGAAATTCCTGTTAGACCAGAATGCCATACGTGGATTCAATTCCGGGCGCGGATTAGTTCACTCCTATCATCAGCCACAGGGGGAATTCGGTAGTGCATCATTCTTTCTGTAATTTGGTTTGAAGCTTTTGTAAAAGCAGGCCATGGTTTATCCTTTCGATTTTTTTACCACCAAAGTAAAAGTGAGAGGTGATAGCCATGACCTGCCGAG
>Ga0105054_10000202_pt1 | contig 83138 bp, 91 predicted proteins | sample BON02_FD_78091 | JGI IMG/M metagenome (GOLD analysis project Ga0105054, IMG submission 78091) | Freshwater microbial communities from Lake Bonney liftoff mats and glacier meltwater in Antarctica - BON-02 (megahit assembly) | ecosystem: Environmental > Aquatic > Freshwater > Ice > Glacier...
AACTACTGCGATCGCCACCGCCAAGAAGCGACAGTTCAAACACCAAACCCAACCTGACGCAATTCACCAGCCATTCAGTGTGTGAACAAGTCGGCGGCCGATACGAACGCGGAGCTTGCCTTCGAACTCGTCGGGATCGACGACCAGTTCCGGTTCCTCCATGTCGTTTTCTGAGCTGCCCTTTGCCACCTGTGATGTTGCAGGCGGCGACTCGTCCCGAGTTGCATGATGATGTCGCCGGATGTCACCGACCGAAATTTGCAGAGGTGACATCGCCGGCAACGCACTGCTCAGGAGTTACGTGCTGGTCCTTGTCGGGAACTTGGACATGTCACCTGCAATGTGGTGACGTGTTCCCTGCACTTTTCGCGATGTCACCATGGAATTTTCGGCCGATGTCCCCATCTGCAAAACCACAAGTGGTCGCCATTTCAGTGACTCTCGCCAAGCAGGGCGAGAGGGATGACGCCGATCCCGTCACGTCGACGATAGGCGTCCGTGCCAGTGGTGATGACGATCCCGTCGATGAAGTTGTCTCCGAGCTGCTCACGGAGCCAGATGAGATGCCGGACGTCGTCGTCATCGACGTTGCCGCTCAGTTTGACCTCGACTGCGAGAACCCCGTTGTCGGTTTCGACGATGAAATCGACCTCATGTCGGCCGGCTTCGGTACGCAGGTGGTATGTCGCTCCGCCGATCGCTTGGGCGTAGGTGCGTACCGACAGAGCGACGAGGGACTCGAAGAGGTTGCCGAGCAACGTGCCGTCATTGGGTAGGACGAACTTGACGTCGTCGTTGGCGCTGAGGAGGTGACGTTTCGTCCGTCCAAGGAGGCGTACGGCGAGCGCCGGGTCACACAGGTGATGTTTGCCGGCTGACGCGAGGCGGCCGAGGTGGTTGCGTGACGGGATCCACGCTTCGAGCGGGTCGAGAACCCGCAGTTCACCAAGCAGTTCGCCGTACTCGCTCGTGGTTGTCTTGGCAGGCTTGTTACCGATCCCGGCTGTCGCCGCGTTGCGTAGGGTCTCCCAAGTCGCGGTCGTCGCTGTGGCGGCGGCGTAGGCGCGCAGCCAGGCCATCAAGGTGCCAGGCCGTCGCGGTGAGAAACCCACGTCAGGGAGGTCGTGGCTGGCGAGTCGTTCGACGTAACTGTCGAGTTGCGCCGTCAGAGCCCGCCCGGTGAGGTGGCGTAGGCCAGGGAAGCCCCCGGCGATGATCTCGTCGACGTAGTCCGTCAGCGCGAATGTCGTCGATCCGGACAATGTCGCGGCGGTACCACCGGCGAGCGCGGAGAACGACACAGTCGGCTGGGCAACGTGCCGTTCGCCCAGGCACAAAGGCCGCATCCGTAGGTCGACGATTCGAGCTGAGCCCGAGTGGGTGCTGGCCAACGGCGCTGAACCGGTGAGGAGGTACTGGCCACCGGTGTGATCCTGATCAACGAGGCGGCGTACGGCATCCCAGACGGCCGGCAGACGCTGCCATTCGTCGATCAGCACAGGTTTTGGGTCCTGGCCGACAAGGGATGGGTCGGCTTCCAAGACGGCGCGCTGGCCGGCGACGTCAAGGCGGCGGATGCTCGAGCAGCGCTGCTCGGCCGTCGCCGTTTTGCCGACGCCTTTCGGGCCGTCGAGCACGATTGCGGGGAGTTGCAGGAACAGCTCGTCGAGCTCGGTGTCGATGACTCGGCGCACATAGCTTCCTGGCATGAATGACACTGCGTCGGGCACGATCACATACGCTACCATTTCCGCACTACGTACGCTACCATTTCCGCACATTGTGAGATCCCGTTTCCGCGCCCACACTCAACTTCTGGGACTAATCAACGAGCAGTCGTCAGCAGCGCAGATTCAACCCATCCAACATACCGACCCCCATCTCGAAGCTGCGATCGTCCATCGTGCCCCCGCTGGCTGTACGCCGCATCCTGACAAGACCTGCCACACTGTCGAAGCTCACCTCGTCGGCGAACTCGTCGAGGCCTGAGCCACACCAGGAAAAGCGTCTCACAATCCCCACCACCTCGCTGGACTCATACCGATGGTCGGCCAGCCCGAAGAGTTCGACGTAGGTCCCGGGTGCGAGCGATGATGTGCCGGACGGTCACGGCTGCCGGTTGAGAGGGGATTCTTTCCCGGTACACGAGATGAGCGCCACCCTCCCGTACCCGATGATGTTCCCGAACTCGACGTATGCGATCTGCTGGAAATGCCAGTACGACGAACACACCCGCAACCATCACCGACCGGGCCTCCTGGAACGCCGACGACAACGACGCAGGGCAGCGAAGACCTGACCGTCTGCCGCCATCAACGACACCCGCACGATCGTCTACGTCACGTCATGGTTGGACCGTGAAGAGAGCCCGCACCGCGCATGCTGCGGGCTCTCGCCGTAGACCCGCGTCGACGAGTGCGCCCTACCTGGACACCGGCAACATCCGATCCATGACAACAACAACCAGAACAGCCGAACCCAACGACCCGCCCTCCGTGTGCGTCGCAATAATCCAGTTCGCCGGCGGCCCCGAAACCGTCCGTGACGCCTTCAAGGAAGACCCGTTCCACGGTGTCGAACTCCTCGAAGTTGGCGCCAACCGCTGGAAGACAGCTGCCGCCCACGACGAAGCAGACCGTGGCTACGACGACGACCCGCAACTTCTCGACTCCATCGCCAAAATGGCCGTGAAAGCCACCGTTGGTCTCTACGCAGAAGGCCGGCTGTGACCGCCATGGCAACCCCAACAGCCCGCCGCCATGCCACCGACACCGAGGTGTTCGACGTCGCCCTCCGAACGTACGCCCTACACCGCCATCTCCGCCACGAGAAAGCGACAGCAGCCACAACGGCGTGGGCAATGCTCTACGCCGCCATCGATACCGACGCTGTCGGCACCGCCCACATGGCGTGCCTTCACTGAGCAACCTGCGGTGGTAGGCAATACCTACCAGCGCACCAGGCCACAAGGAGCCCCCAGAAACAGCGACGCTTCCGGCTTCTTGGCAGAACCCGCATGCGGGGCGCTGTCCCCACCTGACTGCGCCGGCGACTAGCGACCGACTTGTCTGTTCCGCACTTCGGTTCTACCGCTCAGGGATCTGGCGAACCCAAGCCCTCCCTCACATCAGTGGGGGAGGGCTTCACCCGTTCACCGGTGAACGCCCACCGCCCGCCGATGAAGGCGGGCGGTGCATGGGCTCCGGCTGTGGTCCGTGAGCAGTGGAAGACAACACACGCGACAGGTGTCGCACACATCACTGTGCCTGCGGCCTGTGTCACGCCACTCGGCCCGCAGGCCCCAGGTGCGGCGTTGTCGCTGGGCGTGTCGCGCCGTTACCATCGGTGAGCCGATCGATTTCTGGCAGCTCGACCGGATTGTCCAAGTATTGCCCAACAACTCGGGGTCCCCACCCCAACTTGAAATGAACATTCCGAGCTGTCCAAGAATTTCCGGGGGACACGAAACCCGTGTTCTGTAACGGTTACATACCAAACGGGCTGTAGCGCAGCTTGGTAGCGCACCTGTCTGGGGGACAGGGGGTCGCAGGTTCAAATCCTGTCAGCCCGACCAGAACGTCCGATGGACCCTCACGTGAGGGTCCATCAGCTGGACCAACCGGCGCCAGATCGACTCTGTGTGTCGGGCATTGCTAGCGTCCTGTCCCGAACTAGGGGGTTCACATGCACGATCTGGATGCCATGCCGGCCCGGCTGGCCGCGTTTCTCCAACATCACCGCGACGACGTCGAGTTGATCGAGGTCACCGAGTACGAGCCGATGGCGGGCGGCTACAGCCGCTCGATGGCGAGAGCCCGGGTGAGATACACCAGCGACGGCGTGACCCTGGAAGAATCCATCGTCCTGCGTGGCGATCCGCCGACCGGGCACTCGATGATCGAGACCGATCGCGACCACGAATGGGCGGTACTGAGGGCCCTCACCGAACTCGGCAAGATCCCGATTCCGTCGGCTCGCTACTACGACGGATCGGGGGAGCACCTGGGGACAAAGGCGATCGTGATGGATCACGTCACCGGTGGCTCGCTCCAGGCGCTCATCGAAAAGATGAGCGAGTACGGCGATCACCCCCTTCGGCTTGCGCGTCTCTGGGGCGAGATCCACACGATCACGCCGGAGCAGTTGCCCACCGAGATGGTGCGACCCGACAGCTGGAATGCCCGCATCGACGAACTGATCGCCACGTGGCGGCACTACGAAGGGTCGAGTGTGAACAGCGATCCGACCTGGCGATACATAGCCGCCTGGCTCGAGGCCAACAAGCCGCTGCCGCTTCCGCTGCGTCTCACCCATGGCGACACCCAGGCACCGAATGTGATGATCGACCACGACGACAACTATCTCGTCGTCGACTGGGAGTTCGCGGCCATCGGCGACCCCAGAGAAGACCTCGGTTGGTACAACATCTACTCCACCGCAGCCGGCCCCAACCTGTACGCGCTCGATCCGGAGGCGTTTCTCGCCGCGTACCGGGACGCGACCGGCTTCGGCGAGGCCGAAGTCAACCAACTCACCGTCGGCTACTTCACGGTGCTGTCGTCGATCAAGATCCTCGGCACCATCAGCTCGCAGCTCGACAAGTTCGCCCTCGGCGAGAACTCGGGAACGATGACGTCCTTGCAGATCGGTTCGATCTCGTTCGGCCACGACAACTTCATCAACGCAATCGCTGGCATGCAAGCGGCATTCGACGCAATGGCAGGCGCTGCCGAAGGAACCACGTCATGATCGTCCGTCCGACCACCGCACAGTTACTCAGAGACGTTCGCAACGAACTCACCGGGACGGTCGGGCCCGAGGTGCACAGCGCCACAGCGAAGGTGGCCCTGGAACAGATCGACATCATCTTGGAGCAGTGCGCCGTGCGCGCCGAGTCCGAGATCTCCTGGATGGTCGAGGAGATCGACGAGATCGACGCCTACGCAGCCGATGTTGCCCACGCCACCGGTGACGAGGCGACATCCGCCGCGCTCGATGCCGGTAGGGCAGGTCGGAGCGGATCGCTCGAACTCGACGCTCTCGCAGGCGACTACAACCTCATGTCCGAGGCACTGTCGTGTGCGATCGAGGCATGCTTGCGCGATCCCGATCAGCGAGCGATGGGCGATCGCGGTATCGAGATCCTGAGACTTCGTCGCGCCGAGCGCGAAACCGTCGTGCGAGCCAATTGGCGCCTCGTCGGTCGCGGCTGAACCTGCGGACTCCCATCACACCGTTTCGCGGCGGCTACGACGTCGCTGCGGCTCGTGGGGTCTCGGACGGGAGCCCGTGGAGGTGGGCGACGTCGTTGTACCTCCGAAGCTGCCATGCGCCGTTGTGCACGGAGACGAACTCGGTGATTGCGGTGTTGAGTGTGTGGAGTTCGAACGAACCGGTGATCGGGGAACGCAGGAGGTGCCGGAAGGCCGCGTCGATCACCCCGCCATGACACGCGATCACGATGCACGAGCCTCGATGCTCGTCGATGGCCCGTGCGAGCGCCTCGCCCACGCGCGCATGGAACGCGGCGATCGTTTCGCCGCCGGGGAACACGTCGGCGTGTGGATCGGTCCAGTCAGGTGACCCGAACCGCTCGACATAGCCGTCGAAGGTCATCCCGTCGATCTCCGGTCCGGGGTCGTGCTCGCCGAAACCCGGATCGAACACGATCTCCAGCGACCCGAACGCAGGTGCGATCGCCTCCGCCGTTTCGATCGCTCGTTGGAAGTTGCTCGAGATCAGCACGTCGGCAGCCAGTTCCCCGGTGGTTGCCAGCCGATCCTGGAGCCGGGCGGCCTGTTGCCGACCCAACTCGGACAGTCCGGTGCAGGTGCGGAACCCACCGATGACCCGGTTGACCGTGACAATCGACTCGCCGTGGCGAATCAGCACGAGTGTGGTCGGGTGGTCTGCGTCGGTCACGCTGGCCGAGGGTACCGGTCAACCGGCGCCGGTCAGGGACGGAGCTCGAAGAGTGGCTGATTGGAACCCTCGCTCAACGTGATCAGGCTGTTTGCGAAGAATGCGACGGCCTCACCCTGATCTTCGGGTGCCACCCGCACCTGACACGGGTCTGAAGCCAGGGCCTCGGCGACACTGCGCTCGGCAAGGCGAGGCCACAGCCAGACCGTCTCGTAGGTGCGCAACGCGATCAGCGCCCCATCCGGAGAGACGTCGCCGCCGGTCGGAACCCCACCGAAACCCAGCAACGAGATCGGAGACGGTGTCGGCGCGGTCGTGCGGGTCTCGAGGAGGGGAGTGTCGAGCATCCCGACGGCAAACAGTTCCACGGAGCCGCCACCGTGGGCGTCGAGGGGTCCGGCGAACACGAATGACGGTGCCGTTGGACCAAATTCGGCTGGAAGGCCATCGACCACGCCCTGCTCCTTCGTGACGATCACGATCTGGCGGTTGGCCTCGTCGACCAGCAGTACCTCGGCGTTGTGGGGCCGGTCGGGGTAGACGTAGTCGATGACCTCGACGTCGGTGATGGGCGCGATCGCGGCCGGATCGGGTTCGGCGAAACGGTAGATCCGGATCGACGCACGTCGCGCACCGTTGTCGCCGATGTCGGCCAGCAGGATGTCGTCGCCGCTCGAGCCCGAGAACATCGCCATGTCCTCCACGTCGCTGACACCGTCGATCGCCAGCGGATGGAAACGGAGGTCGGTGCCATCCGTTGCGATCGCGAAGAGTCCGGGATCCTCGCCTCCATCGTTGTGCGCCCAGATCACGCCTCCGTGCTGTCGACTGGCCACCAGCCCCGACGCTTCGTCGAGCGCCGAGTTCTGCACCTGTCCCAGCACGAACGTGTTGTCGGACGAGCAGAGCTCCAGCGCCTGCGCTTCTGGAGCAACGGTCGTCGTGGTCGATTCCGAGGAGGTGGTCGTGGAGGCGGACGTTGTCGTCGGCGCAGCAGTCGAGGAAGGTTCGGTATCGGGTGGTGCAGCGCCAGAAGGTGCAGCGTCGACGGTCGTCGGGGGATCCAGGGTGGAGATGGCTGCGTCGTCGTCGGTGTCGGAACACGAGGCAGCTGCAAGGGCGCCGATCACCAACATGAGTGCTGGCAGACGTCGACGCATCCGCAGATCGTAGACAGGGCGTTTCGGACCCGACCGTCAGGTTCCGCAGACGTCGAAGTTGTTGTCCAGCGGTGTCATCCCGGCATCATCGGCACGGTCGCGGAACTCGACCAGACCGGGTTGCTCCTCGAGCCAGGAGAGACGCTCGGCCTGCCCGTCGGTCACCGCATCGAGGCGGAAGACGAACGCGCTGAACGCCTCGGCGAAGTCCTCCTCGGGGCTGGTTGCGGCGTACGAGCCAAAGAACCCGTCGTCGTTGCCGCAGCGTTCGTCGGCGTCGTCGGGGGACTCGACCTCGATGTCCATCGTGGCCAACACCTCCGGCTCCCAGAACGCGTCGATCCACGCCAGCATCAGCGAATCGCCGACGTAGCAGCCCTCGCCGTTGAAGTAGGTGGCACAGTCGTCGATCGCTTCGTCGGTCCGGTCGAGTTGCATCGGCGTGGCCGTGAACACGTGGGTGAACTCGTGCGCCAGCGTCAGCAACAACTCGTCGGGGCCGGCGAGGGCCTCGACGGTGTTGATCGACATCTGGAACGAGTTGCCGTCGACGTCGACGGTGTTCACGAAGGCCATCGTCTCGGCCGCTTCGCCACCGTCGGGCTCGAATCCGCCGAACAGCGTGAGATCACCGAGCTGGCCCGGGGGGGTGATCGTCACCAGCGAGTCCCAGGCGTCGAGGATCGTGTCGTCGTCGTCACCGAAGCAGAGTTCGCCGAGTTCTCCGTCGTTCACGACGTACGCCGACGTGAACACGTACTCGTCGTCGCCGCCGTTGAGCGCTTCCTGCGAACAGTCGGTATCAGAGAGGGCACCTGAGTCGCTGGGCGCACCCGCATCGGTGAGCACACCTGTGTCGTTGACGATTGCGTCACCTTCGGTGGCGGCGCACGCGCTGCCGGCCAGGCAGACGACGGCCAACAGGAACCAGCGTCGTGAAGTCACCGGACGATCATGGCGCCCTCTCGGCGGAAGCGGTCGAGGAGCACGGTCTGTGTGAGCGCCGAGGTCCAGTTCGTGCGTAGTCGCTGACACAGAGCCGAAGTGCGTCAGATCGGGCAGGCGCTTGCCGAGCGGAGGCGGGAGCGCAGCGCCCAGCCCAACAGCGCGATCGAGGCCACTGCCAACACCGGCTGGACCGGCTCGAACCATCGGCGTGCTCCGGTGGTGCCGAGGGCCACGATCACCAACTTGTTGCAGACCGGGCAGCCAACAGCGAAGAACGACAGCAGGCCGGCGATGCCGCCACGCCGTGTCGGGGCGTCCATCTCGTCGAGCGATGCCGGAGCACCGGATCGAGCGCCGACGTAGGTGGCTGCGAGCAGACCGCCGAGTACGGCCGTGACCACCAGTGTCGGGTACGACCACCAGGTGACGGGTACGGGTCGACCGAAGACGGGGTTCGGGATCACATCGGTGGGAAGCCCGATCAGGAGGGCGATCAGGAGGGCGGCACCGACGGCCACCACGACGTGACGCGACGACCATGTCCGCAGGCCATCTGCGGCGCTGGGCGCCGGTGCGACAGGGACGTCCTCGACGTTGATCACAGGGATACCCTAGTGGGTACCGATTCGGAAGTGGATCAGGTCAGACGGGATCGGTCATGTGCGTCATCGCTGCGGTGACGACCTCGTCGAAATGCGCCGAGACGGCGTCGAACCAGGCCGGATCGTCGTCGGCAAAGGCCGCTCGGACCTGAGCGGCCCCGTCAGCCAGCGGATCGCCGGCGGCATGCAGGACGGCGTCGGCGCGCAGCGACTGCAACACGGTGACGGTGTCCACGGTGCCGAACTCCAATGCCACCGCGGTGATGTCGGTATCGGGACACATCGACTCGACGGCCCCGAGCCAGTCGCCATCGATCGGGGCTGACACACTCTCGCCGTCGCGCATCGAGCGGACGTCTCCCCACCACGCGGTGCCACGCCGATAGCCCGGAGCGTCGCCACCCTCGTGCGAGATCAACTCGCCGTGCCCCCACGGACCTAGTCCGGTGTGCAGATCGAGGATGCAGAGCCGGTCGGATGCGTGTACTGGCCGCCACTCACCACTTCCTGCAGACGCGGGAACCCGACCTCGTCTGCGTAGGCGAGCAACTGGAGGGTGGTCGTCTGCTGGGTGTCGTCATCCCAGGCGTCGGGCACCAGGAGTTGGGCGATGCCGCCGTAGTCCTCGTTCGCCGGTGGCGGCTGTGACCAGTTGACGAAGTTGCGGTTGAGGTCGACGTTGTCCTCGTTCACCCGACGCACCCACGAGAACCCGTGCGGATTCAGTGCGTGCACCAGCACGGTGCGCAGCCCCTCGGGTTGCCCGGCGGCGTGGTGTTCGAACCAGTGGTGCTGTAGCGCCGAGCCGGTGAAGCCCTCGACACCGTGTGTTCCCGACACGATCAGCAACACCGACGGCGCGTCGGGCGACCCGAGCGTTGCGACATCGATCGCCAGTTCCTCGTCGTCGAGCCCTCGCAACGGATGCGCGTGCGACGCCACGTCGGCGCCTGCGGACTCGGCAGCGTCGAGAAATCGACCTCGGGACGCCTCATAGGTGTCGGTCAGTCCTCGGGTCATCGCCTCAGCATGTCAGGTCTAGCCTGGGGTCTAGCCTGGCACCCATGTGTGGCCGCTTCGTCTCCACCGCCGGCCCCGATCGGATCGCGGCGTATTTCGACACGGTGCTGCCGACCGAAGCCGTGGCCGAGTCGCTCGGTGAGAACTACAACGTCGCCCCGACGCAGGACATCTACGCAGTCGTCGCGGCAGGGGAGGGGGAGGCCAGGGTCGACTCCTTTCACTGGGGGCTGATCCCGAGTTGGGCCAAGGACCGCAAGATCGCCTCCCGGATGATCAACGCCCGCGCCGAGACGCTGGCCGAGAAGCCGGCGTTCAAAGGCCTGTTGACCCAGAAGCGGTGCATCGTCCCGATGACCGGTTTCTACGAGTGGATGCCCGGTGTGGAGGGCGGCCCGGTCAACGCCAAGGGTCAACCGTTGAAGCAGCCGATGTTCATCCACAGAGCCGACGGCGAGCCGCTGGCGGTCGCCGGGTTGTGGACTGCGTGGAAGGACCCCGACGATCCCGACGGCCGGTTCCTGCACAGCGCCACGGTGATCACCACCGCAGCGAACGAAACGATGAGCCCCGCGCACGACCGGATGCCCGCAATCCTCGCCTCGCAGCAGTGGAAGGCCTGGCTCGATCCGTCGAACCACGACCTCGCTGCGTTGACGGCGATGCTCGACGGGGGACCTCCCGATCTCCTCAAGATGCAAGCGGTGTCGACCGACGTGAACAACGTCCGCAACAACCGGCCCGGCCTGATCGAGCCGGCCTGATCGAGCCGGCCTGATCGAGCCGGCCTGATCGAGCCGGCCTGATCGAGCCGGTCAGTCGCTGACGCCGTCGGCGCCTGCTGCGCGCAGCTCTCGGCGGATCGCTGCGGCCCATGAATCGAGATCGTCCCGATCGACGCCGGCCGCCGCATTGGCGAAGCTCAACTGCGCCATCGACGAGGTGGGGATCACATGCACGTGCGTGTGTGGCACCTCGTAGCCGGCCACGATCACGCCGACGCGGTTGCAACCGAACGCAGCGCGCTGGGCCAACCCGATCGTGTGCGTGATTGCGAACAGGTGCGCTGCGAGCTCACGTGGGGCATCGATCCAGTGGTCGATCTCGGCGATGGGCACCACCAGCACATGCCCGGGAGCCATTGGATTGATCGACATGAACGCCACGCAGTGCTCGTCGCGCCAGACGAACGTGCCCGGGAAGTCGCCCTCGATGATCTTGGTGAACACCGTGCTCATGGCCGCACTCTACGCTGTGGCCCGTGACCCACGAGACACCGTCGAGCGCTCCGGCGACACCGCCAGCTGCGGCGGTGTCGATGTTCGACGGGCTCTGGACGATCCCCAACGCCATCACACTGGTGCGTCTGCTGTTGCTGCCCGTGTTCCTCCATGTCCTGTTCGGGCTGGACAACCGCGCCGCGGCGTCGGTGATGCTCGGGGTGCTGTCGTCGACCGACTGGGTCGACGGCTACCTGGCGCGGCGGCTCGGCCAGGTCAGCGAGTTCGGCAAGGTCTTCGACCCGACCGTCGATCGTCTGTTGTTCGTGGTGGCCACCACCGCCATCATCATCGACGGTTCGATCCCGCTGTGGTTCGCCATCGCCGTGCTGGTTCGCGAGGTGCTGGTCGGGCTGATGATGGTGGTCGCCACGGTCGTGTTCAGGATGCCGCGCATCGATGTCACCTACTGGGGCAAGCTCGCCACGTTCCTCTTGATGTTCTCCGTACCCGGATTCCTGATGGGCAACAGTGGTACGTTCGTCGCCGATGGGTTCCAAGTCGCGTCATGGATCGTCGGCATCCCCGGGTTGATTCTCAGCTACTGGACCGCCATCGCCTATATTCCGCAGGTACGACGGGCGGTTGCCACTGGTTCTTCCGTCCATCTCACTTCGCCCGACACCGACTCGTGATCCCAGGTACCGTTGCCTCATGAACATCCCCGCTGAACTCCGCTACTCATCCGACCACGAGTGGGTGCGCGTCGAGGGCACCACCGTCACGATCGGCATCACCGAGTACGCCCAGGACGCACTGGGCGATGTCGTCTTCGTCGAGATGCCCGACGAGGGTCTTGCCGTCGCAGCTGGCGAGACGTTCAGCGAGGTCGAGAGCACCAAGTCGGTCAGCGACATCTACGCACCGATCACCGGTTCCATCGCCGAGGTCAACGCGGCGCTCGAGTCGCAGCCCGAACTGCTCAACAGTGACCCTTACGGCGCCGGTTGGATCTGTCGGATCGAGATCAGCGACCCGTCCGAACTCGACGGCCTGATGGATGCCGAGGCGTATCGGACCTTGACCGAGGGGTGACATGAGTACCTACGTGTTCTGCAACCAGTGCGGGCATCGCAACCCGCCCACGAGCACGTTCTGCTCGAGCTGCGGGTCGCCACTCGACTCGCTCGACGATCGCACGATCACGCTCGCAGCCATCGATCCGCTGCAGGACGCACTCGGCACCGACGACGATCTCGTGGTCGCGGTTGGTGAACTGCCGGCCGAGATCGGTGTGCTGATCGTCCGTGCCGGCGCCCAGGCCGGCGCCCGCTTCCCCCTGACCGAGAACCTCACCCGGCTCGGTCGCCATCCCGATTCCGAGATCAGCCTCGACGACATCACGGTGTCGCGCCGCCACAGCGAGATCGAACGCACACCCGACGGCTACGTGGCGTCTGATGCCGGGTCGCTCAACGGCACCTACGTCAACCAGGAACGCGTCGACCGCATGCTGTTGCGCCACGGTGACGAACTCCAGATCGGCAAGTTCCGGCTCGTCTTCTTCGAACGTCACGATGGCTGAACCATCGTCGCCCGACCACGCGGTGCGCAGCGCCGGCGGACACCTCTCGATCGGCGAGGTCCTGGCGTTGCTGCTCGAACAGTTCCCCGACGTCACGATCTCCAAGATCCGCTTCCTCGAGAGCCAGGGCCTGATCGATCCCGAACGGACGTCGTCGGGCTACCGGAAGTTCTACGGCGACGACGTGGAGTTGTTGCGATGCATCCTGCGCGAGCAGCGCGAGAACTATCTGCCGTTGCGGGTGATCAAGGATCGCATCGATTCCGGCGAGATCGACCCGACTGGTGAGCAACCGCGCCCGCGGGAGATGCCACGTGGCATCAAGAACGTCAGCGAGCGCAACGACGTACCGCGCCCCGGCGGCCATCCCAGCGCCGGACGCCTGCGGACGAACCCGTCGAACGGCGCCGACCGCGTAGATCGCGAGCAGGTGACCGGTGCTGCGGTGCTCTTCCAACGCACCGACGGCCCGGCGGCGCAGGCAGCAGCACCCGTGGCGGCAGCACCGAGCCCGTCACCGACGTCGGGTGCGGCCGATCGCGGGCCCATGGTGCCGTCCGGGGCGATACTGCCGGGTCTACTGTTGAACTCCGACGAGTTGTGCAAGATGGCGGGGATCACCCGCGACCAGCTCGCCGAGTTGGTGACCTACAGCGTTCTCTCGGCGTCATCGGGAGGTGCCGACGGTCCGTACGACGAAGACGCAGTCGAGATCGCCACGATCTCCAAACGCTTCCTCGACGCCGGTATCGAAGCTCGTCATCTCCGCGGGTGGCGGGTTGCTGCCGAACGCGAGGCGGGGCTGCTCGAACAGCTCATCCAGCCGCTGCTGCGCCAACGCAACCCCCAAGCCCGCGCCGAGGCCGTAGCGCAACTGCACGAGCTCGAACAGACCGGCGGTCGCCTGCGGGCAGCCATGATGCGCTCGGCGTTGAGCGAACACGCTCGCTGATCAGACAGACCATCAGCACCGACGTCACACCACCGCAGCCGCCCCGGTACAGTGGCCTCGTGGTCCCTTTGGAACTCCTCGGTGTCCGGGTCGAGATGCCTGCCAACACGCCCATGTTGCTCCTGCGTGAGTCAGATGGTCGCCACCGCCTGCTGCCGATCTACATCGGGAGCCCCGAGGCGTCTGCGATCCACTACGCGCTCGAAGGCGTCGCCCCGCCTCGACCGCTCACGCACGATCTGTTCCTGAACGTGCTCGCCGAACTCGGTGCGTCGGTCACCCGCGTCGTGGTCACCGAAATGCGTGACCGCACCTATTTCGCCGAGTTGCATCTCGCCACGCCCACCGGCGACAAGGTCATCTCGGCCCGGCCATCCGACGCCATCGCGCTCGCGGTGCGTTGTGGGGCCGACCTGTTCGCCTCGAACGAGCTGATCGATCAAGTCGGCCAAGAGCCGGTGCCGGAGCCCGAGGACGATGCCGCCGAGATCATCGACGAGTTCAAGGACTTCATCGAGAACGTCAGCCCCGAAGACTTCGGGAGCTGACCCGCTCGCAACCACGCGCGTCAACCACAAAGGTTGACGCGCGTTGACGGGATGGTTGACGGGATGGTTGACGGGATGGTTGACGGGATGGTTGACGGTGCGCGCTGGACGCCGTAGAGTTCACGTTCTCACAAGGACGTAGTTACGTCCCTGTGAGATGCGCGACGAGCTTCTCGCCCGTTCGTGATGTTGGGCAGGACGAATCGGAGGAAGCACGTGGACGAGACGAACCCGCAACAGGGCCTGAGAGCAGAGTTGGGCTACAGCGGCACACGAACCGCCAAGGTGGTCGGTATCTCGTACCGTCAGCTCGACTATTGGGCCCGCACCGACCTGATCCGGCCGTCGCTCAGCGACGCGACCGGCAGCGGTAGTCGCCGTAGCTATTCGTACAACGATCTGCTCGAGCTGAAGGCGATCAAGAAGTTGCTCGATGCCGGCATCAAACTCGAGCAGGTCCGCAAGGTGTTCGAGTACCTGCGCCAGCACGTCACCACCGACATCGCTGCTGCCCACATCGTCATCGACGGTGGCAGCGTGATGCTGTGCGATGGCGACCAACTCGTCGACGTGCTCAAGAACGGCCAAGGCGTGCTCAACGTGCTGTCGCTCGGAGGTGTGCGCGACGAACTCGAAGCCGATCTGGCACCGGTCTCGATCGATTCCACCACCATCGTTGCTGACGCCGCGTCCAACCGCCGGATCGGATGACCCTCAAGCACTCGCCGCTCGACGCCGAACACCGCGCCCTCGCGGCCACCATGGTGGAGTTCGGTGGATGGGAGATGCCGATCGCGTATCCGTCGGGCACCATCGACGAGCATCTCGCGTGCCGCAAGCGGGCAGTGATGTTCGACGTGTCCCACCTCGGCACGGTGCGTGTCGAAGGACCCGACGCACTCGAACGGTTGCAGTCGACGCTCACCAACGATCTCGCCAAGGTCGAACCGGGGCGGGCCCAATACACCCACCTGCTCGATCCAACCGATGCCTCGGTGGCCGACGACATCATCGTGTGGTGGCGCCCCGACGACCCGGAGGCCTTCGACGTGATGCCGAATGCGTCGAACACCAGTGGTGTCCGATCAGCGATCGGGGGCGTCGACACCACCGATCAGCGGGCGATCATCGCGGTGCAGGGCCCCGACGCCAAAGCGCTCGTCGCAACGGTGTGTCCCGAAGCGGGCGCAGTCGGCCGATTCCGGGTCGCAGTGGTCGACTGGAATGGCGTCACGTGCACCGTTGCCGGCACGGGCTACACCGGAGAAGCCGGCGTCGAGATCGCCGTTCCGGTCGACGCAGCGCCTCAGCTGTGGCAAGCACTCGCCGACGCAGGCGTGCCTGCCGCCGGCCTCGGAGCCCGTGACACGTTGCGCCTCGAAGCTGCCCTCCCGCTGCACGGCCACGAACTCGGTCCCGGGATCACGTCGTTGCAAGCGGGCCTCGGCTGGGTGGTCGCCTGGAACAAGCCAGGGTTCGTGGGGCGAGACGCTGCGCTCGCCGAACGTGACCGCGGGATCCAACGCCGCCTCGTCGGTATCGTCACCGAAGGTCGTCGGCCTGCACGCGCCGGCTGCGCGATCTCGATCGACGGCGCTGTGGTCGGCGAGGTGACCAGCGGGAACTTCTCGCCGGTGCTCGGCCACGGGATCGCTCTCGGCTTCCTGCCGCCCGACACCCCAGAAGGCACCGCCGTGGTCATCGATGTACGCGGCAAGGACCTGCCCGGACGCGTCGCGGCAACACCGTTCACACCTCGCTGACGCGCAGCGTGGCCGATCAGGTCATCGAGCAGCGATGGCTGACCCGGCGTGGAAGCCGTTCGTCCATGCGTTCTGGAAGTTGAAGCCGCCCGTGACGCCGTCGACGTCGATGACTTCTCCGGCGAAGAAGAGGCCGTGTACGAGCTTGCTCTCCATCGTCTGGAAGTTGATCTCCTTCAGAGAGATGCCGCCGCACGTGACGAATTCGTCCTTGTTCGTACTCTTGCCGTTCACCGAGAACGTCGACGCCGTGAGTTGATCGAGAAGTCGGGTCGACTGTGTCTTACTGAGCTGCGCCCACGTTGTCGTGTCGGGGACGTGGGCGGCTGCAAGCAAACGCAGCCAGAGTCGCTTCGGGATGGATGCGAACGGACTGCTGCTGGAGAGTTGGCGCTTGGCCTCGCTGCGCCGCTTCTCGGCGACCACCGCTGCCGCGTCGGCGTCCGGCAGCCAGTTCACGGAGATGTCGAACCGATAGTCGCGCCCAGCCAGTTCGCGGGCACCCCACGCGGAGATCTTGAGAATTCCCGGTCCGCTCAGGCCCCAATGAGTGATGAGGACGGGTCCGCTGCTGGCGAGTCTGCTCTGCTGGATGCTCACCTCCGCGGGACTCACCGAGACGCCGGCCAGTCCGTCGATTCGTGGATCCTTGACCTTGAAGGTGAAGAGTGACGGTGTCGGCGGCTGGAGTTCGTGTCCGAGACTCGCAGCGAGTCGGGCGCCTGCGGTGAGCCGTGTTCCGCCCGTCGCGATGAGGACGCTGGCTGCCGTGTACGAACTCCCGGTGTCGGTCAGGAGTTGGAAATACTCCTCGTTCTCCACGACGGAGGTCACTCCTTCCGAGGTGTGGACGCTGACCCCAGCGGCGTCGGCGGCACCCAGCAGGGTGTCGATGATCGTCTGCGAGCTGTCGGTGTCGGGGAACATCCGCCCATCGGCCTCGGTCTTCAGCGTGACACCGCGGCTGGTGAACCACTCGACGGTGTCGGCGGCACCGAATCGATGGAACGGACCGATCAACGACTTCTCACCGCGTGGATAGTTCGTACTCAACTCACGCGGCTCGAAACACCGGTGGGTGACATTGCAGCGACCTCCACCAGAGATCTTCACCTTCTGCAGCAGCTGCGACGTCTTCTCGAGGATCAACACCGATTTCCCCGAGTTTTCGGCGCAGGTGATCGCAGCGAAGAAACCTGCCGCACCTCCACCGACGACGATGAGGTCAAAGAACATGTGCGATCACTGTAGAGACGTTGTGAGCCGGGTGTCTGCCCACGCAGACGTCATCCGCTCGGGCTAGCGCTCGGCGGGCGGCTTCTTCGCCGCTCGTTTCTTCGCCGTGGCTTTCTTCGCCGCTCGTTTCTTCGCCGCTGGTTTCCTGGCTGGCGCCTTCTTGGCTGGCGCATTCTTCGGCGGGGCAGTCTCCGCTGGCTGTCGTTCGACAACGGGCATCTCGGCCGGTGCCGATGGGCGACTGCCGGGTATCCGGAAACCACCGAACAGGCCGCCGGCCGACTCGGCGAGTTGCGTGAGCGGGGCGAGGCGTCGCGACACCTCGTCGAGCACGTCGGAGAAGTTGCCGATCTGGGTGGGCAACTGCGCGAACGCCGGGGTCGACAACGTCTCGGCGAGGCGATTCAGCCCGGGGGCCACCGCCTTGGCCGGTCCGCTGACCACCTGCATCATCTCGTCGGCCGCCTTGATGGTGCGGGTCACCTGGGGGATCGCTGCTCGCAGCGGCTGTTCCACCTCGGTGAGCAACGAGTTGATCCGCTCGGTGGTCTCGTTGAGGTTCTCCATGGTGCGATTGAAGTTCTCGACACCCTTCAAGAACTCGTCGACACCCTTGCGGAATTGTTCGATCGAACGCACCGTGCCCGACAGTGGGGCTGCGAACAGCGTGAAGAGATCGGCCAACGGGTCGGGGCGGTCGTCGGGCATCACGTTCACGCTAGTGCAGTGGCGTAGGCCTCCAAGGGCTCGCACGAGCACACCAGATGCCGGTCGCCTTGAGCGCCGTCGATACGTGACACGGCAGGGAAGTACTTCTGTGCACGCACTCCCCGGACCGGGAATGCACCGAGTTCTCGCGGGTACGGGCGGTCCCAGTCGCCGAGCAGGTCCTCGGCGGTGTGCGGAGCATGGCGCAACGGGCTCTGCTCCAGCGGCCAGTCGCCCTGCACGACCCGGTCGATCTCGGCGCGGATGGCGATCATCGCCTCGCAGAAGCGGTCGAGTTCGCGCAGGCTCTCACTCTCGGTGGGCTCGACCATGAGGGTGCCCGTCACCGGGAAGCTCATCGTCGGTGCATGGAAGCCGTAGTCCATCAGCCGTTTGGCGACATCGTCGACGGTGACGCCGGTGGTCTTGGTGATGTCGCGTAGGTCGAGGATGCACTCGTGCGCCACCCGACCACGGTCGCCGCGGTACAGCACCGGGAAGTACGGATCGAGCCGCTCGGCCACGTAGTTGGCGGCCACGATGGCCACGCTGGTGGCCAGCGTCAAGCCGGCCCCGCCCATCATCTCGATGTACATCCACGGGATCGGCAGGATCCCAGCCGACCCGAACGGCGCTGCGGACACGGCGCCGACCGGCTGGTCGTCACGCAACGGATGTCCCGGCAGGAACGGTGCGAGATGCTCGCCGACACCGATCGGGCCGACACCCGGTCCGCCACCGCCGTGTGGGATGCAGAACGTCTTGTGGAGGTTGAGGTGGCTCACATCGGCGCCGAACTGGCCCGGACGGGCGTGGCCCACCAGGGCGTTGAGGTTTGCACCATCGACGTATACCTGACCTCCAGACTCGTGGACCATCGCACACAACTCGCCGACGCTCGCCTCGAACACCCCGTGGGTCGACGGGTACGTGATCATGATCGCGGCGAGTCGGTCACCGACCTGGTCGATCTTGGCGGCCACGTCACCGAGGTCGACATTGCCGCGGTCGTCGCAAGCGACAACCACCACATCCATACCAGCCATCACGGCGCTCGCCGCGTTGGTGCCATGGGCGCTCGACGGGATCAAGCAGATCGTGCGGTCGACGTCGCCACGCGAGCGGTGGTACGCCCGAATCGCCAACAACCCGGCGTACTCGCCCTGGCTCCCGGCGTTGGGCTGCAAGCTCACCGCGTGATACCCGGTGATCGTGGCCAGTCGAGCTTCGAGGTCGTGGATCAACTCCAGATACCCCTCGACCTGATCGGTGGGTGCGAACGGGTGCACGTCGGCGAACTCGGGCCAGGTGATCGGCACCATCTCGGAAGTGGCGTTCAGTTTCATCGTGCACGATCCGAGCGGGATCATGGTTCGGTCGAGGGCGAGGTCGCGGTCGCTGAGCCGGCGCAGGTAGCGCAGCATCTCGTGCTCGCTGTGGTACCGCTCGAACACCGACTGGGTGAGGAACTCGTCCCCACGCCGCATCGACTCGTCGAGCCCGTCGGCAACGGTGTCGTAGTCGGCTTCGTCGACGACCCGGCCACCGAGCGCCTGCACGATGTCACGAACCTGCGCTGCCGTCGTCGTTTCGTCGAACGTGACGCCGACGTGGGCGTCGTCGATGCGGCGGATGTTGAAACCGGCAGCGAGCGCCGAAGCGGCCGCCGCATCGGCCGAGTCGACGGTGATCGTGAGCGTGTCGAACCAGGAATCGTTGCGCAGTTCCAGGCCACCGGCCCGGAGACCGGCTGCGGCGATCGAGGTGAGGCGCTGCACCCGTTCGGCGATCCGGATGAGCCCATCGCGTCCGTGCCACGCCGCGTAGAGCCCGGCGATGTTGGCGAGCAACACCTGGGCGGTGCAGATGTTCGAGGTGGCCTTCTCGCGCCGGATGTGCTGTTCGCGAGTCTGCAATGCCAGCCGCAACGCAGGTCGGCCCTCGGTGTCGACGCTGACGCCGACGATACGGCCGGGCATTGACCGCGCCGCACGATCGTGGGCTGCGAGGAATCCGGCGTGCGGGCCACCGAAGCCCATGGGCACGCCGAAGCGCTGGGCGGAGCCCACGGCGATGTCGGCGCCGAGCTGGCCGGGAGGCACGGTGAGCAGGCAGGCGAGCGGGTCGGTTGCGACCACGGCGATGCCGCCGAGATCGTGGACCTGCTGGATCGCCTCGGTCCAGTCGTGGATCGCCCCCGACGACGTCGGCAGGCTGAACAGGGCACCGAACAGTCCATCGCCGGCGCCGAGTTGATCGACGTCGCCGACGACGAGATCGATGCCGACCGGCTCGGCTCGGGTTCGCAGCACGGCGATCGTCTGTGGGTGCGTGTCGCGGTGGACCACGAACCGGTTCGATGCCGACTTTGACTGGCGCCGAGCCATGGTCATTGCTTCCGCAGCAGCCGTTGCCTCGTCGAGCAGCGACGCGTTGGTGACGTCGAGACCGGTCAGTTCGGTGATAAGGGTCTGGAAGTTCAGCAACGCTTCGAGGCGCCCCTGGCTGATCTCGGGCTGATATGGCGTGTACGCGCTGTACCACGCCGGGTTCTCGAGCACGTTGCGGGCGATCACCGGGGGAGTGATGGTGCCGGTGTAGCCCATCCCGATCAGGCTGGTCACCCGCTGGTTACGCCCAGCGATCTCGCGAAGCCGCCGGATCGCGTCCGCCTCTGGCACGCCTCCTGGCAAATCGAGCGGTGTGAGTTCACGGATCGACGGCGGCATGGTCTCTCCCAGCAATTCCTCGATGGTTCCCGCTCCGATCGCGGCGAGCATCGCGGCGACATCGCCATCTGTCGGTCCGATGTGGCGGCGCGTGAATTCGTCGGGTTCGACCAACTGGCCGAAGGAGCGAGAGCGTGGGGGAGTGGGGTCGGACACGGGAAAGCCTCCTGCAGTGGGTCGGACTTTCCCCGGCTGTCATCGATACCTGAGAGTTTCGACCGGGCGGACCCGGGCTTTCCCCGTCGGCGGCCACCGGATGTCGTCACGAGTCGGGTCGACTCGACATCCGCTGACGCTTTCCAGCGTGCCTCTCCCGAGCGGTCCGTGGGCCTGAGAGATTCCGGGGAGGTTGCTCCTTCGGCGCCGTCACCGCGATGCGAACTGCAACGAAGGTGGTGACGACTCTCCCGCTCGGGTGGAACGGCGTTTCAATTGTGAACTCACCGTAGCCGCAGGTCGCAGCGCAGCGCCGGATCCAGCCGGAGAGTCAACTTCGCCGGAGAGTCAACTTCGGGGAGCGATCACATTGCATGCATCGATCAGTTTGACCAATGGGAACGGGTTCACGGGGGCACCGCCACCCGGATGGACCTCGAAGTGCAGGTGCGGGGTCGCTGAATTGCCGGTGCTCCCCAGCGTTCCGACGACCTGGCCGGCGGTGACAGGTACGCCGAGCGCGATTCCCGGGGCGAGGGTGTCCATGTGCAGGTACGTGATGTAGGTGCCGTTGTCCTGTGCGATTCGCAGGCCGTTGCCGGCCAGTGATCCCGGGGAATCGACGTAGATCCTCGAGATCCGTCCCGACACTGCCGCATACAGCAGATTTCCTCGTGCGGCGATGATGTCGACACCTTCGTGCAGACGGCCGCCACTTCGTGGTGCCTGCCATGTGTCACCGAACCAGCACTTGCCCTGGACGGGGAACACCTCCAAGGTCACGCCGGCTGACGACGGGGGAGTGGGTGCGGGTGCTGCGGCGTTGCCGACCCGGTCAGCAGTGGCCTGATCGACTCTGCCGGTGGCGGGCAGCCCCTCGCGGCGCTGGAATGTCAGAATCGCCCCCGTCGTGGCTGCGCCGAATACGCCGTCCGCGCCGCCAGCGAGCGTGATTCCAGCCTTCAGGAGCGACTGCTGCAGGGCCTTGACGCGTTCGCCACGCTCGCCCAACACGGCGAAACCAGCCTGGCTACCGACGCTCTGTGGAGTGCCCGAGGCGCCCAATGCAAGGGCGATGGCGTCGGCATCGGTGACCACTCCGGTCTGTTCACGTCCCTGTGACTGTTGGTATTGCTGCAGGGTTGCCCTGGTCAGGTTGCCGAACACACCATCGGCACCGCCTCGAAGTGCCAGCCCGGTCTGCATGAGTGCTCGCTGCAGATCTTTGACCAGTGCCCCGTTCGAGCCGACGGTGAGACCGACGTAGGAGCCGCCAGTGGACGGCGCCGGTGTAGGCGCCGGTGTCGGGGCGGGAGCCGGAACGCCGGGTACCAGCGCGAGCTTGGCGATCACAGCGTCGTCGACGACGCCGGTGGCCGCCAGACCATTGGCTTGCTGATAGCTCGTCAGTGCAGCGGCGGTCGCTGGTCCGAACACGCCGTCGGCGCCACCACGCACCGAAACTCCAGCGGCGATCAGCGCTCGTTGCAGCACTTTGACGTCGTCGCCACGGGCGCCGACCTTCAAGCCGACGAAGGGGGCACCTGTGCCTGCCGTCGCCCCAGGCGTGGCGGCAGCCGCCGGTGTGGCGGCGGCGCTCCCGAGCCCGAGTTTCGAGGCCGTAGCGGCATCGACGACACCCGTGACCGCCAGCTCGTTCCACCGCTGGAAGTTCGACACGGCGGTCCGGGTTGCCGGACCGAAGACGCCGTCGGCACCACCAGGCAGGAACACGCCGGATGACATGAGCGCGGTCTGGAGTTGTTTCACCGCGTCGCCTTGGGCGCCGACGGTGAGTCCACCCGAGGCGGTAGCCGCCGGGCTCGGGGCGGTGAGGCCGAGCGCAGCGGCGGTCGCAACATCGACCTCACCCGTGGTCAGCAGTCCGGAACGCGATTGGTAGGCGGTGAGCGCCGACTTGGTGGCCGGGCCGAATTTGCCGTCGGCACCACCGGGCACGGTCACACCGGCGGCGATCAGCGCCGCCTGGAGGGCCGTGACGTCGGCGCCAGTTGCGCCCTGGCGCAGGCCGACGACTGCCTGCACCAACACCGGCGCCTGGACGACAATCGGCGCAGAGGAGGCCGCTGACGGCAGCGTCGTGAGCGTGAGCCCGCTGAGTGTCGCAATGCACACGCCTCGCACGACGAGCTGCCTTGCGCGGTTCTGACGGTTTCCGTGACGGACAGTATTCATGGACGGTGGAGCTCCCTGCACTCTGAAGTGATCGGTCCGCCCGACGGAGATCTCAATTCTCAACCCAATCCTCAAGGTGAGATCGAAGCTCCTGGACCTCGACGTGAACGTCTTGGTTTCGTAAAGACCCTGGTAGCGGGCCTCTCAGCAGGAGCGTCGACAGTCTGGTCGATTCCGAGGCCAAAATCCATTGCCTCGTCCTGATCTGACATAACGAAGATTATGGGCGTTCTGGAACAAATCAGGCGGAGATCTAATCGAGTTCGGGAACGGCCGGGCCGTCAGACGGCGCCGATCTCACGGGTTCGCAACGGCCGTGCAGCTTCGAGCAGCCACGTCAGCGCTTCGGTGAGCTCCTTGGCCGTCGGCGCGCTTCCTTGAGATGACAGGTCTCGTTCGACGTCGTCCACAGCGCACGCCAAGACGTACAACTCGTCGTGGAGCCCGTCGAGTTCCGACCGTGCGACCACCAACTCGTTCTCACTCAGTTCGAGTTCGGCGGCTCGATGCCTGGCCACCCAGTCCCATTGGCGGCAACGGCCGGAACAGAAGACGCGGGGTCGGCCCGGGCCGGAGCGCGGCGGGAGCGCTCGACGACACCAACGGCAGTGTCCGGTGGCCGATCGTCCGCGCTCCGAGCCCACGTCGTATTTCGTCATGACGTTATTGTACCCATGCTTGCCGATGCGAGTCGACGATCCACCTGGGAGACTCCAGGGGTGACGACTCTTCCGCCGCCGCCCGCACGAGCATTCGCCAGCGACAACGCCGCTGGCGCCCACCCCGCCGTGATCGAGGCAGTACTGGCCGCCAACGAGGGTTCCGCGCTCGCCTACGGCGACGATGCCCACACCAGCGAGTGCGCCGACCGCTTCCGGGACCTCTTCGGCGCCGATGTCACCACTCGCCTCACGTTCAACGGGACCGGAGCGAACATCGTCGCCCTGGCGACCCTCCTCGGCTCGCTGCCGGGAGCGAATCACGCCGTCGTGTGCACCGACTGGGCCCACATCGCCGTCGACGAGACGGGGGCTCCCGAACGGGCGCTTGCCACCAAACTGATCGACCTCCCGTCACCGGAAGCCAAACTGGTCCCCGAACAGCTCGCCGAACTGGCCCACATCCAGGGGGTTCAGCACCATGCGCAGCCAGGTGTGGTGTCGATCACACAGGCAACCGAACTCGGCACCCTGTACACCTCCGACGAGATTGCCGCGCTCTGCGATCAGGCCCATTCGCTCGGCATGCTCGTGCACCTCGACGGTGCCCGCATCGCCAACGCCACCGCAGCTCTGGGTGGCACGAGGGCTGCGCTCCGGGCGTTCACCATCGACGCCGGCGTCGACGCGGTGAGCTTCGGCGGTACCAAGAACGGTCTGCTCGGCGCCGAAGCGGTCGTGTTCCTCTCCCCCGCCGCTTCGGTCGGCTCGGAGTACGTCCGCAAGCAGGTCACCCAGCTCCCGTCGAAGATGCGTTTCCTGGCGGCGCAGTTCAACGCAATCCTCGAAGATGATCTCTGGATCGATCTGGCTGCCCACGCCAACGCCATGGCGACGGAACTTCATCGCCTCACGCACAGCATCGACGGCGTCGAACTCGGCGATCCCCCGGCCGTCAACAGCCTGTTTCCGCGCCTCCACCCGGACGTCATCGTGACGCTGCGCGATTGGTGTTTCTTCTGGGACTGGGACGTGAGCGTGCACCAGGTGCGCTGGATGACGGCATGGGACACGAGCCTCGACGACGTGGCCACGTTCGCTCGCGGCGTCGAGCTGCTGACCGGTTGAAATTCCTTGCTTGATGCAATTGACTCGCCAGTCGATTCGGCTTAGTGTGCTGATGGTTCGGGGCCGACCGGCTCCGAACAGGGGAACAACCGTACGGGGGTGTGCACATGTCAGCCATCGAACTCGACCGCATCGCAACCGATGACGACTGGATGCGTCACGGAGCCTGCAAAGGATTGACTCACCTTTTCTTCCCGACCGCTGCTGAACGTCCGCAGGCTCGTGAGCGGCGCGAGTCGTCCGCCCAGGAAGTGTGCGCCGGTTGCTCAGTTCGGGTCGATTGTGTCGAGTTCGCCCGCCGCAACCACGAGTACGGTTTCTGGGGCGGCGAATCCGAAGATGAACGCCACGCCGCCGGTTTCCGCCTGATCGCACCCATTGGAATCCGCGCTCGCGCCAGCTGAGGGGACAGGATCCGGCTCGACGTTGCCGTTCGACGTCGTTGTCGTCGGCAGCGCCAACCTCGACCTCGTCGCCCGCACGCTGCGCCTACCGGGTCCGGGTGAAACGGTCCTCGGATCGGATTTCGCCCAGCATCCCGGCGGCAAAGGCCTGAATCAAGCCGTTGCCGCTGCTCGTGCTGGTGCATCTGTTGCCTTCGTCGGGGCCGTCGGCGACGACGATGCCGGCCGCACGCTGAGCTCGGTCGCAGCGACCGAGGGAATCGACGTGTCCGGGCTCTTCGTTGCCGACGACGTCGCCACCGGGCGTGCGGTGATCACCGTGGACGACAGTGGCGAGAACAGCATCGTGGTCATTCCGGGTGCCAATGCCTCGGCCCACGTCGAAGATCTACCTCCTGCGACCGTGGTGCTCGCACAACTCGAGGTACCGGTGGCCACGGTGATCGCCGCCTTCGCCGTCGCTCGCACCGCCGGGAGCCGAACCGTGCTCAATCCGGCACCGGTTCCGCCCGGTGGGCTCCCTGACGAGCTCCTGTCGCTGTGCGACATCCTGGTTCCGAACGAACACGAGGTCGAACTGCTCGGCGGTGTCGACGAGCTCCTCGCCCGCGGCGTCGCAGCCGTGGTCGTCACGCAGGGGGCCGCCGGCGTCACCGTCACCGAGGCGCCCGATGCAACGACCTGGTCCGTCGGGGCGTTCGAGGCGGACCCGGTCGACACCACGGGTGCCGGTGACGCGTTCTGCGGCGCCCTGGCAGCTCGGCTGGCCGCCGGCGCCGATCTGCGCCCTGCCGTTCGTTACGCCGCTGCTGGCGGTGCGCTCGCCACCACCATTGCCGGAGCCGTGCCCTCGCTCCCCCACGCTGTCGACATCGAGCGTCTCCTGTCCGCCTGAGCTTCGAGACCTCAGCGTCCGTTCCGATGAGCGAACCCCGCGTATGTGGTGTGTTCGCTCATCGCTCAGACCTCGCTCGCTCATTCGGAGATGCGATGGGCCATGAATCGACGTCTCCGCCGCCGTTCGCCGCTCGAGATTTCGGTCTTACGCCTTCAGCCTGAGCGGAGTTCGACACACGCCCAGCCGTCGAGCACATCGGTGCGCACGACCTCCAGCGGTGCCAAGGCGTCGAGCACGTGCTGATGAGCATCGGCCAGGATTCCGCTGATCACCAGGCGTCCCCCTGGTCGTGTGACGCGTCGGAGATCATCGGCGAGCGCCACCAGCACCGGAGCGAGGATGTTGGCCACCACGAGGTCGTAGGTGTCATCGATCTGAGCCAGATCGGCGGTGTCGACCGCCACCCGGCCGTCGACACCATTACGACGGGCGTTGTCGATCGTTGCCTCGACCGCAGCTGATGCGATGTCGATCGCACGGACTGGTCGATCCTGCAGCAACGCAGCCGTCACCGCTATCACGCCGGTGCCACACCCGACATCGAGTACATCGGTGTCGCTCGCGACCAAGCGGTGCAGGGCTTGCAGCGACAGCAGCGTGGTCGGATGGTCCCCCAACCCGAATGCCCCGCCCGGCTCGATTCGCACCACCGTCGAGTTCGCCGCTACGTCGGTCTCGTCCAGCCACGCCGGCACGACCACGAGGTCGTCGCTGACGCGCATCGGCGCTGCAAAGTCACGCCATGTATCGGCAGCAACGTCCACCACGTCGACCACCCGATGCGGCCAGCGGTCACCCAGTGCGGTGACGGCGCGTTCGATTGCCTCGGACTCGTCACCGACCGCAGTCCACAGTTCGACCCCCTCCGGCGATGCGACACGGCGTTCCTCGATCGCTCGGACACCCAACTGCCACATCACGTCCGAGGCCGCTTCGACGTCGAGCTCGGACACGACCACCACGAAGGCACGCATCGGGGTCAGTCCAGACGTCGCAACGAGGTGCGGTACTGCTCGATGCGCTCGACGTAGTGCCGTGCGCCGGTGCGGATGATCTCGATGTCGACCCGGTCGAGCTTGATCACGGCCGGAGAGCCGGCCGCGAGTGCGCCGGAAGGCACGTCGATGTCGTCGAGCACCACCGAGTTGGCCGCGACGATCGCTCCGCTGCGGATGATCGACCGGTGCAGCACCATCGCTGCGTTGCCGATCAGTACATCGTCTTCGATCGTGCAACCCTCGAGGTGGATCAGATGGCCCAGCACGCAGCCGTCGCCCACCACCGTCGGCCACTGCGGCGTCGTGTGGAGCACCGCATTGTCCTGCACACTCGTGCGTTCGCCGATCCGAATCTCGCCACCGTCACCGCGCAACACCGCACCGGGCCACACCGAGGACTGCGCCCCGATGGTCACCGAGCCGATCACCACGGCGTCGGGATGTACGAAGGCCTCGGGGTGGATGGTCGGTTCGAGATCGCCCAGTGCATACACAGCCATGGCGGTGCACCGTACCTGCCCGAGTGGAGTTCGTTGGAGTTCTCCCCCGCCGAACCGGTACCGTTGCCGGAATGTCCCGACGGATAGATATCGAGCTGACGAGCGCGCTCGCCGATGGCTCTTGGACCTGGCGCGCCGCTGGCGCCCGTAAGCCGAACGGGGTCGTCGACAACTCGATCCTGCCTACAGGATCGGCGGTCGGCGATCTCCTCAAGGTCGAGGTCGAACAGATGCTCGACGGCATCGAGGTCCAGTCGGTCGTCAAGGGGCGCGACAAGATCGACGACGCCAACGTCCTCGCTCTCCTCCCGAGCGATCGTCCCTTCGAGGCGGTCATCGAGACCCGAGCCAAGCGCGAGCGGTCGGATCGTGGCGACCGCGGCGATCGTGGCGGTCGTGGCGATCGCGACGGCCGCGGCAACCGTGACGGTCGCAACAAACGCGACGGTCGTTCAGGTGAGGGTCGTTCAGGTGAGGGCAAGTCGGGTGACGGCGGACGCCGCAACGAACCGCGCCGACCACATTTCGAGGCACCGCCGGAGATCCCGCTGCGTCCCAAGCCCAAGCGTCTGCGGCCCGGCAAGGCCCGTCGCAACGAGGTGTTGGCCGCTCTCCCCGAGGAACAGCGTGCAATCGCCGAACTCGCGCTGCAAGGCATTCCGGCGGTGCGGGCTCGGGTGAAGGAAGACAACCTCAAGCTCGCAGCCGAAGGCAAGCCGACCATGCCCGAGACCGGCGTCGTCAAGATGGCCGAGGATCTGCTGCCGAAGCTGCGAGTGGCCGAGTGGCTCGACCGCGCCGAGGCCGCTCAACGCCAGATGGAACACCTCGACCTGCGCGATCTGCGCAGCATCGTGGCGGCCAGCGACGACTCGAATGTCGCTCGCGACGAGTCGGCGCGCGAACTCGCCGACGTGCTCCGGGCATCGCTGCTGCGCAAGCAGGACGAAGAACTCCTCCTCTGGTTCGGTGACATCGACGCTGCCGTCGAGGTCGGTCGTGTCATCCGAGCGCTACGGCTGTCGTCGCAACCGCCGAAGGCAGGCGTGATGTTCCCTCCCGAACTCGCTCGTCGCCTCAGCGAAGCAGCAACGGCTGCGTTGCTGCCCGACGATCCGGCCGATCGTTGGATCGCTGTCCTCGAAGCCACGGCATTCTCGCCGGTTCGCACCCTCGTGGTTCCCACGGTGGCACCGACGACGATCACCGACGACCTCCGAGCCACGACCCTTCGTCTCGGCCCGGCACTCCCTCAGATCGCCGCGTTGCTCGGTGTCGAGGTTCCCGCCGGTACTCCCAAGCCGAAGCCGCTTCGTCAACAGCCGGCCCGCAAGGACCCCAAGAAGGGCCCTCGCAAGGACAGCCGCAACGACGCCCGCAACGACTCCCCGAAGGGCCCGGTCGCCGACGACGCTCAGCGGTCCGACTCGCCCGAGTCGCCCAAGCCGGAAGCAGCCGAGGCACCCGAGCCCGTCACGAACGTCGACTCGGTAGCGACCGCCGAACCCGTCGAGTCGTCCGAGCCAGCGGCTCCCACCGAGGCCGTCGCTCCGGTCGAGAGTGCCGAACCTGTCGAGGACATCGAACCCGTCGCTGCGGTGGAAAATGTCGAGACCTCCGACACGATCGAGATCTCCGATACCTGACGGTTGGTTCGTGGGCGTGCGCGACACGTACGATCGGCGCCCATGTCAGACATCGTCACCTATGAAACCCGCGGCCGTGTCGCGCTCATCACACTGAATCGCCCCGACGCCCGTAATGCCGTCAACGGCGACGTCGCCCAGGCGATGGAAGCCGCCATAGATCAGATGGAGAACGACGATGCGGTCTGGGTCGGGATCATCCAGGCGAACACCGAGGGCCAGAACAATCCGGTGTTCTGCGCCGGCGCCGACCTCAAGGCGATCAACGCAGGCCAAGGCGCAGCGCTGGCCACCGAGCGCGGTGGCTTCGCCGGATTCACCTATCGCGAACGCAAGAAGCCGGTCATCGTCGCCGTCGATGGTCTGGCAACGGCCGGAGGATGCGAGATCGTGCTTGCAGCCGACCTCGTCGTCGCCACCACCCGATCAGCGTTCGGACTCGCCGAAGCGAAGCGCAACCTCATCGCAGGCGCCGGTGGGCTCTTCCGTCTACCGCGCGCGATCGGCCGGAACGCCGCGATGGAGCTGATCCTCACCGGCGAACCGCTCTCCGCCGAGCGGGCCCACGAATTGGGTCTCGTCAACCGGCTCGTCGAGCCCGGTCAGGCCACCGAGGAGGCGCTCGTGCTCGCCAGCCGGATCACGGCGGCGGCCCCGCTGGCGGTCTGGGAGAGCCGTAAGGTGGTGCTCGCGGCAGCAACCGAAAGCGACGACACGCTCAAGCAGATGACCGACACGGCCATGGGGATCATGATGCGATCCGAAGACCTCGGCGAAGGCCTCACGGCCTTCATCGAGAAGCGTGCACCCGAGTGGAAGGGCCGCTGACCACTCGTCCGCCCGACCTCGTCAGAGGCGACGGAACGTGGTGATCAGACGCGCGACGATGCCAGCGCGTTCGTAGAGATTCTTCGTGTGCCGATCACCGGGCAACGCCTGGCCTTCCACCGCTACCGCACCTCGCTGTCTCGCTGCCTCGATCGCCGTGGCGAGGAGTTCGTCCCCGAACCCGAGTTCGCGCGCTTCGGGCGTGACCCATACCTGATCGATCCGCACGACGGAATCGGCGCCGACCTCGGCCACGATGTAGGCGATCACGACGTCGTCGATGATCCCGACGAACACGTCGACCTCATCGATGCGCCACGACCAGCCGTCACCGACCTCTGGGTGCTCGCCGAGCCACTGATCGCCACCGCGCTGGCCGACGAGCGCGGCGCGAGCCTCGCGTTCGAGGTCACGCAACTGGTCGTGGTCGGTAGCGGTAGCCGGACGGACCACGGGGTCGATCACGCGCTCATCCGCAACTGATCGAGCTTGCCGAGGATCGTTCGCCGATGGCGCCCAGCACGCTCGTAGACCTCGATCGCCTGCCGCTCGGTCACATCGAGACCGTCGAGCTTGGCGACGATCTGCGCCGACGACAGGTGGTCATAGTCAGCGAGGGCCAACGTGCTCGCATCTGGCCCGACCCCCGACGATGCCGGAGCGGTCTCAGTGGTCTCATCGTGGGCGGGCATCACCGGCTCGGGGGGTGAGTCCGGCTCGTCCGGTGCCAGACGGGCCCTGATCTCGCGAACACCTTGGTCGACAGCCAGCTTGCCCAGGAACCGTGCCAGCACGATCTCGCGGCGAACCCTACCAGCGGCCGCGGGGACCTTGTCGACCACCACCGGGACCACCTCGATCAACCGGTTGCTCACCTCGAGGGGCACCACCAGTGCGAGTTCGACCAGCCGCGCCAACGACGGCCGCTCTGGACCTGGCGGAGAAGCCGGATCAGGAGGAGAAGATCGGACAGTCGTCATCGCCGACAGGACAGTTCGGCGCGCTGGCCCTCACGAGGAGGAAGCACGATGAACACAGCTGCTCGTCCTGCTGCTTGGGCTGGAGACGTTCGCCGCCCTCACCGCGAACCTCGGGCTCGTCGTCCTCGTCCCCGTCGTCGTCATCCTCAGCGGCGACCATCCGATCCTTCAGGATCTTGTCGAGGTCCTCCTCGACATCATCGTCGGTGAGCAGTTCGTCGTCGTCGTCGTCGTCGTCTTCGGCCACACGCTTCTTGCGCTTGGTTCGCGGCACTTCCGTGGTGGCGTCGTCATCGTCGTCATCGTCGGCGACTTCGTCATCGTCGTCGGTTTCAGCAACAGCATCGTCGTCGTCGAGATCGAGGTCGTCGTCGTCGAGTTCGACGTCGGTCTCTTCCTCGTCGGTCTCTCCGTCGTCGGGTCCAGTGGTGTCGTCGTCGGGTTCAGTGATCTCGTCGTCAGCCATCTCGTCGTTTCGATCTCATCGTTCGTGTGGGGGGTTGCGGGCGGAGCATAGGCCTGGCTTCCCGTCACAACGGGAGGTGACGACTGTGACAGGCGTCACGCTTGCGCAACCCGGGGGTCCCGCTCGCTGTCAGGGGGCGTTGCGACGAGCCTCGGCCCGGCGCTCGGCTTCGAGCCGCTCGAGCTCTGGTGCCTCGGTGGTCATGTGGATCATGGAGGCCGCGATCGCGTGATGGCCGGCCTGCTCGCCGATCAGGCGATGCATCTCCAAGGCAACCCGTCGATAGGAGGGATGTCCCTGCGGTGACGAGCGGAGTTCGAGCATGTGGATTGCTTCGCGAGCGTTGAACTGCATCACATAGCGCATCCGGTACGCCATCGACACTGCGTAGGAAGCCTGCTGGGGGAACTCGTTGTTCAGCGCGTCGTAGAGACCTGCAGACCGCTCCATCGCGTCGTCGAATTCACGGCCGAGACCCGCCTCGGTCACGAGTTCGGGTCGGGTGAAGCCGTGATTGGGAGTGAGCCGCTGCCACTCGATGGTGAGCATGCGGTGGCGTTGCATGTCGCGGAACGCGCCGTAGTCGCTCAACACGTCGAACCGATAGAACGACCGCTCGAACGCACGCCCGGGCTTGTGCCGGCGGTTCTCACGATCTCCCACGTACGCCCGGATCAGTGACACCCGCTCGTCGACGCCGAGTTGGCGGACCCGATCGAGCAGTTGGTGCTCTGGCAGCGTGGAATGCGAGTAGCAGATCGCAGCGAGCAGCTTGTCTTCGGCCTCGGGGTCGAAATCGACCAGTTCCACCTCGGCGGCCGGCTCGACCGGCGTCGAGCCGAACAGCTCGGACACCAAGGTCGCCGTGTCGCTGCGGGTGGCGGCCAGGTACTCGCTCCAGCGCCCGCCGCGCTCGGGCAGGTCGACCCGGCGCAGGAAGCTCGGAATCACCTTGCGCAGTTCGTGCAGCATCAGGTCGGCGTAGTCACGAGCCTCGGGCAGCGGATTCGACCGCATCCTCAACAGCAGCGCCTCGAAGGCCTGACCCGTGCCGTAGATGCCGACGTTCGATGTCGCCGCTGCCGGCAGGATGCCGCGCACGGCGTCGAGCGCCTTTGCCCGGGTAGCGGTTCGATACACGAACTCGCTGACATCGGGCCCGCGTTCGGCCGTGCTGCGAACGTGTTCGGTCGCCACGTCGACGCTGCGGCTGTAGGCATCGAAGATCCGGTCGAGGTCACCGACATACCTGGTGCCGAGCTGGCTGGAGAGCACCGCCGGATCCCGGTAGTACCGGTACCGACCACCGAGACGGTTGTCGTAAGCGATGTACCGGGTGCTCTGCTCGAGGTAGCTCATCAAGCGACCCCATTCGAGGATCTTGGTGAGCAGGTTCGACGCCTGTTCGCAGGCCAGATGTACGCCACCGAGCTGCGCCACCGAGTCGTCGCCGTAGTCGAAGAAGACCCGTTGGTAGAGCTCCTCGGCCCGATCGAGCCCGATCGTGGCATCGACGGAGTGGTCACCACTCACGTCCAGATCGCCGACGAACTCGTCGAGGAACAGCCGTCGCAGCGACTTGTGGCTGCGGCTGTACCGGGCGAACAGGGCGCCCTTGACCACCTCGGGAAGATTGACCAGCGCGAACACCGGACCGTCGAGATTGGTGAAGTAACGCCGCAGGACATTTTCTTCGTCCGCGGTGAAGGACTCGGGGACGTACACAGCCACGGCCGTCTACTCTAGGACGGCGCGCCGCTCTTGCCAGGGATCTTGCGACTGCCCTGAGCAGGCAGAACGCCAATCTTTCAGGCGTAGACGATCGCAGCGTCGGGCCGGACCGCAATGGCGAGGGTTGTCGCTCGACCGACACGCCGTCCGTCGATGACCACGTCGAGCGGTCGCGAGAAAGCCCACGTTGCCGTGCGAATCGATCTGGTCGCGATCAACGGATGGGGAATGTGCGTAGCGTTGCGAAGTCGCCGACGTGCCGCGAGACGGTGACGAACCGACATGGCAGCATCGACGTCGAACACCTCGGCGCGGCCGTCGTTCGGATGGCCGCGAGGGGCGACGTCCCACTCCCCGATGAACTCGGCGTTCATCACCGCCACTATCGGACCCGAGAGCCAGTGTCCGCGACGCCAGGGAGCACGTGCAATTACGTGAGCGCATGCGACCGTTGCTTCACTGGCGTCGTCGAGACGCACGTCGAGCAGGTCGATGGTGAACTCGTTGATGCTTGCACGCTCGCTGCTCGACGTGACGCCGAGTGTTCGAGCGAGGTCGCCGGAAACCACCGAGATCGGGCGACCCTCGGATCCGGCGAGTGCAGCAACGAGTGCCTGGTCGGTGCGAACGGTGACGAGGTCGTTTGGTCGTGGAACCTGACGCCCCCATGCCTCTCCAGGCTTGATGGTCATGCCGTACTTGCTGTTGGTGTGGGCGCCGCGCTGTCGGCAACGACCCCACGAAACGCCGCCTCGGCAGCCTGTGCCGCAGCACGACGGGTCGTCGGATCCGGCACCAAGATGGCGAGCTGGCGGAGCAGGTCGATCAGTTGTTTGGTGGTGCGCACGAAGTCGCCACCGGTGAGGTCGTCATCGCCGACCACCTCGGCGAACCCCTCCCCCGCCACCCACGCGTAGGCGATCGCGGCGTAGGTCGGATCAGGAGCGCGGTGCTCGCCCAGACCCACCGATCGTTCGTTGGCCCGCACATCCTCACTGATCGCCGCCACACGTCGCCAACGGGCGCGCATGTCGTCTGACGAGAACCAGGGTGTGGGTGGGGTGTCCGAGCTGCGGTGTTCATAGACCACGGTCGACACCAGAGCGGCCAGGTCGGCCGGGCCGAGGCCGTCGAGCACGCCGGAGCGGACGATCTCCGCGACGAGCAGGTCGGATTCGTGGAACGTCCGAGCGAGCATCTCGCCGGACTCGGTGAGTGTCCAGGTCGTCCGATCGAGGTACCCGTAGGTGGTCAAGACATCGAGGACCCGATCGAATTCGTTGGCGAGCGAGGTGTTCTTCCCACCGACGCGTCGTTCGAGGTCGGCGATCTCCCGCTCGATCCGGTCGGCTTGAGCTGCGGCATTGACTTTGGTGCGAAGATCCGGATCACGAGCAACCGGATGGCTGTCGGCGGGCGCGCCGGCGCGGTCGTGGCGACGTTTCGTGTTGGGCGCCGAAGTGGATTTCATCGAGCGCAGCCGTCTGGCCACGTCGTTGCGGTACTCCTTGCGATTCGGCGCGTAGTTCTTCGGCATCACGATCTCGCCGACAGCGCGCGGCGGTTCGTCGAAGTCCTCGGAGCTGAGGAGCAGCGCCTTGGCAGCCTTGGTGATCAGCGTGAGGCGCAGACCCACTTTGCGGTTCGCGCTTGCCGCCACGGCAGCGGGGCCCTTGTAGGTGCCCTTGGCGACATAGATCACCGCACCCGGGCGCAACGACGCCAGCGCGTCGTCGACCGCCTCGATTCTCGCAGCACGACCAGCGACCCGATCGTCGCGTTCGTGGTCGCGCAGCGCTCGGTACTCGTCGATGTCGCCGAATTCGCTGTGGGCTGTGACGCGCAACTCGCGAACGGCTGATCGGCGGCGTTCGAGACGGGCTTCGAGTCGCACGACATCACGATCGGCCTGATATTGGGCGAAGGACAGGTTCAAGAGGTGGTGAGCCTCCTCGCTGGAATAGGTGCGAACGAGGTTGGCGGCCATGTTGTAGGTCGGGCGGAATGCCGAGCGGAGATGGAACGACGAACTGCCGGCCAGTTCGGCGACCTCGTCGAAGCGCACCCACGGCGACCACATCACGACGGCCGTGCCGAGATCATCGATACCTCGACGACCCGCCCGTCCGGTGAGCTGTGTGTACTCGCCAGGTGTGAGCCGCTCGTGGCCCTCGCCGGTGAACTTGGTGAGCTTCTCGATCACCACGGTGCGCGCCGGCATGTTGATGCCAACGGCCAGGGTCTCCGTGGCGAAGACCACCTTGACCAGGCCTCTAACGAAACACGCCTCGACGACTTCCTTCATCGGCGGCACCATCCCGGCATGGTGCGCAGCCACCCCGCACTCGAGTTGGGCGACGAACTGTGTGAAACCGAGCACGTCGAGGTCGGCTTGTTCGAGCCCACCGAGCCGTGCGTCGATGATGGTGCGGATCGCCGTTCGTTCGTCGGCGTCGACCAGATCGAGTCCGGCATCGACACACGCCTTCGCTGCGGCGTCACATTGGGCGCGACTGAAGATGAAGAAGATTGCCGGGAGCAATCGGCGGCGATCGAGCAACTCCACCGTCTCGACCCGCCCTGGCGGTGCCAACACCTTGCGACCGGAGCCAGCGCTGTGATTCGAGTCGCGGTCGGAACGGCGCCGCGCTCCCCCGGAGCGTCCTCGTACCGCAGACTCGTCGAGCGTCACGGCGTCGCGGTTGACGTGGCCGTCGATGAAGACCGGCAGCATCCGGAGCCGGTTGTTCGTGCGGTCAGCGACGAGGTACTCGTTGTCGAGGCGCACGGGCCGTCGACGTTCGATGATCGATGCGGTGGGACCGCGAACCGTGGTGATCCAGTCCGCGAGTTCGTCGACGTTGCTGACCGTGGCCGACAGACACACCAGTCGCACGTGCTGTGGGAGGTGGATCATCACCTCCTCCCACACCGGACCGCGGTACGAGTCCTGCAGGAAGTGCACCTCGTCGAGTACGACGAGTCCGAGGTCGGCGAGCAGTCGCGAGCGGCCGTAGATCATGTTGCGCAGGACCTCGGTGGTCATCACCACGATCGGTGCGTCACCGTTGATCGAGTTGTCGCCGGTGAGCAGCCCGACCTCGCTCTCGCCGTGGATGGCAACGAGGTCGCGGTACTTCTGGTTCGACAGCGCTTTCACCGGCGCCGTGTAGAACGCACGCATCCCGTCGGCTCGGGCCGCAGCGATGCCGTACTCGGCCACGACCGTCTTGCCGCTGCCGGTGGGCACGGCGACCACGACGTGGTCCCCTCGGTCGAGTGCGTCGAACGACTCGGTCTGGAAGCGGTCGATCGGGAACGGATAGCGGGCGACGAACTGGTCTCGGATCGAGGCTCGCTCTGCGTTGGCGGTCATGTGTCGGCTGGACGCCGTCGCACGACCAGCCATCCCAGCAAGATGGAGAGGAAGTACAGCGCCACCATCGGCACGCCAAGCATGGCCATCGTGACCGGGTCACCCGACGGCGTGATCACCGCAGCGATGACGGCGATGGCGACCAACGCGATGCGCCAACTCTTGATGAGGCGCCGCGGTGTGACGACGCCGACTGCCTGGAGGCCGAACACGAACACGGGCAACATGAATCCGAGACCGAACGCGAAGATCATCAACCCGATGAGCGACACGTAGCTCTGCACCGAGAACACCTGGCCGACACCCTCGCCCGCCCAGCCGATCAGGAAGTCGAGTGCCTGCCCGATCGAGTAGTACGCAAGCGCCCCGCCGGCGAGGAAGAGCACCACGGACACGGCGATGGTCGGCACCGCCCACTTCTTCTCCTTCTTGTTCAGCGCCGGCACGATGAAGCGCCACACCTGCCACATGATCACCGGGAGGGCTGCGATGATCCCGCCGTACAGACCGACACGAACCCGGGTCGCCAGGCCCTCCGTGGGGCTGAAGATGAACAGCTCCGGATCGCAGAAGTCCTCGGCCTTGCGAAGGCAGAGTTCCTTGTAGGGCTGGAGGAGGAAATCCAGTACCTGGTCGTAGAAGGCGATGATCAGCACCATGCCGATCGCGACGGCGAGTGCCGAACGGATGATGCGCACCCGCAGTTCGGCGAGATGCTCGGTGAGCGTCATCGTGTCGACAGGAACGCCCGCATCGGCGCTGGCAGACACGTCCTCCTCGGCGGTCATGACGTGCCATCCGTCGTGCTGTGCGGGTCGGGCGACATGTCGGGCGGATCCCCCGGTGTGGCGACCTGATCGTAGCCCGGGTCGGCGAGCGGCTGGAACGGGCTGGCGCCGTTACGGCTGGGATCGGCGGAACCGGCGGCCGGGGCCGCCCAGTCGTTGGGCGGCGTCGGTTCGCCCAGCCCCTTCTCCGCCTGGTCGGTCGCCCGGTTCGTGGCCGCATCGGCGTCGTCGAGAACCCGTTGTTCGGCCTCGGCCTCGGCCATGATCTTCTTGGGATCAGCGGCGTCGCGCACCATGTTGGCGGTTTCGCGCATCTCACGCATCGGCTCGTCGAGCGCCGATTTCAGCTCGGATTGGAACCCGGTACTCATCTTCTTGAGCTCGGAATAGGTCTGCGTGAACTTGCGCACGGCGTCGGGCAATTTCTCCGGGCCGATCACCACGAGAGCGAGCAGCAAGATCACGATGATCTCGCTGCCTTGCAGATTGAACACTGCCGCAGTCTACGGGCCTGCCATCATGAGTCGGAGTGCAACAACGTCTTCCTTCCCTGCTCGATCCTCCGATCACTTTTGCCCACCGTGGCGCTCGGGCCCACGCCCCCGAGAACACGATCGAATCGTTCGAGCTCGCGCTGCGCCTCGGCGCATCCGGCCTCGAGAGCGATGTGTGGATGACCGCTGACGGTGTCGCCGTGCTCGATCACGACGGCGTGGTCAAGAAGGGGCTGCGCAAGCGTCCGATCTCCGAGTTCGAGCGGGCGGAGCTGCCCGAGCACATCCCGACCCTGATGGAGCTGCTGGAGACCTGCGGAACCGGCTACTCGCTCTCGCTCGACCTCAAGGATCCGGCGTCGGCGTCGGCGATCGTGGAGGTGATCAGCGAGATCGACACGTCGCTGCTGGAGCGCACGTGGCTGTGTGAGCCCAGCTTGAACCGGGTGATCGAGCTACGCGATCTGTTCGGCGATACACCGATCCGGCTGCTACAGACCACCCGCCTCGATCACATCAAGGGCACCATCGAACGCCGCGCCGAATACCTGGCCCGCCACCGAATCGACGGCATCAACCTGCATCGCACCGACTGGACCGGCGGGCTGGTGGCCTTGTTCCACCGCTTCGGGCTGCACACGTTCGGCTGGGACATGCAGCACGAACACGAACTCCGTGGCGGCCTGCGCATGGGGCTCGACGCGGTGTACAGCGACTGGGTCGACGTCATGATCGACGCCTTCCGAACCGAAATCGGCAACCTGCCGGTCTGATCAGGCGGTCAGAGCCACTGCCAGTGACTCTGCGGCCAGAACACCACGAAGGCTCGCCCGATCAGGTCGTCGTCGTTGATCGTGCCGATCACACGTGAATCCTGCGAGCCACCACGATTGTCACCCATCACGAACACGTGGTTGTCGGGAACCACACCACCGAGCAGGTAGTCGCCGCCACAGTCGGTGGGGGTGACCACCTCGGGATCGAGGTACGGCTCGTTGAGGACTCTCCCGTCGATGAGTACCGCGCAGTTGCGCATCTCGACGGTTTCGCCGGGTAGACCGATCACCCGCTTGATGAGGTCACGTTCGGATGCTCCGGTGATCTGGTGCAGCACGACGACGTCACCGCGGTTGGGGTCGTGGAGGCGGTACGAGAGCTTGTTGACGAACACCCGGTCGTTGGTGTCGAGTGTGGAGAACATCGACTCGCCCTCGACCACGAAGTGGGCGATCACGAACGTACGCACGACGAACGCCACCAGGAGCGCCACGGCGATGACGACCATCCAGTCGAAGAACGCACGGGCTCCTGGAGGAAGCTTCGATTTGCCGGTGCCTTCGCCCGGCAGACCGTCAGGTGGCGCTTGCGGTGGGCCAACCGGGGGCGGGGTAATGGTCTCGGACGTCACGAAGAACCAACAGTAACGCGCTCAGAGCGATTCGATGAGGCGCTCGACTCGTTCGTCTCGGCTCTTGAACGGGTCTTTGCACAGCACGGTGCGTTGGGCCTGGTCGTTGAGCTTCAGGTGCACCCAGTCGACGGTGTAGTCGCGCTTGCGTTCCTTGGCCCGCTTGACGAAGTCGCCGCGCAGGCGTGCTCGCGTGGTCTGCGGGGGGACATCGATGGCAGTGTCGATGTCCGCATCGGTGCAGATGCGCTCGACCATACCCCGGTCCTGCAGTTTGTAGAACGGGCTCCGAGCCCGCGAGACATCGTGGTACTGCAGGTCGAGGAGTTGCACGCGGGCATGTCCGAACGGCAGATCGTGGCGCTCACGGAACGCCTCGATGAGCTTGTACTTGATCACCCAGTCGACCTCACGGTCGAGCAGTAGCGGGTCCTTCTCGATGGTGGTGATGCAATGCTCCCACATCTCCAACGCCTTCTGTTCCAGCGGTGGGAAGCCCTGGGAGTCGGCGTAGCGCAGCGCCCGATCCAGATACTCGCGCTGGATGTCGAGCGCCGACAGTTCGCGTCCGTTGGCGAGGCGAACCGTGCGGCGACACGTGATGTCGTGGCTGATCTCACGGATCGCCCGGATCGGATTCTCGAGCGTCATGTCGCGCAACACCACGTTGGGATCTTCGAGCATCCGCAACATGCACGCAGCAGCGCCGACCTTCACGAAGTTGGTGTACTCGCTCATGTTCGAATCGCCGACGATCACGTGCAAGCGTCGGTACTTCTCGGCGTCGGCGTGGGGTTCGTCGCGGGTGTTGATGATGGGGCGGCTGCGGGTGGTGGCAGACGACACGCCCTCCCAGATGTGTTCGGCACGCTGCGCGATCGAATACGTCGCTCCCCTGGCTGTCTGCAACACCTTGCCAGCGCCGGCGTAGATCTGGCGTGACACGAAGAACGGGATCAGTACCTCGGCGTAGTGGCCGAGGTCGTCTTCGCGACGGGTCAGATAGTTCTCGTGGCACCCGTAGGAGTTGCCCGCCGAGTCGGTGTTGTTCTTGAACAGGTAGATCGTGCCACGAATCGATTCCTCGGCGAGGCGTTGCTCGGCCGACTCGACGAGCTGTTCGAGGATCCGCTCGCCGGCCTTGTCGTGGACGACCAACTCGTACAGCGAGTCGCACTCGGGGGTGGCGTACTCGGGGTGCGAGCCGACGTCGAGATACAGCCGGGCGCCGTTCTGCAGGAACACGTTCGAGCTACGTCCCCACGACACGACCCGACGAAAGAGGTAGCGAGCGACCTCGTCGGGGCTGAGGCGGCGTTGGCCCCGAAGGGTGCACGTGACGCCGTACTCGTTCTCGAGTCCGTAGATGCGTCGCTCCATCAACCGCAACCTATCGACACCCACCGCGCCCTGCCCGGTCAGGCATCCCTCCTTCTCGTGAACAGTTCCGCCCCTGAGAGGTGAAGTCGTTCACGGGATCAGGCGCGGCGAAAGCTGACGGTCTCGCCGGGGCGGGTCTGCACGAGGTCGGAGAGGTCGTCGGGGTCGACCACCGCGATCACCGGGTATCCCCCGGTGGTCGGGTGATTGGCGAGCATCACGATGGGTTCGCCCACCGGTGTGATCTGGATCGCTCCCTCCACCAGGCCGATGCTCGGCATCTGGGGCTCCGATCGTGTGGTCCGGGCGAACTCCCCTGTTTCCAGGCGCACACCGACTCGGCTGAGTTCGTTGGTGATCCGCCAGGGCCGCTCGATCAGGGTCTGACGACCGCCGATGAACCAGTCGTGATGCGGCCCGTCCCAGATCCGCACGGTCCCGTCGGCACGGCGCTGATCAGGTGCGTGGTCGGCTGCCAGTTCGGAACCGGGGTCGACGCCTGCGCTCAAGATGTCATCGGTGCGAAGCGGATCTGGCCCGATGTGGCCGAGCGTGTCGGTGCTGCGGGAGCCGAGCACGGGTTCGACGTCGACACCGCCTCGCACCGACAGGTACGCCCAGACGGAGCCGGCAGGCGCGTCGATGCGGAATCGGTCACCGGTTGCGAGGGTATGGCGGCTGCCATCGGTATTTCGGGCGACCACGACCGGTCGGAGTGCTTCCACGATCAGGCCGCCGAGCGTCTCGATCGTGGCGGCATCGGGCGAATTGCCGACCAGCCGGTTCATCAGGTCGTGGGTGCGCCGGTCGACGGCGCCGGCTGCCGGCACGCCAAGATGGGCCAGACCGGCACGTCCCTGGTCCTGCACCGTGGTGGCGAATCCGACCTGCACGATGCGCAGTGCTGGCTCGGGGATCATGCCGACACGCTCCGGAACCCCACCACACGGCCGGGCCTCAGCAGTGCCGGTGGATCGCGATCGACGTCCCACATCGGGGCGGCCGTGTGGCCGATCAGATACCAGCCCCCCGGCGACGCGGAGGGGTACACGCAGGTGTATCCCGCGGCGATTCCGACCGACCCTGCTGGCACGGAGATGCGAGGCGTGTCGCGCCTGGGCACGTGGAGGCGTCGATCGACGCCGCGCAGATAGCCGAATCCGGGGCTGAACCCGCAGAAGGCGACCTCGTAGGTGCCGGTCGCGTGCAGGCGCACGACGTCGTCGATCGAGACCTGCGCGGCGTCGGCCAGATCGGCGATGTCGGGCCCGTCGTACACGACGTCGATGGTGAGGGACGCCTCATGACGCGTGGTGGCGTCGGCTGGTACGACCATGTCGAGCACTCGGCCGATCGCCTCATGGCATTCGTGGGTGCAGCGCACCACCACGGTCGCCTCGGCGGGCACGATCTCGTCGACGCCCGGCACGTCCATGGCGCGTAGTGCGTCGGCCCAGGCCGGCGGCGTGTGGACATCGTCGATCAGCCAGGCCTTCGGCCCGTACGCATGTCGACGCATCTCGCTCAGTGCACTCGGGCGTCGGGGAAGATGCGAAGGAAGTTCTCTGCGTAGAAGTTGTCGCGCACGTCGGCTGGTCGCTCGCCGAGGGAGGACTCGAAGCGACCGATGTGGTCCTTGCCGCCTTCGACGTGCGGGTAGTCGCTGGAGAACAGGTACAAGTCGTCGGACGACTGATCGATCAGGCCACCGACGTCTTCGACCTTGCTCCACGAACGCACCACCCAGTCGAGTCGGGTGAGCATCGACGGCACCCAGCCGGCGCCGAGTTCGACGCTCGCGCCGCGTAGCTCGGGGTGCTGTTCGAACACGCCGTCCATCACCATCACCGAGATGAACGTCTCCGGGCCCTGGTGCAGCACGGCCATGTCCTTGCTGCGGATTTTCTCGCCGCCGCCCATCCAGTCGCGGGCCGCCGGGCGGCCGGTGCTGACCCAACGAGGATCGAGCTGCAGCGGTGCCCCGCCGACGTGCAGGAGCAACGGTGTGTTCGGCTCGGAGAGAACGGCGTCGCGGGTCTGTGGGTGGCGAACACGAGCTGCTTGCGGAAGCCGAGCATGTCGAGCGCCACCGAGCGGTCGTCACGGTCGAACGCACCGAGTGCTTGGATCTCCTTCGACTGGGCGATCAGCTGGTCGCCGAGCACGATCTGCGCCTCGACGTGTTCGGCCGTGTGGCGGTTTCCGTTGGCGACGATCAGTTCGACTTCTTCGTCGGTGACGAGCGACGCTGCGTAGTTGACCTGGGGGATCTGCTCACGGATCGCCGGGTCGGCGTGGTAGCGCAGGAAGTCGGGCAGCTCCATGATGTGGCTGTCGGCGTCGTGGAACGCTCGGTCGGTGGGCGCGAAGGTCATGACGTGAAACGGTAGACGCCGACGCCTGCCGCATCGAGTGCCGAACGCACGGCCCGCGCCAGGTCGACAGCGCCCGGGGTGTCGCCGTGCACGCAGATCGAGCGGGCACGAATAGCCACGACGGTGCCATCGATCGCGACGACTTCGTTGTCGGTGGCGATGCGCACGGCTCGCTCGGCGACCTCGTCGGGGTCGGTCAGTACGCTTCCCGGCTCTCGGCGCGACACCAGCCCGCCGTCGGGACGATAGGCGCGATCGGCGAACGCTTCGGGCACCGACTCGAGCCCGGCCGCATCAGCGGCAGCGAGCAGTTCGGAGCCGGGGAGGCCGAGGATGGCGAGCGACGGGTCGTATTCGGCAGCGGCCGCCACCAGCGCCTGCGCGGCAGCGGGGTGGGTCGCTGTGGTGTGGTACAGCGCTCCGTGCGGTTTGACGTAGGTGATCTCGGTACCGGCCACCTGCGCGAACGCGTCGAGGGCGCCCAACTGGTAGAGCACGGCGTCGCGGAGTTCGTCGGGCGCCATGTCGATGTGGCGTCGCCCGAAACCGGGCACGTCGGGGAACGACACCTGTGCCCCGATCGCGACGTCGTTCTGCACGGCGAGTGCGCACGTCGCCCGCAGCACCGACGGGTCACCGGCGTGGAAGCCGCACGCCACGTTGGCACTGGTGACGAGACCCAGCATCGCTTCGTCGTCACCGAGCGTCCAGACCCCATACGACTCCCCCATGTCACTGTTCACGTCGATGGCCACCATGGTCATATGGTACGCCCCCAGACGAAGCGGTGCGTGCGTGCGAAGCTCGAGCGATGAGCATCCGGATGCTGAGCGCCGACGACTGGGAGACGTGGCGCGACGTGCGGTCGCTTCAGTCGCCGGACGGGGTGTGAGTCTGTGCGATGAGCGAACACACCACATATGCGGGATTCGCTCATCACCTGGGTCACGAGCGGCCCGATCACTTGGCCGCGAACCTCTACTGGAGCTCCTCGAACACCCCTGGACGCGCGAGTTCCGTCTCGCTCGCCATCGAGACCGACTTCTCTCCCAGCAATCGACGTTCGGATGATCGCAACGACGGGTACATCGGTGCCATGGCTGACGACTCCGACGAACAGTCCATAAGGGCCCGCCAGACGATCAGGATCGTCCTGTGGGTCGCAATCGCCGCCGTCGTTGTGGCTCTCGCCTTGGCGAACACCCAGGACGTCACTGTCGACTGGCTCTTCGCCGATTTCGACACCTCAGTGTGGGTCGTGATCGTGGCCTCGGCCGCCGTCGGGGTCGTCCTCGGCTACCTCGCCCGCTGGCGACGCGACTGAGTTCAGACGCCGAGGTCGGTGTTGGTGAGCCGATGGAAGCAACGGCGACCGTTGGTGCGTGCGAGGTCGGCGACTTCGAGGTCGTCGTCGGCGATCTCGCGGTCGGGTCCACCGATCGCCGACCGGCCGAGAGCGATTGCTGCCGCCCGATCCAAGCCGTCGGTCCAGGTCTCGGAGAGTCGCGTGTTGATCGCCTCGGCGTCGCCACCGATCGCCGCGAAGTCGCGTTCGTCGACGACGGTGCCGTCGTAGAGAATGAGGAACATCTGGTCGCCCGCCGGCTCGAGGCCGACCTCGGCGACGAGGATCTCGACCTCCATCGGTTTCATCTCGTGGGTGAAGATCGTGCCGAGCATCTGGGCGTAGCTGTTGGCAAGGCTGCGGGCATCGACGTCGTCACGCGAGTACTGGAAGCCCTTGAGGTCGGCGGCGCGCACACCAGCGACGCGCAACTGATCGAACTCGTTGTACTTGCCGACACCAGCGAAGGCGATGCGGTCGTAGATCTCGCTCACCTTGCGCAATGTCTCCGAGGCGTTCTCGGCGACGATCACGATGCCTTCCGTGTACCGAATGGCCGCGAGCGCACGCCCGCGGGCGATGCCCTTGCGCGCGAAATCTGCGCGGTCCTTCATCATCTGTTCGGGGGCGACGTAGAACGGCATGCTCATCGTGAACGCACCTCCGCCACGATCGCGTCGTATCGGGTGGCGAGATCGTCGTCGTCGAGGCGAGTCCAACCATCCGCATCGATCGTTGCGACCACCGGAAAGATCCCTCGCAGCAAGTCGGGGCCGCCGGTCGCCGAGTCGGCGTCGGCCGCTTCCCACAGCGCTCGCGCCGCCAGGTTCACGGCGTCGTCACGACTCATGTCGTCTTTGAAGCCGACCTTGATCACGGTGCCGGCGTGCAGGCTTCCCGAGCCCGTGGTGACGTAGTCACGTTCCTCGTAGCGACCGCCGGTGGCGTCGTAGTCCCAGAGCCGCCCGCATTCGCGGCGCAGGTCGTAGCCACCGAAGATCGGCACCACGACCATGCCCATCATCGCCTGCTGCAGGTTGCCCCGAACCATCATCGACAGCTGGTTCGCCTTGCCTTCGAGACTGATCGAGGTGCCTTCGACCTTCTCGTAGTGTTCGAGCTGCAACTGGAAGAGTCGGACCATCTCCATCGCTGCACCCGCGGCGCCGGCGATGGCTACCCCGCTGTAGCGGTCGGCCTCGACCACCTTCTCCATCGTTCGGTGCGAGATCAGATTACCGGAGGTCGCCCGCCGGTCGCCCGCCATCACCACGCCGTCGGCGTAGGTGAGCGCAACGCATGTGGTGGCATGCGGGAGCGACAGCTCACGCATGAGATCGGCGGAGGCGCCGATCAACGGCTGGGGTCCGAGACCCACTCGACGCAACAGCTCCGGGAAGCTCGACCCCGGATCGTCCGAAGTCGAGAACAACGGCATCGTCACGGCCTACTGTCCGCCCTTTTGCACGTACGACTTCACGAAGTCCTCGGCATTGGTCTCCAACACCTCGTCGATCTCGTCGAGCAGGTCATCGAGTTCGGCTCTGAGCTTCTCGCCGGTCTCGGTGACCGCCGGAGCGGCCTCGGCGGTCGTCTCGGTGTCGCGACCGGTCGTCTGCTTCGACTTCTGGGTGCGTTCTGCCATCAGCGTGTGCTTCCCTTCGTTGCGTCGGGTGAATCGTGTTCGATCATTGACCGAGGCGGTCGAGGAGTTCTCGTGCCGTCGCGCTCTGGTCGATCAAGGTACCAACGTGTTCGGCGGTCCCACGCAACGGTTCCATCATCGGCACGCGCCGCAGCGGGTCGCGGCCAATGTCGAACACGAGCGAGTCCCAGTTGGCAGCAACCACGTCGTCGGGAAACTTCTGCAGACAGCGCCCACGGAAGTAGGCGCGGGTGGTGGTCGGTGGTTGGGTCATCGCGTCGGCGACTTCCTCGACGGTCACCATGGTGTCGAGACCTGCCCGCAGCGCCAGGCACCGCTCGACGCGAAGGTCGTGATACTGGAGGTCGATCGCTTTCAGCTTCGCCGATCCCGGCGCGATACCGTGCCGGGCGGCGTAGCCGTCGACGAGGCGCTGCTTGGCGACCCAGTCGACCCAGTTCGCCACGGACGCGGGGTCGGCTTCCAGCCCGGTCAGCACGGTCTCCCACTTCGCGAGCACGTCGGCGCCGATGCCCTCGCCCACGCACTCGAGCCCGTGTGACTGCTCGTACTTGCGGGCCCGCTCGAGTAGCCCCCATTGCACTTCCAACGCTGTGGCACGGTTGCCTTCGCGCAACATGATCGTCTGACGCAGGGTCGGGTCGTGGCTCACCTGACGAATCGCAGCCACCGGGTTGCCCAGCAGCCAGTCGTCACCGAGTTCGTCGTCCTCGATCATCGCCAGCACGATCGCCGAGGTGCCGACCTTGAGATACGTGGCGACCTCGCTCATGTTGGCGTCACCGACGATCACGTGCAGGCGCCGGTACTTCTGAGCGTCGGCGTGCGGTTCGTCGCGGGTGTTCACGATCGGGCGCTTCAGCGTGGTTTCGAGCCCGATCTCCTCTTCGAAGAAATCGGCTCGCTGGCTGAGCTGGTAGGCAACGTGGTCGTCGGGACGCCCGGGAAGCTCACAGCCGACCTTGCCGGCACCGCAGAACACCTGACGGGTCACGAAGTGCGACGTGATCTGGCTGGCCATCCGACCGAACGGCGTCTCGCGGGCGATCAGGTAGTTCTCGTGGCAGCCGTAGCTGTTGCCCTTGCCGTCGGAGTTGTTCTTGTGCACGATGATCTCGCCGCCGTCGGGCAGCAGCGAGGTGACGTGCTTCATCGAGGCTCGCACGATCTCCTCGGCGGCCCGATCCCACACCAACGCCTCTCGTGCCGTGGTGACCTCAGGGGTGGAGATCTCCGGGTGGGCGTGGTCGACGTAGTAGCGGGCGCCGTTGGTGAGCACCGCATTGACCAGCATCGTCTCGACCTCGGGCGCCAACGAGGTGTCGAACTCGAACCCCCGAGCGTCGTTGGCAGGCTGTTCGTCCTCGAAGTCCCAGCCGATGCGGCCACGCTCTCGATTCGTCGCCGCCACGTAGGCGTTGATCAGCATCGACGACGCCGAGACAGGATTGTTGTCGCCGCCGCGCACGACGATGCCGTACTCGGTTTCGATCCCGCACACCTTGGGGAGCGCCATGGACCTGAACCTAGCGGAGCCCGGCGCACCGGCGACGTTCAGCTCGGATTACATCAGGGGTCAGACCCGCGAGGTGATCGCGACCGTCAGACGACGTCGAAGCGGACGCCTGCGTGAGCTTCGAGGCGCTCGATCAGGGCGTCGCCGAACGCGCTGGCGGGTGTCCAGAATCCGCCGCCGACATCTGCCGGATCGAGGTCGAGGAACGCAGCCGCCGACTCCCCGAGCATCTTCGCGGTCGAGCCATAGCCCGGATCGGCGTCGCCGGCGACCTTGGTGCGGATCTCCTGCCCGCTCGCCGTGCGACCCACGAATCTGAGATCGAAGTAGCCCGCCTGTTGCTTGGCTTCGCTCGGGCCGTTGCCCGGCTTGGGAATCACCCTACCCAACAGCTTGCGGGACGGTCCGAAGCTGGCAGCACCGGCGAACACTGCCAACCCAGCGGTCATCCCCCATGCCGCTGCTCCCCCGGTGACGCCGTCGCCGGTCATCATCGTTTCGCCGTAGGTGAACTCGCGTCCCCACGGCTGGCCCAACAACGCATGGCTACGCAACACCACCGCAGAGTTCGTGGGCGCCATCACGAACGGAGCCACCCAACTCTCGAAACGATCGTCTCGCGTCGGACGGCCCATCCCCGGCTGCTTCGGACCCTGGCGCATGTCGACCGGAGCGAGCACGTAGGGATCTCCGACCACCTTGCGCAGTTCTGGGTCGTCGGCCATCTCCTCGAACATCTGCATGCCGCTGGCAGCAGTACCGCCACTGACGCCACCTTTGGCGCCCTTCACCGACATCCGCACCTCGACGCACGGCTCACCGAACTGCTCGAGCGCCCGCTGCTGCGTGAACCACGTGCCGAGATCCGAGGGGATCGAGTCGAATCCGCACGTGTGCACGATGCGAGCGCCGGTCTCCTCGGCACGAGCTTGATGCTCGTCGATCATCCGGCGCATCCACTGCACCTCACCCGTGAGGTCGCAGTAGTCGCCCCCGGCCTCGACGACAGCAGCGACGAGTTCGGAGCCGTACAGCGCATACGGACCAACGGTCGACACCACCACCTTCGTGGAGGCAGCCATCTCGTCGAGCGCAGCACGATCGGCGGCGTCGGCGACGATCCTCGGCACGTCGGCACCGGTCCGACGTGCCACCTCATCGAGCTTGGCTGCACTCCGCCCAGCGATCGCCCAGCGCAGATCGCCATCGGTACCGTGGCGACCGACCAGGTACTTGCAGAGGATTTGGCCCACGAAGCTCGTGGCTCCATAGACGACGACGTCGTAGGTGCGATCGCCACTCACAGGTACTGCCCCGTGGCCACCCGCTCGATGGCCCGGCCGCCCGAGGCGTCGGCCTCGGTTTCCTTCGAAACCAGCGTGCGGATGAACACGATGCGCTCGCCCTTCTTGCCGGAGATCTTCGCCCAGTCGTCGGGGTTCGTGGTGTTCGGCAGGTCCTCGTGTTCCTTGTACTCCTGCTTGATCGAGTCGAGCAGGTCCTGGGTGGACACACCCTTCGCGCCGCCGCCGATCAGCCGTTTGATCGCCAGCTTCTTGGCCCGTCGCACCACGTTCTCGATCATCGCTCCCGACGAGAAGTCCTTGAAGTACAGGATCTCCTTGTCGCCGTTCTGGTAGGTGACCTCGAGGAACTGGTTGGCCTCGTCGTCGCGGTACATCTCGGTGACGGTGGCGTCGATCATGTCGGGGATCAGCTCACCCTCGGCGATCGGGATCTCGTTGGTGAGGTACCGGGCGAAGATCGCCTTGGCCGCCTGAGCGTTCGGGCGTTCGATCTTGATCTTCACGTCGAGACGGCCCGGCCGCAAGATGGCCGGGTCGATCAGGTCCTCACGGTTCGTGGCACCGATGACGATCACGTTCTTCAGGCCTTCGACGCCGTCGATCTCCGACAACAGCTGCGGCACGATCGTGGATTCCATGTCGGAGCTGATCCCCGACCCGCGGGTGCGGAACATCGAGTCCATCTCGTCGAAGAACACGATGACCGGCCAGCCCTCGTCGCTCTTCTCGCGCGCCCGCTGGAACACGAGACGGATCTGGCGTTCGGTCTCGCCGACGTACTTGTTGAGCAGCTCGGGACCCTTGATGTTGATGAAGTAGCTGCGGCCCTTGCCCTCGCCGATCGTCTCGGCGACCTTCTTGGCCAGGCTGTTGGCGACCGCCTTGGCGATCAGCGTCTTGCCGCACCCGGGCGGCCCGTACAGCAATATCCCCTTCGGCGCGGGCAGCTGGTGCTCGGCGAACAGATCCTGGTGCAGGAACGGCAACTCGACGGCGTCGGCGATCTGCTCGATCTGCTCGTCGAGGCCGCCGATGTCGGTGTAGGAGATGTCGGGCACCTCTTCGAGCAGAAGGTGCTCGACCTCGGGCCTGGGCAGCTTCTCGAGCAACAGATTCGATCGGGTGTCGAGTCGCAGGTGATCGCCGTTGCGGATGTGCATGCCGCGGATGGCGTCGGCCATTTCACACACCCGTTCTTCGTCGGCGCGGCCGACGACCACGATGCGGACGCCGTCCTCCATCACTTCCTTCACCGTGACCACTTCACCGGTGATCTCCGGGGCCCGCGCCATGACCACGTTGTAGCTCTCGTTCAGCACGACTTCGGCGCCACGATCGAGCAGTTCGTGGTCGATGTCGGGGTGCAAGGCCACGCGCATCTTGCGCCCGCTGGTGAGGATGTCGACGGTGTCGTCGTCGTTCTTGCCGACGACGATGCCGTACGCCGATGGCGGCTGCGACAGTTTGTCGACCTCGTCGCGCAACGTGGCGATGTGCTCACGCGCTTCACGCAGCGTGTAGGAGAGCTTCTCGTTCTGGCCAACGGCCGCGGCGAGTTGACCCTTGGTCTCCAGGAGGCGCTCCTCCAACGAATGAACCCGCTTCGGGCCGTCGGCCAGACGCGCCCGGAGGTGCGTGATCTCCTCATGGAGGGCGGCGAGTTCTTCGATCTCGCCGGCTCCGGCTTCGTTGGTCGACCGTGGATCGTCCGCAGATGTTGCCATGGATCGAATGTACACGCAGCGAAAGGAGTCATGTTTGCACGTGCTTGGCCGTGTAAACTGATCGTCACAACCCGATTCAACGAGGAGCCCCACTGACATGAAGGTCTGGATCGACCAGGATCTGTGCACCGGCGACGGCCTGTGCGAGGAAATCGCCCCCGACGTCTTCACCCTGCTCGATGACGGCCTTGCCTATGTCGTCGAGAGCGGCAAGATCTTCGCCGAGGCCAAGGGCAACGCCCAAGGCGCCGAAGGCCTCGCCGAGATTCCCGACGGACAGCTCGAAGCGGTCATCGAGTCCGCCGAGGAATGCCCCGGCGAGTGCATCTACATCGAACCCTGACCACGCACCCAGTCGCGCACCGCAGTGCCGAGGCGATGAGCGAAACCCCAGTATCCGGTGGTTTGCCTCATCGCTTCGAGCGGTGGGACTGTCAGGTGGGGTTGCGGCCGAGGAATCGGGCGACGCTCAAGAACGCGGTGTGGGCCACCATGCGGTGATCGGGACGTACGGCCATGCCCTCGATGTGCCAGCCGCGGTGCAGCACCTCGATGGTTCGGGCGTCGATCCACTTGCCCTTCAGCGCCTCACGCACCTGCACCGCCTGGGTGATCGACGGGGTGTATGCCAGGAGCAAGCCGCCCGGCTGCAGCACCGCTTCGGCGTTGTTCACCACGTTCCAGGGCTCGGGAAGGTCGAGCACGACACGATCGAACATTCCGAGCGCCGGATCGATGGCCTCGTAGCTGTCGGCGATGTGGACGTCGTAGCGGTCGAGCACTGACGTTCCGAGGAAGCTCTCGACGTTCTTCTTCGCCCGGTTCGCGAAATCTTCGCGGATCTCGTAGCCGACGATGTCGGCGCCGTAGCGCAACATCGTCATCGACAATGCACCCGACCCGATGCCGGTCTCGAACACCCGTACACCCGGGCCGATGTCGGCCAACATGCAGATCGGAGCCAGATCCTTCGGATAGATCACCTGCGCTCCTCGCGGCATCTCGACCACGAAATCTTCGAGCGTCGGGCGCAGCACCGTGTACTCGGAGCCCCTCGTCGATCGCACCACCACACCTTCGCGTTGGCCGATCACCTCGGCGTGCGTGACGAACCCGTTGTGGCTGTGGAACTCGCCCTCGGCGGTCAGGTCGACCAGATATCGCCGCTTCTTCGAATCGAGGAGCAGGGCCTTCTCCCCCGCCGTGAACACTCCGGTCATCAACGCCTCACCTTTCCACCACGTGTCAGCAACATCTCGACCGGCACGGGTTCGTGCGCGCTCGACTTCTCGACCAATCGACAGAACGCGCAGACGTCGCCTGTCGTCGGCGACCCGCATCGGTCGCACTCGTTCAATTCGCCGGTAGCGGCGGCCGACATCCCAGCAAGCAGCGGCGCCATCCGTTCGAGGAAACCGAGATAGAACGTCGCCTTCGCTCCGGGCGACCTCGCCTCGACAGCATTCAGCGACTCCTTGTACGACAGGTGTCGATTGCCGGCAGCGATCGGACACTCCTCGACCACGTAGTCGATGCCGCGCACCAGACACCACGCCGCCATCTCGCGCTCGGTGAGCCGCACCAGCGGCTTCACCTTCTTCGGAAAGCCGTTCCCGGCCGGCAACACCGGCAACTGGCGAGCGAGGTACTCGATGTCCCAGCGCAGCGTGTTGCCGAACAGCACTGCGGCTTCGTCGTCGAGGTTGTGGCCGGTGACCAACACGTCGTACCCGCCGTCGAGGGCTGCCTTGTCGAAGAGCCGTCGCTTCGAGAGCCCACACGCCGAGCACGGCACTCGCTTCGTCGCCCGCGCGGCCGTTGGCACGTCGTAGCCGTAGTCGTCGCGGAGATCGATCGTGACGAGGTGCAACCCGCGCTCGTCGGCGAAGCGCTGCACGTACCCGCCGCTGTCGGTGGAGTACTCGCCGATCCCGAGCCCGATGTACAGACCGTCGGCCTGGTAGCCGGCCTCGATCAGCATGTCCCACACGGCGAGCGAATCCTTGCCGCCGCTGACCGCCACCAGGATGCGATCGTCGGGCGACAGCATGTCGAAGTCGTCGATCGCCTTGGCCATCTGGCGGCGACACAACTGCTGCAGGTGCTCGGCGCAGAACTTGGCGTTGTGACGCGGCAGATCGATCACGGCCGGGCCCTTGCAGACCTTGCACTTGCTCCCGACTGCGGTCATCGGCCGGGCCCAATCATGCGGCACCGCCAGAGATCACAGGCCGGACCTCGATGGTGTCGCCGTCTTCCAGACGGGCGTCGCCAGGCACGAGGGTGCCGTTGCGGATCACGAGATGAGCTTCGCGGCTCAGACCGAGGTCGTCGAGGAGTCGGTCGACGCTGCGACCGCCTTCGACCTCGATCTCCCGCCGCGGGTTGCGCAGCAGGACGTTCACGATGCCTGCTGTGCAGCCTCGAGTTCGGCGCGTGCGCCGGCGGCGAGCGAACCCTTCGTGATGCCGCTGCGCTTGGCCTGGCGACGCGACAGTGGGGCCGCCACCGCCACGGTGATCACACTGCCCGCACCGATCGTGTGTCTCCCCAGCAATTCGGGTTGTCTGCTGAGCACCTTCTTCAGCGTGCTGCGACTGAACACGAATGCCGCAACGACCTTCCACAGCGTGCTCGGCCCGAGCAAACCTTTGCCGATCGCATTGCGCCGGATGATGAACGACGGGCGCAGAAGGAGCGGGATTCGCGCCATCAGATGCGTCGGATCTCGACGACGGCGCTGCGCTTCTTGCCCGAGCGCTTGCCGAGCAGGAACACGATCAGCAGCAGCACGAACCCGCCGCCGGCCGCCACCGAGGCAATCGTGGACTTCTTGTCGTCGACCTTGCCCTGCACGTCCCCTTGCAGCGCCTTGAGCTTGTTCTCGATGTCCTGCGGTGTGATCTTGGTGTCGGCCGCAGCCGTGTTCTTCGCCATGACGCAGGCTCCTTACTTCGGTTCTTTGTGGAGGGTCGACTTCTTGATGCGGCTCACCGTCAGCAACAGCAACGCCGCAGCCACCACCAGCACGATCAGGTAGGCGAGCCAGGACAGGTTCCCGCTGGCGGAACGCTCCCATTCGGTCTGCAAGAGACGCAGGAGCCCCACCAGCATCAACACGAGCCCGAGTCCGAGGGCCGCAGCCGCACCGAAGCCGTATCCGAGCCAACTGCCGGCGCCCTTGAGCGGCCCGAGTGTCTCCTGCTTGGCGTACGCCTTGAGGTAGTCGAACACCTCGCCGACAGACGCATCCTCGGCCTGCTTTGCCTTCTCGGCCTGGCGGGCGAGGCGCTGTTCGAGATCGCTGGTGTCTGACACGGACACCGTTTCTATCACGAAAGGCGGAACTTCAACATGGCCTCGACGTCATCGAGGATCTCGTCGAGCACGTCGAGCCGCTCGGCTGGACCTGGCGCCGCGAGCAGACGGAACCGATCGGCTGGACCGATCGGAGCGAGCGTCGCGAGGTGATAGGTGGCCAGCAGCGGGTCGTCGGAGATCTCGTCGTCGCCGGTGTCGACTGGTTCACCACCGATGGCTGCGGCCAGGTCGGTGTCGTCGGAGTCGTCGAGCAGCGTCGCAACCTGGGCGGCCAACGCTCGCGCCGCGCGAACTCTTGCGTGCGAGGCGGCCACGTTCACGGCGAGCCCGGGCGCTTCGGGGTCGACATCGGGCCAATCGTCGACGTCGGCCATCGGGTAAGGGTCGTCGGGCAACCACGCGTTGATCCTGATCCGCCGGGTGCCGACGGCGACGAGCGCGTACCGGTCCTCATCGATCGCCTCGACCTGCAGCATCTGGGCGACGGTCCCGACCATCAACCGATCGTCGCCACCGCCGGTCTCCCAGCCGTGGGAGATCAACGCCTGACCGAACTCGGGTTCGCCGTCGGCGCGCAGACAATCGCGGATCATGTCGCGAAAACGCGGTTCGAACACATGGAGCGGAAGGATGCCGCCGGGCAGGAGCACCGATCCGAGCGGGAACATCGCCATGACCGCCATGACCGTCAGCGCGGTCCCAGCGTGGCGGCGTCGGGGCCGGTCGGGTGGTTCGCCAGCCGTTCGGCGAACGCATCCCAGAACGGGAGGTACCCGTCCTCGGTCACGTAGCCGGCACCGTTGAGCACCAGCGCGAATTCGAGCACCTCGCCGTTCGGTGCGTCGAGGTAGCCGGCGAGTGCCTTCACCTCCGGCGGGTCGGCGTCGGCCGGCGGATTGCTCAAGGTGCCGGTTTTGGCGACCAGTTCTCCTTCGACGGCCGTCCCGAGGAACTCGTCGACGAGTGTCCCTGTTCGTCCGGCAACCGCCAGCCCGTCGATGGCAGGTGTCTGTTCAAGGTGATCGAGCACGCTCAGCAGCGTGTCACACGTCAGGCGATTGGCAGTGCTGAGCCCCGATCCGTCGACGAGCACCACCGAGTTCATCGGCGCCCCCCACGAGCGCACCGTCTGGTCGAGAATCTGCAGGCCCGCTGCGGTGGTGCCGGCGGCCGCTCCAGCGACGCCGATCTCCTTGAGCAGCATCTCGGCGGTGTCGTTGTCGCTGCGCTCCAGCATGTCGGCGACGATGGTCGCCAGCGGAGCCGACTCGACCGTGGCGATCACCGGCACACCCGGTGCGAGCACGCCCGACGCCCAGCCGTCCGACACGGCGACACCACGGTCACGCAGCAGCCGTGAGAGCTCTCGGGCGGCCGCGTCGCCCGGATCGCGTTGCCGGCCCGACCGACCGACGGTCTGGCCATCGTTCACGACCAGTCCACCGATGGGTCCGGCGTCGACATAGGCCACGCTCTGTCCCCACGACGGGTTCACGAACTCGTCGTCGTAGCGGCTGCCGTCGCCGACGATCGCACCTCGAATCGACGTGATCCCTGCGTTGACCACCGCATCGGCGAGCTCGTCGAGCGACGTGGTTGCTGCCGGTTCGGGCAGGTCGTCGGCAGGCGGGAAGTCGGTGGCGACCAGCAACGGATCGCCGCCACCGATCAGATACACGTCGCCGTCGACGACACCGTCGACGGGCGCCGGAGCAGCAACCGACGTGGCGAATGTGCGGTCGGGCCCCAGGATCTCGATGGCGGCTCCGGCGATGAGCAGCTTGTTGGTGCTCGCCGGGATCAACCCGACGTCGCCATTCCACGAGCCCACCTTGCGGCCGTCGACCGACACCGCCAGACACGACCGCGCATCGATGAACACGGAGAGCTGTTCCATCGCAGCGAACAACTCGTTGTCGGCGCCGAGCTGGGCGGTGGCGCCCGGTGCCCGGCGGAAGTCGATCATCGTCGTCGTGAGCGCTGGGCCGGGCTGGCTGATCGGCTCGGCGGCCTCGGGCAGTTCCGAGGAGCTCGATTCGTATTCGTCGGCCTGGGCGTCGCTCCACGCCAGCAACCCTGTGAGCGCCGCCAACGGCAACAACGCCAACACCACCAGTGCGAGCAGCGGCACCGTCCGGTACCGAACCGGCACCCCGGCCACATCGGGAAGCCGGTTCGCGTCAGGATCCATCGGCGGATCGGTCGCGCTCATCGGGGCCCCACATCCGCCGGCGACGCACCGGCCGGGTAGGTGTCGAGGGCATCGGCGAGTTCGTCCCACACCGGCCGATACTCGCTCTGGTCCGACACGGTGGGTCCGTTCAGCATCAACACGTACTCGACCGAGCTGCCGCCTTCGACAGGAAGGAAACCGGCGAGCGCTTTCACGGCCGGCGGGTCGACGTTGAACGGCGGGTTGTTGAGTGTGCCCGTCTTGCCTCGGAGGCGGCCGGCGACTGGATGATCGACGAATGCGGTGGCCAACGTGCCGGTCTGCCCTGCGACGGGGAGCCCCTGGCCGAGGGCCGATTCGAATCCGGTGCGTTGGAGCACGGTGAGGATCGCTTCGCAGGTGAGCCGGTTGTCGAGGCTCAGTCCAGACCCGTCGACGAGCACGATCGGTGCGACGTCCACTCCCCACTCGACCAGCTGTTCGCGAACGAGACCGAGCCCAGCTTCCCGGGTACCCGGCTGGGCGACGGTGTGCCCGAGTTCTTTCACGACCATCTCCGCAGTGTTGTTGTCGCTGTTGCCGAGCATCTCGGCGACGACATCCGACATCGGCGCGGAGTTGATGGAGGCCACCTCGACAGCGCCGGACGGTGTCAGTCCCGACGCTGCGTCACCACCGACACTGACGCCGCGCGCTTCGAGCAGCAACGTGAACTCACGGGCGGCAGCGGTGCTGGGATCGCCGGCCCGTTGCGGATCGCCCGAGACGCGCGAGTCGTTGGCCATCAACGCGTCGTACGGGCCGCCCTCGAGACCAGCGACCCCGTCGCCCCACCCCGGAGCGAAGTACTCGTCGTCGTAGCGACTGCCGTCACCGATCACCGATCCCGTGACCTCGGTGACACCGGCGGCGACCACCCGATCGGCGAGCGCATCGAACGATGTCGGCGACGTGACCGCACGGAGTTCGAGATTGGAGACCGGATACCACTCGGACGACAGCAGCGGATCACCACCACCGACCACGAAGAGGTCGCCGACGACCCTGCCGCCGACGGGCGCCGACGCCGCGACGACTTCAGTGGTGTAGCGGAAGTCGGCCCCGAGTCGCTCGAACGCCGCCGCCGCAATCGGGAGCTTCTGATTGCTGGCAGGAATCACGGCGAGCTCGGCGTTTCGTTCGCCGATCAGCTCACCGTCGACGGACACCGCACCACACGACCGGTCGTTCAGCGAACCGAGGAACGGGCTGACCTGCGCGGAGAACGCATCGGTGTTGAGGTCGCGGGAGATGATCGTCGGAACACGCCGAAACGCCAGCATCCCGGTCGACAACGACGGCGACGGCGCGGACACGGCAGCGATCGGCTCGCTCGCAGGCGCGGCTTCGTTGCCGCCACCCTGGTCAGCCGACCACGAATGCAAGGCAAAGAGCGCCACTGCCGGAACGAGCGCCACGACAGCGACCACGATCAATGGTTCGGGACCGCGTCGCTTGCGACTCACCGGCGGCGCGCCTCACGAAACTTCGCGTAACGCACCAGGTGCCCGAGAGCGGTGACTGCCTGGCCGCCACTCGGGTAGCAGAGGCGCCCGAGCCGACGAACCGTTGCAGGTCCGGCGTTGTCGGGATCGGCAACGGCCAGTTCGGTGGCCACCAGGATCGGCTTGTCGTTGGCGAGGCTCAGCTCGTGGGCGGCCTCGGCGAAGCGCTCGTCCTGGCGCTGATGGTAGGCAACGATGCGTTCGAGGCCGTGATCCGGATAGAAGCGGCCCTCGAGCATCATGCGGGCCTGGTTGCTCTGGATACCGAGCCCGAGATACACGATCGCATCGACGTCGGGGTGTTCAGCGATGAGCGCCAACACCTCGGGGATGGTGTCGCGGACCTCTCCCCCGGCGCAGTCGACCGGGTTGTTGCGGCTCCACCGTGGGGGCAACTTGGCGTCGATCGCTGCTTGCAGATCGGCCGGCAACTCCATCAACACCAGATCGGAGTCGCGGGTGATCGCATCGGCGGTGACCACACCCCACCCGCCGGCGGTGGTGAGCACGATCGTGTTCGGCCCCTTCGGCAACGGCTGGGTGGCAAAGGTGGCGGCTGCTTCGAACGCCTCGGTCACTGTTGCCGCCCGCGTGATCCCTGCAGCCCGACATTCACCGTCGAAGATCTTGTCGTTCGCGGCCAGTGCGCCAGTGTGGCTGGCGGCCGCCTGGGCACCGCCCTCGGTCGACCCGCCCTTCACGAGCACCAGTGGCTTGCGAGCAGCGGCACCGGCGAGGCTGTCCATCAGGCCCCTGCCGTCGACGATGCCTTCGACGTAGGCGAGTCCGACCGAGGTGTGCTCGTCGTCGGCGTACCAGTCGAGGTAGTCGGCAACGGTGACGGCGGCGGCGTTACCAGCCGACACGGCGCGACTGATCCCGACGCCGCTGGCACGCGACATGTTCAGGAAGCTCGACACGAAGTTTCCGCTCTGGCTCGCCACCCCGATACCGCCGGCCGGCGGATACGGGGCCACGATCTGCGCGCACAGCTTCGCCGGCGTGCTGACCACGCCCTGGCCGTTCGGCCCGGCGAGCAGGATCCCCAACTCGTCCGCGAGCGCCACCAGTTCGTCCTCGGCGCGCTGGCCCTCGTCGCCCGCCTCGCCGTACCCGGCCGAGGTGAGGAACGCAGCTCGCACCCCTTTGGCAGCGCACGCGCGGAGCAATTCGGGGTTCGCGGCTGCAGGGGTGCACACGAACACGAGGTCGATGGCGTCGTCGGGTAGTTCGGCGATGTCGGCAACGGTCTTCACGCCGAGCACCTCCTCGCCCTTCAGATTGGTGCCGTAGACGTCGCCGGCGTAGCCGCTGGCGAGCAGATTGTGCAACGACACGAACCCGAACTTGCCGGGATGCGTCGATGCGCCCGTGACCACGACACCCTTGGGGTCGAACAACGCCCTGAACTGCTCGTCGCTCGGACGCTGGCGAGCTGGTCGCGGGCCGGTGTCGCCGGCGGCGGCCAGCTCGACGAGGCCGTCGACGGCCACCACAGAGCCATCGGGCTGCACGATCAACGGGTTGATGTCGACACTGGCGACATCGCTGCGCTCGATGGCCAATCGGCCGAGCCCGACGATCACATCGACGAGCTGCGAGCGGTCGACGGCGTCCTCGCCTCGGAATGCTCCGAGCAGTTTCTGGGTGGCCAGGTCGTCGATCATCTCCGCGGCGGTCAGCGCATCGACGGGTGCGGGGCGGAACACCACATCGGCGATCGCTTCGGCCAGGATGCCGCCGACGCCCAGCATCACCGTGGGTCCGAACTGCGGATCGCGCACCACCCCGGCGATCAACTCGCGGTTCCCGGAGATCATCGGAGCGACCAGGATCGAGACCTCGCCGTCATCGGGTGTCGACGCTGCGAGCAGCTCGTCGGCAGCGGCCTCCACGGCGCTGCGGTCGCCCAGGCGGAGCTTCACCAGGCCGCGTTCGGTCTTGTGGGCGATCGCGTCGCCGTTCAGCTTGGCGACGACCGGATAGCCGAGTTCGTCAGCCGCCGCACCCGCCGCAGCAGCGTCGGCGACGACATGCTCGGGGGCGATCGGAACGCCGTAGTGGGCCAGCAGTGTCTTGGAGTCGCGCTCGGACAGCGTCGTGTTCGCGCTGGTTGCGTCGTGGTTCGTTTCTGGGGTCGCCATGCGGCCCTCACGGTACCCGTGGCGGGTACCTGCGTTGCGGTCATCTCGCCTCAGTCGGGCGCACGCGACACGTTGTACGTCAGCACGCTCTTGGCGATCAATCGTCCGCTGGTGGCTCCGGCGGCTTCGCTCTCGCAGAACACCACGCTGCGACCCCGTTTGGTCACCCATCCCTCGGCGACGACGTCTTCGTCCTTCACGGCGCCGATGTACTGCACGTGCAGGTCGACGGTGGAGAAGCGGTCGTTCGGTCCGAGCACGGACCCGACAGCAGGCACCAACACGGCGTCCATCAACGAGGCGATCGCTCCGCCGTGCACGATGCCGCCCGAGTGCAACAGTTCGGCCTTGAACGGCATCCGCATGCGGCAGTAGTCGATCCGGGTCTCCTCCACATCGAGCCCGAGCAGCATCGGATAGAAGACCGCTTCGGACTTGCCGAACTTCGCCCAGCGCGCTGCGGCGTCTTCGGGGAGTGGCTTGTACTGATCGGCTCGGCTCATCGCCAGATCATGACGGCATCAGCGCAGCCCGGAAGAACTGGATGATGTGTTCGCTGCGTCGGTCGAGTGCGGCAGGAGCGAGCGGGTCCTCGTCGAGGAGCCCTTCGAGGAACGGCGCGTCGGAGAAGTAACTGAGCAGAGCGCCGTAGCCGGTGAGCAGCAGTTGTTCGGGGTTCTGATGCCGAAAGACGCCAGCGTCCATCTCACGACGGAAGTAGTCGGCTGCCTGATCGAACATCGGCCGCAGGACGGCGGCGAGGTCGATGCCCAGGTGCGATCCCCCGTCGATCGCCTCGCGGCGCATCAACGTAACGTAGCTCGGGTTGTCGGCGAAGTATCCGAAGCCGGCACACAGCACCTGCTCGACCTTCGGCCAACCCTTCGCAGTCGATTCGATCGCTCCGACCAATCGCGCGAACCAATCCGACAGGAGGCGTTCGAACACCTCGCCGTACAACGCGTCTTTCGAACCGAAGTGGTGCAGCAAACTGGGCCGCCGGATACCGACCTCGGCGGCGATGTCGTTGAGCGACGTGCCGCTGTAGCCGGCGTGGGCAAAGCACGACAACGCCGCGTCGAGGATCTGGTCGCGGGTGGACCGGCCCTCGACGGGCGCTTCGATGTCGGTGTTCACGCGGGCGGGTAGACGCCCATCTGCTTGGACTTGTCGGTCTGCCAGAAGATGTCAGCGATCTCGTCGATGTAGGTCACGAGCTGCTCGCCGACGGCGGGGTCCATCGACTTCTTGGCCTCGCCGGCCTGGTGGATGGCCTTCCAGAACAGCTCGTGCAGCTGCGGGAACGTAGCGAAGTGATCGGGGGCGAAGAAGTCGGCCCACAGCACCATCAGGTGGTGCTTGGTCTCCTCGGCGCGCTGCTCCTTGATGATGATGCAGCGGTTGCGGAACACCTCGTCGTCGGACTCGGCGTACTTCTTTGCGGTCTTGACGACCGACATGGCGTCGATCTTGGCCTGCGCCGGGTCGTACACCCCGCAATACAGGTCGCAGTGGGCGTGGGCGACGGTGGCCGAAGCGAACAACTTGGCGAACATGAGTGGCTCCTCAGAGTGCAATGGTGGGATCTTCAGTACTGACGCTTCCCGTGGGGACGTCGAATCGAAACATACACTCCCCGCCCGTGCCCATGCCCATGCCACGTCGATTCCTGGTGTCGGATCGCTCGATGGAACCCACGCTGGTCGACGGCCAGGGACTCGTCGGCGTCCCGAGCCGCACGGCGAAGGTCGGCCAGCTCCGCTGTCTCCAACATCCCGAGCGGCCGGGCTTCTGGCTGGTGAAGCGGGTCGCCGAGGTACACGTCGACGGCACGATGTCGGTGCTGTCCGACAACCGTGAGGTGACCGTGGCGGATTCCCGCTCGTTCGGGCCGGTACCGATCGCCGGGTCGTACCGGGTGGTCGTGCGGATCCCTCGCCGCTGGATGTGATCGCAAACCGCTCGTAGCCTGGCGTCATGCAGATCGTCTCCGCACTGTTCGTCGAGGAATTCGCGATGCGCGAGGCGCCTGGGCCCTCCACCCGCATCGATCTCACCGGAGTGATGTTCTCGCAGGCAGCGCCTGAACCTGCTCCCCTCACGATCACGCCGCACCTGATCGGGTTGATCTTCTGCCCCGAGGGCGAGAACGGCTCCGGTGTCTTCGAGGTCGTGTTCCGGCGCGGCGTCGCCGAAGACAGCGAGCAGGTGGCCCGCAACGTGAGCCCGTTCACCGTCGAGCCCGGCAAGTTCACCTACCGGCTGGTGCGAGGCGAGTTGGAATTCCTCGACTACGGCCAGGTGATCGCCCACTGCCGCATCGACCACGGCCCCTGGCACCTCGTCCCGTTCACCCTCCTCCCGCCCGCCTGAACCTCGATCGGAATCTCGATTGGGGTCAGACCCCAATCGAGATTCGTCGCCTCGTCGCCGTTGGGTTCGGATCCGGTGGTGTCGGGTACTGTCGCTCGCGTGTCGTTGACTGCTGAACAAGACCAACTCGCCGTCTCGCTCATCCGGGGGATTGCGATGGATGGCCCGCTCGCTGCGAACAGCGGCCACCAGGGAACGGCGATGGCGCTCGCTCCGCTCGGCCACGTGCTCTACAGCCGGGTCATGAAACACGACCCGGCCGATCCGGCATGGCCCGACCGTGACCGGTTCGTGCTGTCGAACGGGCACGCATCGATCCTGCAGTACTCGTTGCTGTTCCTGTCCGGCTACGGCCTCGAACTCGACGATCTGCGCAACTTCCGCCAATGGGAATCCGCCACACCCGGCCACCCTGAGGCCGGCCACACCGCCGGTGTCGAAATTACCACCGGCCCGCTGGGACAGGGATTCGCGAACGCCGTCGGCATGGCCATCGCCGAGGAGCACCTGCGCGCCCGCTTCGGTGCCGACGCCCAGCGCCACTTCACGTTCGTGATCGCCGGCGACGGGTGCCTGATGGAGGGCATCAGCCACGAGGCAGCGTCGCTCGCCGGGCACCTCGGCCTCGGCAAGCTGATCTGTGTTTTCGACAACAACCACATCACGATCGATGGGCCCGCCAGCATGTCGACCGGTGACGACGCCGCCATGCGATTCCATGCGTACGGATGGGATGTCATCGACCTCGGCGAGATGGCCGATGACCTCGACGGCCTCGAAGCGGCACTCGAAACGGCCAAGGCCCAGACCGACAAGCCAACGCTGCTCATCCTGCGTTCGCACATCGGCGAACCTTCGCCCGACCACATCGACACCTCTGCGGCGCACGGCAACCCGTTCTCCGCCGACGACGTCACCCGTACCAAAGCGGTCATGGGAATCCCCGACGAGCCGTTCTGGGCCCCCGGTGACCTCGTCGCTGCCTACCGTCACCACGTCGGCGAACGAGGAAGCGCAGCCCACTCCACGTGGACCGACGCCAACGGTTCGGTCACCTCGACGCCCGAGTGGCAGGCAGCATGGGCCGGCACCGGCACCGACGGCTGGGACGCCGAACTGCCCGCCTACGAGCTCGGCGAATCGGTCGCGACGCGCAAGGCGATCCAGAAGGCGCTCGACGCCACCTACGACAATCTGCCCGGTCTGATGTCCGGCTCCGCCGACCTCACCGGCAGCAACGGCACCGGCCTTGCTCGCAGCACGTCATTCACCGCCGACGATCGCTCCGGGCGGTACGTCCACTACGGCATCCGCGAACACGCGATGGGCGCCGCCCTGGTCGGCATGGCCCAGCACGGCGGCACGTTGCCGATCGGCGGCACGTTCTTCGTGTTCTCCGACTACATGCGCCCGTCGATACGACTCGCTGCACTCTCGGGAGCCAAGTGCTGTTTCGTGTTCACCCACGACTCGGTCGGCGTCGGCGAGGACGGCCCCACCCACCAACCTGTCGAGCACCTCGCCACGCTTCGCGCCATGCCGGAACTGCACCTGATCCGACCCGCCGACGGCAACGAGACCGTCCAGGCCTGGGCCGACATCGTGCGCCACGACGGGCCTTCAGCGCTGATCCTCAGCCGACAGAACATCCGAGTCGTCACCGATGGCTCGGCTGTTGCCCGAGGCGCTGGGATCGTCACCGACTCCGACGGCGAACCTGACGTCGTCCTCGTCGGAACCGGCAGCGAGGTCGAGGTCTGTGTCGACGCCGCCGACCGCCTACGCGAGCAGGGTCGCAGCGTCCGCGTCGTCAGCCTGCCGAGCTGGGACCGTTTCGCCGAACAGGACGAGTCATTCCAGGACTCGATCCTTCCCGCCGGCGTCCCGACACTGTCGGTCGAAGCTGCCACCACGTTCGGCTGGGAACGCTACTCTGACGACTCGATCGGCATCGACCGTTTCGGCGCCAGCGCACCCGGCGAACTCGTGCTCGACAAGCTCGGTATCAACATCGATCACGTCGTCGAGCGCGCAAACGCTCTGCTCGACTGACGCCACCTACGAAAGGCACGCATGCCAGAGAACCGGATCATCGCCCTCCACGACGAACACGGTCAGAGCGCCTGGCTCGACAACCTCAAGCGTGACTACATCACCTCGGGTCGACTCGTCGCGATCCGTGACGGTGGCGTGCGAGGGTTGACTTCGAACCCGTCGATCTTCCAGAAGGCGATCCAGGACTCCAGCGACTACGACGAGCAGTTCGCCGAACTGCGTGCAGCGGACGCGTCGGTCGACGACGCCTACTGGGCGATGGTCATTCGCGACATCCACAGCGCGTGCGACGTGTTCTCGAAGGTGTACGACCACTCCGACGGCGTCGACGGCTACGTCAGCGTCGAGGTGGCACCGAGCCTGGCCCACGACGGCCCAGGTACCGAGACCGCGGCACGCAGCCTCCACGAGCTCATCGACCGGCGCAATCTGATGGTCAAGATCCCTGGCACCGAGGAGGGCCTGGCGCCGATCGAGCAGATGATCGCGGAGGGCCGCTGCATCAACGTCACGTTGATCTTCGGTCTCGATCGTTACTCGAAGGTGATCGAGGCCTACCTCAGCGGGCTCGAACGGCTGGCCGCAGATCCCGACGCCGACCTGTCGCAGGTCGCCAGCGTGGCCAGCTTCTTCATCAGCCGGGTCGATTCCGAGGTCGACGGGCGCCTCGACGCGATCGGCTCCAACGAAGCGCTGGCGTTGCGCGGGAAGGCTGCGGTCGCGCAGGGCAAGCTTGCGTACCAGCTGTTCCTCGAAGCGTTCTCGGGTCCTCGTTGGGATGCGCTCGCCGCTCGGGGCGCCCGGGTGCAGCGGCCGCTGTGGGCGTCGACGTCGACCAAGAACGACGCGTACCCGGACACCCTCTACGTCGATGAGTTGACCGGTCCGGACACGGTCAACACGCTGCCCGATGCCACCCTCGACGCCTTCGCCGACCATGGCACACTCGCCCGCCGGGTCGACGCCGGCGTGGACGTCGCACGCGACGTATGGCAGTCACTCGCCGATGTCGGTGTCGACATGGACGACGTGGCCGCTCAGCTCGAACGTGAGGGCGTGGCGAGTTTCGCCAAGTCGTTCGACGAACTGATCACCGCCCTCCAATCCAAAGCCAGCTCACTCTCGTGAAGCTCTGGCCCCAACACACCGGAGCCAACACATCCCGAAAAATCCCCCGATCTGTGCGCTGAGCGCAACGCTCACGCGCCATTTCGGGTTGAACGTGGGTCGGATCAGACGTCGATCCAGCGGCGGGGGTATCCCTGGGCGCCGTTGGGGGCGACGGGTGCCGTTTCCTCGGTCTGGGGTACGCCGTTGCCGTCGTACGCCCGGGACTCGATCATGTGTCGACCCGGCTCCAGCTCGAGCGTGACCATCCACTGCTTCCACGTATCGTCCGAAGGCACACCTCCGAGGTCGGCCTCGAACCACTCGCCTTCGTCGGATCGCACCTCGACTCGTGAGAGGCCACGGTGGATCGCCCACGCCACACCGCCCACGATGACGTCGTTGGGCGTTGCTCCCCGGCGGTCGGTGTCGATGCGCGACATCGTCTTGATCGGCCCCTCCTTCGACCAGCCGCGCGGGATCCAGTAGGCGTCGTAGTCCTCCCATCGAGTCAGCTCGATCTGGGTGACCCACTTCGTGGCCGATACGTAGCCGTACAGGCCGGGCACCACCATTCGAACGGGATAGCCATGGCGGGCCGGGAGCGGCTCGCCGTTCATGGCGATGGCCAGCATGGCGTCGCGGCCGTCCATCACGATCTCGGTGGGCGTACCGGCGGTCCAGTCGTCGATCGACCGGCTCACGATCTGTGTCGCCTCCGGCTGCACCCCGGCTTCCTCCAAGATGTCGCGCAGTAGCACGCCCTGCCACAGCGCATTGCCGACCAGGTCACCGCCGATCGGGTTCGACACGCACGACAGTGTGATGTACCGCTCGACCTGCGGCCGTGCGAGCAGATCGTCGAAGGTGAGCTCCATCGGATTGTCGACCATTCCGCCGATCTTCAGTCGCCACGAATCCTTCGACAACTGCGGCACCACCAGGGCGGTGTCGATCCGGTAGAAGTCGGCGTTCGGGGTGACGAACGGATTCAGACCGTCGAGCGGGAGCTGCGCGTCAACGGGCAGTGCCGTCACGGGCGTGTCGACAGATGGCAGGCTGAGCAGGCTGCGCTCGCTGTTGACCTCGAAGCGCTGTTGCAGCAGCCGTCCGACGCCGCCGGCGAAAACGGCAACCGAACCGATCCCGATCGCTCCACCGACGAACCGACGACGGTCGACGCCCATTGGCTGTGCCACCGGTTGTTGCGGGTCGGCGGTGGTCGCCCCCACCGCAGGGCGCGGCGCCAGGTACAGGAGCACGCCGATCGACACGCCGGTTCCCACGAGCGTCGGGAGCAGCTTCACGAGCGTCGGCTCCGGACGGGTCAGCACCGCCCACGCCCCGATCACGCCGGTCACGCATGTCAGGGCGATTGCGGCGGATCGTGCGCCTCGCATCGCCAGCACGCCCACACCGATGCCAATACCGAGCAGCACCACGAGCGCACCGACGACGAGCACCACTTTGTCGTTGGTTCCGAACGCCTCGATCGCCCACTCTTTGAGCGACGGCGGTACCCAGTCGATGAACACCTGGCCGACCGGAACGACCGGCGACGAGGTGCCGTCGAAGAGACCCACCATCAGTTCGGCAACAGCCAGCCCGGCGCCGGTTGCCAGCAGTCCCATCAGAGGCCCCATCCATCGGGGCCCGTACGATCGTTTGTCCATGGATACAGATGTACCCGATTCGGCAACGTCCCAGGCCCGTTCCATCGTCTCCGAGCTGGGTGTTTCCGAGAATGTTCGACTCTCGGAAGAACTTGTTTCCGAAGCGTTGGGGCTCATCGCCGACCAGCCTGACACGCTCGATCTGAAGATCGCCACTGCAGCCCTCGCCGAGATGCGCGACGCCTATGCGATGTTCGCCCCGTACAAGGACCGAAGGAAGGTGGCGATCTTCGGTTCTGCGCGCATCAGAGCCGACGACCAACTGTACGAATTGACCGTCGGGCTGGCTCGCAAGCTCGCGGAGCGGGGCTGGATGGCCGTCACCGGTGCCGGCCCGGGAATCATGCAGGCCGGCATGGAGGGCGCCGGTCGCGAGAACTCGATCGGTGTGTCGATCCGACTGCCGTTCGAGTCCGGCGCCAACTCGATCATCGCCGGCGATGCCAAGCACGTCAGCATGAAGTACTTCTTCACCCGCAAGCTGATGCTCATCAAGGAGTCGCAGGCGTTCGTGTGCCTGCCCGGCGGGTTCGGCACGCTCGACGAGATGTTCGAGTTGCTCACGCTCACCCAGACCGGCAAAGGAATGCCGGTCCCGATCGTGTTGCTCGATTCGCCAGGCGACCCGTTCTGGGAGGGCGTCGACACGTTCGTTCGCGAGCAGCTGATCGCCCGCGGGCTGGTGTCGGCGAACGACGTCGACCTCTACACGATCACGAACGACTGCGACGAGGCTGCGCGCATCATCGAGAGCTTCTACGCCAACTACGACTCGATCAGGTTCGTCGGCGACCATCTCGTCATCCGAGTGCGCCAGGGGCCGACGGATGCACAACTCGCCGAGTTGAACGAGCAGTTCGGCCACCTCGCGGCGTCGGGCACCATCGAGCGGGCCGAGCCGTTCAAGATCGAACGTCGCGACGACGACAAGCTCGACCTCGATCGCATCTCGTTCGATTTCGCCAAGCGCGGCTACAGCAACCTCGTCGCCATGATTCGCGAACTGAACACATACGTCGACGATCCGGTGTTTTCGAGTTGACGGAACCCCACCGAATCATTCGCAGTCGGTGGCCACCTCGAGAGCGCGGCAGATCTCCCGCATCCGTGAACCGCTGAGTGAGCCTATTCGTTCGACGAGCACCGCAACCGAGATCGACTCGACCGAGTCGAGGTTCACGGCGCTGCGACGACTGATCGGATCCTCGGTCGGTTCCAGAACGACCTCGCTGGGAAGTCCTCGGATCGTGGTCGTGCACGGTGCGATCAACGTGCGGCGCAGTCTCGGCATTGCAGCATCGCGCGACAGCACGACGACGGGGCGACGGGGCGACGACCGATCCCGGGCAGCTCACACCACCACAACTCACCGCGTTTCGGCAATTGCTTCACGTGGCCGAAGCAGCGCTGCGGAACGACGCGAGATCGCCCCATTCGTCTTGGTCCTCCAACGGATGATCCTGGTAGGCCGTCGCGTAGGCGGCATCGATCTCTGCTGATCGATAGCTGCGCAGGAGCGCGGTCAGCGCCTCCTCCACGAGTTCGGCATCGGTGGTACCAGCATGAACGCGACGAGCGTCATCGAGGAGTTGGCGGTCAACAGTCGTGCTGATTCGGGCGCGGGTCATGCCACGCTCGCGCCATCGACACAACGATCAGGTGTCGTCGAGTTGACGGAGCACTGCGGCGGCCTTCTCGATCGCTCGGCGTGCCTGCATGAGCTTCTTGTCGTCAGCCGGACGAGTGACCTCGCCTTCGGCCACGGCCTCGCGCAGCCGATCGAACGCCATCTCGTCGAGATCAGCAGCGATCGACTCGAGCCGTTCGACGAGGCTGGCGTACTCCCCCATCATCTTCCGGCCACCCGGAGCGCTTCGGCCACGAGGTCGACCGGATGCCTGACCGGAATGTCGAGAACTGCTGCGAGATGCATCGAGCAGCCAGGGTTCGCACTCGCCACCGCCACCGCGGCAGACCGACTGGCAGCTCGATCGATCGAGCCAACCTTGCGGTCGCGGATCTTCGCGGCGAGTTCGGGTTGTAACGCCGAGTAGGCCCCACCCGCTCCGCAGCACAGCCCGTCGTCATCGAGTTCCACGACGTTCGCTACGTGCGCAAGCAGCGTCCGGACCGGCTCGTGTGCCCGCTGCACGTGGCGGAGGTGGCACGGGTCCTGCACGATGACCGGGCGACGAGTTCCTGATGGAGCGGGCAACGAGTCGACCCGTTCGGCGAGCCACTCGGAGATGTCCAGTACCCGAGCGCTGAATCGGTGTGCATCGTCGGTGTCGAGCAGGTGGCCGTAGTCCTTCATCGCCGCGCCGCAGCCGGCAGAGTTCACGAGGATCGGGGCGGCACCCGGCATCGACGCCATCACCCCACGCGCCAGCGCGAGGGAGTCGCCGTGGAGCCCGGCATGGCTGTGCAGTGCTCCGCAACACCCGCCGCCACTTTCCGGCACCGAAAATGACGTACCCACGAGCCCGATGAGCGCCGCCGTGTTCCGGTGGGTCTCACGCTGCCAGGCGTCCATCACGCAGCCGGTGAACAACCACACGTCGTTGCCCGTCGCCTCGACCGTCGGGACACGACGGAGCGGCAGTTGCGGAATCCCGAACCGCTTCGGAACGAGTCGGAGACGCTGGCCGGCGGCGAGCGCGGTCGAGCCGGCCAAAAGGAGACGGTGCCGCGGGAGCACTCGGAACCCCAGGCGTTGCCACCACGGCGTGATCCAGCCGTCGGTGGCGAGCGTCGTTCGGGTCTGTTCCATCAGTGCGCCGAACTGCACGCCGCTCGGGCAGGCCGGCTCGCAGCCACGGCACTGGACGCAGGTCTCGACGAAATCGACGAAATCGTCGTCGATCGGCAACTTGCCGCTGTCGACCGCGCGCATTGCATCGATACGTCCACGTGGCGAGTACTTCTCCTCCCCCGTCACCCGGAACGTCGGGCAGTGCGGAAGGCACAGCCCGCAGCTCACGCAGGTGGCGGTCAACTCGGGGTCGAGCCCGAGCACCGACAGATGTGTGCGTTCGGAGCTCGATGCGGTGTCCATGCTCAGGCCATCGTACGTTCTCGCTCCACATGCCCGAAGGCCACACCATCCATCGCATCGCCCGCGACCACGGCAAACTCCTAGCGGGACGGGCCATCAGCGTGTCGAGTCCACAGGGTCGGTTCGCTGCCGACGCCGAGCGGGTCGACGGTGCGGTACTGAAGCGCATCGAGCCCTTCGGCAAGCATCTCTTCTATCGTTGGTCGACGGGCGAGGTGGGCCACGTCCACCTCGGGTTGTTCGGTAAGTTCCGCGTCCAGCGCACCACCGAGTCGCCCGATCCGATCGGCCAGGTCAGGATGCGTTTACAAACCGAACCCGACGGCGATCGTGACGTGTACATCACGATCGATCTGGCCGGTCCGACGGCTTGCTCGATCGATCCGCCGTCGGTGCGCAAGGAGATTCTGGCCCGGCTCGGTCCGGACCCGATTCGGCGCGGATCGACTCCCGACGCGATGATCGAGCGGATCCAGCGAAGCACCCGCGGCGTCGGTGACCTGCTGATGGACCAGTCGGTGGTGGCTGGAATTGGCAACGTGTATCGCGCCGAAGCGCTGTTCGTGGCGGGGATCCACCCATTGCGTCCTGGCACCGATTGCGACTCGGCCGAGCTCGAAGCACTGTGGGCCACAGCGCAGGGCATGTTGCGTCAGGGCGTGAAGGACAACCGCATCGTCACGGTCAGCCGCGACGATCTCGGGATCGCCCCGAACGCTCGCATCAAGCGCGGCGAGGCGACCTACGCCTACAAACGCGATCGGTGCCTGCTCTGCGGCGACGAGATCCGCCGGATCGAGATAGCCAACCGCACCAGCTACCACTGCCCGACCCATCAGCCCCGCTGACCACCCGACCGTCGACGGGCAGCCGCTTCGAGCGATGAGCGAACCCACCCCCGGATCTGCGGGGTTCGCTCATCGCTAGCGACGTGAGATCCTGGGATACTCACTAGTGCTTGCGGGTTGCGGCGACGGTGAGCGTGTCGAGGTCGAGTTGTCCCTCGACAATGTGTGCCGCCAGTTTGGTGTTGGTGTTGCGGGCGCGGGTGCGGATGCGTTCGAACGCCGTGACCATGTCGATGCTTGCGTGTTCGGCCACCATCCCTTGGCCTGTTCGAGGATGATACGGCTGTCGAGCACATATTGGAGTTGCTCGTCGCTCAGTTGCGCCTGTGTGGCGGCGGCTGCTTGCAGGATGGCGATGCTGGCGAGATCGGCCAGTGCTCGAGCGAGCTCGATGTCGCCGTCGGCGAGCGGGCCGGAGTCTGATCGGAACAAGTTGAGGGCACCGATGACGTTGCCGCGGAGCCGGAGCGGCATCGCATACACCGAGTCGTATCCGGCCCCGACGGCGTACGGCGTGAATCGTGGCCAACGTTCGAGCGCCGACCGGAGATCGGTTTCGACGACGGCGTGACCGGTCGCGAACGCTTCCAGGCAGGGGCCCTCGTCATATTGGAGTTGGAAGAGTTCGAGGAGTCGGGCCTGCTCGCTGGACGCCGCGATCAGACGGAGATGCCCGCCCGCGTCCGCGAGCAGGATGCCGGTGGCGGCAGTGTCGAGGAGTTCGACGCAACGCGCCCTCAGCGCGGTGAGTGAATCGATGATGTCGAAGTCGTCGACGAGGGTGTCGGTGAGCGCAACGATGGCTCGCACGATCTGCGCCTCGCACGTGGGCTCGCTGACCCTGGGGCTACTCATGGGGACACACCATGCTGTTGTGGTCCATCCTGGCCCAACCGCAGACGATGCGCCAGGATTTCCTGGGACACATGCGCAACGGTCTTGCTGATGGCGTTGGCATGTGCCCGGATGCGGATCAACGCGTCGTCGACGTCGATGCCGAGTTGCACTGCGGTCACACCGGCGGCCTGGCGCACCTCGGCGCGTTGGGCTTCGGCGTCGATCAGATCCCCAGCGAGCAGTGGTTGTGGCGCCCGGGCCTGCACCGCAGTCATCAGTGCCGGGAGTATGCGGGCAAGTTCGCGCCTGTCGGCATTCTGTTCGTCGGCGTTCTGTTCGTCGGTGTCCCGGTACAAGGTGAGGACACCGACGATTTCGACACCGACATGCAGCGGGAACACGAACACGGCGCACGCGCCGAGTTCGATGGCGAGTGGGGTGTAGTTCGGCCACCTGCTGTTCGTCATGTTGGCGATGTCGGGTTTCGGTGATCGTCGCGTCGGTGAGATAGCCGTCGTGACGCTGTCGTGCCCGCTCGCGATCGAGATGCCTGCGCCGACGTCGAGGATCTCGACGCAGATCGCGGCACAGGCTCGGGTTGGGAGGCATGCCCGCTTCCGAATCGAAATGCGCCGGGGCACGGGCGATGCGCTCGGCGTTCATGGTGGGCTCCTCTGGTGCCGCTGGTCGGGACACCGCCGCCAGGGGCAAGAGCAACGTCATCATCTCGAGGGCGTCATCGAGGGCGTATCGGGTCGATGTCTGCGTCACCATAGCGGCCGACAGCCGGACGGCCGGTCGTCGGCAACCCGGCTGACGACGAGGGGCTGCAACTGTTCGATTCCACCCGCCTGATGCCGCCGGCGAACTGACCGCACAACGAGATCACGGGCGATCAAGTCCTTAGTCCGTCGTCGACGGGGCTCACCGCCGCGCAGGTCGCCGAACAGCACATCACGCAGCTGTCGGACTGGTTCCGCAACCGGGTGTCAGCATGATGTCCGATCCCCGCCCGACCATCTCGAAGGCGTGGCGTTCGCCGACGCCGACGCCGACGCCGACGCCGACGTTACCGACGAGTCCTTCGAAGACCGCCTCGCCCAAGAGCAACCCGAACAGACCCCCGAACCCTGATCTCGGGGCGCCGTCGGCAGATGTCGTGCACACGATCCACCTCCGGCACGGCGCGCGTGGTGCCCATCCCGATGGTTCGCTTCGCGCACCAACGGGTAGCGGATGACTGAGCAAACCGCCAAACACCAGGAGATCATCATGCATGCAGCCGTCATCACCAAATATGGCAACGAGCCCGAAGTCGTGGACGTCGCAGTTCCCGAGCTGCCCGCCGACAGCGTCATGGTGGCGGTCCACGCCTCGGCGATCAACCCGGTCGACTGGGTCATCATGTCGGGTGCCATGAAGGAAATGCTTCCTTATGACCTCCCGTGGATAGTCGGATACGACGTGGCCGGGACCGTCTCGGAGGTCGGTGACGACGTGACCGACCTCAAGATCGGCGACGATGTGTTCGGTCGGGCCGACGGGATGCAGGCGGCGACGATGGCCGAGTTCGCTGCGATCAAGGCCAGCGATCTCGCGTTGCAGGCGACCACCATCACCCATCAGCAGTCGGCGGGAATCCCACTCGCCGGGCTCACGGCATGGCAGGCGCTGTTCGAGCACGGCGCGCTCGAGTCAGGTCAGCGGGTATTGATCCACGCCGGCTCGGGCGGGGTCGGCACACTGGCCATCCAGTTCGCCAAGCACACTGGTGCGTGGGTGGCGACCACAGCGAGCGCAAGGAACAGGGACCTGGTGAGATCGCTCGGCGCCGACCAGTTCGTCGACTACTCAGACGAGGACTTCACCGAGGTGGTCGAGCCGTGCGACCTCGTGATCGACATGCTCGGCGGTGACACGTTGGTGAAGTCGTTCGAGGTCGTGAAGCCCGGCGGCCGGGTCGTGTCGATCAAGGGACAGGCGCCCGACGGCCTGGCCGAGGAGAAGGGCGTGACATTCGAACAATTCTTCATGCACCCCGACGGCGACGCGCTCGCCACGATCGCCGGCCTGATCGACGACGGCACGATTCGGACCGTCGTCGACAGCGTGTTTCCACTCGACCAGGTCGCAGCGGCGTTCCGGCATGCCGAGGAGGGCCACGCCACCGGCAAGGTGATCATCGCTGTTCGTTGAGGGGAGCCGATCACTCGCACACGGGAGTGCTGAACGCGCCACCATCAACATGTGACAAAGACCCCTCCAACGGAGAAGCAACATGAACGAATTCGTGGAACGCGCCCCATGACAGGTTTCGAGCGAGCGCAGCCCGATCGCTCCTTGGTCCCTTCCGGTACCGAGCTCGGCGCCATGCGCGCCTTTCCTTCGCCCCCGCATAGTGGTGCGCACGGCCTACCGGCTCTTCGGCGACGACCCGGCATATCCCGTGATCAACGCCGGCCTCGGCCTCTACTCGCAGAGGGTTGGGCCCATGTCTGGCCGATGGGTGAACTTACCCAGCTGACGCCGATCGGCGATGCGCTGCACAACATCATCACGCCGATGTCGTCGTGATCGGCGCCGATGTCCGCCACTGGCTCAGTCACATCCTCGATCGTTCCGTCGAACGTGAGTTGCTCAGCGACGCGGACTTCGCCGTGCTCGTCGCTGCCGAGCCCCCAATTTCCCGGAACAAAGCGAGTGCGCCGTTCGACGAGGAAGGCGTTGCCGTCCCCCGCAATAGCATGATGGCATGACGCCAGTCGACCGCATTCCCGGAATCGTCCAAGATCTCCGCGAAGGCTTCCAGCGCCGCGTGGTGCGTGACGTCGAATCACGCCGGGGACAGCTGCGTCAGCTCCGTGCCCTGTTCACCGAACAGGAAGACCGCTTGGTCGACGCGTTGGTCGCCGACGTCGGCAAACCACGCATCGAGGCGTACACCACCGAGATCGCCTTCACGATCAACGAGATCGACCACACGCTGAAGAACCTCAACGCATGGACCAAGCCATCCAAGGTCAAGGTGCCGCTCACGTTCAAGCCCGGCACAGCAACGCTGCGACCCGAGCCGCTCGGCACGGTCTGCATCATCGCCCCATGGAACTACCCGGTGCAGTTGTTGTTCGCCCCGCTCGTGCCGGCCTTGGCAGCCGGCAACACCGCCGTGTTGAAGCCGTCGGAAGTCACGCCGTCGGTGTCCGTGCTCGTCGAGGAGCTGGTGCCGAAGTACTTCGACCCGTCGACCGTCGCTGTCGTCACCGGCGCTGTCGACGAGACGACCGCCCTCTTGAAGGAGCGCTTCGACCACATCTTCTACACCGGCAACGGCCAGGTCGGACGCGTCGTGATGCGAGCTGCAGCCGAGCACCTCACGCCGGTGACGCTGGAACTCGGCGGCAAGAGCCCCGCCATCGTGGCCGCCGACGCCAACATCGAGGTGGCCGCCAAGCGCATTGCCTGGGCCAAGTTCCTCAACGCCGGCCAGACCTGCGTCGCTCCCGACTACGTGCTCGTCGAGGCGAGCATCGAAGACCAACTGGTCGCCGCCCTCGCTGTCGCCGTCACGAGCTTCTACGGCGACGATCCTCGCCAGTCCAAGGACTACGCACGCATCGTCAACGAACACCACCACGACCGCCTCATGAAGCTGCTCGACAGCGGCGGCTACGACGCCACCGTGATCGGCGGCTCCGGCGATCGATCCAGCCGCTACCTCGCGCCAACCGTGCTCGCCGGTGTCAAGCCCGACGCCGCGGTGATGGCCGACGAGATCTTCGGCCCGATCCTGCCCGTGCTCGCCGTCGGCGACGTCGACGAGGCGATCCGCTTCGTCAACGACCGCGAGAAGCCTCTCGCCCTGTACGCATTCAGCAGCGACGACGACGTCCTCGAGCACGTGGTCGCCAACACTTCCGCGGGTGGCGTCACTCTCAACCACGCGGTGCTGCACCTCGCCGTCCCCGACCTAACATTCGGCGGCGTCGGCGAGAGCGGCATGGGCTCCTATCACGGGAAGGCGGGCTTCGACACGTTCAGCCACTCGAAGGCCGTGCTCGACAAGCCGACTCGACCCGACCCGTCGTTGATGTACCCGCCTTACACGAACCTCAAGAAGAGGATCATCCGCAAGTTCATGTGACGCCTGTGCGTCATTGCGCTGTCCATGGCGGCGCATCCGGGTCACCGCGCCAGTACCTGAGACGTCGTTCGGCCTCGGGACCCGCCGCAGGGTTCGTGATCGACGCGGCAACCCGCATGAGCGTTGCCGCCACCAGACGGAGTTCGGCGATCGCGATGGTCTGCAGATCGTCGCGCAGCGATCGTCCGTACCCGCGAGCGAATTCGTCGTAGGTTCCCGGTTGGCCACCCCAGCGTTCGGCCCACGTCAACATCGGACCGTGATCCCAGCCAGGCGGCGCCAGACAGAGCAGGTCCCAGTCGAGGAGCACCGGAACACCCTCGTGCATCATCACGTTGCCAGGGTGGACATCGCCGTGGCAGACGACCACCTCGTCGAATGCCTTCCACCCGGCATGACGATCGACGACCTCGACGATTCCCCGCCGGGCCGCTTCGTCGAGCGCCGATGCAGCGCGTTCGAGCAGCGAGTCGAAGTCCCACCACGGAAACGCGATCGGCGACGGCAGCGGTATCGATGACGGCAGCGAACCGCTGTCGGTGTCGTGCACGCGCCGCACCAGTGCGCCGACCTGCGCCCAATCGATCGGTGCCGCCTCGTCGCTGATCCGGTCCCAGGCAGTCACGCTGAGGTCGTCGACGAGGACCACGTCGTCACGCGCTGCTCGGGGCACGGTGACACCCCGGATCTGCCAGAATCGGGCGAGTTCGAGCGACACCTCGGCCGGCGCCGTCGGTGCACTCACCCGCAGCACGACCGACCCAGATGCAAAGATCGCATTCATCCCAGCGCGCACCAGCACCGGAGGATCCAGTTGCCAGACATCCGCAGCGGCCGTCGCCGCCTGCGTCGCCGCCACCAGATCGGTGACCGGATGGTCAACGTAGGCCCGTGTGGGCGAATTCACGCGGCCCCGAGCACGTCGACGCCCGGGTTGAGGCGGCCGCTGGCGTCGAACTCCGACTTGATGCGGGCGTGCAGCGCCGCCACCGCAGGATCCACCGGCGACGTCGGGGCCGGTCGATCGTGGTGCACGATGCCGACACCGATCTCTGCCACGAACGTCCCCGCCTCATGCGTCGCCAGTGAGGAGAGCTCCGACGGCGGCATCGACCATCGATGACCGGGAAGCTCCGGCGGACCGACCGACTTCTGCAGGTCGCCGACTCGCGCTTGCTGCGCGACATCGTCGGCGTGACCGTCGAGGAGCACCCAGGTGACCCGACCGTCCCACAGCACCGCCGTCGGCCGATACAGCTGGCCGAGCAGGTCCCAGGGGTCACGTTCGCTCGTGAACCACCGTTCACCCACCGGCAGCGGTCGGGTACGAAGGATCACCTCGGCGAGGAACCCGAGCGTGCCCCGCGAACCGACCAGGAGCCGGCACAGATCGAAGCCGCTGACGTTCTTCACCGTCGGCCCGCCCACCTTGACCAGATCACCGCTCGCCGACACGTAGCGGGCTTGCAGCATCGTGTCGCGCACCGGCCCCCAGCCGAGCCGGCGGAGACCGCTCTGGCCGACCGACAGCGCTCCGCCTATGGTGCCCGTGTCGGGGATGGCGAGGCATTGCCCGTGCTCGGCGAGCGCAGCATCGACCTCGGCAACCGACGCACCCGCCCCGCATGAGATGGTCATCTCGGCCGGCTGGATCCACTCGATTCCCGCCGGGGCCGACACGGTGCGAACACCGGGAACGGGCCCACCGCGAGTGCCGAGACCGGCGACCGTGACCGGGCCGGTATCACCGACCTCGTCGACGAACGCTGCCACCGAGGCGGCCAGTTCGGATGCGTTCACACCCATGCGCCCTCGGGCACACTGTGGATGTCACCGCATCCCGCCGGGCTCGGCAGCACCTTGTCGGGATTCGACAGCAGCATCGGATCGAATGCTCGGCGCAGATCGGCCTGGGCAGCGAGGTCGACGTCGGAGAACATCAGCGGCATCAGGTCTCGCTTCTCGAGTCCGATCCCGTGCTCACCGCTGAGCACTCCGCCGGCGGCCACCGACACCCGAACGATCTCGTCGCCGGCAGCATGCACGCGCTCGATCACACCCGGCTCGCGTGCGTCGTACACCAGCAGCGGGTGCAGATTGCCGTCGCCGGCGTGGAACACGTTGAGCACGAGGAGTTCGTGTCGGGCAGCGATCTCGTACACCTGCGCCAGTACCTCTGGGAGCTTGTGCCGGGGCACCACCGTGTCGTGCAGGTAGTAGTTCGGCTTGATCCGGGCGATCGCCCCGAATGCCGACTTGCGTCCTTTCCACAGCAGCGCCCGTTCGGCGTCGTCGGCGGCCACACGGATCGTGCCGACGTGGCGCAGTGCCGCCAGTTCTCGGATTCGGTCGATCTGCGCGGCGACACCCACCGGCAACCCGACCACTTCGATCAACAGGGCTGCAGCCTGGTCGACGGGCAGCCCCGCATGGATGAACTCCTCGACCGCCTGGAGGCAGAGTTGGTCCATCATCTCCACCGCTGCGGGCACGATGCCGTCAGCGATGATGTCGCTCACCAGCTGCGCTCCGTCGGCGACGTCGCCGAAGTCGAGCAGCATCGTGGCCACGTCGGGCGGGTTCTGCATGAGCTTCACGCACACCTTGGTGGCCACACCGAACATGCCTTCGCTGCCGACGAAGGTTCCGCGCAGGTCGTAACCATCGGGTTCGGGATCCTCGCCACCGAGCACGGTGACCGATCCGTCGGGCAGCACCACCTCGATCGCGTAGATGTGGGCACTGGTGACCCCATCGGCCAAACAGTGTGGTCCGCCGGAATTGTTGGCGACATTGCCCCCGATCGAGCACGTCTGCTGGCTGCTCGGATCCGGCGCGAAGTGCACACCCAGATGCGCGATCTGGTTCGACAGGTCGAGATTGAGCACACCCGGCTCGACCCACGCCTGCCGGTTGACGGCATCGACGGAGACGATGCGGTTCATCTTCGACGTGGAGATCACGATCGCACCAGCCATCGGTACCGCTCCCCCGGCCAATCCGGTGCCTGAGCCCCGCGCCACGAACGGCACGTGGAATTCGTTCGCCACCAGCACGATTGCCTGCACGTCGGCAGTGGTCTCCGCGAAGCACACGACTGCGGCATCGCCGACCATGTTCGACGCGTCGTGGCGGTACAGGTTGACCTCGGCGGCGCCGTCGCGTACCTGATCGGGTCGGAGTCGCTCGCGTAGCCTGGCGACCAATGGGGTCGTCACCGGGGCGCCTTGTGCTCCTTGGGGCGCATCACGATCACACGTCCGCTCTCGACGGGAACACCATCGACGTACACCTGGTCGCCGGGCGCCACGTGCTCGTCGAGCGATGTCAATCGCCCCTCTCGCTTGGCGTGCAACTCGTCCTCGGTGTGTTTCATCACCTGGCGCCCCTCGCGGAACGCATCGGCGACGTTGCTGGTGGTGTTCCGCACGGCGCCGACCGCCGATTTCGCCATCTGCGATGGTGCCATCTGCGACGCTGTTTCCTTCACCTTCTTCTTCGCGTAGCCGGCGGAGGCCAGTCCGGCCACCACGCCCCCGGCAAACCAGGTGACTCGCTTCATCATGCTCGTTTCCTCCGTGGTGACGAGTCGGCCGAACCCACCTCGAGCGCCCCGACACCCTCGATCGACGTGACCGCGACCGAGCGCGTCGATGTCTGCTTCGGTGCACCGCGTAGACGTGAGATGGTTCTCGATGTGCCACGGGCGAGGCCGGCAGCCTTGATCATCGGCGACGAGAAGGTGGTGCGGGCGACGCGTCCGCCCACCGCGTCGCCGATCGCCTCGGCTGATCCGAGCACTCGATCGAATCGTTCCAAATCGGCGCGTGCTTCGTCGACCGTGGCCCGGGCTTCGTCGGTGGTGGCGAGGAGTTCACGGATCAAGGGGGTGGTCTCCATCCGCAGCTGATCGACCTCACGGCGGACGTCGCGCAACGTATCGAGCACCCGCAGCAGCACCACGATCAACGCCGCGAAACCAATCGCACAGAGCACCGCTGCGACCACGAGCACCAATTCACCAGCGGTCACTTCGCACCACCGCAAGTTCCGCCATTTCCGTCAATTCGCTGTGTCATCCGAGCACCGATCGCTGCTTCGTCGCCGTACCCACTCGGTTCGTACCAGTGGCGATCCACCAGCGCATCGGGCAGATACTGCTGAGCAACGACTCCCGAGACATGGTTGTGAGGATACTCGTATCCCTCGCCGTGGCCGATCGCTGCAGCACCCTGATGATGCGCATCGCGCAAATGAGCGGGCACCTCACCAACGGCGCCGTCACGCACATCGGACCGTGCGTTCCAGATCGCCAACGCCGCACGATTGCTCTTCGGTGCGGTTGCCAGATAGATCGCCGCCTGCGACAGGTTCAGTTGCGCCTCCGGCAAACCGACGTGTTCGAGCGCATGGGCTGCTGCGACGGCCACCTGCAGCGCCCCGCTGTCAGCGAGCCCAACGTCCTCGGACGCGAAGATGATCATGCGCCGGGCGATGAACCGGGCATCCTCGCCGGCTTCGAGCATTCGCGCGAGCCAGTAGACCGCAGCGTCGGGATCGGACCCCCGCATCGACTTGATGAAGGCGCTCACCACGTCGTAGTGATCGTCGCGCCCGTACCGCAACGCCGTGGTTCCGAGCGCTGCTTCGACGTGTTCGAGTTCGACATGGCCGTAGCCACTGAGCGCGCACGACACCTCCAGCGCCGTGAGGACCTGGCGCCCGTCACCGCCGGCCCGATCGACGAGCAGCGTGATCGCGTCGTCGTCTGCGGTCGCCCCCTCTGCTTCGAGGCCACGCCACACCAGCGCGTCGATCGCCGCACGGTCGAGCGGTTCGAGTCGGAAGAGGGTCGAGCGGCTACGCAATGGCGCGTTGACCTCGAAGAACGGGTTCTCCGTAGTGGCTCCTATCAGGGTGAGCGTGCCGTCCTCGACGGCGGGGAGCAGAGCATCCTGCTGCGACTTCGAGAACCGGTGGATCTCGTCGAGGAACAAGATGGTGCCCTGACCACGCTCGCCCAGTCGTTGGCGGGCGCGTTCGATCGTTTCGCGCACGTCCTTGACGCCAGCATTCACCGCCGAGAGTTGTTCGAAGGCCCGGTCGGTGCTGCCGGCAACTGCAAGAGCAAGCGTCGTCTTTCCGGTGCCGGGTGGCCCCCAGAGCAACGCCGAGGTCAGCCGGTCCGTTTCCACCAGTCGCCGCAGCGGTTTGCCGGGGCCGACGAGATGGTCCTGGCCGACCACATCGTCGATCGTGCGGGGCCGCAGTCGGGCAGCGAGCGGTGCCCGGGCACGCCGCTGTTCCTCGGCGGCAACGGCGAACAGGTCGTCGCTCATGACAGCAGCACGGCACGATAGACGTCAGTGCGAAAGTCGACGACCTGTTCGACGAGCCACTGGCGCTCGACCCACTTCCAGGCCACGAACTCGACATGGTCTGGGGTGGGGGTCACCTCGTCGGACAACGCACGGAAGAAGTACCAGCGCTGCACTTGACCGAGCCGTTTGCCTTCGGACCGAACGTGAACGGGGAACTCGTAGGCCATCCATGTCGGGTGTTCGCCGGACATCTCGACGTCGTCGGCGCCCAGACCGCTCTCCTCCGAGAGTTCTCGCCAGGCCGCCTCGAACGGCGACTCGCCGACGTCGATGCCACCTTGCGGGAGTTGCCACGCGCCGGGGACATCGCTACGTTCGAATGCGAGCACCTGGCCGTGCGAGTTGGACACGACCGCGACCACTCCGGCCCGGAAGTTCGAACTGGCCATCGTGGTTCGCTATCGGCCGAGGCCGCGGAGGCGATCGCGAACGTCGCCGAACTCGTCGTCGAAGTCGAGAACGCTCGAGAACCAACGGCGCGCGCTGATGGGATCACCGGTCCGGTCGTACAGATCCGCCAACACATACCACTGGCGCAGATGGAAGTCACGCACCACCTTCGGCCGTTTCGTCGACGGCTCCATCAATTCGAGTGCGGCCCGAAGCTCTCCCTGGTCGGCGAGGGCGCCCGCTGCGACCATCCGCCCTTCGGCCATGACCTCATGGCTGGGAGAGGCGCCCTTGATCTCGGTCCACACACGGTCGACCGCGGCCCAGCGGCCCTGTGCGCGCTGGCAGTCGGCGATCACCGGGAGCAACGCCGGATTCGAGTGCAGTTCCTGGGCGAGTTCGAGTGCTGACACCGCCTGCTTGTACAGACCGAGCCGGTAGCTGGCGAGTCCGAGGAGTTCGTGGGCCGCCGACACCGACGGCGCCTCTTTCGAGATCGCCGTTGCGATGCGGCGGGCCTCCTGGAAACGTTCTCGATCGAGCGCCTCTGATGCCTGCGCCAACCGTTCGGTCAGGCGGGCGCCGCGCTGGGATCCGAGTGCTTCGGTGAGTTCCGCGGCGACTTCGGGATCGAGCGGCTTCGCAACTCGGCGCGCCGGCGGGACCGCGTCGCCGGAGGCCCGGCGCGCTGCGCCTGTCGCCTCGCGACGTACCGACCCCTCGTCGATCCACTGTTCGGTGGTTCGCTCTTCGATCTTGCGCCGCTCGACCTCGGGGTCCTGCGGCGCTCGGGGCGCTCGACGTTCCTTGACGGCCTTCGATCGCCGCTCCGCCTCGGTCATCGGGGTGACGGGACGACCACGACTGTCGCTGCGCTTGTCGGGTCGCCCAACGCGGCGATCGTCGGTCCCACCACGACTCCGACCTCCGGCAGCGGGCTTGCCCGCCCGAAAGCTGGAACCAGGCCTGCCACCGCTGGCGCCGGGCTTGCCGGTCGGGCGCCGGGGACCGCCGGTACGTGCGTCATCACGGCGCGGTGGACGGGAATTCGAGCCGGGAGACATGGGTCGCCATGCTACGGGTCGACGACCACAACACAGTCAAATCAGGGACGAAAACAAGAAGAACGCACCGCCGGCAAACCCGGGCGGTGCGTTCCTCGATCGAAATCCGGCGACGTCCTACTCTCCCAGGGGATCTCTCCCCAAGTACCATCGGCGCTGACAGGCTTAACTTCCGTGTTCGGGATGGGAACGGGTGTGACCCTGTCGCTATGGTCACCGAAATCAGTTGTCAATGAGGGTTCTCCCCAAGGACTCCAGAGCAAGCACGAGCTGTTCAAAACCAAGCCCTCGGCCGATTAGTACCGGTCAGCTGAACGTGTTACCACGCTTACACTTCCGGCCTATCAACGTGATGGTCTCGTCACGGGCCTTACTGCGTTGACCGCATGGGAATACTCATCTTCAACCGGGTTTCCCACTTAGATGCTTTCAGCGGTTATCCCTTCCGTAGGTAGCAAATCTGCGATGCTTCTGGCGAAACAACAGACACACCAGAGCTACGTCCGTCCCGGTCCTCTCGTACTAAGGACAGCAGTTGTCAGTATTCCTTCGGCTGCGGAGGATAGGGACCGAACTGTCTCACGACGTTCTGAACCCAGCTCGCGTACCGCTTTAATGGGCGAACAGCCCAACCCTTGGGACCTGCTTCAGCCCCAGGATGCGATGAGCC
>Ga0105054_10000209_pt1 | contig 81977 bp, 75 predicted proteins | sample BON02_FD_78091 | JGI IMG/M metagenome (GOLD analysis project Ga0105054, IMG submission 78091) | Freshwater microbial communities from Lake Bonney liftoff mats and glacier meltwater in Antarctica - BON-02 (megahit assembly) | ecosystem: Environmental > Aquatic > Freshwater > Ice > Glacier...
ACGCGCACACAGCAGTAGGCGTCGGTGGTCCCGAGGTTCGGGTAGACACCGAAGCCGGTGATCACCTGCATGTCGGTGTGCCCGTGCGGGATCACGTGGAAGATGTTGCGGTCGTAGAAGTCCTTGTCGGTGGTGCCGACATGGGCCATCGAGAGTGGTACCTGGTGGATCGGATACTCATCGAGCGGGTGGGCCATCGGTTCGGATTCCTCTCAGAGGGGGTCAGTGTGGATCAGTGGAGATCGGTGTGGATCGGTGAGTGCCAGGACTCGAGCACGTCGGCGAGTTGATGCTGGCCTGGATGGCACGGCGCCGACGCCGAAGCAGGTGTGCGGGAGAATCGCGGAGCCGGCGCAGCCTGGGGCACACCGTTGATCTCGATCACGACGCCACGCTCAGCCGTGTGCGGATGCGCCGTCAACTCATCGGGTGCGAGCACCGGTGTGAGGCAGGCGTCGCTGCCCTCCATCGACTCGCACCACTCGTCGCGGGTGCGGGCCCGGAACACCTCTGCCAACTCGACCTGACGGCGCGGCCAGTCGTCGCGTTCCCACTGTGCCGGTTCGTCGATCCCGGTCAACCGGTACAGCGCGGCGTGGAACTGCGGCTCGATCGCGCCGACCGCCACCCAACCGCCGTCGGACGTCTCGTAGACGTTGTAGAACGGGGCGGCGCCGTCGAGATGGTTGGTGCCCCGCGCTCCCCACGACCCGCTCGACGCAGCGGCGAAGAACGGCCCCAGGATCATCGCCGCGCCCTCGACCATCGCGGCGTCGATGACCTGGCCCTTCCCCGAACGGTCGCGCTCGAAAGCGGCACAGGCGACGCCGAACGCGAGCACCAACCCACCGCCAGCGAAGTCGCCGAGCAGGTTGATCGGAAAGGTGGGCGGTTGCCCTTCGCGCCCGATCATGTGCAGCGCTCCCGACAGCGCGATGTAGTTGATGTCGTGGCCGGCGGCCCGGGCCAACGGGCCGTCCTGACCGAAGCCGGTCATCCGCGCGTAGATGAGCCGCTCGTTGCGACCGCAGGCCACCTCGGGTCCGACGCCGAGGCGCTCGCACACGCCGGGCCGGAACGGGTCGATGAACACGTCTGCCCGATCGGTCAGCGCCAGCAGTTGCTCCGTTCCGCCTGGCGACTTGAGGTCGATCGTGACGCTGCGCTTCCCGCGCAACATCGGATTGGTCGGGAGCCGATCGGGGTCGGCCGGCGGCCCTGACCGATCGACGGCGACGACGTCGCAGCCGAGATCGGCCAGGATCATCGCGCCGTACGGCCCCGGGCCCTGGCCGGCCAACTCGACGACCCGCAACCCGGTGAGCGGCCCGGTCACGAGCCGCCGTTCGTCGCATCGTCGACGGCAACGCGCTTGGCCCAGCGGTAGTCGCTCTTGCCGGCAGGTGACCGGACCACCTGATCCACGAGCGTGAGCTGGCGCGGCACCTTGTAGCCGGCAAGGTGCGCACGGCAGTGTGTCTGGATGCTCTCGAGCGTGACCTCGACGCCGGGCAGCGGCTGCACGACAGCGGTCACCCGCTCGCCCCACCGATCGTCGGGCACACCGACCACCACGGCGTCGACGACCCCGGGATGGGCCTTCAACGCGTTCTCGATCTCCTCGGGGAACACCTTCTCGCCACCGGTGTTGATGCTCACCGACCCGCGCCCGAGCATCGTGATCGAACCGTCGGCCTCGATGGTGGCGTAGTCGCCGGGGATCACGTACCGAACCCCGTCGGGGCCGGTGACGAACGTCGCCGCGGTCTTCTCCGGATCGTTCAGGTATCCGATCGGAATGTTGCCGTGACGCGCCAGCCTGCCGACCACGCCAGAACCGGCCTCGATCGGGCGCAGGTCGTCGTCGAGCACCACTGCATCACGCGCGGCAGTGACCGTCGGCCCGCCTTTCATCACCGCGCCGCGCGACACCATCGTGATGCCGTTGGCGCCACCCTCGCTCGAGCCGATCGCATCGGTGATCACGAGGTTCGGGAGCCGATCGAGGAATCGGTCCTTGCAGGTCTGCGAGAACAGCACGGCGCTGGAGCTGATCGCGAAGAGCGACGAGAGATCGTGGTCTTCATCGGAGTCGTCGAGCGCATCGAGCAGCGGTCGGGCCATCGCATCGCCCGTGATCATGATGAGGTTCACCTTCTGGCGCTCGACCGTGCGCCACACCTCGTGTGGCTCGAAGCGCGCGCACAGCACGCTGCCGTTGCCGACGAAGCCCTGTCCCATCAGGCTCCACTGGGTGGCCCCGTGCATGAGCGGGGCGAGCGGAAACGCAGTGAGCTCGAACCCGGCGCGCCCCTTGGTGATGAATTCCTCTGGACGCTCCAGCACCTCACCGGTGCGGATGTCGATGCCGCCACCGAGCGCCATCACCACGTCGCCGTGACGCCACACCACCCCCTTGGGCAGGCCAGTGGTACCGCCTGTGAACAGGATGTAGAGGTCGTCGGCCGAACGCTGCGGGAAGTCGCGTTCGGGCGACTGCTGTGCGAGCGCCGCTTCGTACTCCGGCCCGATGACCAGGCGAGGGAGGTCGGGCTTCACCGCCTGCGCCCGATCGGAGAACTCCGGTTCGACCACGAGGTACGCCAGCCCGGCATCGTTGAACAGATACGCCAACTCGTCTTCGACGTAGCGGTAGTTGATGTTGATCCACACGGCGCGCAGTTTGAACACCGCCCAGAGCGTCTCCACCCACTCCACCCGGTTGAGCGCGTAGATGCCGACGTGGTCACCCGGACCGATGCCCTGTGCAGCGAGGTGGTGAGCCAGCCGATTGGCGCGGGCGTCCATCTCGGCGTACGTGCGCTGTTGATGTTCGTCCATCGCGTACATACGGTCGGGCCATTCGTCGACCGCCTGCTCGAAGAGGTCGGCGAGATTGAACGTGGTGGTCATCGGTCGCCTCGATCGATCAATGAGAAGTCGTGGTCGGTCAACCAGTGCCGCCCGACGGCCTTGACCGGCGCCCAGCGCGCATCGAGGCGCGCAGCGGTGGGGTCGTCGTCGGTGATCTGGCCGAAGTCGGTCGGTGTCGGCCCGACCTTGTGGGCGTGGTGCTGGAGCTTGTCGACATCGAAGCCGAACGTCTCGGCGGCCGCCAGCCCGACCATCCTCCTGGTCTCGTCGATCGGGATGTCGTGGAACGTCTTGCGCAGCCACTCCCTCGTGTTCGGCCAGGTTCCCTCCGGGTGTGGGAAGTCGTTGCCCCACAAGATGTTGTCGATGCCGATCTCGTAGCGCATACCGAGCTCACGGCGCTTCGTGTTCGAGGCCCCGATGAAGCAGTTGCGGTCGATGTACTCCGACGGCAACATCGTGAGGCCGCCGAACGGATCGGCGCCCAATTTCTCGGTGCCCTTCTGGCCGAGCGCCAGACGATCCCAGAACCAGATCATCGACGGCAGCCACCAGCACCCCGCCTCGGTGACACCGAAGCGCAGCCCCGGGAACCGCTCGAACACGCCGGACCACAGCATGAACCACAGCGGCCGCGCCGGCCACCAGGTGACCTCGCTCACGTAGATGCCGAGGTGGTCGCCGTACTCGTGGCGCGGCGCCGGGCCCGAATGGGTGACGACCGGCATCGACAGCTCCTCGCACAGCGCCCATACCGGGTCGTAACACCGGTCGTGGTACGGCTTCTGGTCGACCCACATCGCCGGGATCATCACCGCGCCGAGCCCACTCGCCTTGGCTCGGCGGATCTCGGCGAGCACCTTCGACATCTCGGCGGTGATCGGCACCAACGCCACGCCGCAGCGCCGCTCCGGGCTGTTCGAGCAGAGCTCTGCGAGCCAGCGGTTGTGGGCGATCGCTCCCGCCAACCCGATCTCGGGATCCATGTCGCCGGACATCCCGAGGCCCGCGCCGAACGGCACACACGTGCGGCTCTCGACCGCGTCGGCGTCGGGATACACCACCTCGCCCGACACCCCGTCACCGTCGAGCTCCTGGTCGCGCCGGGTGGCGTCCCAGCCGCCCCGCAACGCCTCCTCGTGCTCCTCGAACCACTTCTTGGCGTACTCCTCGTTGCGCACACCGAGCCGTGTGATCGCTTCGAGCTGGGCCTCGCGCTCGGCGAGGAAGTCGTCGAACTCGGGGAAGTACTTCCCGTCGAGATACTCCCGATAGTCCGCTGTCGGAAGTCCGGCGTGGCTGTCGGCAGAGACGATCAGGTACGGGTCGTTGATGTCGGTCATGGCGTTGTCTCCTGGTGTCAGCCGGGCACGGCCCGGAGATAGGTGGGGTTCGTTCGAGCCAGCATCGACGTCGCGCGGGCGTTGATCTGGATGTCGGTTCGCTCGCTCTCGGGTTGGATCCAGAACTGGTCGGCGCGGATCGCTTCGACGACTCGGACGGCGACCTCCTCGACCGGCGTGTACGCGATCGGGATGCCGGCAGCGATCATCTGCTCCTCGATCTGCTCGATCGTGGTGTACGGAGTGACGCGGGGTCGCTGCTTCGCGAACTCGTCGGTGCGCGAGCGCCACGACTCGAACAGGCCGGTGCGTAACATGTGCGGCCCGGGGAACAGCACCGACGCCGAGACCTTCGCTCCCACCTCCTGCAGCTGGCCGTACAGACACTCGGTGAGCGTCACCACCGCCGCTTTGGTGGCTGCGTACTGCGGTGTACTCGGCAACGGCGACACTCCCCCGTTGCCTGACGACGTGTTGACCACATGGCCCTCGTCTCCCTGTTCCAGCATCACCGGCACGAATGCATCGATCCCGTGGACCACACCCATGAGGTTGACGGCGATCGCCCACCGCCAGTCGTTCAGCTCGTGCTCCCACATCCGACCCTCGCCGCCGGCGCCGATGCCGGCGTTGTTGCACACCACGTGGACCGCTCCGAAGAGTTCGAGCGTGCGATCACGCAACGCCTCGACCGAGGAGTAGTCGGTCACATCGGTGACGACACCACGCACGTCGAGCCCCTCGGCGCGCAACTCGCGCTCGGTCGCTTCCAACAGCTCAGGTTGCACATCGGCGAGCACGACATGCATCCCCTCCATCGCGAAGCGCTGGCCCATCGCTCGACCGAGCCCACCGCCGCCGCCGGTGACGACGGCAACCCTGCCGTCGAGGCGTTCCATCAGCCGGATCCGACGACCGACAGGTCGTCGTATCGTTGATGCACGAATGGCCGCACCCAATCGCCGGGCACGGTGGTGATCAGCTCACCACGCTGCGAGCTCGACCGCTCGGCGAACTCCATGAAGCGCACCGAGCGCACCGGCAGGTCGATCACCGGGTCGAACTTCGACTCGCGCAGCGTGATCTCACCGTCGACCTTCCAAACGGCTCGCGTCTTCTCCTCACGATGGCAGTGCACGAGCCACGGGTCGGCGTCGAAGCCCTTCCCCGACGGGTCGAGGAGGAACTTGAAGTAGAAGTCCGTCCGCCGACGGTCGGGGGTGAGTGGCTCCTCACCGACGATGGCGCCGTTGATCTCCACGAACGTGACACCCATGCGGGTGAACGAGCCTCGGACCGTGTCGCCATCACGCTCCAGGGCGACGTCGCCGAGCTTCTTCGGCTCGCCGAACGTCTCGCGTCCGCCGACGACCGCCTGCTCGGTGGTCATCGGCATCACCAGCGGGTAGCCGCCCTCCATGCCGTCGTGGATGGCCTGGACCGCAAACGTCCCGGCACCGAACGGCGGCCGACCGTGGCCGATGTCGACCGACGCGAACGTGACCCTCACGAGCGGTTCCGCCGATGGTTCGAGCGGGCGGGGCAGCACCGCCGCGATCGCCTCCGGGTCGGTTTCGTACACCGCGGTGAGAGTGGTCGCCCACGTGTCGACCGATGTCGTCTCGAGCTCGCGGTTGCGGAGCTGTTCGGGTGTCCGACCTCCGTACCTGATGTTCCCCATGGTGTTCCCCCTTCTGTCTGTCGTTGTCTGTGTCGTCGTCTGTTCAGTCGGCGGCACCGAAGCCGACGAGCGCCGGACACTTCTCGGCCGCCTTCGGCACGTCGCCGGGCAGCAACGCCACGTCGACGTCGCTCACCTTCGGCCCGATGCGGTCGGCGATCGGCCGGAGCGCATCGACGTCGAAGCCGTAGAGCGCGGCGGCGTTACTGCCGAGCATTGCCGCGACCTCGTCGTGCGGGATCCCGGCGAACGCAACCCGCAACGCCTCGGGCGTGAACGGGAAGCTGGCCTCCTTGTGCGGGTAGTCACTGCCCCACATGATGCGATCGATACCGACCGTGTGGCGCAGCGGCACCTCGGCCTGGCGCATGAAGCTCGCCCCGATGTGGCACTGGCGGGCGAAGTACTCGCTCGGTTGCAGCGGGAGCTTGGCCATCACCGGCATGCCCCACACATGCTCCTGCGAGCCGACGGCGGTACGCATGCGGGTGAAGAAGTAGTCGAGTCGCGCCAGCTCGGTGGGGACCCATGCGGTGCCCTGCTCGGTGAACACGAACTGCAGATCGCGATGGCGCTCCATGGCGCCCGACACGACGAGGTGGGCGAGCGAACGATTCGACCACCAGGTCACCTCGAGCAGGAAGATCACCGGATCTTCGTCCGTCTCGCCCATCGGTGGGCTGGCGCTTCCACCGTGGTTGTTCAACGGCATGGCGAGCTCGGCGCACACGGCGAACAGCGGGTCGTAGTAGGCGCCGTCGAACAACGCTGGCAGACCCGATCCGGGTGGCACGCCGGGTAGCAGGACGCCGCCGCGCAGCCCGGCGGCGTGCGCCCAGCGCACCTCGGCAACCGCGGCATCGATGTCGTGCAACATCACCTGGCAGATACCGGCCCGACGGCCCGGTGTGGCCGCACAGAAGTCGGCCAGCCAGCGGTTGTGGGCGCGCAGGCCCGCCCACCGTCGTTCGACATCGCCGGTGGTGAGCGCTGGCGGCTGGAACGTGAGCGAGGCCTTCGGGAAGAACGGTGGGATCGTGTTCGGGAAGATCACCTCGCCGACGATCCCGTCGCCTTCGAGGTCGCTGAGTCGACGGTCGGAGTCCCAGTTGCGCGGGCCGTCTGGTCCGGTGAGGTCCTCGTACGGGTTCTCGTAGGCGGCGGCCCAGACGTCGAACTCGTCGCGATATCGGGCATCGAGATAGGGGCGGTAGTCGACGAACCGGCCGCCTCCGTGACAGTCGGCCGAGATGACGAGGTAGCGGTCGTTCACATCCATGGAGCGCCTCCTTGTGGTCGTGGCCGGTCGGGCGGCACTGGGTAGTCTCGCCCGGACGATGGGAGACGTTGATGACAGGCACTGAACACCTGCTGGTCGAACAGATCGATCACACCCTGGTGGTCACGATGAACCGGCCCGAGGCGAAGAACGCACTGAGTTCGGCGATGTTGGTCGGCATGGCCGACGCGTGGACTCGCCTGAACGACGACGACGACATCCGCTGCGCGGTGTTGACCGGCGCGGGAGGGTCGTTCTGTACGGGTATGGATCTCAAGGCGGCTGCCGCCGACGGTGACACGCCGAACCCGTACGCCGAGCGATGGGCCGCTGACCCCGACCTGCACTGGAAGGGGCTGCTGCGCCACGTGCGTCTGCGTAAGCCGCTCATCGCTGCCGTCGAGGGCCACGCCGTCGCCGGGGGCACCGAGATCCTCCAGGCGACGCACATCCGTGTCGCCGGCGAGGGTGCCACGTTCGGCGTGTTCGAGGCGCGACGCGGCCTGTTCCCCGTGGGTGGGAGCACGGTTCGGTTGCAGCGCCAGATCGGCTACACCGCGGCCATGGAGATGCTGCTCACCGCGCGGGGTTACACCGCTGCTGAAGCACTGTCGATCGGGCTCATCGGCCATGTCGTGGCCGACGGTGAGGCACTGGCGAAGGCGATGGAGCTGGCTGCGTTGATCAGCGCCAACGGACCGCTGGCCGTGGAAGCGATCCTCCAGTCGGTCCAAGAGACCGCCGGCATGCCCGAGACCGAAGCGCTCGCTCGCGAGCTCGAGATCGGCTGGCCGATCTTCGCGACGGTCGATGCCCGAGAGGGGCCGCGGGCGTTCGCCGAGAAGCGCCGGCCCGTGTGGCAGCGCCGCTGACATCTACGGCTTGTCCCGGCCGAGCAACCACATGGCGAAGAACTGAGAACCCCCGCCGTACGCGTGGCCGACCGCCTTGCGAACGTCGCTGATCTGATGCTCGCCGGCGATGCCCATCACCTGCATCGCCGCCTCACCGAAGCGGAGCATGCCACTGGCACCGATCGGGTTCGACGACAGCACCCCGCCGGAGGCGTTCACCGGAAGTGACCCGGTCATCTCCGTGACGCCGTCTTCGACCCAGCGCCACCCGTCGCCCTTGGGCGCGAACCCGAGGTTCTCGAGCCACATCGGTTCGAACCACGAGAACGGCACGTACATCTCGACTGCGTCGATCTCTTCGGCCGGGTTCGTGATGCCACCTTTGCGCCAGAGATCAGCGGCACACATCTCGCCGGCGACGGGGCTCACCTGTTCCCGGCCGGCGAAGATCGTCGGCTCGCTGCGCATGGCCGTGGCGTGGATCCATGCCACCGATCGACCGGTGTCGGCGACGTGCGCGTCGGCGGTGGCCTCGTCGGTCAACACCAGAGCGATCGCTCCATCGGACGACGGGCACGTTTCGACGAAGCGGATCGGGTCCCAGAGCATCGGTGACTCCATCGCCTTCTCCAGCGTCAACCCCTCGTCGTGCAGGTGGGCGTAGGGGTTCTTGAGCGCGTTGGCGCGATCCTTCACGGCGACCATCGCGCCGATGTGCAGCGGCACGTCGTAGCGGGCGATGTAGGTACGAACTATCGGTGAGAAGTAGCCGCCGGCCCCGGCGTGTACCGGCATCCCGAACGGGATCGGCACCGACAGCGCCCACATGGTATTGCCGTCGCTCTGCTTCTCGAAGCCGATGGTGAGCACACGCTCGTGCACACCACCCATCACGTGCTGGGCGGCGACGATCGCCGTGGAGCCGCCGACCGAACCCGCCGTGTGCACGCGGAACAACGGCTTGCCGTGAGCGGCGAGCGCATCTGCCAACCAGAGCTCGGGCATGGCGATGCCCTCGAGCATGTCGGGCGCCTTACCGATGACGATCGCGTCGATGTCGGCGATGCCCATGCCGGCAGACTCGAGGGCCCGGTCGACCGCCTCGCGAACCAGACCGGCGATGGAGACGTCGGCCCGGCACGCCGTGTGGTGGGTCTGGCCGACCCCGATCACCGCACACCGCTCGGCCATCACTCCCCCTCCAACAACGCGACCAGATTCTGCTGCAGGCACGGCCCGCTCGTACTGTGCGCGACCGCCCGATCGGCCGTACCGGCGAGCACACGATCGGCGGCTTCGGCGAAACGCACCAGGCCGGCAGCCATCTGCGGGTTGGCGCACAGCGCCCCGCCGCTCGGGTTGATCGAGGTGCGCTCGGGGTCGAGACCGAGCGCCGTGAGGAGCAGCAGCAACTGGTGTGAATAGGGCGCGTACAACTCGGCGACGTCGATGCGGTCGCCGAGCACCCCTGCGTGCCGGGCGGCGATCGCCGTGGATGCCGACTCGGTCAGCGAGCGGGCGCCCAGGCGTTGGGTGTCGATCCGGTGATCGATGCCCCTGATCCAGGCCGGGCGCTCGCACAGCGAACGCGCAGCGTCGCCGGCTGCCAACACCACCGCGACGGCGCCATCGACCGGCAGCCCACAATCGTGGGCACGAAGCGGCGCGTTGGCGTAGGGCCGGTCGAGCAGCTCGTCGGCCGTCGCTGCCACGCCCCAGCCGACGTTCGGGTTGGCGAGGCCGGCCGAGATGCTGGCGGCGGCCACCTCGGCCATCGCCGCCTCGGTGACCGCGCCGCCGGCATCGAGGCACGCCCTGGCCTGCAGCGCAGCGAGCGCCGTGGCTCCGGGCCAGAGTGGGGCCACGGTGTACGGGTCGAGCTGGAGCGTCATGACCCGATCGATGGTGCCGGCGGTGGTCTTGCCGTTGGCGAACACCACGGCGGTGTCGCATTCTCCGGTCTGGATCTTGACCCACGCCTCGTAGAGGGCGAGCGCTCCATCACCTTCGACGTGGCTCTCGACGATCGGTGGCCACGCCCCGATGGCGTCGACGGCCGAGATGAAGCTGAACGGCTGGCCGCTCATGTAGTCGCAGCTGCCGTGGCACCAGAAGCCGACCTCGGAACGCTCGATACCGGCCCGTTCGAGGACACCGATCAGCGTGGGGGCCAACAGCTCGACCGAGGTCAGCAACGTGTGGGTCTCCATCGGCCGCTGGGCCGTGGCGACGATGGCGACATCACGGCTCATGAGGTGGCCCTGATCGTGGCGACGTCGTCGTCGCCGGTCGGGCGGAAGTATTCGATGTTCTCGAGCGACGGGCCCCAGTCGTCCCGCGGCCTCCACACCGGTTCGACCCGCATGCCGATACGGACGTCCTCGGCTTCGCACTCCTGGATGAGGTGCTGCATCGAGACGTCGGCGCCATCGAGCACGATCTGGGCGGCGACATACGGGATCTTGACGTGCTGGCCGAGAAAGGGGACATTGACGACACAGAACGTGGTGATGGTGCCGGCGGGCCCGACTTCGACCTCGTCGCCGAGCGGAGCTGCACATCGCGGGCACACGCCATTGCGCGGCGGGAAGTAGACCTGGGCACACGACGTGCACCGTCGGCCGACGAGGCGCCCCTCGAGCAGCCCCTCGAGGTGCGCGGTGGCAGCAGGACCCGCCGACCACTCGTAGGCGACCTCGATCGGTTGACGCAGACGCACGACGTCGTCACCGTCGGAGTCGGACGCACCCCCTGAGTGGGACGCACCCCCTGAGTGGGACGCACCCCCTGAGTGGGGCCCGCTCGCGGAGCGGGGCTCGCCGTCTGACTGCCGTTCATCGGCGATGAGATCGAAACACACGATGTCGTTGATGCCGCCCTCGGGGGCGTCGGACCACCTGACCGTGACGCGCCCACCGGTCGTCACTGCGTCGGGCGATGCCGCGTGGACTGCGTGGAGCATCTCGACGTCGGCACCGTCGAGTCGGATCAAGGCCCACGCGAACGGTGTATCGAGCGGTTGGTCGGGCTGTGGCTCGCCCTGCCACGCCCATGAGGTGATCGTTCCGGTCTCACCGACGACCACCCACTCCGTGCAGGCATCGCCGGTCAGCGGGTCGAACTCGGCCGGCGGCACATACACCCGACCATCGCTGCCGCGCGTCCCCTCGATGCGACGATCCCGCAGCGACGTGAAGAACCGAGCCAGCGTGTTCCCGACCGTTCGCGCGTATGGATACGACAGGACGAGCGGCGCCGTGAAGGATCCGTCGTCGGTTCGCTGATAGTCGATGGTCCCCCCAGACATGGTTCTGTTCTTATCACGTTCGCGCGATATCTGACGACCCGTCAGATCGTGCTAGGTTTCCTCGAACGTCAAGCCCCGGGGGGATGCTCAGATGGTCCGAAAGAACGTACGTAACGCGATGTCAGTTGCCCTGGTGGGTGTGCTGATCGCTGCCTGTGGCACCGACCGGGAGACGGCCGATACCACCGCGCCCACGGACGCGGCCGTCACGACCGGAGCTCCGGCGCCCACTGGAAGCGATGTGCCCACTGGTAGCGATGCGCCCGTGGCCACCGAGGAGCCCACCACCACCGAGCCGGCTGCTGCGATGTTCGGCGACGAGGCGTGGCCGTGCGGCCCGGGCGACGGTGCCAACACCGATGCCGGTACGGAGGTCGGTGTGACCGCCGACTCGATCACCATCGGGTCGGGTGACGATGCCGGCTTCGCCGGGTCGCCCGGTCTGAGCCACGAGATGACCGACGCGATCAAGGCTCTGGTTGCGGAGTGCAACGAACTGGGCGGCATCAACGGACGCACCATCAACCTGAACTACTACGACGCGAAACTCCTCGAGGTCCAAGCCGCGATGCAGAGCGCGTGTGACGGCGAGAACTTCTTCCTCGTCGGCCAGGGTTGGGTGTTCGACGGCAGCCAGGAGGAGCTCCGTCTCCAGTGCGGGCTCCCTTCGGTACCTACGTACACGGTGAGCGCCGCGTTCGCACACGGCATCGACACGTTCCAGGGCGTGCCGAACCCTGCCGACGAGACCACTGCCGGGGTCTTTCAACAGATCGCCACGATCTTCCCCGACGAGGTCGAGAAGGTCGCCACGCTCACCGGCGCCTTCGCCGCCACCCAGGAGACCCGCGACAAGGTGCTCGAGGTGGCACCGCAGTTCGGCTGGAACTTCGTGTCGAGCACGCTCGAGTCCAATCCCGCCGGCGAGACCGACTGGACACCGTTCGTCAAGCAGATCCAGGATTCGGGAGCCACGATGATCTCATGGCAGGGCACCTGCCTGCCGGGTCTGTTGGCCTTCGCCCAGACCGCCAAGATCAACGGACTCGATGTGCCGATCGTCGTCGACTCCAATCACTACGCAGCACAATGCGCGGACGCCAACGACGGTGCACTCGACAACCTGTACATCCGGATGTCGTACGTACCGTTCGAGGACGCCGCTGCGAACCCGGCCACCCAGGACTACCTCGACCTGATCGACGAGTACGGCGGCGACACGGCGATGCTCGGCGTGCAGGCCACGTCGTCGTTCCTGCTGTGGGCGACCGCTGCCTCGGCGTGCGGAGCAGAGTTGACGCGCGAGTGCGTACTGACGAACCTGAAGGGCACCACCTCCTGGACCGGCCACGGGTTGCATGCCGAGTCGAACCCCGGCGAGAACCACCCGCCGAAGTGCTCGTCGATCCTTCGACTCGTCGGCAACACCTACGAGCGGGTCGTGCCCGAAGAAGCAGCCACCTTCGAATGCGAGGACTCGTGGATCGCGCCGATCACCTCGACGTCCGCTCTCGCCGACGCAAAACTCGACGAGAACCGCATCTCGCAGCAGTTCGCGGTCGGATGACCGACAACGGGTGAGGCCGAGTCGATCACACGAACATGCAGGATTTCCTCGCCTACACCGTTTTGGGCATCGCCCTCGGGTCGATCTACGCGATCGCCGCCACCGGCATCGTCGTCACGTATTCGACCTCGGGTGTGTTCAACTTCGCTCACGGCGCGGTCGCCACGATCAGCGCGCTCGTGTACTGGCAGTTGAACACCGGCTGGAACGTTCCGGCTGCACCGGCGATCGTGTTCACGGTGTTCGTCTTCGCTCCGGCGGTGGGGGTCCTGCTCGAGGTTTTCGTGATGCGAGAGCTGCGCGAGACCAACGAGGTCACGCGTCTGGTGGTCCCACTCGCCGTACTCCTCGCGCTCACCGGCCTCGCCACATGGGTGTGGTTCCGTAGCGGGTCTCGGGCGATCGTGCCGAGGAGGTTCTTCGGCGAGAGCAACGTCGACATCCTCGGCCAGGCCGTGTACTACCACCAGTTGGTCGGGGTCGCCGTGGCGATCGTCATCGCGGCAGGTCTGTACCTCCTGCTCTACCGCACACGGCTCGGCGTCACGATGCGCGCAACCGTCGACGACCGCCAACTGCTCATGATGAACGGCGGCCGCCCCGACCGGGCGAGCCTGGCGAGCTGGGCGATCGGGTGCTCGCTCGCGGGGATGGCCGGGGTACTGCTCGCCCCTCAGCAGGGTGCGCTACAAGTGTTCGCTCTCACATTGCTCGTCTTCGCGGCGTACTCCGCCGCCATCGGCGGCCGCTTGCGCAGCGTGCCCCTCACATACGTGTGCGCGATGGTCCTCGGGCTGTCGATCTCCTACTTCGACTGGATCTCTCGGGCCGGACAGCGGTGGCCCGCATTCGGCAACATGCGCTACGCCATCCCGGCCTTCCTGCTCTTCGGTGCACTCCTGCTGCTCCCGCAGAGCCGGCTGCGCGGCGCCGCCGTCGCGCGCACGCGCGAGCGATTCAGCGTGCCCACCACTCGTCAGTCTCTGGCGTGGGCGGTGGCGCTCGTCGTTGTCGTTGCCATGATGCAGGCGTTGATGACCGGCGGCGCGGTCATCAGCCTCGCCAACGGCATGGCGCTGTCGCTCATGGCCCTCTCGCTCGTCCTGCTCACCGGATACGCCGGCGAGATCAACCTCGCGATCTACGCCTTCGCCGGTGTGGCTCTGATCACCGCATGGCAGTTCGACGTCGGGCCGTCCGGGCTGGCCACACAGGAATCACTGTCGCTCAGAGCGATCGTGCTGGCGATGCTCGTCTGTGCACTCGTGGGCGGCCTCATCGCCCTCCCGGCGCTGCGACTGCGCGGCCTGTACCTCGGACTCGCGACGTTCGCGTTCGGCATCATCGTCTATCAACTGGTGATCCTGCAGATCGAACCCCTCGAGTTCTCACTGTTCGGTCGAAGCGTGACGATCAACCTGTTCTCCTCCGGGTCGATCACGATGCCCCGCCCCCATTGGTTCGGCATCGACTTCAGCGCCCAACGATCGTTCCTGATGCTGCTCACCATCATGTTCGCCGTCATCGGCTTGGGCCTCGTGCAACTCCGCCGCAGTGCCTACGGCCGGATGATCATCGCGATGAAGGACAGCCCGGCGGCATGTGCCACCGTGGGGATGAACGTCACCCGTATGAAGCTCGGTGTGTTCATGATCTCGTCGGCGATCGCCGGCCTGGGCGGGTTGATGTGGGCCTCGCAGCAACGCACGGTTGCCAACAACAACGGCTTCGACGGTTTCGCCAGCCTGCTGCTGTTCATGGTGGCCGTGATCGGCGGCATCGGGTACGTCAGCGGCGCCCTCTTTGCCGGCGTCTCGCTCGCCCTGCTCGGTGCGGTGATCCCGGCCATCTTCGACAAGCTGGGCACCGACTACCCGGGGCTCGAGTGGCTCTTCGTCGGGTTCCTCGGCAACTTTGCCAAGTTCGTCGGCATCGCACTCGTCGGCATCCGGCTCGCACGCAACCCGAGTGGTGTCGTGCAACAGATCCTCGACGGATTCCGGCCGCTTCGCAGCGCCCCGGTCGGCACAGCCATCTGGATCGTCGGCCTCGTGGTGCTCTGGGCGCTCGCGTGGCAGCACGTCATCGCCAACTGGACGTTCGCGCTCATCGCCCTCGCGTCGATGTTCGTGATGCCCGCCCTACTCCTGCGCGACGACGCGATCGACGACGATCTCGACCTCATCGGCCTGTCGCGCCCGTTCGCCGCCTCCGACCTCGAACTGTTCGAACGCGAACTCGCCCTGCCGGTGACCGGAGGTGGCCCAGATGCCACTGCTTGAATGCCGCGACCTCGCAATGAACTTCGGCGGCGCCGCTGCGCTGGGCGGGGTGAGCATCACGGCAGAGGCCGGTGTCATCACCGGCTTGATCGGCCCGAACGGGGCAGGCAAGACCACCCTGTTCAACTGCGTCGGTGGCCTCCTGCAGCCGACCGGCGGCGAGGTGTTGTTCGACGACAAACCCATCAATCGCCTTCCGCCCTACAAGCGATCGCGACTCGGTATGGCCCGCACGTTCCAGCGGCGCGAGCTCTTCGTGTCGCTGTCGGTGCGCGACAACATCCGTGTCGCCGGAGACATCGCGTCACGGTGGCAGCGCGAGAAGACCAACACCGCACGCGAAACAGACCGGGTGCTCGACCTGCTCGGGATCAGCGAACTCGCCGATCGAGAGGTGACCGAGATCCCGACCGGCATGGCACGACGGGTCGAGGTCGGCCGCGCGCTCATGACGAGACCGAAAATTCTGCTGCTCGACGAACCGGCGTCGGGCCAGAACGAGACCGAGACCGAGGAGTTCGGCGAGTTGCTGCTCCACCTCCGCGACACCGGAATGGCCATTTTCTTGGTCGAGCACGACGTGTCGCTGGTGATGAAGGTGTGCGCGTACATCCACGTGCTCGACTTCGGTGCCGTGATCGCGTCGGGCTCGCCAGAGGAGATCCAGTGCAACGAGAGCGTGCTCAGCGCCTACCTCGGCGAAGTCACGGGCGACGTCACAAGCGAAGTCACGGGCGACGTCACAAGCGAGGCCACGGCGCCATGAGTGCTCCGTGCCTCGAGCTCGTCGACGTCACCGCCGGCTACGGGCCGATCATGGCCATCCATGGGGTCACCCTCACGGTGCACCACGGCGAGATCGTCGCCCTGCTCGGGCCGAACGGTGGCGGCAAGTCCACCACCATCCAGGTCTGCGCGGCGCTCCTGTCGATGCGGTCCGGCCAGCTCCGCCTCGGTGGCCGCTCGGTCACCGGGAGCAGCCCACACGCGCTGGCCCGCGCCGGCGTCTGCACCATCCCCGAGGGACGCGGGGTGTTCGCCAACCTGACGGTGCGCGAGAACCTCCTGATGGCCACGCATACCGGGATGTCGTTGGCCGAGATCGAGGAACGGACCTACGACCGCTTCCCGAGTCTCAGAGAACGTCCCACCCAGCTCGCCGGAACGATGTCGGGGGGCCAGCAGCAGATGTTGGCGATGTCGCGGGCGCTGGCCACCGACCCGGCTGTGTTGCTGCTCGACGAGCTCTCGATGGGGCTCGCTCCGATCATCGTCGGTCAGCTCTACGAGACCGTGGCCCAGGTGGCCGCCGGTGGCGTCGCTGTGCTCCTCGCCGAGCAGTTCGCACGGTCCGTTCTCGGAATCGCCGACCGAGCTGCCATCATGCTGCACGGCCGAATCACACGCGTCGGGCCGCCCGACGAACTCGCCGACGAACTCTCAGCTGCATACCTGGGTGGAAAGGTGTCAACATGACCAACGAGAACCGGGGCGATACGTTCCGCACAGACATCGCAGCGATGCAGGTGAAGACATCGGGCAAGGCGTCGTCCGAGCGGGCCGGCGGAATCATCGGCCTCGTCTTGATGGTCGCGTCGATCGTGGTGGGGGTCGGCTCGTTCGTCAACGCCGGCAGCCAGACGAACGCTCTCGACCAGAACGAGCTGATCATCCTCGGTTTCGTGTGCGTGTCGGCAGCGATCGTCGGCGCCGCGATGTGGCTGCGTTACACGCTCGTGCGCTTCTGGAGGTTCTGGATGCTGCGCTCGCTCTACGAGGGCCAGGCACACCTCGACGAGGTCGTCACGGCAATCCGCGATCGCAGCTGATCGCAGCTGAGTTCAGCCGAGCACGAGGTCGGCCATGGTTCGCAGCGTCGTGATCGAGCCGCCGACGAGCATCGTGGTCACCCGGCTCTCCTTCCAGGCCTCGAGATCGTCACGTACCTTGGCGACCGAGCCGACGAGACAGATCTCGTCGATCATCGCGTCCGGCACCGCGGCGATCGCCGAATCCTGCTGCCCGTCGAGGAACAGCGACTGGATGCGCTCGACGGCTTGCTCGTGGCCGAGCCGTCGGAACACGTCGGCGTGGAAGTTCATCTCCTTCGCTCCCATACCGCCGACGTAGAGCGCGAGAACGGGGCGGAGCCGGTCGTAGGCGCGTTCGAGATCGTCATCGATTGCCACGTTCACGGTCGGCAGGATCTCGAAGTCGTCGGGTGTGCGGCGCCTCCCCGGTCGTGCGAAACCTTCCGCGAGCGATGGCCCATACAGTTCCTCGTGTCTCGGCGCGTAGAAGATCGGGAACCAACCGTCGGCGATCTCGGCGGCGAGCGCGACGTTCTTCGGGCCCTCGGCTCCGAGGAAGATCGCCAGGTCGGCGCGCAACGGGTGGGTCATCACGTTCAACGCCTTGCCGAGGCCGAGGCCGTCGGTGGCCGGGATCGGGTACTCCGGGCCGTCGTTCGTGAGCCGTTCCTCGCGAGCCAACACTCGCCGCACGATGTCGACGTATTCGCGGGTACGAGCGAGCGGGCGGGTGAACCGTTGGCCGTACCATCCCTCCACCACCTGGGGGCCGCTCACGCCGAGCCCGAGACAGAATCGGCCCGCTGACAGGTGATCCATGGTGATGGCGGCCATCGCGGTGGCCGCAGGCGTACGCGCCGAGATCTGGATCAGGTTGGTGCCGAGCCTGATCGTGCTCGTCGACGCCCCCCACCACGCGAGCGGTGAGATCGCATCGCTGCCCCACGACTCCGCCGTCCACGCCGAGTCGAAGCCGAGTCGCTCGACCTCGACGAGCATGTCCGCAACGCCCACCGGCATCGACTGTCCCCAATATCCGATGTGCCAACCGAGCTTCATCAGGGCACCTTACGCTAGGTTTCATCACGTTTCTGACGGTGTGTCAGATCGACCAGGGGGTTGCAGAGTGGAACTGGCCTACACAGACGAACAAGAGGCGCTGCGCTCTCGCTTGCGCGCCTACTACGACGACCTGCTCGACCCGTCGACGGTCGCCGAACTCGCCAACGGTCACGGCGTCGGTGCCTCGATGCGCCGTGTCTGGAAGCAGATGTGTGCCGACGGATGGGCCGGCATCGGGTGGCCCACCTCCTATGGCGGCCAGGGGCGTTCGGCGATCGAGCAATTCATCTTCTTCGACGAATCGATGCGCGCCGGCGCTCCGGTGCCGATGCTCACGATCAACACCATCGGCCCGACGCTGATGAACTTCGGCACCGAGGAACAACGGGCGCTCTACCTGCCGAAGATCCTCGCTGGCGACATCCACTTCTGCATCGGCTACTCCGAACCAGGCGCCGGCACCGACCTCGCGTCGTTGCAGACCCGGGCGGTGCGCGACGGCGACGAGTACGTCGTCAACGGCCAGAAGATGTGGACGTCGCTGTCGAGCGACGCCGACTTCATGTGGCTCGCTGTTCGCACCGATCCCGACGTGAAGAAGCACAAGGGCATCTCGATCCTCGTCGTGGCGATGGATACGCCGGGCATCACGCTGCAGCCACTGCGGTTGATCGGCGAGCACGACATCAACGCGGTCTTCCTCGAAGACGTCCGGGTGCCGGTCGCCAACTGTGTCGGCGGCGAGAACCAGGGGTGGACGCTGATCACCAACCAACTCAACCACGAGCGCGTCACGCTGTGCTCGACCGGCGTGGTCGACCGAGCGCTCGCCGACGTGTTGTCGTGGGCGAAGGAGACGACGCTCCCCGACGGGCGACGCGTCGCCGATCAGGAGTGGGTGCAGCTCAACCTCGCCCGGGTTCACGCCAAGCTCGACGTGCTGCGGCTGATGAACTGGCAGAGCGCGTGGGAGGCGACCAACGGTGTGCTCGACATCGGGCACTGCTCGGCGATCAAGGTGTACGGGACCGAGTTCTACCTCGAGGCGTTCCGGCTCCTGTTCGAGATCCTGGGACCGCCCGGGTACCTGAAGGCAGGAACCCCGGGCGCCATCGTGCAGTCACGCCTCGAGGGGCTGTATCGCGGCATGCTCATCCTCACCTTCGGCGGAGGCACCAACGAAATGCAACGTGACCTGATCACCATGTTCAGCCTCGGATTCCCACGGGCGGCACGCTGATGGACTTCTCGCTCTCCTCCGATCAACAGGCCTTGCGAGACCTGGCCCGCCAGATCCTCACCGACACCTGCACGAACGAACACCGCAAGGTGGTCGCCGTCAGCGAGTCCGGCACCGATCTCGACCTGTGGCGTTCGCTCGCCGACGCCGGCCTCGTGGCGATCAACCTCCCCGAGGCGGCCGGCGGCGGTGGCTACGGCTGGCTCGAAGCAGCGATCGTGCTCGGTGAGATCAGCCGCGTCACCGCGCCGGTACCCGGCCTCGCCGTGATGGCGCTCGCCGGGCCATCGTTGGCGGTGCTGCACGGCGAGCACCCCGAACTGCTCGACGGCGTGGCGTCGGGCGAGCGGATCGTCACCGCCGCGGTGCACGAGCCGGTCGGCGACCCCTGGGCTCCCATCGCGACCGTGCGTGATCGACGACTGAGCGGCACCAAGGTGTGTGTGCCCCACGGTCTCCTCGCAGGTGTCTTCGTCGTCACCGCGGCCGACGGGCTCTATGCCGTCGATGCCGCCGCCGACGGCGTATCGATCGAACGCCAGAACACCACGTCGGGGGTGCCCGATGCGCTGGTCACCTTCGATGGCGCAGCGGCGGTCTGCATCGGTGGACCCGAGGCCACCGCTGATCTCCTGCGTCGTGCGATGTCGGCGGCATGCGTGATGGTGGCGGCGTCGTGCGAGGTCGCACTGTCGCTCACCGCCGAGTACGCCCGCACCCGCGAACAGTTCGACCGGGTGATCGCCAGCTTCCAGGCGGTCAGCCAACGCGCCGGCGATGCCTACATCGACACCGAGGGTGTACGACTGTCCGCGTGGCAGGCGGCGTGGCGGCTCGATCGCGGCATGAGTTGCGACGAAGCCCTGCTCACGGCGAAATTCTGGGCGTCCGAGGGAGGCTGGCGTGTGATGCACGCCGCGCACCACCTCCACGGCGGCGTCGGGGTCGACCGCGAGTATCCGCTGCTCCAGCACTTCTTGAACCACAAGCAACTCGAGCTGTTCCTCGGCTCGGCCACGCCGTCGCTCCAGCGCCTCGGTGCGCTGCTGGTGTCAGCGACACCGTGAACTACTGAACGTTCTCGGCGACGGTTCGAGTCGTCTGCCTGGCCTCGAGCAGCCGGGGACCTTCGGCACTGGCTCCCAAGCGATGACCGAACCACGCACATGTGGTGGGTTCGCTCATCGATCAATCGCCGAGCACTTCATCTGGCACATCGCGACCGCGAGTGGCCTCGAGCAGCCGGTTCGCCTCGTCACTCGCCCATCGGTAATCGGCCTTGCCGACCGGTGTGCGAATGATCTCGGGGACGAACTCGATGGCCTTCGGCACCTTGTAGTCGGCGACCAGAGTGCGCGCGTGCGCCACGAGTTCGTCGACGCTCGGGTTCATCCCCGGCCGGAGCGCCACCAGGGCCGTCACCTGCTGCCCCCACCGCTCGTTCGGGGTACCCACCACCACGGTGTCGTAGACCGCAGGATGCTGCTTCAGCGCCGACTCGACCTCCTCGGGGTAGATCTTCTCGCCGCCGCTGTTGATACTCACCGAGCCGCGGCCGAGCATGCTGATCGAACCGTCGGATTCGATGCGGGCGAAGTCGCCCGGCACCACCCAACGCTTGCCGTCGAACACCGGGAACGTCTCGGCGGTCTTGACCGGATCGTTGAAGTACCCGAGCGGGATGTGGCCGCTGCGCGCCAGCTTGCCCGTTTCCCCCGGCTCGCACTGATGCCCGTCATCACCGAGCACGGTGGTGTCGGGCCCAACGTTGAAGCGAGGAGCGCTGTGGCCCTCGCCGTCGTCAGGTCGCGAGCCTGCCGCACCCGTTTCCGACGCGCCGTAACTGTCGAGAACGAACACGTTCGGCAGGGCCACCTTGAGCTGCACGCGGACACCGGCCGACAGCGGCGCCCCGCCGTTGCCGATGCTGAACAGGTTCGACAGGTCGTAGGTGGCGGTCCCGTCGAGGAGCGCTTCGGCGAGCGGGCGGCCCATGGCATCGCCGATGGTGCTCACCGAGTTGGCCTGGCTCCGCTCGGCCAGGCGCCAGATGGCGTGCGGGTCGAACCGACTCCCCGTGGTGAGCACGAACACACCACCCATGGTGAATGCGTTGCCCATCACCCATTGACCGCCACCGTGCATCATCGGGCCGAGCGCCATCAACCGCACCTGGCCGGGATTGGCCGCTGCTTCCTCGCCGAGTTGCTCGGGCCGCTCGATCGGTCGGCCGCCACGTCCGGAATTCAGTGCTGCGAGGAGGAGATCGTCGTGACGCCACATCACCCCCTTGGGCATCCCGGTCGTGCCGCCGGTGTACAGCAGGTAGAGATCGTCGGGCGACCGCTCACGGCCATCGCGTTCGGCCGACGCTGCGGCGAGCGCGGCTTCGTACTCTTCGCCGATGACGAGCGTGTGCCGAAGGTTCGGCAGCGCATCGCTCACGGCATCGAGAGCCGAGGCGAACTCCGACCCGACGATCACGGCGACACATTCGGCGTTGTCATAGAGGTACCGCAGCTCGGCCTCGACATAGCGGAAGTTGACGTTGATCGCGACGGCGCTGATCTTGGAGCAGGCGTAGAACGCCTCGACCCATTCCGCACAGTTGGCGGCGTGGATGCCGACATGCTCGCCGCGTGTGATGCCGACCGACGTCAGGTGGTTGGCCAGGCGGGTGGCGCGCTCGTCGAGCTCGCCGTAGGTCATCTCGCGATCGTCGGTGATCAGCGCCGGACGGTCGGCGATCGCGTCGGCAACGATCTCGAAGGCGTCGGCGAGCTGGAGATGACGCCGCACCATCAGGCCACCACCGTCAGCATGGGTGCCACGTCAGCAGCGAACGCCTGCAACTGATCGCACAGCTCATCACAGCTCCGCGCCTCGAACCGCACCTGTAACTGGTTCACGCCGTCGGCCGTGTCGGCCAGGATGCGCTCGGCGATGCTCTGGGGTGAACCGCTCAGTGTCGCCTCGCCCACATCCCACGATGGTTCGCCGACGTGCAGGAACGGCGTGATGTGGCCGATCGCCATCGGTAGCTCGGCTCGCCCCGCCTCCGCCCGTGTCTCGTGCAGCAACGCCACCATCTCCTCGGTAGATGGACCCTGCGGCAACCATCCGTCGGCGACGCGCGCCGCACGCTCGATCGCAGCCGGCGATGAACCCGCCACCCAGATCGGTGGCCGCGGATCCTGTACCGGCCGGGGCCTGGCGCCGAATCCGTCGACGAACTCGTTGGTCAGCGCATCGACGATCACGGGGATGCCGGCGTCGACTGCCTTGCCGCGTCCAGCGAAGTCGATGCCGAGATGGTCGAACTCGGCCTGGACGTGCCCGGCGCCGATGCCACAGATCATGCGGCCGTCGGAGAGGTGGTCGAGTGTGGCGAACTGCTTCGCCGCGATCAGGGGGTGGCGATATGGCAGCACGTACACGTGCGTGAGCAGCATCACCCGGGTGGTGTGGGCTGCCAGCCACCCGAGTGTGGCGATCGGATCGACCCAGTGCGTACCCATCGATGCCGCCACCGACTCGGGCAGCGACACGTGGTCACACACACCGAGATACCCGAACCCGGCGTCGTCGCACGTCCGAGCGATTCGCGCCATCTCGGCGGGTCCAGCGGCGCGTTCCCAGTCGGCGACGAAGTAGGTGCTCTGAGCCTGGATGGGGAGCTGGATCCCGAAGATCCTCGTGCCGTCGGCGATCGAGTACATGCGCAGACCGTAGCCGTTTCTGACGGTCCGTCAGATAGCTGGCGCGTTGAGTGCACCCACATTGTCGGAGAGCTTTTCGAACACCGTCGTGATCACGAAGTCGGCCGCCGCCCGATCGATCGCGAAGCTCCTGCCTCGTAGTTGTGGTTGTCGCAGTCGAACGGCCGATACCCCACGTCGTGAACGTCGTCCACGGTCAGCGTGCGCTTGGGCACCGAGCGGCGCCGTGCCGGGCAATAGGGTCGGCCGCTGTGATCGAGGTCATCGACGACGCAACGGTGCGGGTGTGCACCATCGACAGGCCCGAGCGCCGCAACGCGTTCGACCAGCAGCACTACCACGCGCTCGCCGAGGCACTCGAGCAGGCATCGCTCGACGAGGCGATCCATGTGGTGGTCATCACCGGAACGGGGTCTGCCTTCAGCGCCGGTCAAGACCTCCAGGAGATGGCAGCGCTCGCCGACGGGAGCGCGTCGGGGACCAACGACGGTTTCCCGCACCTCCTCGACCGCCTCGAAGCGTTCCCGAAGCCGCTGCTCGCTGCGGTGAACGGCGATGCCGTCGGCATCGGCATGACGATGCTGCTGCACTGCGACATCACGCTCATCGCCGCCGAGGCCCGCGTGCGGGTGCCGTTCAGTGAGCTCGGCGTGCCGCCCGAAGCGGGATCGAGTGCGCTGCTGGCGGACGTGATCGGGTGGCAACATGCCGCTGAGCTGCTGTTCACGTCGCGCTGGATCGACGGCGCCGAGGTGGTCGAACTCGGGCTCGCACTGCGCGCGGTGCCGCGCGACCAGGTGCTTGTCGAAACAATCGCGTTGGCCCACACGATCGCGCAGCAATCGCCCTGGGCGGTGCAGACGGCCAAGCGGCTGATGCTTGCGGCGCGCGGAGACCGCTCACGCGCGGCACGCCGGGGCGAGGATGCCGCGTTCGCCGAGCTGTTCGCCGGGTCGTCGAAGCGGAGCACCGATGCCTGATCAGGTTCCCTTCGCCGGTCGCGTCGGCCGAACGATGGCGGGGTCCGATCCTGCGTGGCCTGCTCGTCCCGTCGCTCCCGAGGGTGCGCCGAACATCGTGTTCATCCTCGCCGACGACGTGGGGTTCGCCGACATCGGGTGTTTCGGCGCCGAGATCAACACGCCTCACCTCGACCGCCTCGCCGCGGACGGCGTGCGGTTCTCCAACTTCCACGTCAACCCGATGTGCTCGCCCACCCGGGCAAGCCTGCTGACCGGGGTGAACTGCCACGCCGCCGGCATGGGGCACATCGCCCAGGACGATCCCGGGTTTCCCGGCTACCGCGCCGAGCTGGGCCAGAACGTGGCGACCGCCGCGGAGGTCCTGCGCGACCAGGGCTACGCCACGTTGATGGTCGGCAAGTGGCACCTGTGCCGTGATTCGGCGATGTCGGCGGGCGGGCCGTACGACGCGTGGCCACTGCAGCGCGGGTTCGACCGGTTCTACGGGATCCTCGAAGCGTTCACCAATCTGCATCAACCACATCGGCTGATCGAGGACAACCGCGTGGTGACCACCGACCGGTATCCCGACGGCTACTTCCTCACCGACGACCTGACCGACCGGGCGATCTCGATGATCCGTGAGCGTCAGGCCAGCCGCCCGGAGCAGCCGTTCTTCCTCTACTTCGCTCATCCCGCGGCCCATGCTCCGTTGCTCGCCAAGGCGGACGACATCGAGCGATATCGCGACACCTACACCGTCGGCTGGGACGAGATCCGTCGCCGCCGCCATGCCCGCCAGCTCGAACTCGGCATCATCGCTGCGGGCACCGTGCTCTCGCCGCGCGAGTCGAACACCGTCGACGGCGTCCAGGCGTGGGACGACCTGACCGACACCGAACGACTCGTGTTCGCTCGCTACATGGCGGTCTACGCCGCAATGGTCGACGAGATCGACCAGAGCCTCGGGCGTCTGCGCGCTGCGCTCGAGGAGACCGGTGACTGGGAGAACACGATCGTCGTCTATCTCTCCGACAACGGCGCCAGCCGCGAGGGTGAGGCGACCGGAACCACGAACTACTTCACCCATCTCGCCGGATCGCCCGACACGGTGAACCGCGATGCGCAGCGGTTGGACCTGATCGGTTCGCCACAGACGATGAGCCACTACCCCCGCGGATGGGCGATGGCGGGGAACACCCCGTTCCGGCTGTTCAAACGGCATACGCACGCCGGCGGTGTCCAGGTGCCGTGCATCCTCAGCTGGCCCATCGGTCTGGCCGACCAGGGCGGTGCGATCCGTGCACAGTACGCCCACTGCATCGACATCCTGCCAACGGTGCTCGACCTCGCCGGGTTGTCGGCCCCGAGCGAATACCGGGGCAACGAACTGCTGGCGATGGACGGCACGTCGTTGCTCGGCGTGCTGCGAGACGGCGATGCCGCGGCGGTCAGGCTGGAGCAGTACTACGAGAACGAAGGACACCGCGGGTTCTATCGGGACGGCTGGGAGGTGGTGTCGAATCGAGAGCCTCGCACCCCGTTCGGCGACCACGAATGGGAGCTGTACGACCTGCGGTCGGACCCGTCCGAGACGATCGACCTCGCCGCCGACGAACCCGAGCGCGTGGCCGACCTGTCGCTCGGCTGGCACGAAGCTGCGGTGGCGAACAACGTCTACCCACTCGACGAGGGCTCGGGCTGGCGATGGCTGGTGCGCCCGCCGGGCGATGAGGTCTTCCAGGAGCCGGTGACCATCTGGCCGGGCACCCCCACCCTCGAACGCATCCGATCCGGGGCCCTCACCTGGCAGCGGTCGTTCACCGTCACGATCGATGTCACGTTCGCGTCCGGCGACGAGGGCGTGCTGGTCGCGCACGGCGATCAGGGCGGCGGGTACTCCGTGGAGATCCGCGACGGCCGCGTCGTGTTCGTGCACAACGACGGTGGTGGCGTCACGACCGTCGTCGATCTCGCCCGCACCGGGGTCGGTCGACAGCAAGTGGTGCTCGACATGCAGGCTCCGGGCGGCACCGTGTGGGCCGTGTCCATGCTGGTGGCTGGTGAACGCCACGGCGAGCCGTTCACCTGCCCGATGCTCTGGCCGATGGCGCCGTTCAGTGGCATCGACGTCGGCATCGATCGCGCATCCCCGGTCGACTGGACCCGCTACGAGGCGCACGGCCCGTTCCCGTTCTCCGGCACCCTGCACTCGGTGCGTTACGAGCCGGGCGAGATGGCGCCCGATTCACCCGGCCGGTTCGTCGACTTCCTGCGCGACTGGGGCGCCAAGTTCGAGTGACCGGTCAGCGCGGCGAGGCGACGAAGACCGGGATCTGCCGTTCGGTCTTCGCCTGATACTCGGCGTACGGCGCGTACGCCGCCACGGCGCGTTCCCACCACTGCGCCTTCTCGGTGCCCTCGACTTCGCGGACTTCGACCTCGAACGGTGCCGAACCGTCCTGGACCCACACCTCGTCGGGATGGGCGACGAGGTTGAAATACCACACCGGATGCTTCGGCGCGCCCCCCATCGAGGCAACGAGCGCGTAGGAACCCTCGTGTTCGACACGCATCAGCGGCGTCTTGCGGATCGCTCCGGTTTTCGCTCCGGTGGTCCTGACGACGACGATCGCCAAGCCCGTATCGAGCAGCGTGTTGGCCTTCGTGCCACCCGATGCCTCGTACTCCTCGACCTGGTCGCGCACCCAGTCCCATGGGCTCGGTGCGTACTCGTTGGGTTCGATCCCTTCGGTCATCACCGGACCCTAGTTCCGTGTCAGACGACGTTCGCCCGGTTCTCTCGCGGCACTTCGTTCACGCGCCACCCGAGTCATCGGATGTGCGATATGAGACGATCCACGACCGCAGGGTGCCGGAACCCCAGCAAGTCCAACGTCGACCGGGACGTCTGGTTGCGTTGGTCGTACCGCGGTCATACCATTGGTCGATGCCTTCATTCGTCAAGCGCTCGATCTCATTGCCAGCAGACGTGTTCGAGGCCCTCGAGGAGCAGGCGGCCGAAGAGGGACGCACGGTCTCTGCGGCGCTTGCCGAGGCGGCCGACCTCTGGTTGGCCACCCGTCGTGGTCTGCGAGCCGTTCGAGCGTGGGAGCGCGACCACGGCGCGCTGACCGCAAAGGAGCTCGCCGCAGCGGACACCGAACTCGACCGCGCTGGGGTGGGTCGGCGCTGATGGCGCGTCCTCGCCTGCCTCTCGGGCTCGTCTACGACACGGGCGCCCTGATCGCTGCCGAGGACAACGACCGGCGCATGTGGGCGCTGCACGCTCGTGCAATACAGCGTGGCGTGCTGCCGATCGTGCCCGCCGCCTGCGTGGTGGAGGCCTGGCGCGGCGGGCGCCAACCCAACCTCGCGCGACTGTTCGCCGGCTGCGAGATCGGTCCGATCACCGGCGACGATGCAAAGCGCGCCGGCGCGCTTCGACGCACGGTTCCCGACAGCGTCAGCGCGATCGACGCGACGGTGGTCGAGACCGCCGTCCGGCGGGGGTGCGCCGTCGCCACGTCCGACCGATCCGATATCGAAGCGCTCGCATCCGCTGCTCGTCGCAACATCCAGATCATCGACATCTGACCGCTGGAGCGGGCGTTGCTGATGCCACGTTGACATGAGTGCGCTGCGGTGCTGTTGGAGCAGTGTCGAATCGGCTCTCGGACGCGCAGGCGGTCGTGCTGCGCAGGCGGTCGTGCTGCGCAGGCACCGCCGCGTGGTCGACGGTGGTGGACGCGTCCGCGGGCGCGAGGCGTCGTTCGACCCGACAACCCTGGGGTACCCCCTGAATATGCTTGGTCGCGCGAGCGCGACCAGATCATCGATCCGGGAACCGAGTTGCGAACATCAGCGGCAACACCGACGTAAAAAAGATCGATCGTTCACAAGGTCGGAAACTCCTGCTAGAGACGTTCGATGATGGTGACGTTGGCCTGGCCGCCGCCTTCGCACATGGTCTGCAGGCCGTAGCGGCCACCGGTGCGTTCGAGCTCGTGCAGCAGCGTGGTCATCAACCGGCCGCCGGTTGCCCCGAGCGGATGGCCGAGGGCGAGAGCGCCACCGTTCACGTTGACCTTGGCGTGGTCGGCGCCGATCTCTCGCATCCATGCCATCACGACCGGCGCGAACGCTTCGTTGATCTCGACCAGGTCGATGTCGTCGATGGTCATGCCCGTCTTCGCCAGCGCCCGGCGGGTCGCAGCGATCGGCGCCGACAGCATCATGATCGGGTCGTCGGCCAGCACGCTGATGTGATGGATACGCGCCCGCGGCGTGAGCCCGTGGTCCTTCACCGCCTGCTCGCCGGCGATGAGCAGCGCGGCCGACCCATCGGAGATCTGGCTGGCGAGCGCTGCGGTCAGTCGGCCGCCCGGGGTGAGTGGCTGCAGCGACCGGATCTTGTCGATGTTCGGCTCCCGCGGACCCTCGTCGAAGGTGAGGCCGTTCAACGGTGCGATCTCGGCGTCGAACCGGCCCTCCTCGCGAGCGCGCAGCGCCCGCAGGTGCGACTCGACCGCGAAGTCCTCCATCTCCTCGCGTGACAGATCCCACTTGTCGGCCATCATCTGCGCGCCGACGAACTGGCTGACCTCGCCGTTGCCGTAGCGGGTGGTCCATCCCGTCGATCCGGTGAACGGATCGTCGAAACCCAACGCCTGGCCTGCAGTCATTGCCGACGAGATCGGGATCATGCTCATGTTCTGCACCCCGCCCGCCACGACGAGGTCCATCGTGGCGCTCATCACGGCCTGCGCGGCGAAGTGCACCGACTGCTGAGCGGAGCCGCACTGGCGATCGATGGTGGTGCCCGGCACGTGCTCGGGCAACCCGGCTGCGAGCCAACAGGTGCGAGCAATGCACCCGGCCTGCGGGCCGACGGAATCGACGTTGCCGAAAATGACGTCGTCGACGGCGCCGGGATCGACACCGCTGCGCTCGATCAGCGAGCGGATCGCGTGGGCTCCGAGATCGGCCGGATGGACGGTCGACAACGACCCGCCACGCTTGCCGACAGGGGTGCGGACGGCATCGATGATGAAGGCTTCGGGCATGGGTTCGACGCTACTCAGCAGCTCACGATCACGGAGGATCCGTGCCCGAACAGCCCCTGGTTGGCGGTGATGCCAACGCGGGCACCCTCGACCTGTCGTGCTCCGGCCTGGCCACGTAGCTGCCAGGTGAGTTCGCACACCTGGGCGATGGCCTGCGCGGGGATCGCCTCGCCGAAGCACGCGAGCCCGCCCGACGGGTTGACGGGGATGCGCCCGCCGATGGTGGTCGCTCCTGATCGAAGGAGATCTTCGGCGCCGCCTCGCTCGCACAGCCCGATGTGCTCGTACCAGTCGAGCTCGAGTGCGGTCGACAGATCGTACACCTCGGCCAGGTCCAGATCCTCCGGGCCGATGCCGGCCTGCTCGTACGCGCTGTAAGCGATCGAGTCCTTGAACCCACGCTCCGCCGCCGCGACCACCGCGGTCGAGTCGGTGGCGATGTCGGGAAGTTCGAGCACGTTCTGCGGGTAGCGCGGGGTGACGGTGCTCACCGCTCGCACCCGGGGCACGCCGGCCAACGATCCGAGATGGCGTTCGGCGAACTCCCTGCTCGCCACGATCATCGCCGCGGCGCCGTCGGACGTGGCGCAGATGTCGAGCAGCCGCAGCGGATCGCTGACCACCGGGCTGTTGAGCACGTCGTCGATCGACGACTCCTTGCGGAACCGGGCGTTGGGGTTGTCCAGCCCGTGCCGCGAGTTCTTCACCTTGATCTGCGCGAAGTCCTCGGCGGTCGCGCCGAAGAGATCCATGCGGCGACGGGCGAACAGCGCGAAGTACACCGGGTTGGTTGCACCCAGCAGGTGGAAGCGCAGCCAGTCGGGATCATCCTTGCGCTCCCCGCCGCCGACCGGGGCGAAGAAGCCCTTCGGTGTGGTGTCGGCGCCGATCACCATCGCCACGTCGCAGAACCCGGCGAGGATCTGCGCCCGCGCCCCCTGCAACGACTGGTTGCCGCTGGCGCACGCCGCGTAGCTCGACGACACCGGGATACCGGTCCAGCCGAGCTTCTGAGCGAACGTGGACCCGGCGATGAAGCCGGGATAGCCGTTGCGGATGGTGTCGGCACCGGCGACGAATTGGATGTCGGTCCATGCGAGCCCGGCGTCGGCGAGCGCAGCTTGCGCGGCGACCATGCCGTACTCGGTGAAGTCACGCCCCCATTTGCCCCACGGGTGCATGCCCACCCCGAGGATCATCAGATCGTCGTCGGTGGCCATCAGGCAGCTCCTTCACTTGCCGGCGCCCACGTGTATACGAGGTAGTCGTGCTCGTCGTCGGAGCGCAACACGCCGAGGTCGAGCTGCATCGCCATCCCGACCCGCAGGTCGGCTGCGAGCACCCCCTTGGCGACCTGGCCGAGCACGATCAGGCCTTCCTGCTCCAGTTCGACTGCCGCCAACGCGTACGGCTCGAACGGGTCGGTGGCGACGAACGGCGAGGGCGGCGCGTAACGATTCTCGGTGAAGCTCCAGATGCGGCCGCGACTCGAGAGCTCGACCGGTGCGAGCTCGGTACACGAGCACGCCGGGTTCGGGCACCAGGCGGCACGGGGAGGGAACACGTAGGTGCCGCAGCCGCCACACTGCGCGCCGATCAACACGGGGTCACTGCCATCGGTCGGGGTGGTGAACCACCCCTCGACGGCCGGCACCTGGGTACGCAACGAGGACATCGGCGCAGGTTACATCTCGTTCCCGCCCGGAATCTGACGAACCGTCAGAAACGGCTACGGTCGGCACCGTATGGATCTCATCGACACCGCCGAGCAACAGGCGTTCCGCGCCGAGGCCCGCGAGTGGCTCGAAGCACACGTGCCCGTCACGCCCCTGCCGAGCTTCGACACCGCCGAGGGATTCGAGCTGCACCGCGAATGGGAGCGCACGCTCCACGCCGGTCGCTGGTCAGCGGTGTCGTGGCCGGTCGAGTACGGCGGCCGTGGTGCCGACTACCTGAGCTGGCTGATCTTCGAGGAGGAGTACTTCCGTGCCGGAGCGCCGGGGAGGGTGAACCAGAACGGCATCTTCCTGCTCGGCCCGACGATCATGGAGGTCGGCACCGACGCCCAGAAAGCGCGGTTCCTGCCGACCATGGCATCGAGCGATATCGTGTGGGCTCAGGCGTGGAGCGAACCGAACGCCGGCAGCGACCTCGCCGCGATCCGATCGACGGCACATCTCGACGGCGACGAATGGGTACTCAACGGCCAGAAGCTCTGGGCCAGCCGGGCCGCCTGGGCCGACTGGTGCTTCGGCATCTTCCGCACCGACCCAGAAGCCGAACGACATCGCGGGCTCACGTTCTTTCTGTGCCCGCTCGACCTGCCCGGCATCACCGTGCGCCCGATCGCGCAACTCGACGGAGACACCGGCTTCGCCGAGATCTTCTTCGACGACGTGCGGATCCCGATCGACAGCAACCTCGGCGAGGTGAACAAGGGGTGGGGCGTCGCGATGGCGACGGCCGGGTTCGAGCGCGGGGTCAGCCTGCGCAGCCCGGCCCGCTTCACCGAAGCGGCCGAGCGTTTGATCGCACTGTGGCGTGAGATCGGCGACCCGACCGACGACGCGATGCGCGACGCCGTGACCGACGTGTGGATGTCGGCCGAGGGATACCGGCTGCACACGTACCAGACCGTCACCGGGTTGTTGGAGGGTCGCACGATCGGCTCCGAGGCGAGCCTCAACAAGATCTTCTGGAGCGAGATGGATGTGCGCCTCCACGAGCTGGCGCTCGACCTGCTCGGCGCGCACGCGGAGGTGATGACCGGTCCGTACGAGCGATGGGTCGACGGCTTCCTGTTCTCGCTCGCCGGCCCGATCTACGCGGGCACCAACGAGATCCAACGCAACATCATCGCCGACCGTGTGCTGCAACTCCCGAGGGGGGTGTGACCGTGCGCTTCTCGTTCACCGACGATCAGCGAGGCTTCGCCGACGGTCTTCGCGAGCTGCTCGCCGAGCAGTGCCCGCCGAGCGTGGTGCGTGCCGCCTGGGACGATCACACCGGGCACGCCCCGCAGCTGTGGGCGCGGCTCGACGACATGGGCGTGCTGTCGATCCTCGTGGCCGAGGACGACGGCGGCTTCGGCGGCACGCTCGTCGATGCTGTCCTGCTGTTCCAGGAACTCGGTCGCGCCGGTGTGCCCGGCCCGGTGTTGGAGCACATGGTGCTGGCCCCTCACCTCACCGGCACCGGCTGCACCATTGCCACGGCGTGGCTCGGCAACGAACCGTACGTGCCACACGCGTCCGTTACCGACGCCATCGTGACCCCTGACGGGCTGCTCACCGCATACACCGCCGAGCCGGTCGAGGGCATCGACGGCGGCCGACGCCTGTCGACGGTCACTGCAGGCGAGTTGCAACCGATGTCGATCGACGCGACGTCGCTCACCGATCAGTTGGCGCTCGCCGCCGCCGCGTACCTCGTGGGCGTCGGTGAGCGGATGATCGAGATCGCCGGCGACTACGCACGGGTTCGCGAGCAGTTCGGCAAGCCGATCGGCGCCTTCCAGGCCGTGAAGCACCTCATGGCCGACGCGTTGCTCGACGTCGAGTTCGCCAAGGCGCCGACCTACCGAGCCGCCTGGAGCCTGGCCACCGGGCAGCCCGACGCCGCCCGAGACGTGAGCATGGCCAAGGTCTTCGCCAACACGGCGGCCTACCGGACGAGCCGGGCCACGATGCAGGTACACGGCGGCATCGGCTACACGTGGGAAGCCGACCTCCAGCTGTTCATGAAGAAGGCCTGGGCCCTCACGCGCGCCTACGGCGACACCCGGACGCACCGCCGTCGCGTGTCGGCGTCGGTGCTCGGTGACTAACCCGCGGCGGCGACATCCTCGAGCCGTTGCTCATCGGCAGCCATCACCGCGCCGGATGCGACGGCGCTGTCGACCGATGCATTCCACGCCGTCACGAACGCGGCCTGGTCGGGGTAGAGCAAGCCCAGCGCGGCGGCGTCGAACGGCGTCGTGGTGCCGAAGAGTCGGCAGAAGTTGTCGGACTCGGGCTGGCCGAGACCGGAGAGCCTGGCGATCGGCACGTCGACGTGTGGGGTCCGGATGCCGCCGATGGCGATGCCCCTGTCGTCGACCACGATCGCCCCGGCATCGTCGATCTCGATCTGCGGCATCGACGCCGGTGGCTGACCGGTGACCACCCACGATTCGAGCGACGCAACCGCACTACGCATCACGTACGAGAGCGGGCCTGCGTTGATCGGAGCGCCGCACGAAATGACGCCGCCGTAGAGGTCGCTGACCGGAACCGACATCGCTGCGAAGAGCGCCGTGTCGGCAGCACCCGAGCCATCGTCGGCGTCGCCGATGCCGAGCCCGTAGAGGTCCTGGTGCGAGGTGCCGGCCATCTCCCATGTGCGAATGAAGTCGGTGTCGGGCTGGCGCGCTCTCGCGAACCCGAGCCGGTCACCGACGAGGTCTGTCTCCGACAGCGCCTGGAGCACCGGCACGCCGAGATCGGTCCTGATCAGGGCCGGGTCGGGCGCTGCGACCTCCGCCAGTGGATCCTCCGACAGCGCTGCGCCCCTGGCGCCACGACTGTGCAGCAGGTAGCCGTCGTACACATTGGCGATCGGGGCGACCGCGTTGACGTAGGTCGTGAGCCGGAACGCGGACTGTGACTGACCCATGGCGATGAGATGCTCGGGCTGCACGCCTCCGAGCAGCATGGATGCCTGCGTACGCACAGCGGCACCTGCCTGGCTGAACATGTCGTAGGAGTAGCTGTCACCCGGATGATCGAGCGGTTCGTAGCGAACGGGATCGGCGAGCTTCAGCGCGAGCGGCACGAGCGCCCCCTCACGACCGTTGATCCCGACCGTCTGCGCGGACACGCCGACCCACGCATCGCCAGAACGGATCATCTCGGTGTGGGCGATGGTCCAATCGGGCGAGGCGTCGAACCCGGCGGTCACGTTGAGCCATTCGACGTTCACGGTGCCGGAGAACGCCGCGGGGTCGGCCGGCCTCCGAACGAGGATTCGCGTCGTGTACGGCTCGGGCGCTGTCGGCTCGACCGTCCAGCAGCCATCGGGTTGCAGCGGTGACGCCGAGGAATACGCCGATGCGGTGCCGGAGATGAAGTACTCCTCCTGCACGTACCCCACCGTCGTGACGTCGAAGCTGGGAGGGGTGATGACCGCCGCGCCGTTGCCGGTCTGGATCGGCCCGTCGACCGTGACCTCGCCGACCGTGCTCGGCGCGGTCGGGGTCGGCGTGATCGGTCCACATGACGACACCGTGGTGGTGGGCGTGGTGTCGGGCGTGGATGTGGTGGGCATGATGGATGTGGTGGGCGTGGTGGTCTCCGCGACAACGGGTTCGGTCATCTGCGGCTCGGTGTTCTCCGGTTGGCTGGATTGCGAGTCGTCGGATCCCGACGAGCACGCCGCCAGCAGTGCCACCGTGCCGACCACCAGGCCGACCCTCGCAACGCGTCGCGTTCTCATGTGAGTACCTCCGTCAGCGTCGACAACATCGCCGGATCGGTCGTGGCCGGTACGACGATGAACTCGTCACAACCAGCGCGTTCGGCGGCCTCGAGCGCGGCGGCGAGTGCATCGGGTGTGAACAGCGTCATCGCGTCGGCGAGGCCGCGAGCGAGCCCCGGCGAGAACACCTCGAGGTATCGATAGGCGAAGTCGCGCAGGGTGCGCTCGGCGTCGGGCCCGAGAGCGACGAACGATCCGGTGACGAGCCGCGGACGCTCGGTGCGCCCGGCCGCACTCCACGCGTCATGTGCGGCCTCGCACGATCGGGCGATCTCGTCGTGGTCGGCGAGCAGGCTGAAGCCACTCACCCCGTCGGCCCACGCCGCCGCCCGGGCGAGCGACTTCGGCCCCATCGCCGAGGCGAACAGACGCGGCCCGCCCTCCTGCACCGACGCCGGCCCGACGGTCTGGCCGTCAGCGGCCGGTTCGCCACGCCACAGCCCACGCACTTGCGCGACGGCGGCATCGAGGCGCTCATGGCGATTCGTGTCGGGCACGCCGAGCGCGGTGTAGTCGGTGCCTCGCCCTCCGACGCCGACCGCCACATCGAGGCGACCACCGGCGAGCACGTCGATCGTGGCGAGCTGTTTGGCGATCAGTGCCGGATGATGCCACGGCAACACGACCACGTTGGCGAGCACCCGCACCCGGCTGGTGAGCACGGCCGCCGCCGCGCAGGCGGTGATGCCCTCGAGGTTGTGGAACGTGATCCGCTCACCGGCCGAGATGCTCGAGAAGGGCCCCTCATCGACGCCGCCGCACCACTCCGTGAAGCGACCCCGATCGAGCCCGACCGCCATCTGCGGCAGAGCCACACCGACCTCGATCATCGCGACCTCGGCGTCACGGCCACCATCCGTCCGGTGTCTTGCGCCAGCCCCGCGCGGCGTCGCTGCCGCCGTCGACGTGGATGGTCGTGCCGGTGACGAACTTCGATGCCGACGACGCCAGGTACACGACCGCTCCGACGATGTCGTCGGGCTCACCCCACCCGAGCGCGAGCTTCGCTCCGTAGTCGTCGGTGCCGACCAGCAGGTCATCATCGCCGGGCGTGCGCAGCGCATCGGGAGCGATGGTGTTCACGCGGATGCCGGCGTCGCTCAGCTCGAGCGCCAGCGATCGCGAGAGATGCTCGACCGCGGCCTTCATGGCGCCGTACACGGCGAACCCCGGCGACCCCTTGAACGCTTCGACCGAGGTGATGTTGATGATCGACCCGCCCGCCGTCATCGACGGCACGCAGGCCCTGACCAGGTTGGTGACCGAGCCGAAGTTCGTGTCGACGATGCTGCGCTGCGCATTGACCGACGCGTCGAGGAACGACCCGTGGAACGTGCCGCCGGCGTTGTTGACCACGACGTCGATCGACCCGAGCCCGGCGGTCCACTCCCCCACGGCATCGCCATCGCGCACATCGAGCACGGCTGACGACGCGAGGTTCGATCCGAGTGCCGCCACCGTGTCCGAGAGATCCGCCCGGTCGCACACGGCCACGCGGGCCCCACACGCGGCGAGCCCTTCGGCGATCGCTGCGCCGAGCCCCCGTGCCGCGCCGGTGACGACGGCGAGGCGGTCATCGAGGCGGAACTCGTCGAGTGAGAAGGTCATGTCGAGCTCACCGGATGTGCGCCTCGATGCGCTGACCGCTGGCGAACGATGCCTGGCCCTCGGCCATCGCCTCGGCGGTGTTGCCCAGCGTCACGAGATGAGGCGCCATCGCCAACGCCTGGGCGCGCGCCATCTGTCGGGCCGCCCACAACGCGCGCAGCGTGCCCTCGACAGCCGTCGCCGGTTGCGACGCGATCGCGTGAGCGACGCGCCCAGCCGCAGCGCGCAGTTCGTCCAGCGGCACGACATCCTGCACGAACCCGATCTGATGAGCGCGCGCCGCAGACATCCGTTCGTGGCTGCCCATCAACGCGAGTCGGCACAACTCGCCCCACGGCAGCTGTCCGAACAGCAGGATCGGCTCGTAGCAGGCGGCCATGCCATAGGTGGTGTGCGGATCGAAGAACGTGGCGTGGTCGGCGGCCACGATGCTCTCGACCTCACCGAGCAGATAGAAGGCGCCACCGCATGCCATCCCGTTCACCGCGGCGATCACGGGCTTCCACAGATCGGCGGTCTTGGGACCGAGCAACATGCCGGGATCGTCGATCATGAACGGGCTCGACGGTTGCGGCACTGCCCACGAACGATCGATACCGGTACAGAATGCTTTGTCGCCGGCACCGGTGAGCACGATCGCCCTGATCGAGTCGTCGAAGCGCAGATGCTTCCACAGCCCTTGCAGCTCGGCGGCGAGCGTCTCGTCGAACGCGTTGTGGCGGTCCGGTCGGTTCAGGGTGATCCACGCCACCGGGCCATCGGTCTCGTACACGAGCGTCGTCAATTCCATTGTGTCTCCCCCATCTCCTTCGATCCCAGCTCCCTCGACCCCGTGTCCCTGAACCCCATCTCCTTGAACCCCGGTTCCATCGACCACACGCACGTTTCTGACGGATCGTCAGAAACTAAACTAGTCTGATCGGATGCGAGATCTCCCCATGATCATCTCGGTCGACGATCACGTGATCGAGCCCGCAACGGTGTGGTCTGACCGCTTGCCGGCAAAGTACCTCGACGTCGGGCCCCGCATCGTTCGAGCGCCGGTCAAGGAGATGGAGTTCATCGGGGGCAAGTTCACCGCCATCCCCGGCGAGCCGGGCGACCCCGGCGAGGCCGTCGACTGGTGGTTCTACGAAGACCTGCGCCGACCGCTCCTGCGCCTCGACACCGCCGTTGGGTTCGCACGTGAGGACATCACCCTCAAGGGCATCACCTACGAGGACATGCGGCCGGGTTCGTTCCGGCTCGCCGAACGGCTCGAGGACATGGACATCAACCACGTCGAGGCGTCGCTCTGCTTTCCGACGATGCCGCGATTCTGCGGCCAGACGTTCTCCGAAGCCAGCGACAAGGAGCTCGCGCTGCTGTGCGTGAAGGCCTACAACGACTGGACGGTCGACGAGTGGTGTGCGCCGTCGGGTGGCCGGTTGATACCGCTCATCATCGTGCCGCTGTGGGATCCGGTCGCCGCCGCCGCCGAGGTTCGTCGCAACGCCGAGCGCGGCGTCCACGCGGTGTGCTTCAGCGAGATCCCACCGAACCTCGGCCTGCCGAGCATCCACGACGCCGATGGCTATTGGTTGCCGTTCTTCGAGGCGTGCAACGAGGCGAAGGTCACGATCAACATGCACATCGGGTCCGGCTCGAAGATGCCCTCCACCTCGCCCGACGCGCCCGCCGCCGTGGGCAGCACGCTCACGTTCGCCAACTGTTGCTTCTCGATGGTCGACTGGTTGATGAGCGGGTTGTTCAACAAGTACCCCGATCTGAAGATCGCCTACAGCGAAGGCCAGATCGGTTGGATCCCGTACATCCTCGAGCGCGCCGACAACGTGTGGATGGAGAACCGCGGGTGGGGTGGCATCGCCGACAAGGTGCTGCAGCCACCGTCCGAGCTGTTCCGTGAACACGTCTACGGATGCTTCTTCGACGATCCGCACGGTGTTCGCTCGATCGAGGAGATCGGGGTCGACAACGTCACCTACGAGACCGACTACCCGCACAGCGACTCGACGTGGCCGCACAGCCTGAAGATCGCCGAGGAGCAGATGATCGGGCTGTCCGACGAGGTCGCCTACAAGGTGCTGCGCGGAAACGCCATCGAAATGTTGTCGCTCGATCACCTGCGATGACCGCCGACACGATCGGGCGGCAGGTCGTCGAGGCCGCCGCGCAGTTCGGGTCGGCCGATGCGCTCATCGACGGCGATGTCCGACTCACCTTCGCCGAACTGCGCCACGAGGTGCTCACCGCTGCAGCGGCGTTCGTGGCCAACGGGCTCCAGCGAGGCGATCGCGTCGCCATCTGGGCACCGAACATCGGTGAATGGGTCGTCGCCGCGCTCGGCGCCTCGTCCGCCGGCGGGGTGCTCGTCCCGCTGAACACCCGGTTCAAGGGACGCGAGGCCGCCGACATCGTCAGCCGGAGTGGAGCCTCGATGCTGCTGTGCGTGAACGGGTTCCTCGGCAACGACTACGTCGAGATGCTCCGCAGTGCCGGCACCGACCTCCCCGACCTTCGCCACATCGTGGTGCTGCGCGGCGACAACCCCGATGGCACCGTTGCCTGGGTCGACTTCCTCCGCGATGCCGACGCAGCGGGGGCACGCGACGAGGCCGCAACTCGTATCGCCACAGGATCGGCCGACGACCTCAGCGACATCATCTTCACCTCGGGCACCACCGGGCAACCGAAGGGGGTGATGTGTACCCACGGCCAGACGATGCGGGTGTTCGACGTGTGGTCGGCGGTGATCGGGCTCACCCACGACGACCGCTACCTCATCGTGAACCCCTTCTTCCACACGTTCGGCTACAAGGCCGGGTTCGTTGCATGCCTCATCCGCGGGTCGACCATCGTGCCCGAGCCGGTGTTCGACGTGGCGGCGGTGCTGCGCACGGTGGCTGCCGAGCGGATCACGATGCTCCCCGGACCACCGACGCTGTACCTGTCGATCCTCAACTTCCCCGACCGCGGATCGTTCGACCTGTCGTCGCTGCGGCTCGCTGTCACCGGGGCAGCCGCGGTGCCCGTGGAGATGATCCGGCGGATGCGTGAGGAACTCACGTTCGAGACGATCGTCACCGCCTACGGCCTCACCGAGACGACGGGCGTCGTGTCGATCTGCCGCCCTGACGACGCCCCCGAGACGATCGCCACCACCTCAGGGGTGGCGATCCCCGACACCGAGGTCCGCGTCGTCGACACCCATGGCACCGAGGTCGAACGTGGGACGCCGGGCGAGATCGTCTGCCGCGGCTACCACGTGATGCACGGGTACTACCAGGACCCAGAAGCGACGGCCGAGGCGATCGATCCCGACGGCTGGTTGCACACCGGCGACATCGGCGTGATGGACGATCGCGGCTACCTGGCCATCACCGACCGGACCAAGGACATGTTCATCGTCGGCGGGTTCAACGCCTATCCCGCCGAGATCGAGAACATGCTGCTCTCACATCCCTCGATCGCCCAGGTCGCCGTGGTCGGCGTGCCCGATCCCCGCCAGGGTGAAGTGGGCCACGCGTTCGTGGTCGCCAGGCCTGGTGTCACGGTCGACCCCGACGAGGTGATCGCGTGGAGTCGCGATCAGATGGCCAATTACAAGGTGCCCCGAGCCGTGCACGTGCTCGACGTGCTCCCGACCAACGCCAGCGGCAAGGTGCGCAAGTTCGAACTGCGATCGCGCTGACGTGGCGCTGACGTCGGGCTGGGTCGGGCTGCGATCGCGCTGACGTCGGCTCACATTTCTGACGGGGCGTCAGAAATGCGTACAGTGCCAACGAAGGGGGTCACTGCCATGCGTGGAATCGTCTACGACGGGACCGAAACGAACCTGGTCACCGGGCTGGAGCTACGCGCTCCAGGCCCGCGCGACGTGATCATCGAGATCAAGGCGGCGGGGCTGTGTCACAGCGACCTGTCGTACATGCGCGGCCTCTACCCGGTGCCGTCGCCGGGGGTGTGCGGCCATGAAGGCGCCGGCATCGTTGCCGAGGTCGGCTCTGCTGTCACCCTGGTCGCACCCGGCGACCACGTGATCATCGCCACGTTGCAGGCGTGCGGCACCTGCGAGTACTGCGCCGATGGCCGGCCCACTGCGTGCCGGTCCACGCTCGCCAACTGGAGCCAGCCGTTCACGCTCGACGGCGAACCGCTGTACAACTTCGCTGCCACCAGCGCATTCGCCGAGCGCACCGTGGTGCGCGATGTGCAGTGCGTGAAGATCCCCGACGACGTGCCGCTGACGTCGGCAGCGATCGTCGGCTGCGGCGTGGTCACGGGCATGGGCGCCGTGTTCAATCGGGCGAACGTGAAGCGCGGCCAGTCAGCGGTGGTGTTCGGTGTCGGTGGCGTCGGCCTCAACGTGATCCAGGCGCTCAAGGTGCAGGGGGCCACCACGATCATCGCCGTCGACACCGTGGCGGAGAAGGAGCCGCTCGCGCGCACCTTCGGCGCCACTCACTTCCTCGACGGAAACCGCGACGATCTCGTCGCCGCAGTCGGCGAGATCCGTCCCTCTTCCGAGTCGGCTGCGCGCGGCCCGTTCAACTCCGGTGGCGTGAATTGGGCATTCGACTGCGTCGCGCATCCGCAGGTGACCTACAACGCCCTGGAGTGCCTCGACTGGGAGGGCACGGTCGTCGTGATCGGGGTGGCCTCACAGACCGCCGAGTTCCACGGGCTGTACGGGCGGCTCACCCAGGTCGACCGCGGCATCATCGGCTGCCGATACGGCACCATCTCACCGCACCGCGACATTCCGCGGATCATCGAGATGTACCGCCGGGGCGACATCCTCCTCGACGAACTGGTCACGGCGGCACACCCGATCGAGCGTTGGACCGACGCAGTGCACGAGCTCGAGTCCGGTGCCGTCGCCCGGGGTGTGCTCACCTTCTGATGGCGGCGACGCTGCTCGACCTGCTCGACGAGGTGCTCGCGTCCGACGCCGACCGCGAGGCGTTCGTCGAACCCCAGCCGTCCGGTGGCCCGGCTCGGATCACCTACGGTGCGCTCGCCGAGCGTTCGGCCGCGCTCGCCGAGTGGCTCGTTGCCGACCGCGGCGTGAAGCGCAACGACGTGGTGGCGATCATGCTGCCGAGCGGTATCGACTACGCCGTTGCCTACCACGCCATCATCAGGGCCGGCGCCATCGCCACCGGGATCAACCCGCGTCTCGGTCCGAGCGAGGTCGAGCACATCATCGGCGCCTGCCGGCCGGTGCACGTGTTCGACGGTCCGCTGCCCCAGCTCGACCCAGCCGATCCGGGCCGGCGACTCGCCGCCATCGAGTCGACCGATCCGCTGGCGATCGTGTGGACAGGTGGCACCACCGGGTTGCCGAAGGGCGCCTGGTTCGACCACGAGTGCCTCCAGGCGATGGCCCTCGGTGCGGCGCCGCTCAGCGAGTTCGGTGACCGGCGGCTCTCGCCACTCCCGTTCGCTCACGTCGGCTTCATGACCAGGGCCTGGGACGAGTTGATCCACCGCATCACCACGGTGATCGTGCCGACACCATGGACGCCCGCGGGCGCGCTGCGGGTCATCGCCGGCGAGCGCGTCACGGTGTGCCAGGGCGTGCCGACGCAGTACCGGATGATGTTCGATGCCCCCGAGTTCGACGACACCGATGTCACGAGCCTGCGTCTGGCTGGGATCGGGGCGGCGCGGATCCCACCCGAGTTGGTGGTGGAGATGCGTTCGAAGCTGGGCTGCCCGGTCGTGGTGCGCTATGCCAGCACCGAGTCGTGTCTCGCCACCGGCACACGGCTCGACGACGCGGTCGAGACCATCTGCACCACGGTCGGTCGGCCGAACGGCAGCGTCGAGCTGAAGGTGGTCGACGACGACGGCACCACCGTGGCGACGGGCGACACCGGAACCGTGTGCCTGCGCAGCAGGGCCGTCATGCGCGGCTACTGGCACGACCCGTTACGAACCAGCGAGGCGATCGACGGCGATGGGTGGCTGCACACGGGCGACCTCGGTTGGCTCGGCGACGACGGCAACCTCCGCCTGGCCGGGCGGCTGACCGAGATGTACATCCGCAGCGGCTACAACGTGTACCCGATCGAGATCGAGAACTGTCTGGGCGAACACCCTGGAGTCGCGGCGAGCGCAGTGCTCGGGGTGCCGGTCGACGATCGCTGCGGCGAGATCGGGGTGGTTTTCGTGGTGCCGCGACCGCAGATTCGGCCCGACATCGGCGAGCTGCGCACGTTCGTGAAGGATCGCCTCGCGAGCTACAAGGCTCCGGATGCACTGGTGCTCGTCGACGCGTTGCCACTCACGAGCCTCGGCAAGATCGACAAGCGGGCGTTGCAGGCACGCGCCGAGCAGGAGGCTGCGACATGGTCGCGATAGCAACGACGGGCGCGACACTGTGGCAACTGATCGAGCAGCGCGCCGCAGCGACACCCGACGCCCGCATGGCGCTCGACGAGGCAGGCCGCACGATGACGTTCGGCGAGTTCCACGAGCGGTGTCGGCGCGCCGCTGCGGGTTTCGCCGCACTCGGCGTGATCGAGGGGTCGAACGTGTCGTGGATCCTGCCCTCACGGTTCGAGACACTCGTTCTCGCCGGAGCGCTCTCCCGCCTCGGCGCCGTACAGAACCCGATCCTGCCGATCTACCGCCAACGCGAGGTCAGCTTCATCGCCGAGCAGAGTGACTGCTCGTTGCTCGTCGTACCGGGTGTGTTCCGAGGCTTCGACTATCCGCCGATGGCGCAAGACGCAGTTGCGCACCTCGGCGCGACCGTCGTCATCGCCGACCCCGATCTCCCCGACGGTGATCCGGCAACATTGCCGACGTATCGACCGGCATTCGACGAGATGCGTTGGCTGTTCTACTCCTCAGGCACGACGGCGGACCCGAAGGGCGCGAAGCACACCGACCACACGTTGTCGGCTGCCAACGACGGGATGCAGTGGTCGATGCAGGTGACCGAAGCGGACAGGGCAGCCGTGGTGTTCCCCATCACCCATGTCGGTGGGCTCGTGTGGCTGTTCAACACGATGCAGACCGGGGTCGAGTTGCTGATGGTCGAGACCTTCGTGCCGACCGAGACCCCCGCGTGGCTGGGGCAGCACGGCTGCACGTGCGCCGGTGCCGGCACGGTGTTCTGGATGGCCTACCTCGCCGCGCAGCGGTCACTGCCGCCAGGCGAACAGGTACTCCCTGATGTCCGCATCTTCAACGGCGGTGGCGCGCCGAAGCCGACCACGTTGCACGCCGAGATGATCGAGGCGTTCGGAGCGCCGCTGATCGGCGGATGGGGGCTGACCGAGAGCCCGATCAACACGATGGTCCATGTCGACGACCCCGACGTGAAGAAGGCCACCACCGACGGCCGACCGTGCCCCGGTGTGTCGCTGCGTGTCGTGATGGACGACCGCGAGTGTGGGCCTGGCGACGAGGGCGAACTCCGCGTGAAGGGCCCGCAGGTGTGTCTCGGGTACCTCGACGCCTCCCTCGATGCCGACGCGTTCGACGACGACGGCTGGTTCCGCACCGGCGATCTCGGTGTCGTCGACGAGGGTGGCTGGGTGTCGATCACCGGCCGATTGAAGGACATCATCATCCGCAAGGGCGAGAACATCTCGGCCAAGGAGATCGAAGATCTCCTGCACGCCCATCACAAGATCGCCGACGTCGCCGTCATCGGCCGACCCGACCCGGCGAGTGGCGAGCGGGCATGTGCCGTGGTGGTCACTGCCGGCGACACACCGATCACCTTCGACGAGATGGTCGACCACCTCGTGGGCGCCCACCTGTCGAAGCACAAGGTGCCAGAACAACTCGAGTTCGTCGACGCCCTCCCCCGCAACCCCACCGGCAAAGTGCTGAAAAAGGACCTCCGCGTCCAGTTCGGAGCATCATCATGAACAGGTTCGACGGATCACGAGTGATCGTCACCGGTGCCGGATCGGGCATCGGTCGGGCAACGGCACGACGATTCGCCGACGAAGGCGCCCGGGTCGCATGTCTCGACCTGCACGGCCACGAGGAAACGGCCGCTGGCATCGGCGCCGCCGCACTGGCGTTCGCCTGCGACGTGTCGGACGGGGCTGCCGTCGACGCCGTGGTCGGCGAAGCTGTCACCGCGCTCGGCGGGCTCGACGTGGTGTGCAACATCGCCGGAATCGGCCACTTCCGAAACAGCCACGAGGAGACGCCGGAGGATTTCGCCCGGATCGTCGGGGTGAACCTGCATGGCACGTTCCACCTGTGCCGCTTCGCGCTCCCCCATCTTCTCGAAGCCGGCGGTGGCGTGATCATCAACACGGCGTCGACCGCCGGCATCATCGGCCAGCCCTGGAGCGCGGCGTACTGCGCCAGCAAGGGCGGCGTGGTGATGCTCACCAAGGCGCTGGCCACGGAGTACAAGGCGAAGAACATCCGGGTCAACGCCATCGCGCCGGGTGGGACGAAGACGAACATCATCGAGCAGTTCTCCACCTATCCGGAGGGGGCCGACCTGCGCCAACTGTTCAAGGTGATGACCCCGATGCAGATGGCCGAGCCCGAGGAGATCGCCTCGTTGTTCGCCTTCATCGCCTCCCCCGAGGCCCGCTACATGACCGGCTCGATCGTCCCCATCGACGGCGGCATCACGTCCTAGCAGTCAGAGATCTGACGGCCCGTCAGATACGGTGCAACGAGTATGGACCTGCGTTACACCGAGGAGGAGGAGGCGTTCCGCGCCGAGCTGCGCTCCTGGCTCGCCGACGTCATTCCGAGCGTGCCCCCTGAGCCGCCGGTCGAGCATTGGGACGCGCGCCGGGTGTGGGACACCGCGTGGCAGCGGATGCTGTTCGATGCCGGGTACGCCGGCATCAACTGGCCGGCTGAGTACGGCGGACGTGGCGCCACCCCGACGGAACACCTGATCTTCCTCGAGGAGACCGAGCACGCTCGCGCCCCGTACGTCGGCATGAACTTCGTCGGCCTCCTGCACGCCGGCCCGACCCTCATCGTCGAAGCGACACCCGAACAGAAGACCGCCCACCTGCCGGGCATCCTGCGCGGTGACGACGTCTGGTGTCAGGGTTTCTCGGAGCCATCGGCCGGCAGCGACCTTGCAGCGTTGCAGTGCCGTGCGATCCGTGACGGCGACGATTACGTGATCGACGGCCAGAAGATCTGGACGAGCTTCGCCCACGTGGCCGATTACTGCGAGATGCTGGTGCGTACCGACCCCGACGTGCCCAAGCACCGCGGTATCACCTGGCTGATCCTGCCCATGGGCCTGCCCGGTATGGATGTCCGCCCACTGCGCACGATGGACGGCGGTATCGAGTTCTCCGAGGTCTTCTTCGACGAGGTGCGGGTGCCGGTGTCCAATCGTGTGGGCGACGAGAACGACGGCTGGCGTGTGGCCATGACCACGCTCAGCTTCGAGCGCGGCACCGCCTTCGTGTCCGAGATGCTCCAGACCATGGAGTTGGTGCACGACCTCAGCGAACTCGCCAAGCACGTCACCCGACGCTCTCGCCTGGCATGGGACGACGACGGTCTGCGCCGTGACCTCGGCAAGCTGTCCGCCGAACTCGACGCGCTGTGGGCGCTCACCCGCCGCAACATCTCCGAAGCGTCACGCACGGGCCTGGTCGGTGCCGGTGGCAACGTGTTCAAGCTGGCCTACACCGATCTGCGACATCGACTCGGCGAGCTGTCGATGCACCTGCTCGAGCGAGCGTCGCTGTCGCTGGACGACATCGACGAGCTCACGAGCGGCCGCCACGTACAAGGTCGTATCCACGGCCTGAAGATGACCATCGCCGCTGGCACGTCACAGGTACAGCGCAACATCATCGCCGAGCGTCTGCTCGGTCTCCCGAAGGGGTGACATGGACTTCTGGTTGAGCGACGACGAAGCCGATCTGCAAGCGGGCATGCGATCGTTCCTGCGCGGCCGCTTCCCGATCGACGTGGTGCGCTCCGGCGAGGAACAGCCAGGCGTGATCGATCGATCCCGATGGGTCGAGCTGGCCGAAACCGGCGTGTTCACGGTTGCGGCCGACATGGGCATGCGCGCCGGCGTGCTCGTGTTCGAGGAGCTCGGACGGGCGCTCGTCCCCGGCCCGCTCGCGGTGAGTGCACTCGCCGGCGCGTGGGTGCCCGGGGCCGCCACCGGCACATCGATCGTCGGCGTGCTGGAGGTCGACGACGACCCGATCGTGGTCGACCATCCGGCGCAGATCGATACCTTGTTGGTCGTGACCGACGCCGGGCTCGGCACACTCGATCCTGCCGAGCTCGACATGCGTACGGTGACGCGCCCGCTCGACACGCTGACGCCGGTGGCTGTCGTCGAGCGCCCCCTTCCCGAACCCGTCGTGGTCGGCGGAGCCGAAGATGCCGAGCGGTTCGTCCGTGACGCCGTCGTGCTCACGGCGGCGCTGCAGCTCGGCGTGGCCCTCGGCGCCACCGACCTCGCCAACGCCTACGCGAAGCAACGCGAGCAGTTCGGCAGGCCGATCGGAAGCTTCCAAGCGGTCAAGCACATGCTCGCCGACATGCTCGTCAAGGCCGAGGTCGCCCGGTCGGCGGTCTATGCAGCTGCGTGCGCGGTCGACGCAGCGAGCGCCGACGACCCGCAGCGAGCGGCGTCGATCGCCAAGATCATGGCCGGCGAGGCGGCGCTGTTCTGCGGGCGCACCGGCATCCAGGTGCACGGCGGGATGGGCTTCACCTGGGAAGTCGACGCGCAGCGCTACTGGAAGCGGGCGGTCGCTCTCGACAACGCGTTCGGCATCATCGACCACCATGCCTCCCTCGTTGCGGCCTCGCTGTAGGACTGCGCGATGGGTATCTGCGACAACCGTGTGGTGATCGTCACCGGAGCGGCGCGCGGGCTCGGGCGCGCCCACGCCCTCGCGTTCGCCGCCGAAGGTGCTGCCGTCGTGGTCAACGACGTCGGCGCATCGCTCACCGGTGAGGGCCACGACGTCGGCCCCGCCGCCGACGTGGTCGCCGAGATCGAAGCGATGGGTGGCCGCGCCGTGGTCAACGATGACGACGTCGGCGACTGGGATGGGGCAGGCCGCATGATCGCTCAGGCGATCGACACGTTCGGGGGGCTCGACACGCTGGTCTGCAACGCCGGCATCGTCCGCGACCGGATGATCGTCAACATGTCGGTCGACGAGTGGGACGCGGTGATGCAGGTGCATCTGCGCGGCATGTTCTGTCCGGTGCGCCACGCCGTCGACCACTGGCGGGCGATGTCGAAGGCGGGCACCCCCGTCGAGGCCCGCATCGTCACGACATCGTCGGGTGCCGGCCTGTTCGGCAGTGTGTCGCAGGCGAACTATTCGGCCGCCAAGGCCGGGATCGCGTCGTTCACGATCGTGGCGGCCGCCGAGTTGGAGCGCTACGGAGTGCGCATCAACGGCATCGCACCGTCGGCGCGTAGCAGGATGACCGAAGAGGCGTTCGCCGACATGATGCGCGCACCCGAACACGGCTTCGACGCAATGGATCCAGCCAACGTGTCACCACTCGTGGTGTGGCTCGGATCATCTGCATGCGACGTGACCGGCCGCATGTTCGAGACCGCTGGCGGCCAGTTGAGTGTCGCTGACGGCTGGCAGCACGGCGCTGTGTTCGACAAGGGGGCGCGGTACGAACCCGACGAGATCGGTGCCGTGGTCGCCGACCTGCTCCGCGAGGCACCGTCGCCGCCGGCGGTCTACGGCGCGTGATCGCATTGGTAGCGTGGCGTCGTGACCGATGACGTCCTTGCAACCGATGGCCGCGTCATCGGAGAACGAGCAGCCGCCACCCGCCAACGGCTCCTCGAGGCCACGATCATGTTGCTGCGCCGTGATGGTGTGCTCGACCTTCGTGTGGTCGACATCACCCGCGAAGCAGGCGCCGCGCCAGCGACGTTCTACCAGTACTTCCTCGACCTCGATTCTGCGATCCTTGCGCTCGCCGAGAATGCCATCGACGAGGAGGCGCCCCTGGTCGACTTCCTCCAGCCGCCGTGGTCGTCGCCAGCCGATCGGGAACGGTCCGCCGCATTCGTCGAGGCGTACGGCAGCTACTGGCGCGAGAACTATCCGGTGCTGGTGGTACGCAACCTGAAAGCCGATGAAGGCGACGTCGCGTACCGCTCGGTGCGCAGCCGGGCCAACCTGCTGCTGCTCAGGCACATGGCTGCCATGGTCACCGCGGGCCAAGAGGCGTCGCGGGTGTCTGCGTCACTCGACCCGTTCGCGACGGCGGCAGCGATGATGGCGATGCTCGACCAGCTGTTCGCCTATCAGAACGAGCTGCGTCGTCGAGGCTCGTCGAGGGCCGCTCAGCTCGAAACCCTCGCGACGATCCTGTTCCAGACGCTGTCGGGCATCGTCGACTGAGTTCACATCGGCGGGCCGCCCCACACCGGCACGCCGCTCGACCCGTCACCGAACAGCTCGGTCCGGCGCAGTGCGATGTCGGCGACCGTCCAACGCTCATCGCCCGATGTGATCGACGACGCGATCTCGGTCGGCCGGATGCGGTGGATCTGATCGCCGAGCACGATGAAGACCTGGCCGCTCACGTCGCCGGCGTCGTCCGACGCGAGCCACGCCACCATCGGGCTCACGTTGGCCGGGTCGTAGGTGTCGAAGCCCGTCTCGGGAACCGCGAACTTCGGGTTGATGTCGGTCATCGGTGTGCGGGCACGAGGAGCGATGCAGTTGACGGTGACGTCGAGCCGGCCGAGTTCACGCGCTTGGACCAGCGTCATGGTGATGATGCCCCCCTTGGCCGAGCCGTAGTTCGCCTGCCCGGGGCCCCCGAACAGTCCGCTCTCACTGGTGGTGTTGATGATCCGCCTGGGCACGAGTGTGGCGCCGTCCCCTGCCGCTTTGGCCTGCGCTCGCCAGTACGCGGCGGCGAAGTGAGCGGGCGCGAAGTGTCCCTTGAGATGCACGTCGACCACCGAGTCGAACTGCGCTTCGTCCATCGAGAAACTCATGGCGTCGCGGATGAAGCCGGCGTTGTTCACGAGTACGTGCAGATCGCCGAACGTGTCGACAGCACCGCGCACCAGCTGCTCGGCGGCCGCCCAGTCGCTGACGCTCCCGCAGTGTGCGATGGCCACGCCGCCCGCGGCGACGATGGCGTCGACGACGTCATCGGCTCGTTCGGTGAGGTCGTTGACCACCACGCTCGCGCCCTCGGCGGCGAGCAGCTCGGCGTGGCAGCGGCCGACGCCCTGCCCTGCGCCGGTGACGATGGCAACCTTGCCGTTGAGTGCACCCATGAACGCTTCCCTCCGGATCTGACGACTCGTCAGATCATAGAGCGGGCGCATCTAGGATGAGCAGGTGCGCGTGTCCGTCGGGCTCCCTGTCGACGACGCCACCACCGCAGCAGACCTTGCCCGCTGGTCGCAGACCGTCGAACGCGCCGGGCTGCATGCCGTCTTCGTCACCGACCACCCGGCACCGACGGCGTCGTGGCTCCGTCGCGGTGGCCACCCGACACTCGACCCATTCGTCGCGCTGTCGTTCGCCGCCGCGACCACCACGAGCATCGCACTGCACTTCAACCTGTTGGTCGCCGCCTACCGCCAACCGCTGATCGCCGCGAAGGCCATTGCGTCGCTCGACTCGCTGTCGGGCGCCCGAGTGATCGTCGGTGTCGGCGTCGGCTACCTGGAAGCTGAATTCGCAGCGCTGGGTGTGAGCTACCGCGACCGCGCGGCGCTCACCGACGTGACATTGACCGCCATGATCACGGCGTGGACGGGCGAGCCGTTCGGTGACGACGACACGGTGATACTGCCCCGTCCGGCGCAGCGACCGCACCCTGCGATCTGGATCGGGGGAAACTCACTGGCAGCCATGCGGCGCACCGTCGCCTTCGGACAGGGTTGGTCACCGATGCCGAGCACCGCCGCCGCTCGATCGGTACTGGGGACACCGCCGCTCGACGACGTGGCCGAACTCGGCCGTCGCATCTCGCGGCTGCACGACATGGCCCACGATGCTGGGCGCACCGATCGCCTCGACGTGGCCGTCATCCCCCAGTCGCTGTCAGGGTTCTCCCATGGCTCGTGGCAGGTGGACACGCTGCGCGACGAAATCGGATCGCTGCGAGCGGCGGGAGGCACCGTGCTGGTCGCCAACGTGCCTGCATCGGGATTCGACGAGGCCATCGCGATGCTCGCCGAAGAGACGGTCGATACAATCTGATACCGTTTCAGAAATGAGTACTGGTAAGGAATATCCGCTCATCGTGAGCGTCGACGATCATGTCGTCGAGCCGCCCCACCTGTTCGATCGATGGCTGCCCGAGAAGTTCAGGAACCACCCCGACGTTCCGCGGATCGAGCGCCGCGGGCTCGCCGGAATGACGTATCTCGGAGGGACGAAGTACGACTTCCAGTGGGACGACGATGCCCCCAAGGCCGACTGTTGGATCTACGGCGACCTGGTCGCTCCGCACAAGCGCCACGTCGCCGCCGTCGGCTTCGACCGCGACGAGATGACAGCGTCGCCGATCACCTACGACGAGATGCGGCCCGGTTGCTACGAACCGAAGGCTCGCCTCGAGGACATGACGACCGATGGCGTCGAGTCGTCGTTGTGCTTCCCGACGATGCCGCGGTTCTGCGGCCAGACATTCAGTGAGGCTGCCGACAAGGACCTCGCCATGGCCTGCGTGATCGCCTACAACGACTGGATGGTCGAGGAGTGGTGCGGCGACAGCGATGGCCGCCTGATCCCGCTGCCCATCATCCCGCTCTGGGACATCGATGCCGCCGCCGCGGAGATCCGCCGGAACGCTGCGCGTGGGGTGACCGCTGTGGCCTTCAGCGAGATCCCCGCCAAGCTCGGCCTGCCGACGCTGCACTCGGGCTATTGGGAGCCGTTCTTCCAGGCATGCGAGGAGACGGGCACGATCATCTGCATGCACATCGGCTCGTCGAGTCAGATGCCTGCAACCTCGCCCGACGCGCCGCCCGCCGTCGCGGCAACGCTCAGCTTCGGCAATGCAATGAGCTCACTGTGCGACTTCCTCTTCTCCGGTGTGCTCGTGCAGCATCCCGAGCTGAAGCTGGCGTACAGCGAAGGCCAGATCGGTTGGATTCCCTACATTCTCGAGCGCGCCGACGACGTGTGGATGGAGCACCGTGCGTGGGGCGGCGTGCGCGAGATCGTGCCGGAGCCACCATCCACGTACTGGCACCGCCAGATCTTCGGCTGCTTCTACCGCGACGTGCATGGTCTCGAGAGCCTGCACCGCATCGGCGTCGACAACGTCACCTTCGAGACCGATTACCCGCACACCGACTCGACGTGGCCGGACACGCAGAAGATCTTCGCCAACCAGGTCGAAGGCCTCGACGACGACACGATCTGGAAGATCGCGCGGGGCAATGCGATCCGCATGCTCCGGCTCGACCCGGCCACCGGTCGGTGGCGCAAGGGCTGAGCGGTGGACTTTCCCGCCGACGTCCTCGAACTCGCCGGCAGGGTCCGCAACTGGGGCCGCTGGGGGCCCGACGACGAGATCGGCACCCTCAATCTGATCGACGCCGCGGCTCGACGACGCGGCGTCGCCTGCGCGACCGCCGGCCGGGCGATCAGCCTGGCGTTGCCACTGTCGAGCGACGGGCCGCAGATGGGGTTCGTGGAGGGTCGGATCAACCCGGTGCTGCACCCGTTCAGCTTCCCGCTGACCGCCGAACCCGCAGAGCACCGCTGGTGGCACGACGACTGGATCGAGATGGGCACCCAGGCGTGTACGCATTGGGATGGCCTTGCTCACGCGAGCTATCGCGGCACCTTCTACAACGGCTATCCCGACACGACGTTCGGCGAACAGGGCGCGATGCGCTGTGGCATCCATCATGTGCGGACCCTCGTGACGCGCGGCGTGCTCCTCGACGTGGCGCGTGTGCACGGCGTCGAGCAACTCGAGGCCGGGTACGCGTTCACGCCAGACGATCTCGACGCGGCGCTCGAGCAGGCAAAGGTGGCGCTCGAACCAGGTGACGTGGTGCTGCTGCGCACCGGCCACATGCGCACGTTCCTCAGCGGCGATCGCCTGCACTACGCGATCGGAGCTCCCGGACCCGGACTCGCGACGGTCGAGTGGTTCCATCGTCACGATGTGGCGGCGGTTGCCATCGACAACCTGATCTTCGAGGTGTTCCCGTGCGAACGCGACGATGCCTTCTTGCCGGTGCACTTCCTCCACCTCGTCGAGATGGGCCTCACCCAGGGTCAGAATTGGAACCTCGAAGAACTCGCTGCGGACTGCGCCGACGACGGGCGCTACTGCTTCCTGCTGTCGGCGTCGCCCGAGCCGGTGCTGCACGGCGCCGGCGCACCGGTCAACCCGGTCGTGTTGAAGTAGCGGCCTGCGTGGTAGCAGGGTGGTAGCAGCGCTCTCGATCTCCACGCTGTTGCGGGCCCGCGTCGGCGACAGCCATCCCGGCTACCTGTTCGAAGATCAGTCGTGGACGTGGGACGAGGTCGTCAACGAGTCGGCGGTGAGAGCATCGCTGCTCGACGAGCTGCTCGCGCGCCGAGCGGGCCCGCGGCACGTCGGGGTGCTGCTGGAGAACATCCCCGAGTTCCTGTTCCTCGCCGCCGGCGCAGCGTTGGTCGGCGCCACCATCGTCGGTGTCAACCCGACCCGACGCGGCGCGGAGCTGGCACACGACATCGCCCACACCGACTGCCAGTTCGTGTTCACCGACACCGCTCAGGCATCGCTGGTTCCCGACGGCGTCGACACGATCGTGATCGACTCCCCCGACTACGCCGCACTGCTCGATGCACACGCCGCAGCGGCACTGCCAGCCGACGACCCCGACCCCGCAACTGCGCTGTTCTTGCTGTTCACGTCCGGCTCGACGAGCGCTCCGAAGGCGGTGGTGTGCACGACCAGTCGCCTCGCCAACACCGGCTTCCGCGCCGCCGCCGGCTACGGCGTCACGCGCGCTGACACGTGCTACTGCTGCATGCCCCTGTTCCACGGCAATGCACTCATGGCCTGCTGGGCGCCGGCCTTGACCGTGGGCGCCACGGTGGTGCTGCGACGCAGGTTCTCCGCCAGCGGCTTCCTCGACGACGTACGGCGCTACGGGTGCACGTATTTCACCTACGTCGGGCGCACCATTGCCTACATCCTCGCCAGCGAGCCAACGGCGTTCGACTGCGATCACTCGTTGCGGCTCGGCTTCGGGACCGAGGCGTCCGCTCAGGACCGCGACGGCTTCACCGCCCGGTTCGGCTGCGCGCTCGTCGAGGGCTACGGCTCGAGCGAGTCGGCGGTGGTGATCATGCGCACGCCGGACACGCCGCCTTCGGCCCTGGGCCGGCCGCGCGAGGGCGACGGGTCGGACATCGCGGTGATCGACCCCGAGTCGGCGGTGGAGTGCGCGGTGGCCGAGTTCGACGCGCACGGCGCATTGGTGAACGGCCACGACGCGATCGGCGAGCTCGTGAACCGCAACGGCGGCGGCGCATTCGAGGGCTATTACGCCAACGACGAGGCGACCGCCGCGCGTCTGCGTGACGGCTGGTACTGGACCGGCGATCTCGCCTATCGCGACGCCGACGGCTTCTTCTACTTCGCGGGGCGCGATGCCGATTGGCTGCGCGTCGACAGCGAGAACTTCGCCGCCGCCCCCGTCGAAGCGATCCTCCACCGTGCCCCCGGCGTGGTGATGGTGGCGGTGTACCCGGTGCCCGATCCGCGCACCGGCGATCAGGTGATGGCGGCCGTCGAGATGGCACCGGGCCGATCGTTCGACCCGATCGAGTTCGCCGAGTTCCTGGCAACTCAGCGTGACCTCGGCACGAAGTGGGCACCACGCTTCGTGCGTGTCACCGCATCGATCCCGCTCACCGCCAACAACAAGGTCGACAAACAGCCGTTGCGCGCCGACGCCTGGCACTGCAGCGACGCGATCTGGTGGCGGCCGACCCGCGAGATCGCCTACGTGGCATTCACCGCCACCGACCGCGCCACCCTCGACGCCGAACTCGCCAGCCACCACCAGCCCAACCCGATCTCGTGAACGAAGAGGGCACTCTGTGCGCTCGTTGTTCACGAGATGGCGGCGTGGGCGGCGTGGGCGGGTGGGTCAGCTCAGGCCGAGGACCCGCATGGCGTTGTCACGGAGGAACTTCGGCCAGACGTCGTCGTTGAACGGCACGCCGGGCATGTCGTCGAAAATGCGCTCGAGCGTCAGGCCCATCGGGAAGTAGCCGGCATAGATGACACGGTCGGCGCCGCGCGTGTTGGCGTAGTCGATGATCCGCTGGTCGTAGTGCTTCGGTGCGAACGCACTCGTCGAATAGTGCAGGTTCGGCCACTTGAGCATGAGCTTGACCATCAACTCGGTCCACGGCTGGCAACCGTGCCGGGTGACGACGGTGAGCTCGGGGAAGTCGTAGCAGATGATGTCGAGCATCTCGACGTGCTGACACATGCTCGGTAGCCGGGGGCCGGGAATGCCCGCACAGATGAACACCGGGATACCGAGCTCGGCGCAGGTGGCATAGATCGGATACCACTTCGCGTCGCTGATCGGGATCTGGGGCGTGCACCCCGCCGGAAATGTTCCGACCGCGCGGATGTCGAACTCGTCGTGGAGTTGCCTGATCTTGCGGACCGTGCCGAGGATGTCGTTGGCATCGGCGCTCGTGGAGGCGATGAACCGGTCGGGGTGTGCACGCAGCGCCCGCTGGCCCACGTCGTCCTCGCAGCCGATCAGGCCCCGCTCGATGCCGTAGCGATCCATCTGCTCGAGCGTGACGGCCACCGGGTCGAGATCGCCGGGCAGCGCGCCGGGCACGTTGCCCTTGAACAGGTACTCGACCGGGAACGTCGCCTCTTTGCTGATGGGGTCCTTGATGCTGTCGCGGAAGAATGCGTAGTTCATCTCGGGATCGGTGCGCATGAACCCGATCATGCAGTCGATGATCCCGACGTCGGTCGGCATGGGCATCGCGGTCAGCCGTTCAGCAGTGTGAGGGCGTTGGAGCGCATCACCTGATGCACCTCGGCGTCGGTGAACCCGGGTAGGTCGCTCACGAATGCCAGCGGGTCGGCGAGCCCTTCGGCATGCGGAAAGTCCGAGCCGAACAGCACGTGGTCGACGCCGATCGAGTCGGCGAGCAGGCGGATGTCGTCCTCGTAGAACGGCGCCACCCAGAGGTGCTCACTCAGCTGCTCGACCGGGTCGCCACCGAACGCGTGCGGGCCCTGGGCGTAGGCCTTCTTCAGCTTCTTGATCAGCGGTGCCACCCACTCGCTGCCCGACTCGATCGCCGCCACCCGCAGGCCGGGGTGCCGGGTGAACACGCCATGGCACACGAGTGCGGCGAACATGTCGAACGGCGCCCGGTCGCTGGTGATGGTGCGCATCGGCGAGAACTGGAACGCCTTGAAGTCGCCGGTCGGCTCCCAGTCGTCGATGTACCTGCCGTAGCCGGCGTCGCCCGAGTGGAACGCCACGACGACTCCGGCGTCTGCTGCCTCGGCCCAGAACGGGTCGTACACGGCATCGCCGGGCGAACGGGTGCCGCCGGTGGAGGTCGGCACCGGCGCGGTGCGCATCACGATCACGCGCACGCCTCGCTCGATCGCCCACTCCAGTTCCCGCAGCGCCCAGTCCGGATCGGCCAGGGTGATGTACGGCGCGCCGTAGATGCGGTTGCGGTACGCGAAACCCCAGTCGTCGTCGAGCCACCGGTTGAACGCGCTGAAGGCTGCGCACAGCGCCACCACGTCGTGGCGCAGCGCCTCTTCCATGCCGACGCCGAGGGTGGGGAAGAAGAATGCGCCGTCGAGCCCCTGCGTGTCCATCAGCGCGAGGCGAGCATCGCGATCGTGGTACTCGGCGGGAAGCGGGTCGAGCTCGCCGAACATGGCGCGGATGTCGCCGCCGGCCACCTTGCCGCGGAAGTACATGTCGAGCGCCCCCGGCTTCGACACCGGGTCGAACGTCGGGTTGGGAATGAAGCTGTTGACCTTGCCACCGACGAGCAGGCGCTGCTTGCCACCGAGCTCAGCCCACTGCATGCAGCGGCGTGCCATGTCGTCGGGGATGTGACGTGTGAAGGCATCCGTGGCTTCGTAGTAGTGGTTGTCTGCGTCGAAGGGACGGAACCCGAGTTCGCTCATTCCGCCACGGTACAGCGATCTGACGCACCGTCAGATAGTCCAGCCGTCAGGCGATGAGGTCGGCCCCGCTGGCTTCGATGGCGTCGCGTCGCACGGCGAGGTCATTCGGATCACCACCGGTGAAGTACCACGGCACCACCTGGAACGTGGCGGTCATCCCGAGCGCCTCGATGTCCTCGGCGAGCGCGCCATACCCGTCGAGCCCACTGGCATTCGGCGCGATGTCGATCGGCAGCACGTTCAGATCGAACGGCGCGTCAGCGCGATCGAACTCGTCGCGGTATCTCGCGAGGTCAGCAGCCACCCGACGGATCTCCTCCGTCGTCGCTTGCACCGAGATCCAGCCGTCACCGATCCGCGCAGCGCGTCGCAACGCCGGCTCGCTGTGGCCGCCGACATGGAGCCGCACGGGCTGCTCGGGTGACGGGCTCATCATCAACCGGCCGAAGTCGTAGTGCGTGCCGTGATGTTCCACGAACTGTGCGCCACCGCCACCGCACAGGGCGCGAAGGATCTCCACCTGCTCGTCGAGGCGGGCACCGCGGGTCTTCATCTCGGTGCGGGTCCACTCGAACTCCTCGGGGATCCACGACAACCCGACGCCGAGTTCGACCCGCTCGCCGCTGAGCACGGCGACCGACGACAACTGTTTGGCGACCATCAACGGATCGCGCAACGGCAGCTTGACGACGTTGGTGACGAAGCGGATGCGGCTCGTCACGCCGGCCATCGCCGCGATCGCCACGAACGGCTCGACGAACGGCGTGTCCGCCGCCCAGAACCGGCTGCCGTCGGCGCTGTAGGGATAGTCCGCCGACACGGTTTCGGGATAGAACGCCGAATCGGGTACCGCGATGAAGTGGAATCCTGCCGCCTCGGCGACCGGCGCGAGCGCCATCAGGTGGTCGGCCGGGAACATCGGGAACGGGACGCAGAACCTCATCAGGACAACACCCCTTCTCGCCCACGGCGACGGAACTCGTCGAGCAGCGCCTCGGCATCGGCATCGGTGAACGAGCGGTAGTCCCCCTGCGGTGTTCGCTTCCACACCGGATCGTCCGTCGACCACCGCTGCGCGACGAGCTGGCGCTTGAGCACCTTGTTGGTCTGGGTCATCGGCAACGTGGCGACCACGCGCACCAACGAAGGCACGCCCTTCGGCCCCAGGTCGGGCTGCGCACGCACGAAAGCGGCGAACCCGACGGGATCGAACGCGACGGCATCGGCCATCTGGAGTGCAACCATCAGCACATCGCCGGCCACGGGATCGGGAACGCCGTACACCGCACAGAGCACCACGCCGTCGAAGCGCGCCATGATCCGCTCGACGGGTGCCGCGGCGAGATTCTCACCGTCGACGCGCAGCCAGTCCGCGGTGCGGCCGGCGAAGTAGAAGAACCCGGCATCGTCTCGGTAGCCGAGGTCGCCCGTCCAGTAGGCGCCGTCACGCATCCGTTCCGCTTCGGCATCGGGATTGTTCCAGTACCCCTCGAACGTGGTGCCACCGGTGTTGACGATCTCGCCCGTCGCGTCCTGCGCGTTGAGCAGCCGGCCGTGCTCGTCGAATCGGGCGCGGGGACACTCGTCGCCGGTGACCGGGTCGAGAATCTTGACCGACGGCGCTGCCATCCCGAGCGCGCCCACCGGCATGCCGGGCACACGCACGATCGAGGCGCCCGTCTCGGTCTGCCCGTACCCATCGATCAACCGGCAACCGAAACGCTCGGCGAATCCCCGCAGGTCGCTGTCGTTGGCCTCGTTGCCGAACCCCCGGACCAACGTGTTGTCGAGGTCGTCGGGGCGGGCCGGGGTGGCCAGCACGTAGGCGAGCGGCTTGCCCACGTAGTTGAAGTACGTGGCGCCGAAACGGCGAACGTCGGGCAGGAATTCGCTCGCCGAGAACTTGCGGCGCAACGCCACCGTCGCCCCTGCCGCCACACTCGGCGCCCACCCGGTGAACAGCGCGTTGGAGTGGAACAACGGCATCGAGATGTAGGTGACGTCGTCGGTCGTCAGCCCGACGACTCCGATCATCGACGCGCAGACGCTCGCGAGCCGGCCCTGCGTACAGATGACCGCCTTCGGCGTGCCCGACGTGCCGGAGGTGAACAGCAGCAGGAACCGGGTGCTCGGCTCGACGGGATCGGTGGGCAACGCCGCGCCTCGGAACTCGGCGACGAGGTCGGCGTACGGTGCCGTGTCGATGTCGAACACCCGGTCGTCGCTCACGCCCAGGTCGAGTCCGTCGAACAGTCCTCGGTACGACGATTCGGTGACGATGATCTGGCACTCGGTGTGGCGTACGTCGTGCGCCAGTTCCTCACCGCGACGGGTGGGGTTGATGCCGACCACGGTCGCACCCGTCAACGCGGCCGCGCCGAGCCACATCGTGAAGTCGGCGACATTGTCGAGCAGCACGCCGATGTGCGGCGGCTTGGCCGGGTCACGTAGGGATGCCCACAGCGCTGCGCGGTCCGCACAGCACTGCACCCACTCGCGATACGTCAACGACTCGTCGGCGAATCGCACGGCGATGTGGTCGTCGTCGGCGCGTGCGCGCACCATGTCGGCGATCGTGTCCATCTACAACTCCTCTGCAAGCGCGAAAGCGGAATGGATTGCCCCGTCGATGTAGCCCACCTCGGCGGCGTCGCCGATGACCCGCACGTCGAAGCCGGCAGCCGTGAAGGCATCGGCCAGCGTCGAGTCGGGTTCGACGCTGGAGGCGATCACCACGTCGTCGGCCTCGATCGATCGGTGACACTCATCGACTCGGAACGTGACTCGGCCCGGTTCGATGCCTTCGAGTACCGCGTTGCGTTCGAGTCGCACACCATGGGCGGCGGCCTGGCGAACAGCGGTCCACCGCCGCGGCATCGCCATCGGGAGGCCCATGTGGGCTCCCTCCTCCAGCACCGTCACGGTGCGTCCCCGCGCCGCGAGGAACTCGGCCAACTCCAGCCCGACGAGCCCACCGCCCACCACCACCACGTGCCGCCCGATCGGCATCCACCGCTTCGACATCTCCCGCATCCGCGCCGGATCGCCGGTGATACCGAGCGCGCCCCCGGCGCGTAGCAGCACACGCGTGAGCACCGAACCGTCACTGCCTGCTTCCCCGGTGATGAGCGCTCGTAGCGCGTCGCCACCATGCACGTGCGGGAGCTCGACTCCGGGCACGTCGGGCAGGCCGCGCCGGGCACCGGTCGCGACCGCCACCACATCAGGGCAGAGCGCACGGACGCCCTCGACCGTGGCGACGGTCGACAGCTGGATCGTCACGCCGGCCTCGACGATCTCGTGCTGCAGCCAGTTCACCAACGGCTCGTTGGCGGGTGTCGTGAGCTGAGAGAACCAGGCGGTGCCACCCAATCGGTCGCTGCGTTCGATCACGGTCACGCGGTTGCCCCGAAGGGCAGCGACCCGCGCCAGCTCCATGCCGGCCGGGCCGCCGCCGACCACCACGACGTGGCGGGGCACCTCGCTCGGGGTCGACGCGACGGTCACCCGATGTTCGTTGCCCAGCGCCGGGTTCACGGCACACCGCGGTGGTGCATCGAAGAAGTTCTGCTCGACGCAGACATAGCAGTTGATGCAGGGCCTGATCGAGGCCCGATCACCGGAGGCCAGCTTGCTCACGAGGTCGGGATCGGCGAGCTGCTGGCGACCCATCGACACGAAGTCACAGTCGCCCGCAGCAATCATCTCCTCCGCCAGCTCGGGCAGGATGCGACCCACGGCCACGACCGGGATGTCGACGGCCCGCTTCACTGCTCTCGCCAGCAACCGGTAGTGGCCGGCAACGCTCGGCAGCGGGCCCTCGGTGAAGTCGGCGAACGGATTGTGGGCGTTGGCCGACACGTGGATCGCGTCGGCGCCGGCCGCCTCGATGTGGGCAGCGAGTGCAGCTGCGTCGGCGCCATCGATCGCGCCGTCAATGCCGAACTCCTCGCCGTTGATCCGCACGAGGATCGGGAACGAGGGCCCGACGCGGGAGCGGACTGCGCGCACGACATCGGCCGTGAGCCGCGCCCGATTCTCGGTCGACCCGCCCCAGGCGTCGGTGCGGCGGTTGTAGGCGTTCGACAGGAACGTCGACAACAGATAGCCGTGGGCGGCGTGGATCTCGACGGCGTCGCACCCGGCCGCCTGCACCCGAGCCGCCGCGTCGGCGAACTCGGCCACCACCCACGCCAGGTCGTCTGCGTCGGCGACCTTGTACGTGGCCGACTTGCCCTGGCCCGCCGTGGCGAGCAACATCAGTTCCGCCACCGGGTTGTCGGCCAGCGCATCGAGTGCGAACCCAGGCACGGGCACCGACGCCACGAGAAGCGGGCGGCCCTCGGCGGTGTCGACCTGCGCGACCTTGCCGTGATGACACAGCTGAATGCACACCCGACCACCGACGGCATGAACCGAATCGGCGAGCGCTCGCAGACCTGGGATGAACCGATCATCGGACAGCCCTGGCTGGTGACGCGATGTCGCACCGATCGGCCACGACACGGCGCCGGATCCGGTGATCGCCAGGCCCACTCCGCCGGCGGCCCGAGCGGTGTAGTGGGCGATCTCGCCGTCGGTGATCATGCCCTCGTCGCAGAGGTTCATGTCCATTGCGGGCAGCACCACACGGTTCGCCAGTTCGAGCCCGCCGATGCGGCCGGGGCTGAGCAGTCGCTCGAACGACAACCCGTTCACCAGCCCTTGAACTGCACGTCGCGCCGTTCGATGAATGCCTGCACGCCCTCTTGGAAGTCCTCGGTGCGACTCGCCAGCTCCTGTGCCCACGCCTCGTCCTCGAACGCTGCATGTCGGTCGCTGTCGGGCGAGCGGTTGAGCAACCACTTCGACAGGCTGATCGCCTTGGTCGGCCCAGTTGCGAGACGTTCGGCCCACCGCGTGGCGGTGGCGGCGAGCTCGTCGGCGGGCACGCAACGGTTGACGAGCCCGATCCGCTCGGCCTCCTGCGCCGACACGTCGTCGCCGAAGAAGATCAGCTCCTTTGCCTTGGCCAGACCGATCAGTCTCGGCAGCAGGTACGCGCCGCCGCCGTCGGGCGTGATGCCACGGCGCACGAACACCTCGATGAACTTGGCGTTGTCGGCCACGAGCACCAGGTCACAGGCGAGCGCGAGGTGCGCGCCGATGCCTGCAGCGGTGCCGTTGACCGCCGCGATCACCGGCTTCTCACAGTCCATCACCGAGGCCACCAGACGTTGCGCGCCGCGCTTGATGTTGCGCCCGACGTCGCCCATCGTGCGCTCGGGCGCGCCATCGGGTCGCGGCGCGTCGGCGAGGCGCGACACGCGCAGGTCGGCACCGGTGCAGAAGTGCTTGCCGTTGGCAGTGAGCACCACCACCCGAACGTGCAGATCGCCGCTCGCCGCTTCGAACAAGTCGATCAACCGGTTGCGCTGATCGGGCGTGATCGCGTTGGCTGCGTCCGGACGGTTGAGCGTGATGCGGGCGATACCGCCATCGACGCTGTACAGCAGGTCGTCGTCGCTCATCGGTGCACTCCTCGTCAGCCGGCCGCGGTGACGGTGAACGTATCGCGACCCGAATGCAGCACCGTGCCCGGCACGGCGCCGGTCGCGCGACCGTGCTCGACGATGGCAACCCCATTGACGAGCACGCGCTCGACGCCGTAGGAACCGGCGGTGAGCCGTGCCGAGTCACCCGGGAGGTCGGCCACGAGGGTGGCCGGCTCGGAGTCGATCAGCTCGGGATCGAACACGACGATGTCTGCACACGCTCCCACTCGCAGCACCCCGCGGTCGCGCAATCCGAACAGCTCGGCGGGGGCGGAGGTCATCATGCGGATGGCCTGTTCGACACCCACGAGCTTGCGGCCTCGCAGGCAGTCGGCCAGGAATCGGGTGGGGTACGGCGCCCCACACATTCGGTCGAGGTGAGCGCCGGCGTCGGAACCGCCGATCATCGCTCGCGGGTCGTTCCAGAGTTCGGCGCGCATCCGCCACGATTCGTCGTCGTCGTCCTGCGGGGTGGGCCACCACACGGTGCGCAGGTCGTCGACGATGGAGATGTCGAGGAACGTGCCGAAGCACGAACGCCCGCGCTCGGCGGCGATGTCGCGAACGCTGCGCCCCTTCAACCCGTCATTCGCCGGGGCGTAGGTGTCGCCGACGACGTAATCGCCCCAGTCGGCGAGGCGGCGGAACACGCCGGCTTCGGGTGCCTTGCTGTTCTCCAGCATCAGCACCCGGGTGTCGGGGTCGTTCAACCGCTCGATCCGTTCCGCCACGGGCACGCCGAGCACCGCCTGCCAGTCAGGCAGCAGCCACACACCACAGAAGGTGAGCAGGCTCATGTTCATCGGCACCTGTACCGGCATGGTGAGCGCCACCACTCGACCGCCGAGTTCGGCGGCGCGGTCGAAGGCCTGCATCTGGCGCGGCACACGATCGGGCTCGCGGGCATCGACCGTGAGCACGTTCCAGTTCATCGGACGGTTGGCGGCGGCACTCATCCGGCCGAGCAGTTCGATCTCGTCGTCGCTGAACCGGTCGAGGCAGCCCGGCACGATGCCTTCGAGCGTGGTGCCCTCGTGGAGTCCGGTCTCCACGCACAACGAGATCAGCTCGTCGGGAGTAGCCCATCGGCTGGCCACCGGTTCGCCCTCACCGTCGGAGTGCGACGTGGAGTTGGTGAACGAAAAGCCCAGCGCGCCGGCCTTGATGGCCGCTGACAACTCGGCGCACATCAGCTCGACCTGTTCGGGCGTCGCTGCGTTGCCGACCGCCTCACCGCCCATCACGTAGCGACGGATCGCGCAATGCCCCACCAGGAACCCGGCGTTCACCGAGATCTTGCCGTCGAGACGGCCGAGATAGTCGGCGAAGCTCTCCCACGACCAGTCGGCACCATGCTCGAGCGCGGCCAGCGGCATCCCTTCGACCTTCGCCATCATCGTGCGCAGGTAGTCGCCGTCGCCAGGCAGCAGCGGCGCCAGGGTGAACCCACAGTTGCCGCCGATCACGGTGGTGACACCGTGCACACTCGACGGGCTCGCCGTCGGGTCCCAGAGCAGCTGTGCGTCGTAGTGGGTGTGGGGGTCGATGAACCCGGGGGCCACGTACTTGCCCGTAGCGTCGGTGGTGACGACAGCAGGCCCGGTGAGCGTGCCCGTCGGTGCGACGGCGACCACGCGGCCGTCGCTGATGGCAACGTCGGCGAGCGCGCCCGGCGCGCCCGTACCGTCGAACACGGTGCCCCCGGTGATGACCTCGTCGTACATCCGAAACTCCCCAGCGAAAATCTGACGGACCGTCAGATGTAGCCTACCCCGCATGGCGAAGCATTATCGGATGCTCATCGGTGGCGCATGGGTCGACGGCGCAGCGGGCTCCCACCCGATCATCAACCCGGCGACCGAGGAGGTCGTCGGCGAAGCTCCGCAAGCGTCCGTCGAGCAGGCCGAGGCCGCCGCGCAGGCGGCCCGCGATGCCTTTCCCGGGTGGTGGGCCACCCCGCCTGTCGAGCGCGGCCGCCTGCTGCAGGCTGTCGCCGACCGACTGCGCGAGCGGCAAGGCGACCTCGTGCCACTGATCATCTCCGAGACCGGCGCCACCGCGCAGGTGGGTTCGCGCATGCAGGTGCCCATCGCCATCGAGCGGTTCGAGCGGTACGCGAAGGGCGCGCTGCACGACCTCTCGATTCCCCTCACCCCCTCGACAGTGGCAACCACACCGCTCGCTCCGGGAGGGCTCATCGGCGCGTTGGTCAACCGCCAACCCGTCGGTGTGGTGGCATGCATCTCGCCCTACAACTTCCCGGTCGTCAACATGGCGGGCAAGATCGCACCTGCACTGGCGGTCGGCTGCACCGTCGTCATGAAGCCCGCGCCGCAGGACCCGCTCGCGGTACTCGAGTTGGCCGAGATCATGCACGAGGTCGGCTTCCCGCCCGGCGTGGTCAACGTGATCACCTCCACCGACGCGGCCGTTCCCGCCGCGCTGACCACCAGTCGGAATGTCGACATGGTGAGCTTCACCGGATCGACCGGAGTCGGCGAGCGCATCTTCGAAGCGGGCGGCGCGTCGATGAAGCGCCTGCTGCTCGAACTCGGCGGCAAGGGCGCGGCGCTCGTGCTCGACGACGCCGATCTCACCACGGCGGTCACCGCATTGTCGAGCGTCTGGGGCTTCCACTCCGGCCAGATCTGCACCGCTCCCACGCGCGCCATCGTGCACCGCAGCCGCTACGACGAACTGGTCGGCGCGCTCGCCGCGACCGCGCCACGATTGAAGGTCGGCGCGCCGACCGAGCTCGACACGGTCGTCGGGCCGGTCATCTCCGCCGCTCAGCGCGACCGCATCAAGGGCTATGTGGCCGCCGGCGCAGCACAGGGTGCCACCGTGGTCGTCGATGGGCGCGAGCATTCGATGGACCGCGGGTTCTACGTCGGCCCGACGCTGCTCGCCGATTGCACACCCGAGATGACGCCGGTACAGGAGGAAATCTTCGGCCCGGTGATCGTGGTCGTTCCCTTCGACGACGACGACGAGGGGCTGGCCATCGCCAACGGGACCGACTTCGGCCTGTACGACTACGTGTTCTCGACCAACACCGAGCGGGCGTTCCGGCTCGCGAAACGACTGCGCAGCGGCAACGTCGGCATCAACACCGCGCAGCGCAACAGCGACACCCCGTTCGGTGGGTTCAAGATGTCGGGCGTCGGCCGTGACGGCGGCGACTTCGGGATGATTGCCTACACCGAGATGCAGTCGATCGTCTGGCCGGGCTGACCCGATGGACATCTCCGGCTTCCGCAGCGACATCCGCCTCCTCGAAGGCGTCAAGGTGCTCGATCTGTCGATACTCGGCCCCGGCGCGGTCGCCGGCTTCCTGGTCGACCTCGGCGCCGATGTCACCAAGGTGGAGGGCCCGACCGGTGACTACGTGCGCCAGATGACGTGGCCGATCATCAACACCGACGACGGCCCCCTCTCGCTGATGCACCTGCATCTGAACCGCGGCAAGCAGTTCGTCACGATCGACCTCAAGACCGACGACGGCCGCGCCGAACTGGCCACGATGGTCGCCCAGAGCGACGTGGTGATCGAAGGCATGCGGCCCGGCTTTCTCGACAAGATCGGCTTCGGCTTCGATCGGTTGTGCGAGCTCAATTCGCGCATCGTGGTCTGCTCGATCTCCGGCTACGGCGCCACCGGTCCGTACCGCAACCTGCCGTCACACGGTGTGGCGTACGACGCGTGGGCCGGGGTCATCGCTCCCGTGGTCGACGACGACGGGTTCTGCCGCATCCCCAACCAGGTCAACGTCGGCATCACCGCTGGGCCGGCCTTTGCCGCGCTCGCCATCTGTGCTGCGCTGGTTCGAGCACGATCGACCGGTGAGCCGGCGGCGTTCGAGATCGCCCAGAGCGACGCCGCTGCCTACTTCGACTGGTACCGGATCGAGACCGAGCGCGCCTACACCCGACCCCAGAGCGAGGTCACCGGCAACGCATCCGACGGCCTCGAGCGGCGCGCCGCGGGCCTCGGTGGCATGTGGGAAGGCGTGCGCTACCAGTTCTACGAATCGCTCGACGGCCATGTGCTGCTCATGGCGAGCGAGCAGGCGTTCTGGCGCAACTTCTGCGAGGGCGTCGGCCGCATGGACCTGTTCGACCGTTGGCCCGGATCGACCTACGCCGACCACGCCCGCGGCAACACCGAACTGCACAGCGAACTGCGCGTGATCTTCCGCAGTCGCACCACCGAGGAGTGGTTGGCGTTCGCCACCGAGCACGACACCACGATCTCTCCGGTCAACACCGCTGCGAGCCTGCCTGATGACCCCCAGTTCCGAGAGCGGCTGAACTGGGTCGGACGCGACACGCTCGGCTGCGAGCAACTCGCCTTCCCGCTCCACATGACCAGCGACAGCTAGTCGACCGCTTGGTCACACAGGAACAGAACGGTCAGCAGTGACCGAGCACGTCGAGCGCGAACTGCTCGATCGAGGGGCGGAACACCTCGGCGGAACGGGTGAGGCCACTCATGTCGCCCTTCGACACGTTCTGGTCGAGCGCCCACGGCATGCACAGCGTGCCGGTGATGCCGAGCTCCTCCTCGGCCTGCTCGAACAGGTCGGGTGTCGGCATCGCATACAGCCCGCAGATGATCTCGAACGGGTCGTCGTCGCGGCCGTATTCGTGGAGGTACTGCTTCAGCTTGCCGACGTGTACCGCGGCCTCCTCGAGCGGGTAGGCGTTGCCGATCCAGCCATCGCCGACCTGCGCCGCGCGGCGCAGCGCAGCGTCGGAGTGACCGCCGATGTAGATGGGGATCGGATCGGCGGGCGTCGGCTCCATCGTGCACGCCGGTACGTCGTAGTAGTCGCCGTGGAACTCCACCCACCCTGGCTTCCACATCTCCCTCAACGCCAGCACCATCTCGGTGAACCGCTTGCCGCGGTTGGTGTAGTCCTGGCCTTGGAGTTCGAACTCTTCGCGCATCCAGCCGGCACCTGCACCGAGCGCCACCCGTCCGGACGAGATCACCGAAGCGGTCGAGACCTCTTTGGCCACCTGCAGCAGTGGCCGCATCGGAGCGACGTAGATGTTGGTGGTGAACTGCAGTTGCGTGGTGACCGCCGCCATGGCGCCGATGAGTACCCACGGGTCGGGCCATGCGGTCTCCGGCTGCCACATCGGGCGGCCGTCGTCGAAGGGCGAGTACGGGTACTTGCTCTCGAGTTGCTGGGGGAACACGAGATGGTCCGAGACCATCAGCCCGTGGTACCCGTACTCGTCGAGCATCGTCGAGACGGCGATCAGTTCGCGTGTCTCCATGAACGCCGTGGCGCACCAGAACTTCATGTGGTGGTTCCTATCATGCAAGCGGGTGGGGATGAGCGAACGGCGCCAACAGGGCGTCGGTGCCCCCATCGGCGAACACGACCTGACCGACGATCATGCTCGACGCCGGCGACGCGAGGAACGCGACGACCGAGGCGATCTCGTCTGCGCGACCCCACCGACCGATCGGGATCGGGATGGCCGCCAACGCGTCGTTGACTCCCGGCACGTCGAGCAGCGGACGCGTCATCGCGGTGTCGATCACACCCGGTGCGACGCCATTCACCCGGATGCCATCGGCGATCCAGGTCGGTGCGGCCGACCGCACCCAGTAGGCGATCGCCAACTTGCCGGCCGGGTAGGCCGTCCACCCGGCGCGCTCGAAGTGCGCGACGGCCGCCTCCTCGTCGTCGGCGAGGAACACCTGCGCGTCGTCGGCGGACAACCCCGGGGTCATCGTGGTGGAGTTCGACGAGATCATCACCACCGTCGAATCGGTGCCGGCGGCGAGCGCGACGCGCAGCCCCGTGACCACCGCCATCGTGCCGAAGTAGTTGAGCCGGACCGTGAGCTCGCTCGAGGCGAGACCACCGACGCCGGCACACGGCACCAGCACGTCGAGCATCCCGTCGCACAGCACCAGCACCTGGTCGACGGCGGCCGCGCGGCCCGGCGGGGTCGACAGGTCGGCCAGCACGTCGGCATCGTGCAGGTCGACACCGAACACGCGATGACCGGCGAGTTCCAGGGCCGACTTCGTGGCCGCGCCGATCCCTGATGCGGCACCGGTGACACATGCAGTCCCCACGACGATCCCTCCGTTTCCCCTCCGTTTGATGTGTGCGGCACGAATCTGACACACTTTCAGAAACCCGCACCAGTTGGAGATCAGGCCGCATGCACATCGGCGACGCGCCCGACGAGGCGGAGTTTCGAGCCACAGCAAACACATGGTTGAGCACGCACGCGTCCCGCCGGCTCGATGCGGGAGCAAGTCATTACGACGACCTGGCCGTCCACGTGGTCGAGTGCCGTGCATGGCAGCGCACGCTGTTCGAGCACGGGTGGGCCGGCATCACCTGGCCGCAGGGGTTCGGTGGTCGCGGTGCTTCGGCGATCGAGGCTGCGATCTTCACCGAGGAGCAGGCCCGCTTCGACGTTGCCACCGGCGCGTTCGCCGTCGCCATCGGCATGGCCGGGCCGACGCTGATGGCGCACGGCACGCCCGAGCAGCAACGAGAGTTCCTGCAACCGATGCTGCGCGGCGACCACGTCTGGTGCCAGCTGTTCTCCGAACCCGGCGCCGGCAGCGACCTCGCATCGCTCGCCACGCGGGCGGTACGCGACGGCGACGAGTGGGTTGTCGACGGCCAGAAGGTCTGGACGTCCCTCGGCCAGTTCGCCGACTGGGCGATCCTGCTCGCCCGGACCGATCCCGACGTACCGAAGCACCAGGGCATCACCTACTTCCTGCTCGACATGCGTTCGCCCGGCGTCGAGGTCCGCCCTCTACGTCAGATCACCGGTACGGCCCACTTCAACGAGGTGTTCCTCACCGATGTGCGCATCCCGCACCGCAACGTGCTCGGGGCGGTCGACGATGGCTGGAAGGTGGCGCGCACCACGCTCACGTCCGAGCGCGCCTTCATCGGTGGCGGTGGCGGCGCATGGAATGTCGACGGGTTGATCGCCCTCGCGCTGGCCCGAGGCGTGATCGACGAGCCGACCACCCGTGACGCGCTGATGAGGGCGTACTCACGCGCCGCCACGCTCACCTATCTCGGGTATCGGATGCGCACGGCGATTTCGCAACACCGGATGCCCGGGCCGGAGATGTTCATCATGAAGCTCGCGTACGCGCGGCACTGGGCCGCCACGATGGACACGGCCATGGAGGTGCTCGGCGCCGATGCGACCATCACCGACCACGACACGAGCGCTTGGGGGCAGTACTTCCTGAGCCAGTACGCCATCCGCCTGGGTGGCGGCACCGACGAGGTCCAGGGCAACATCATCGCCGAGCAGGGCCTCGGCCTCCCGCGCGAACCGAGCTCCGACACTGCCACGCCATGGAAGGATCTGGTCCGCTCATGACCGATGACGAGTTCTACGAAGCGCTCCAGGAGTTCGTCGGACGCCAGGTCGGACCGCCCGCAGTCGGGCCGGACCACGTCAATGCTCCGATGATCCGTCACTGGTGCGATGCGATCGGCGACGAGAACCCGGTGTATCTCCACGACACAGCGGCGCGCGAGTCGGTGCACGGCCAACTCGTCGCCCCACCCACGATGCTGCAGGCATGGGTGATGCCAAGCGTCAAGAGTTCGGGTCGCGACCCGAACAGCGTGTACGAGCAGATGAACCAGTTGCTGTTCTCCCGCGGTTTCACCAGCGTCGTCGCCACGAACTCCGAGCAGACCTATCACCGCTACCTGCACGTCGGCGACGAGATCTCGGTGACCACCGTGATCGAGTCGATCAGTCCCGAGAAGACCACCGGGCTCGGCGCGGGCCACTTCGTCACCACCCGTCAGGACTATCTCGATGCCACCGGCGAGGTGGTTGGTTCGATGCTGTTCCGGATCATCCGGTTCCGGCCGCCGGGCAAGCCGTTGCCGGCCCGGCCGAAACGCCCGGAGGCCAGCACCACCCACGACAACGCGTGGTGGTTCGACGCCTTGCAGGCGGGTGAACTGCGCGTGCAGCGCTGCGCCGACTGTTCCACGCTGCGCCACCCGCCCGGTCCGATGTGCCCGACCTGCTCGTCACTGCGCTGGGACTCGGTGGCCGCCCCGGCGTCCGGCACCATCCACAGCCTCGCCGTCGTTCACTACCCCGTAGTACCGAGCTTCGAGTACCCGCTGCCGGTCGTGCTCGTCGACCTCGACGGCCCTGACGGAACGGCCGGTACGGCCGGCATCCGGATGATCATGAACACCGCCGACAGCGAGCCGGCGTCGGTGGTCATCGGCGCCCGTGTTCGCATCGAGGTGCGCGACGCCGACGATCCGAGCATCGACGGTGCTGCCCGCCTGCCCTTCGCCATCGTGGAGAACCCATCATGAACTTCGATCTCACCGAGGAGCAGCAGGTCGTTCGCGACCTCGCCACGCAGATCTTCCAGGAGCAGGCCACGACCGAACGGGTCAAGGCAGCCGAGGCGGCCAGCGGCTTCGACGAGGCGCTCTACGCAGCGCTGGCCGATGCGAACCTGCTCGGACTCTGCCTGCCCGAATGCGACGGCGGCAGCGGTATGGGGCTCGTCGAGTTGGTCCTCGTCGCCGAGCAGCAGGGTCACACGGTCGCTCCGGTTCCGCTCCTACCGACGGTCGCGACGGCGATGTCGATCGCCGACCACGGTAGCGACGAACTGCGTTCCGAGCTGCTCCCGGGTGTGATCGACGGGTCCATCATCCTCACCAGCGCGCTTGCCGAACCCGGTGCGAACGCAGCGACGTCACCCAGCACCACCGCGGTCGAGACCGACGACGGCTACCACCTCTGCGGCTACCGGCCGGCGGTGCCCTACGCCCAGTACGCCTCGAAGATCATCGTGCCCGCTCGGCTGGCGGACGGGGAGATCGCACTGTTCGCGGTCGACCCGTCTGGCGTGACCATCGAGGTCGCCACCACGACCGACCGCCAAGCCGCCGGGCACGTCACGGTCGACACCGATGTGCCGGCGACCGCACGGTTCGGTGACGGCGCGGCACACGCCGAGTTGCTGCAGCGGTTCATGGTCGGCCAGTGCGCCCTGCATCTCGGGGTCGCCGAAGGATCCCTCCGCCTCACCGCGGCGTACGTGAGCAGCCGACAACAGTTCGCCAAACCGTTGTCGTCGTTCCAGGCGGTGAGCCAACGCGCCGCCGACGGCTACATCACCACCGAAGCGCTGCGGGTGACCACGATGAACGCCGCATGGCGGATATCGCAGGGCCTGCCGGCTCAACGTGATGTGCTGGTTGCTGCGTTCTGGGCGAGCGAAGGCGGACAGGAGGTGGCGCTCACCGGCCAGCACCTGCACGGCGGTATCGGCTCCGACGTCGACTACCCCGTACACCGCTACTTCCAGTGGAGCAGCCAGTTGGCCAACACACTCGGCACGGCGAGTTCCCACCTGGCCACCCTCGGAGGGATCATCGCAACCGATTCGTCGGCCGCTCTCGGGGCAGGGATCGCGCGATGACCAGCCTGCGGTTCGACCAGGTCACGGTCGGCGATCAGCTGGCGGGATTCGAGGTGCCACTGACCCCGACGCTGATCATCGCCACCGCGATCGCCTCGCGCGATTACCAGGAGGTCCACCACGATGCCGACCTCGCACGAGAGCGGGGGTCGAAGGACATCATCATGAACATCCTCACGACGAACGGCTTCGTCGGCCGACTCATCACCGACTGGGCGGGGCCCGATGCCATGATCCGATCGGTGAAGGTCCGCCTCGGCGTGCCGAACTACCCGGGCGACACCATGGTGATGACCGGCGAGGTCACCGAGTTGCGTACCGACGGCAACGTGGTGGTCGTTGTAGTGCGCGGTGCGAACAGCCTCGGCGACCATGTCAACGCAACGGTCGAGGTGTCGCTGCCATGAGCAACCAACTGGGCGGCAAGGCCGCCATCGTGGGCATCGGCGCCACCGAGTTCTCGAAGGACTCGGGGCGCAGCGAAATGAGCCTCGCCAGCGAAGCCGTGCTGGCAGCGATCCGCGACTCGGGCCTCGAGCGGTCGGACATCGACGGCATGGTCACCTACTCCACCGACAACAACCCCGACATCGAGATCGCCCGCAACGTGGGAATCGGCTCGCTGCGCCACTTCAGCCGCGTGCACTATGGCGGTGGGGCGGCCTGCGCCACGGTCGTCTTGGCGGCGATGGCGGTGGCCACCGGCGTCGCTGACGCCGTCGTGTGTTACCGGGCATTCAACGAGCGCAGCGGTCGCCGCTACGGCATCGGCGTGCAGGACATCCCCGGCGCGGCCACCGCCGAGCGGTCGCAGTTCTCGTGGACCTCACCGTTCGGGCTGCTCACACCGGCGAGTTGGGTCGCCATGATGGCCAGCCGGTACATGCACGACTACGGCGCGACGAGCGAAGACTTCGGACGAGTCGCCGTGGCCGACCGCAGGCACGCCGCCAAGAACCCAGCGGCATGGTTCTTCGAGCAACCGATCACGATCGAGGACCATCAGGCCAGCCGCTGGATCGTCGAGCCGCTGCACCTGCTCGACTGCTGCCAGGAGAGCGACGGTGGCCAGGCGCTGGTGATCGTGTCGGCGGAGCGGGCCCGTGACCTGCCGAACAGGCCGGCGATCATCACTGCCGGCGCGCAAGGCGCCGGCGTCGATCAGTGGACGATGACGAGCTTCTACCGAGACGACATCGCCCACCTGCCGGAGATGAAAGTGGTCGCCGACGAGCTGTGGTCGTCGTCGGGCCTCGGCCCCGCCGACATCCAGACGGCCATCCTCTACGACCACTTCACGCCTTATGTCTTGATGCAGCTCGAGGAGTTCGGGTTCTGCGGACGCGGCGAGGCCAAGGACTTCGTGCGCGACGGACGCATCGAACTGGGCGGCGAGCTCCCACTCAACACTCATGGCGGCCAGCTCGGCGAGGCGTACATCCACGGCATGAACGGCATCGCCGAAGCCGTTCGTCAGATCCGCGGCACCAGTGTGAACCCGGTCGCCGAAGTCGAACACGTACTCGTCACCGCTGGCACGGGAGTTCCCACCAGCGGCCTCATCTTGGGAGTCGACCGATGAATCCACTGCTCACCTACGACACGCTCGATGCGATCAGCACCGAGGCCTACCGCAACGGTCCGCCGCACGAGCTGTACACGCTGATGCGGCGCGAGGCGCCGATCGCGAAGCACAGGGGCATCGACCCCGGTTCACCCGACTGGTTCTGGGCGATCTCGCGGCACGCCGACGTGGTCGAGGTGAGTCGCCGGTTCCAGGTCTATTCCTCCGCCGCGAAGGGCGCGTTGGTAAACCAGGACCGCCCCGATCTCGACATCGCCCGCATGTTGATCGACACCGACCCGCCCGAACATTCCCGCCTGCGCAACATCGTGAGCCGAGGGTTCACCCCGAGGGTGATGAGGTTGCTGGAGGACCACTTCCGCGAGGTTGCCGTCGGGCTCGTGGAGAGCGCGCTCGAGGCCGGCGAGGTCGAGTTCGTCGAGTCGGTGTCGAGCGAGCTGCCGCTGGTTGCGATCGCCGAACTCCTCGGCATCCCCTTCGAGGACCGGCGCAAGGTGTTCGACTGGTCGAACCGGATGATCGGCGCAACCGACCCCGACTACTCGGGCGGCCTCGACGACGCGTCGGCCGCTGCTGCCGAGCTGTACATGTACGCCAATGAGATGGCGGCGCAACGGCGAGTCGACCCGCGCAGCGATCTCATCACGACGTTGATCACCGCGGATGCCGGCGGCGATCAGCTGAGCGAGCACGAGTTCGACCTCTTCGTGCTCCTGTTGTCGGTGGCCGGCAACGAAACCACGCGCAACGGCATCAGCCACGGCCTGCTCGCACTGATCGACCACCCGGAGGCGTTCGACGCGCTGAAGTCCGACCCGAGCCTCGTGCCGTCCGGCGTCGACGAGATGCTGCGCTGGGGGACCCCGGTGAACAACTTCCTGCGCACTGCCACGTGCGACACCGAGCTGCACGGCACCGAGATCCACGAAGGCGACGCCGTCGTCATGCTCTATGCGTCAGCGAACCGCGACGAGGACGTGTTCACCGATCCGTTCGTGTTCGACGTCACGCGGCACCCCAACCCGCACGTCACGTTCGGAGGCGGCGGTCCCCATCACTGCCTCGGGTTCAACCTGGCCAAGATGGAGATGGTGATCCTGTTCGAGGAGTTGCTGTCGCGGGTCGGCAGTGTGGAACTCACGGGCGAGGTCACCCGATTGCGATCATCGTTCATCCACGGGATCAAGCGCCTGCCCGTTCGGCTACAGGCAGGCTGAGTCAACCGGTGAAAGGATCCACCCATGCGCACTCCCATCTGTGACGAACTCGGCATCGAGTTCCCGATCTTTGCCTTCACTCACTGCCGCGACGTGGTGGTCGCCGTGTCGAAGGCGGGCGGCTTCGGCGTCCTCGGCGCCGTCGGCTTCTCCCCCGAACAACTCGAGATCGAGCTGAACTGGATCGACGAGCACATCGGCGACCACCCGTACGGCGTCGACATCGTCATCCCCGACAAGTACGAGGGGATGAACGCCGACATGTCGGCCGACGAGCTCACGAAGATGCTCCAGGACATGGTGCCTCAGGCCCACCTCGACTTCGCCCGCAAGGTCCTCATCGACCATGGTGTGCCCCTTCCGGAAGGCGGGGACGACAATTCGCTCAAGCTGTTGGGCTGGACCGAGGCGACGGCCACACCGCAGGTCGAGATCGCCCTGCGTCACCCCAAGATGACGCTGATCGCCAACGCGTTGGGTACGCCGCCGCAGGACATGATCGATCGCATCCACGCCGAGGGTCGGAAGGTCGCTGCGCTGTGCGGCTCGCCGGCCCAGGCCCTGAAGCACGCTGCCGCCGACGTTGACATCATCATCGCCCAGGGCGGCGAAGGAGGTGGCCACTGCGGCGAGGTCGGCTCGATCGTGCTGTGGCCGCAGGTGGTGAAAGCCGTCTGGCCGCGGCCGGTCCTCGCGGCTGGTGGCATCGGAAGTGGACAGCAGATCGCTGCGGCGCTCGCGCTCGGCTGCCAGGGCGCGTGGTCGGGCTCGCAGTGGCTGATGGTCGAGGAGGCCGAGAACACGCCGGTCCAGCAGCAGGCCTACATCCAGGCGGGCTCACGCGACACCGTGCGGTCGCGATCGTTCACGGGCAAGCCGTGCCGCATGCTGCGCAACGACTGGACCGAGGCCTGGGAGGACGCGGCCACCCCGGATCCGCTCGGCATGCCGCTGCAGTACATGGTGTCGGGAATCGCCGTTTCCGCCACCCACCGCTGGCCGGACCAGACCGTGGATGTCGCATTCAACCCGGTCGGCCAGGTCGTCGGCCAGTTCGAGAAGGTCGAGAAGACGGCGGGCGTCATCGAGCGGTGGGTCAACGAGTACCTCGAAGCCACCGCTCATCTCCACGGCCTCAACACCGCCGCCGCCGGTTAGACGATCGGCGGTCGGGTCCCACCTTCTCCGGCGGCGACCAGGGCTCGTCCGACGATCCCCGTCCGCGACATGCTGGGCGGGTAGCCACCCATCCAAGAAGAGGTTGACCATGACGATGACCATCAACGAGCCCGAGGCAGTCCACATCGGCAACGGGGACATCCCCTGGGTCGAGATCGGCGACGGCAACAAGTTCCGCGTCCTGCAAGTGCGCCCGACCGAAGGCTTGTGGATCGTGGAGAACATCTTCCAGCCCGGCTTCGCCGTGCAGAAGCACCGCCACACCGGCCCGGTGTGGGGCTACACCACCAGTGGTGCGTGGAAGTACGCCGAGTACGACTACGTCAACACCTCCGGCTCGTTTCTCTACGAACCGGCCGGTTCGGTGCACACGCTCACCTGCGTGGAGAACGACACCCAAGTCTGGTTCCACATGTACGGCGCGAACCTCAACCTCGACGACGAGGGCAACGTCGAATCGGTCACCGACGGCGCCTCCACTCTCGCCGGCTACTACGCGCTGTGCGAGATGCAGGGACTTCCCCGACCGAACGTGGTGGTGGGCTGAGCGATGACGGTCACGCCGGATGTCCGATCCGTCGACATCTACGACCCCGACCTGTACGTCGACGGGCCGATCCACCAGATCTTCAGCGATCTTCGACGTGACGATCCGGTGCACTGGCAGGACATGCCCGGCGAGCCCGGCTACTGGGCGATCATGCGCCACGCCGATCTGACCCACGTCGCCCGCCGCACCGACCTGTTCTCCGCCGAGATCGGCGGGGTCGTGCTCGAGGACATGGCCCCCGAGCAGCTCGCCCAGAGCCGCAACATGTTGCTGATGATGGATCCACCGCGGCACACCGCCTACCGCAAACCGCTCGCCGAGAGCTTCCAGGCGAAGGTCATCGGCGAGATGGAAACCCGGATCCGGACGCTCTGCCAGGAGATCTTCGCCGAGGCCGCCTCGAAGGGCGACGTCGAGTTCGTCCACGAGGTGTCCGGCTCGCTGCCCAGCCAGGTGGTCGGCGAGCTCGTCGGGATCCCACCGGAGGACTGGGATCAGATCCGCGACTGGGCCGAGCAATCAACGAGTGGCCAGGACCCGGAACTCGCCGGTGACAGCTCCCGGGCGGGCACCGGGATGATCGACATGGCGATCTACGCAATGGGTTTCGCCGCGAGGCGCCGCATGGAGGAACCGCGCGAGGACCTCGCTTCGTTGATCCTCGCCGGCAACTTCGGCGGCAAGGCGCTCGACGACATCGAGTTCGCCAGCTTCTTCGTCCAACTCGTCACCGCCGGCAACGACACGACCAAGACGATGCTCTCGTCGGGCGCCGAGGTGCTCCTCGCCCATCCCGACCAGCTCGCGGATCTGCGCGCCGACCGTTCGCTGATGGTCGGTGCGGTGGAGGAGATCCTCCGCTTCGCCAACCCGCTGCACTACTTCCGGCGTACCGCGCTGGAGGACAGCGAGCTGCACGGCAAGCAGATCCGCGCCGGCGACAAGGTCGCGATGATCTACACCTCGGCCAACCGCGACGAAGCGGTGTTCGGCGAGACTGCACAGCAGTTCGACATGCGTCGCTCGCCGAACCAGCACGTGTCGTTCGGTTTCGCACAGCACTTCTGCCTCGGGGTGCACCTCGCCCGGCTCGAGGGTCGGGTGTTCTTCGACGAGCTCCTGAACACCTTCTCGACCTTCGAGCAGACCGGCCCGTCGCGCCGCATCCGCTCGAACCTGAACAACGGCCTCAAGACCCTCCCGATCCACCTCGCCCGCTGACGGTATCGAGCTGGGTGATCCCGTGGCTCCGTTCAGTGCCGACTTCCTGGGGCTGGATGGGATCGCCCGGTTGGAAGCAATCTTGACAGCGCTGTTCGACCCAGGTTCCACAGTTGATGTGGACCACATCCAAACAGGCAGCTGATCGATGAGCCTCGACCGTCTTGCCTGCAGTTCAGAGCACGACGTGAGCATGAACACTCCCGATGGCGGTCTGTCTGATGGCTGTGAATTCATCAGTGAGGACCCAACCGCCCGTCCTCTGCGCAGCCCAACAGCATCTCGCGGCGGCGCAATTCTGACGTGATCTTGTACCCGCTGCGTCCATCGGCACCGACGTCGGATCGTCGAGGTTCGTCGATCGTGAACACGTGTCGCTCCCCGAATCGGCCTACGGCACATGTGCAGCCAGCTTTTGACGGTTCCGGTAGGTTGATCGGGTGTTCTTATTCGGTGTGGTCAACGCCAGTCCCGACTCGTTGGCAGCCGATTCGATTGCGACGACGCCGGAGGCGGCCACGAAACGAGCACACCAACTGCTCGCCGACGGTGCCGACGCAATCGACCTCGGTGGTCAGGGTTCGACCGATATCGCCGAGGTGGTCGACTGGAGGGTGGAGTGGGCTCGTGTCGAGCACCTCGTGCCGGCGCTGGCGACGCTCGGGGTGGAGATCTCGATCGACTCGTGGCGCCCCGAGGTGGTCCGCCGGGCGCTCCAGGCCGGAGCGACGATCATCAACGCGGCCGACGGCATGCAGACCGACGAGATGTGGCGAGTGGCAGCAGACTTCGAGGTTCCGATCGTGGTGCCGTTCCTGTCCGGTCCGGACCCGCGTCGCATGTCTCGGGTGTCGACCGACCCCGTCTCCGTAATGATCGACTTCTTCGACGCCCGCCTCGCCGAAGCCGATCGCTACGGGCTCCGATCGAGCTGCATCGTCGATCCGGGAACCGGCTTTGCCCCTCCCGACTGGCCGTGGGAAGAACGGTTCGTTTACCAGAAGCACGTCTACTCGAATCTCGATGAGCTACGCCGGTACGGACTGCCGATCTACATCGCGCTGCCATGGAAGGAGACCGCACAGCACGACGAACTGCTCGACATCGTCATACAGCAGCGGCCCGACTACGGCCGCTGCCACCACCCCACGAAGATTCGCTCGTTCGAGCGACGTCACGTGATTGCGGGACGGGGATGAGGTCGCGGTCTGCCCGTGTTGTGATCAGGGGTAGCCGTTGACGTCGGAGGTGTCCGCCTCGGCGTCGAGGAGATGGATGCGCGGACCACTCGCGCGGAGATCACCGTCAGTGAGGTCGAACCGGCGGCCCTCGAGGTTGTCGAGACGCCGCCACTCACCTGATTTCACTCGGGTGTGGCCCTCGATGGCGCGGATCACCCCTTCGTTCGGCACCACCAGCAATCGATGAGCGGGGCGTGCAGTTGCGATGACTTCGATCGCGACGAGCACCCTTGCGACGACGGCCTCGCCGCGCTCGTAGCCGTCAGGACGGTCGCCGCTATTGAGGAGACCCGGGGAACAGGTCGTCGATCTCGTCGCCGTCACAAACGTTCCGATGCCAGCACCGGCCCGCCGAGCCCGAGATCCACCAGTGCCGGGCGCTCGGCGAGGTTCAACGGCACCACCGAGCCATCCGCTCGCTGCAACGTGGCGTCGTCGTGACCGTCCGGTGCTCGGGCGCCGGCACGATCGCACAGCGTGGCGATCACCTCGGCGGCCTGCACCGACAGCGACGCCAGCTCGCGATGTCGATGCAAACGACTGCCCAGATCAACCTGACCGATCGACTCGGGCCCGAAGCGTTCGGCGATGTCGATCAGCATTGCAATCTCCACCCCCCAGCCCTCCACGAACGGAATCGTCTCGACCGCCGAACGGCGCGCTGCGAACTCGCCTGACAACGGTTGTGCCAATCTCGCGAGATCCGGGAAGTAACGCGACAGAAGTGGCCGAGCGACCAGCTCGGTCGTGCGGCCGCCACCGCCGTAGCGCGTGGGGCGGTGGTAGAGCGCCTTCACCAACGCGACGGAGTCGTCGGTGAGCAACGGATCGATCAGCTTCAGGACCCAGTCGGGCTCGAAACTCGTGACATCGCCGTCGCACCACACCACCACGTCACCGCGGCTCACCAACAGCGACGCCCACAACACGTTGCCCTTGCCGCGGCCTTCGCCATGCACCCGATGGACATCCTCGATCGACACCACCCGGGCACCCGCATGCGCGGCCACTCGCGCCGTGTCGTCGGTGCTGCGATCATCTAGCACGATCAACTCGTCGACCACACCAGTGCGCTCCATCAACTCCGAACGCACCACACTCACCAGCGGACCGATCGTGGCAGCCTCGTCACGACACGGAATACACATCGACACCGTGCGCCCAGCCTTGGCCCGAACCACATCGGGCGCGGTGATGTGGTCGAGTTCGAATGTGCGGATCATGGGCTTGCGAGGGGTCCACGGGGGTACGCGCCCGCAGGTTCCAAGGCGTCGTCCCAACTCGCTGGGCACCGATCGGGTGCGATGTCGGCCAGCGGAGCCAGCACAAACCGACGCTCGGCGAACCGCGAGTGCGGCACAACCAACTCATCGCTGCGGATCTCCACGTCGCCGCACAAGACGATGTCGACATCGAGCGTGCTCGGCCCCCAGTGCACCATCCTCTGGCGTATCGCCTCGGACTCCGAACGCTGGCATCGCCGCAACAGCGCGAACGGATCGAGCAACGTCTCGATCTCACCCACCATGTTCAGGAACGGACCCTGCCTATCTGGCCCGCCGATCGGGTCGGTCTCGAACACCTGCGACTCGGCAACGACACGCGACAGCCCACGAACCGCCGAGCACAGATACCGAACGCGATCGCCGAGATTTGATCCCAGCGCGACGAAGGCGTGCTGCAATCTCGGCTCGACGACACTCTCGCAAACCGTCCCGTACTGCACCGTGTCGCCGAGTTCGTCGGACTGACCAGCATCGTGCAGGTCGACCTCGATGACAAGATCGACCCGAAGCGGCTGTGCCGACTCACGCTCATGCGGCAGTGCGCCCGAAATGGCCATAGCACGAAGGTCCGAGATCACGATCTGATCGGTCATCACGTGCTCTTGTCGTTGGGAGGACACGAGTCGCAAGCTTACGAGCGCTCCTTCGCCCTCCCTCGGTCAGTAGCACCAGCACCAGCACCGGGATCGAACTCGGCGAACGGTGCATCGTTGTGGGCGCCTCGGCCCACTGGCGTGAGATCGGACGTGATGACGCGAGCACTCCCTCGATTACTTGTGGGCTCTACTCACAAAGAAACCGCAACCCGGCTGTGAGTTGGGGTGTTCGTTTGTGAGTAAAAGATGCGAGTGACGTTACAAAGGGTTGTGACGTGACGAACTGGTGCCGAGGTTGAGTGCGGTCGGTACCGGACGCCGAGGGCGGCACCGTCTCGATCTATTTTCGATTGATATTGATTGAAGAATGAGCAATACTGAGAGAATGCGTTCCCAGGCTCCGCCTCTCCTGCCGATCTTTCGGTCACGGCTTCAGGCCGAACTGCTCGCACTTGTTCTCGCAGATCCGTCACGGCAGTGGACCATCGACGAACTAGCGACACGAACCACCGAGCCGTACCCAACCGTGGCAACCGAAGTTCGACGCCTTCAAGATGGCGATCTACTGACATCTCAAACAGTCGGACGCACGAAGTTGGTCACGGCGAACGATCAGAATCCGTACGTCGAACCTCTCGCTCAACTCGTTCTGATGGCGTTCGGGCCGCCGCTCGTGATCGGGGAGGAGTTCGCACACCTCGAAGGAGTGGAGTCGATCCACATCTACGGATCCTGGGCGAGCCGCTACGACGGCACCACCGGGCCGACACCAAACGATGTCGATGTACTCGTCATCGGAACCCCGAACCGTGACGCCGTCTACGACGCCGCCCGACGATCACAGCAACGACTCGGGCGCGAAGTGAACGTGACACAGCGAACCACCGAGCAGTGGGAATCCGCCTCCGACGGCTTCTCACAACAGCTTCGCGCTTCCCCCATGGTCGATCTCCCCTACCCTTCCCAAGATGCCGAAATGGAACAAGGGCAGTGAAGTCATCGAGCGCCTACTCGACGCTCGCCACCTCGAACGCGTTCCCGCTGACGCCGACACCGTCGCCGCCTTGCTCGCAACCGCAGAACGGCACGTGACCTCAGCGGAGTCGACCGCCCACACCGACCCTGAAGGTGCTTTCAGTCTTGCGTACGACGCCGAACGCAAGACTGCGACCGCCTTGCTCGCCCACCAAGGGCTCCGACCGACATCGTCAGGCGGCCACATCGTCATCGTCGACGCCATGACTGCGCAGTTTCCCGGAGTGGACGGACTGAAGTCGATCGACCGTCTCCGCCGTCGACGAAACCAGGCCGAGTACCCCGATCCGCAGAACTACGACCCCGTCACTCCCGCTGAGGTCCACGACGCCATCGCCGCCGCCCGCGCATCGCTCGACGCCGCCGGAAAACTGATCGGCGTCCCCCAGCTCGGCATCTTCTAGCACTCAGGACTCGGGCTGACATCACCTGCAAACTCAGCAGAAGGTCGCCACCGAGCCAAAGAAACGCAACGCTCTGAGCATCGGCTTCGCAGCCCCCGACCGCTACGGGAAACGCCGCTTGGCCCACGCCGTGCCACTCGTACTGGCACGACAGTGGCACGACGGCCGATCGACCGACGACAGAAACATCGATCTAGCAGGTGCTACGCGGTGGAGACGATGGGAATCGAACCCACGACCCCCTGCTTGCAAAGCAGGTGCTCTAGCCAACTGAGCTACGTCCCCGAAGGAATGTCCCCCGAGAGGAACCCAACCACGATACCGCCCGAGCC